>ENA-OQQU01000003-OQQU01000003.1-human-gut-metagenome-genome-assembly--contig:-NODE-3-length-165962-cov-35.673522_pt1 | contig 165962 bp, 113 predicted proteins | sample MGYA00243233_ERZ505096 | MGnify/ENA primary metagenome ERZ505096 (study PRJEB26097, sample SAMN02712159) | human gut metagenome | biome: Gut microbiome | host: Homo sapiens | place: Denmark... | reverse complement strand
TAAACCTCGGACTTGACGACGTAAACCAGCTGACCTTCACATGCTCGATAGACGGGCAACCGGCAGGCGAGACCGTAGTAGACGTAAACAAGACGGCGTACACCGGCAGCGGAACATTCAAGTTCAGCGGCTTCGGCATGGACACAAGCGGCGACAAGAGCGTAAGCATAACGGTGTCTGCCGTAAACGGACAGGACGACTGCGACCCATCTGACAACACATCGGCTACGAGAAAAGTCACAGTGGTTGACAATTTCGTAAAGCGCAACATACTCTTTGAGGTATTCTCAACCGAAAAATGTACCAGCTGTCCAAGCCAGCACCAGGTAATAGCATCGACCTTCAAGGACATGACTGACATCATCGAAGTGGGACACCACGCCGGATATTATGAAGACAAGTTCACCATACCCGACAGCAAGGAGTACGAGTGGTTCTACGGTAACGGACGGCTGTACGCCCCAGCCGTAATGTTCGACCGCACATCGTTCGGCGAAAACCTGCCCGACTTCTTTACAGGCGAGAGTCCCCTGACGAGCTTCAACTCCACGCTGCTTGTCTCAGCCTACAACGAAGCGCTTAACGTACCTGCTTTCGCCGATGTTGACATCAGCTGCAAACTGGACAGTGACAACCGCAAGCTTGACCTTACCGTGAGCGGGAAGCAACTGACACCACTGACCAGGACCGACGACGTAAGGTTGTTTGTATACCTGACCGAAGACAGCATTTACACTGAAACCCAGGCAGGAGCATCGGAAGGCTTCTACCAGCGTTACGTGATACGCCAGAACCTTACCGGAACATGGGGCGACGAGATAAACCTCGAAGAAGGGTTCAGCAAGACCTTCAGTACCGATATTCCCGACGACTGCAACATCGACATGACCCACGCCGTGGCTTTCGTGGGATACTACACCCCGGACGACCCATGCGGATGCAACGTACTCAACTCAGCCGAGTACAAGATTACCGACAGCGAATCGTCGGGCATTGAAATCATCGATACCGACAGGCAGGAGACGGAAATAATGTTCGACGGCGACAACATAATAGTTCCCAGCGGATATGACGAACTGACGGTATTAGACATGTCAGGAGCCTGCATAATGAGCCGCGCTAATGGAAGCACGTTCACACAAGTAAGCCATCTTGCAGGAGGCATATATGTTGTAAAGATATGTGCATCAGGAGAAACAAGTACACGGAAACTCCGAATAAAATAAACACGAAAAACAAGCACGACTTGGCATAAGCATAAATCCCGGCACTTTTCAGGCGCCGGGATTTATGCTTTAATAAAGAAGGCAACACGTTTCAACAGGTAATGTGCCGCCGTAAAATTATTCACAGATTGTTTTGCGCTTTTCGATAAATTATATTATTTTTGCATGAAGGCAATAAAATCACTCAAAAAGATAAGCCGTATGCAGACAAAATGCCACCTTTCGGTCCTCATACACGAACAGGCCAAGAAATACGACAAGCGCCGCGCGCTAATATACCGAGACTTCGGAGACCGTAAATGGAAGTCAGTAACATGGCGTGACTTCTCCCGCAAGGTGCGCCACGTGTCTAATGCACTGCTTAATATCGGAGTGAAAGTACAGGAGAACATCGGCGTATTCTCCCAGAATGCCATACAGTACCTATACACCGACTTCGGAGCATTCGGCGTCAGGGCCGTAACCGTGCCGTTCTACGCCACCAGCAGCGAACAGCAGATACAATACATGATCGACGATGCGCAAATACGTGTGCTCTTCGTGGGCGAGCAGGACCAGTACGACAAGGCACAGAGAGTGTTCTCGCACTGCCATTCGCTCGAACGCATCATCATCTACGACAACCGCGTGAAGATTAACCCGACCGACAAGTCGTCGATGTATTTCGACACGTTCCTCACGCTAGGCGAGAACAGCCCGCGGCAGTCAGAAGTCGAGAAGCTGTACGGCGAGGCCAACGACGACGACCTTTGCAACATACTTTACACCAGCGGCACCACGGGAAACAGCAAGGGCGTGATGCTGACATACGGACAATACCACGCAGCACTCGAGGCTAACGACAAAATTGTGCCTGTGAGGGAGAACGACAGGATTATGAACTTCCTGCCAATCACGCACATATTCGAGCGCGGTTGGCTCTTCCTCTGCCTGAGCGAAGGTGCAGAAGTGGTAATAAACTCAGACCCTAAGGAAATACAGCAGTCAATGAGGGAGACCCATCCTACATGCATGAGTGCCGTACCAAGATTTTGGGAAAAGGTGTATGCAGAAGTATCCGACCGCATCGACCGCTCCACCCCTACGCAACAGAAATTGCTGAAAAAAGCGTTGGCCATAGGCCGAAAGCACAACATAGAGTACCTAAGCCGTGGCAAACGGCCGCCGCTGTCGCTCAGAATGAAATATGCCATGCTGCACCGGACGCTCTATAAGATAGTACGCAACGAACTGGGACTCGACCACCCGAACATTTTTCCGACGGCAGGAGCGACAGTATCAGCCGAAATAGAAGAGTTCGTGCATTCAATAGGAATAAACATGATTGTGGGTTACGGGCTTACCGAAAGCCTCGCAACCGTATCTGCCGACCATCGGGACGAACCGTTTACGGTAGGTTCGGTTGGCAGGCCAATCGAAGGACTGAGCATAAAGTTCGGCGAAAACAATGAGATCCTGCTGAAAGGCCCTACCATTACAAAAGGCTATTACAAGCGCGAAACACTCAACCGTGAGGCTTTCGACGAGGAGGGCTACTTCCGCACGGGCGACTCGGGATACATGAAAAACGGCGAACTGTTTCTCAAAGACAGGATAAAAGACCTGTTCAAGACCTCGAACGGTAAATACATTGCCCCGCAGATGATTGAGTCAAAGCTGCTGGTAGACAAATATATCGACCAGATAGCAGTCATAGCAGACCAGCGCAAGTTTGTTTCGGCATTGATAATTCCCGACTACACCCTTCTCGAAGAATACGCCAAGAAGCACGGAATAGAGTACGGCAGCAGGGAGGAACTATGCCAAAACAATGAAATCCGCGAAATGATGGCCGAACGCATGGAGACGCTTCAGCAACAACTGGCCAGCTACGAGAAGATAAAACGCTTCACCCTACTGCCCCACCACTTCACGATGGAGCGCGGAGAACTTACCAATACGCTGAAGATACGGCGCAAAGTGCTTAACAAGAACTACGCCGCTGAAATAGAAAAGATGTACGAAGAAGTGGCCGAAGCCTGACAACCGGGCGACAAGAAAACGCATAACAGTTAACAGACAATGATAACAGCCGAACAACTCAAAGACGTGATGGAGCGCGCCGAAGCGCTGAATCACTATCTTGACATAGACAAAAAGAAAATCGAATTAGAGGAAGAAGAACTGCGCACGCAGGCTCCCGACTTCTGGGATGACCCGCAAAGGGCGCAGGAACAGATGAAGAAGGTGAAAGGCATACGCCGCTGGGTGGACGGATACAAGGAAGTCCGCACCCTTGCAGACGAACTGCAACTGGCCTTCGACTTCTACCACGACCAAATGGTGACCGAAGAAGAGGTTGACGAAGACTACCAAAAAGCCATCAAGGCCATTGAAGACCTTGAGCTGAAAAACATGCTGCGCCAGAAGGAAGACCCGATGGACTGCGTGATGAAGATAAACAGCGGTGCCGGAGGAACAGAAAGCCAGGATTGGGCGCAGATGCTGATGCGAATGTACATGCGCTGGGCCGAGGCACACGGGCACAAGGTCACGATAAGCAACATGCAGGAGGGAGACGAAGCCGGAATAAAGAGCGTGACCATGGAGATAGAAGGCGGCGAATACGCCTACGGCTACCTGAAGAGCGAGAACGGCGTACACCGTCTCGTGCGTGTATCGCCTTTCAACGCGCAAGGCAAGCGCATGACGAGCTTCGCCAGCGTGTTCGTAAGTCCGTTGGTAGACGACACTATCGAAGTCTACGTCGACCCGTCGAAAGTAAGCTGGGATCTGTTCCGCTCTGGAGGAGCCGGCGGACAGAACGTCAACAAGGTGGAAACCGGCGTCCGCCTGCGTTACCAGTACGTAGACCCCGACACCGGCGAGGAAGAGGAAATCCTCATAGAGAACACAGAAAGCCGTAAACAGCTTGAAAACCGCAACAACGCCATGCGACTTCTGAAGTCACAACTCTACGACCGTGCGATGAAGAAACGCCTTGAAGCGCAGGCCAAGATAGAGGCAGGCAAGAAGAAGATAGAATGGGGCAGCCAGATACGCAGTTACGTCTTCGACGACCGACGTGTGAAAGACCACAGGACTAACTTTCAGACAACTGACGTGGACGGTGTAATGGACGGGAAAATCGACGATTTCATCAAGGCTTACCTGATGGAGTTCCCTGTCAACGACGAAGAATAATACTGAATACGACCGGAGAATTTGCCCGTCTGAAAGGTGCGAACCATGGGCAAAACCTCCGCGTTACCTAATCACACATAACAAACAATAACCTTAACTTAAATACAAACGGATATGAGTCAGAAAAACAAAATGCGCCAAGCACGGCGCGAGGCAAACCAGGAAAAACAGGCAAAGAAAGTCATAACATGGATATTCGTGGCGCTTATAATACTCGCCTTAGTATTCCTCGTTGCGGCATCACTGAGCTAAACCGGCATGAGCGGACTCGAAATAGAGCGCAAGTTCCTTGTTCACAAGAACGGCAGGCCGTATAAGGAACAGGCATATGCCAGTAGCCGCATAACGCAAGGCTATATTTGCAGCGAACGCGGACGCACCGTAAGGGTGCGCCTGCGCGACGGCCGCGGGTTCCTTACAATCAAGGGACCGTCAGACGCATCGGGAACGACACGCTACGAGTTTGAAAAGGAAATCACCCCAGACGAAGCACGACACCTGCTGCAGCTGTGCGAACCGGGACAGATAGACAAGACACGCTATCTTGTCAAGAGCGGACGGCACACTTTCGAGGTAGACGAGTTTTACGGAGAGAACGACGGACTGGTGATAGCCGAGGTCGAACTGCAAAGCGAAGACGAACCGTTCAGCAAACCGGACTTCATAGCCGACGAAGTAACCGGCGACCGCCGTTTCTACAACTCATCGCTGCGGGCAAGGCCGTTCAGCCTCTGGCGCGACGACTTGCCGCCACAATTCCGATAACTGCTGCAAGCGTTACACCAACAGCGTTAGCCGCAAAGTCGAGCCAGTCGCCGCTCCTGCGCCCTCCGGTACAGTTCGCCTGCAATATCTCGATAAGCCCGCTCATAAGCACCGGAGCAAGCCACGCCCAAAGAAAAAGGCTCTTAGGCGACACCTTTTTGTGACACCTTAAATATTCTATCCATATAGCCGTACACGTGCCTGCGTACATGGCAATGTGAGTCCACTTGTCCATGAAAGCCACATTGTCAAGCGGAGTATGCGGCGGAGTACAGAAACACAATATCCAGATAACAGCCAAAAACAGGCACGAAACCGGGTATTTTCTTAATAAACGACCGTTAATTTTCATTTTTGCTTATATTTTCCTGCAAATTTAAGATGTTTTTCATACATTTGCAACTGGCAAGCAATTAAAAATGGAAACAACCATCCCGTAACAACCTATTTGCATGTAATCCACATGCTGTTGCGTACAGACTGTTACGGGACAAAAAACGAGACACAGACATGACACAACATGAGAGAGTAAACTTCGGCAGCAAGCTCGGTGTAATCCTCGCCACGGCCGGCTCGGCGGTAGGCCTGGGCAACGTCTGGCGCTTCCCTTACATGGCCGGGGAATACGGGGGAGCCGCGTTCATACTGATTTACATCTGCTGTGTGCTGCTGTTCGGCATACCGTGCATGGTCAGCGAATTCATAATCGGGCGCCACGCCGCATCCAACACGGCCAGGGCTTACCACAGCCTGTCGGGCGGCACGCCATGGGCGGCCGTGGGCTACTTCGGCGTGTTCACCGGGGTGCTTATCATGAGCTATTACGCCGTCGTGGCAGGCTGGTGTCTCCAGTACGTAATGGCATCGCTGCTGGGCCATCTGAAAGGCTCCCCTGAGTTTTTCGCCCAGTATTTCGAAGCGTTCGAAAAAGACCCGTTCAAGCCCGTTTTCTGGACGGTGGCCATAATACTGATCACCCACTACATCATCTCGCACGGCGTGCGCAACGGCATAGAGAAGGCATCAAAGCTGATGATGCCCACCCTCTTCGTGCTGCTGCTTGTCGTCGTGGTGCTGTCGTGCCTCCTGCCAGGGGCCAGCGAGGGTGTAACGTTCCTCTTCAAGCCCGACCTTGGCAAGGTAGAGGGCGATGTATTCCTCGGCGCACTCGGACAGTCGTTCTACTCGATGAGCATCGGCATGGGTTGCCTGTGCACCTACGCGTCATACTTCAGCAGGCAGACAAACCTGATGAAGTCTGCCGTGCAAATCGGCGTAATCGACACTATTGTAGCCATACTGGCCGGACTAATGATATTCCCTGCCGCATTCTCGGCCGGCATCAGCCCCGATTCAGGTCCGTCGCTCGTGTTCATCACACTGCCCAACGTGTTCCAAAACGCATTCGCCTCGGTGCCCGCGATAGGATATATCGTCGCCGTAGCCTTCTACGCCCTGCTGGCACTGGCCGCACTGACGTCGCTCATCTCGCTCCACGAGGTTAGTACGGCCTTCGTACACGAAGAGATGCACACCTCGCGCAAATGCGCCGCGTGGATAGTAACTACCGTGTGCTCGGTTATCGGAGCCGTATGTTCGCTGTCGCTTGGCAAGTGGGATTTCATAAGCATCGGCGGCATGCCGCTGTTCTCGCTGTTCGACTTCATAACCGGACAGATAATGCTTCCGCTCGGCGGTTTCCTTACATGCCTGTTCGTAGGCTGGTACCTGCCGCACAAGATAGTACACGACGAGTTCACCAACTGGGGCACGCTGCGTGGCAAACTGTTCCACACATACCTGTTTTTCATAAAATTCGTATGCCCGGTTTGCATCCTGCTGATATTCCTGCACCAGTTCGGACTGATATGACACGGCGCCAACAACCGAATGCCAGCACCTTAACACTATACTGATGAAAAACTTTTTCTACCTACAACGCACCGACCGCCGTGCCCTCTGCGCAGCGTTGGCCGTAATGGCCGCGGCAGCCGGCATCATAATCTACACCGGCAAGAGCAACGACAGCACCGTAACGGCAGGCGCCGACAGCACGAAGATAAAACTGACGGACGACAGGCGGCAATACAATACGGGCAGGCAGACGGCATACTACGACGCAGGCGGACGCACGGCGGAGCTGTTCACATTCGACCCCAACACGGCCGACAGCACGCAGCTGCTGCGTCTCGGCCTCGCCCCGTGGCAGGTAAGGAACATCTATAAATACCGGGCAAACGGCGGCATATACCGCCGCCCGTCAGACTTTGCACGCCTGTACGGGCTGACCAAGAAGCAATACGAACAACTGCTGCCTTACATACGCATATCTGACGACTACCGCCCGGCGGCAGAGACTTACGGAAAAACGCAACAACCGACTTACGCACGCGACACGCTAAGGTATCCACTGAAAATAAAACCGGGCGAGCACATAGCCCTGAACTCGGCCGACACCGCATTGCTGAAGCGCGTGCCGGGTATAGGCAGCGGCTTCGCCGGCGCGATAGTGCGCTACCGCGAACGCCTGGGCGGATTCTACAAGGTCGGCCAGCTGCTCGAGATTGACAACTTCCCCGAATCCGCCCTGCCCTACTTCACCGCCGATGCGTCACGCTGCCGCAGGCTCAACATAAACAAACTCACCCTAAACCAGCTGCGCCGCCACCCCTACATAAGTTTCTACCAGGCCAAGACCATCGTAGACCACCGCCGCCTGCACGGCCCGATAAAGAGCCTTGACGAGTTACGGCTGTACAAGGACTTCACGCCCGAAGTAATAGAAAAGCTGCGCAACTACGTCGAATTCTGACTGTGGAAAACACCGCCAGCGGCACAGCACCAGGGCGAAGCACCACAACAGCACGCAATACTGGGCGGAATACAGGCCCGAAAAAAGCACCTGCGCAATACATCCTCATTATCAATGACTTGCGCAGGCTTTGCAAAAAGCCATCTTTTACAATGCAAAACACGGCATATTACAACACAAAAGGTTACCTTTCAGACAATGAAAGGTAACCTTTTGCAATATTATCAAATTATTTTAATAAAAAAATAATTATACTAACAATAACTACTATCTAACAAGTTTAAGACTTCCAACTGAATATGTATCTGACTCTTTCTCATAAATCAAGACGTCATCAAAAATTTTCATTTCATCTTTCTTTATTTTCCACCTTGTTTCATCCAACTTATACCATAAATTAATAATACAAATACTATCAGCAGGAGAGGATTTTGTCTTTTTCACGTTTTCTGATAACTGAGAAGCATAAGTTGAAATAAAAAGAGTTTATACTTCTTCAATATTATCAGCTGTTTGATGAGAACTATCACTAAATGTTCCAAGCCAAAGTTTATATTCTCTAAATTTGGAAAGCGTTTCATGAGTAGCATTTACTCTTGCTGTTATAGGTGTATTGGCCTTATGCAGTCCAAAATACCTATAATCCATCTTATCAATAGGGTATCCTTTGCCTTTTTTACTACCTGAACAATAATAAAAACTAAATAAATGTTTGTCACAAGTATTAGGGTCATTTAAATAATCCTTCAGAACCTGTGGTGATGATGAAGAAAAAGGCCCAACCCATTGTATCGTAAAAGTTTTACTTATATCTTCCATACTAATTATACTTTATTTGAAAAGCATCAAAATTAATTAACGACCTCAATCATATTCAAAATAAAAAAGCATTCATGATTTATTCATATAAAGACTAAACCTAAAGAAGGGAAAACATTTTAGACTATAGACATACAAACAATCATGAGTGGTAGTATATCTCTACATCAGAAACCGAAGGTGCGCGTAATCTTGCCGTCGTATGTATTAATGTCTAAAATGACCTCGTCACCCTGAGCCGGGGCTACCGGCAGGCCTACCACAGGTATGCTGACATAAGTCTGCGAACTGTAATACTCGGGCACGCCGTTCTGGTCGTGGTACAAGGTGCACCACATCCTGCGCGCGCCGTCGCCACCGGTTGTGACGCTGTCGCATATCACGCCTACCGTCTGTGCCGCATTATCGCCGTCGACCTTGCCCGTCATCAGTAGAAGCTCGATATTAAGATACCTGCCGTTAGTACTCGCCCACGAGCTGACAAACTTCACCGGGTCGGTCTTCATATCGCCAGTCATGCCTGCCGCAGCCGTAACCGACGGCACCAGCACATACGACACGGCCACAGGCTCGGCCTGAGGTTGTCCGCCATCGCCGTCAACCTTATTATAATAAAATAGCGCGCGGTAAACCGTGTCGGGTTTCTCCATCCACCCGACAACCACAGGCGACGTCAGCGTCAGCCGTTCGCCGCCGTCGGTTTCAACCGCCATTACGCGGGCATCGGCGTCGGTATGCGCCTCGACAAACTCGGCACGCATGGCCGACAGGGCGCCGTCGCCGGTGCGGTAAGAGTCGGTCTCGCACGCCGTGAGCAACGGCGCAACGGTCAAAAGAAATATCTTGATAATGTTTCTCATTCAACAGCCTTGAGGTAATTGATGGCAGGATTGGCATACATCGTAAGCATGCGCTCCATAAGATACGGCTCGTCCTTTCCGGGCAGGTCTATCTTGGCCAGCCTGCCGGCAAGATATTCCTCGAACGCCGCCTTGTCTTCAGCCGTGTACCTGTCTGCATGAGACACGTCGCCACGGAGCATGTCGAACGCGATGAAGTTTGACGGATACAGGCGGTAGTTGCGGTGAATCTCCTTATCTATATGGGCAGCAATAACATCGAAGACCTCTGTCTTGGGCATAGCCGGGTCGAGACTGTCGAGCCACTCGTCAATGCACGGCGCGCACTGGTAGTGCACGTAGCCCTTGTAGCCGGTTATTCCCGTCCGCATGCTCTCGACGTCGTCTTCGGCCGACTTCTTCCAGTCGGGATTGTCACGCTTAAGCTGGAACTCCCTTGCCTTGAGATAGTCGCACGGGTCATACTCGTACGAAATTGTCAGCGGCACAATGTGCAGGCGGCGCAGCTTCTCAACCACACTTCCGGCGCCTCCGCCAACGGCCATCATCTTGAGTATCGCCGGCTGCGTGCGGTCGTCAGAGTCCTTGGCACGCCCCTCGCGCTGCGCTATCCAGATGTTGTCATGCTTCTGTTCTATCACAAAATGCATGTAGTCGGACATCAGGCGGCTGGCAGCAAGAGTCTCGCGCGGTGAAAGGCCACGCCTTACGATAAACGACTTATTGACTTTTACCAGGTCTTTCACCCACGGCAGCGACAACAGGTTGTCGCCTATTGCGATCTCGCATGTGGTATCAAAGTGGCTGTCAATCAGCAACTTGTCGAGAAAACCCGAGTCAAGCACGATGTCGCGGTGGTTGCTCACGAAAGTATAGCGCCCCGACACGTCAACAGTCGACAAGTCCATGTCACAGCCTTTTGTCAGCTTGTTGATCAGCGTCTGCACGAATCCGTAGCACAACGATTGCTGGAACTCAAGGTTAGTCTTACACGCAAGTATCTTTTCGCGTACCGCCTCGAACGGTACTCCCGGCACTGCATAAGCCAGCACCTGCCTGAACTGCTCGTCAGCCAACATCCGTTCAAACACTTGCGGCAATTCCTCAGGCTCGAAAGGGCGGATACTGTCAAATTCAACGGGTACTTTCATGGTTTTCAGGATTTATGTGTGTTAATAGGATTATAAACGTCCGGGGAAGTAAGGATTAGTTAATGGCAGATGTTTTGCATGCCAGGCTGATACCTGTCTCATGCATCCGCCATTAACTAATCCTTACTTCCCCGGACAAAATAAATCCATGATAATGGTTATCTGAACTGGTTTTCCACAATATCAGTAAGCACGTCGGTCATGTTAAGGCCGGCAGCCTTCACCTGCTGCGGAATGAAACTTGTGGCCGTCATTCCCGGAGTTGTGTTGACTTCAATCATGTTTATCTTGTCAACTTCCTTACCGTCACTGCCTTTGCCGCGGCTAATGATATAGTCGATACGTATTATACCGTTGCAATGCAGTATGTCGTAAATACGGCTTGTTATCTCTTCCACACGCTTGGTGGTCTCCGGAGCGAGACGCGCAGGCGTTATCTCCTGTACCTGGCCGTTGTACTTAGCGTCGTAATCGAAGAATTCATGCTGTGTAACAACCTCTGTGGCAGGCAATACGACGCTCTTGTCGTGTGTCTTGTAGCAGCCGATTGAAATCTCCGTACCCTCAATGAACTGCTCCACCATGACGTCTTCGCTCTCGAGCATTGCCTTGCGTATGGCCGGGGCCAGCTGGTCCTTGTTCTTCACCTTCGACACTCCGAAGCTGCTACCGTCGGCCGCAGGCTTTACGAAACAGGGCATGCCGATGCGTTCTTCTATCTCGTCGTCACTGACAATTTCCTCGTATCCCTTGCGTATAAGCAGGCTGTCAGCCACGCGGACGCCATATCCGCGCAGATACTGGTTAAGCACGAACTTATTGAACGTCAAAGCCTCAACAAGCACCCCGCTTGTTGAATAAGGCACATGTACAATCTCAAAGTAACCCTGCATGATACCATTCTCGCCAGGTGTGCCGTGTATTGTGATATAAGCATAGTCGAATTGTACGAACTTGCCGTCATACATGAACGAGAAGTCGTTGCGGTCGACAGGGACGGTGGTGCCATCAGGCAGGTTGACATGCCAATCAAGCCCTTTCACCACTACTACATAAACATCGTAGCGGTCCTTGTCAAAGAAAGAATAAAGCCCTTGTGCAGAGCGTAAAGAGACACCATGCTCGGAAGAATCTCCCCCGCAGACTATGGCAATTGTTCTCTTAAGATTTTTCATAAGACATTATTATTATTTAAATTCGTTCCGTTAATATATTTTCTCCATCTGGATATCAGCTGCTCCAAGTCCGGCGGCAGCTGGGAGGTAAGGTCCATCTGCAAGCCCGTCAGGGGATGGACAAAGCCAAGGGTCTTTGCGTGGAGCGCCTGGCGCGGACATATCTTGAAGCAGTTTTCGACGAACTGGCGGTAACTGCCGGTCCTATTGCCGCGCAGTATCTCAAAACCTCCGTAACGCCCGTCGGCAAACAGCGGATGGCCGATATGCCTCATGTGCGCCCTTATCTGATGGGTACGCCCTGTCTCAAGTATGCACTCTACAAGCGTAACATAACCGAACCGCTCTATTACGCGGTAATGGGTTACGGCGTGCTTGCCTATCCCCGAGTCCGGAGGAAACACAGCCATGCGCATCCGGTCTTTAAGGTCGCGGCCGATGTTGCCCTCAATGCGCCCCTCGTCCTCGGTAAAATTACCCCAAACCAAGGCATTGTAACTGCGGTGTGTGGTCTTGTTGAAAAACTGAAGGCCAAGCTTTGTCTTTGCGTTAGGAGTCTTAGCTACGACAAGAAGTCCGCTTGTGTCCTTGTCTATACGGTGTACGAGTCCGACTTCGGGATCGTTCGGGTCATACGTCGGAACGTCTTTCAAATGCCATGCAATTGCGTTCACCAGCGTGCCGTGATAGTTTCCACACCCCGGATGGACGACCAACCCTGCCGGTTTGTTTACGACAATAAGTTCGGAATCCTCGTACACGATGTCCAACGGAATGTCTTCAGGCTCAATCGTGTTATCGTATTGCGGACGGTCGAGCATCAGTGTTATCACGTCGAGCGGACGTACACGGTAGTTGCTTTTCACCGGACGGTCGTTCACATGCACAAAACCTGCGTCGGCAGCCTTCTGTATACGGTTACGGCTGGTGTGCTGCAGTTTCTTGAGCATGAACTTGTCGATGCGCAAAGGCTCTTGTCCCTTGTCTACTACGACACGCAGATGCTCATACAACTGTTGCCCCTCCTCGTCCTCCAAATCTATGTCGTCGATGTACTCGTCAGTCATAACGTTACAGCCTATCAATTAATTTAATGTGAATGCAGAGGCTCCTATTCCGGACCTATGACCACTTCAAACTCGTCAACCTCGCTTTCATGGTCAGGCGCGGTATACAGTTCGCCATTGGCCGGCATGCTTGCGGCCGATGAATCGCCGTATTCGTCGAAATAATCATCAGGCTCGGTGTATACAATTGAATCATTCATGTCCCTCATGCCGTCGCCGACCTGGATGATTACCATGTCATCCACCGACACCTTCTGCCCTGTACGCAACATCCGACCATGCGACTTAAGCCCGTAGACCCAGTCCTTCTCGCCAGGGATATATTCCGTAGGACCGACCTTGAAGCCCATTGCCATCAGCTTCGCACGCGCCTCTCGGTACGAGCAGTTGTCCACGATGTCGGGAATAGTGAGCATGGGCGAATGCGACGAATTAATCACGACGTATATCACGCGCCCCGACTTCACCCCCTTGCCCGGCTCGGGCGACTGTTCGAGTATGCAGTCGGGCGAAAGTGTCTTAACGTAACCAGTATCGCTTACGACTATTTTCAGATTACTGGCTTCGAGGAGATGTTCGGCGTCGGAGAACTGCTTGTGCCTGATATCGGGCACGTTTATCACTTCGCCATGATGGGTGTACATGTCGATGCCTATCTTGACGCCCAAGCACAGCAAGACGACGACAAGCAGCATGGCGGCGAGATTGAGCCAGAGCCGCAGGCTGAAGAATTTCCGGAAGAAATCTTTTGTCTTCATTCTTGTTGTTGTTTCAAAAGGGAATGATGCCTGCATACGCCACACGGGCGGCCTTCCGCCCGGTACGCACTACGCGGCTTGTTTTTCTGCAAAGGTATGAAAAAAACAGAAAGAAGCAAAGGCATTGCTTTACTTCTTTCGTTTTAAGGTCTAAAAATCCTCTGAGCCCGTGGATTACTTGCCGTGGTTCTCGTCTGAAACAGTGAGTTTCTTACGTCCCTTTGCGCGACGTGCGGCAAGCACGCGGCGACCATTCTTTGTAGCCATTCTCTCGCGGAAGCCGTGCTTGTTCACTCTTCTCCTGTTGTGCGGCTGAAATGTTCTTTTCATGTTCGTCTATTTATTATTGTTATTTGTTTTCACACTTTGGGCTGCAAAAGTACGCAATTCTTTTTAAATAACCAAGAAATATGTGTTTTTTAGCCCTTTCTTTTATGCTTTTTTCCAAAAAAACACTACCTTTGCACCCTGAAAGTCAACTTTTTGGGCGACATGAAGCTTGTCGGCGGGGATTAACACCCGCTTTTGGGAACAAGCAGCAGGCGCTCCCCTTTGGCAACGGAAATAAATTTTAATTACAAACTTCAATATGATCAACTCACAGGAAATTAAAAAAGGAACATGCATCCGCATGGACAACCAGGTATGGATTTGCATTGACTTCCAGCACGTAAAGCCGGGCAAGGGCAACACCGTTATGCGTACAAAGCTGAAGAACGTAACCGACGGACGCGTACTCGAGCGTACATTCCAGATCGGATTCAAGCTTGAGGACGTGCGCATCGAGCACCGCCCCTACCAGTATCTCTACGAAGACCCGACCGGACTTATCTTCATGAACCAGGAGACATTCGAGCAGATACCTATCAACCGCGACTCCATCATCGGCGTCGACTACATGAAGGAAGGCGACGTTGTAGAGGTTGTAACCGACACGACTGACGGCACGATACTCTATGCTGAAATGCCTGTAAAGACCAACCTGCGCGTAACTCACAGCGAGCCGGGCATCAAGGGCGACACAGCAACCAACGCAACCAAGCCCGCAACTCTTGAGAGCGGCGTAGAAGTACGCGTTCCGCTGTTCATCAACGAGGGCGACCTCATCCAGATCGACACACGCGACGGCAGCTACCTGAGCCGCGTCAAGGAATAATCAGGCAAGACACGCTTCACCCGGCAGCGGTGAAGCCGTAACATAACTCCAAAGGGGCTAAAGTAGTTTAAGACAACAAAGCAAGCGGTTTTAAAGCAACAGAAGCATTTGTCTCCAACTATTTTAGCCCCTTTGACTTTTTCAAGTGCCACACGGCGGCCGCACGCCGAATGCCTGCAGCCACTCTTGCACTAACCCCCTTTACACACAACCTTAACTCACCGGACACAATGAAATATTCCTTTATCGTTCCCGTGTACAACCGTCCCGACGAGGTAGACGAGCTACTGGACAGCCTGACACGGCAGACCGTAAAAGACTTCGAGGTAATAATTGTAGAAGACGGCAGCCCGACGCCGTGCAAGGACGTCTGCGACAAGTACGCCGGCAGGCTCGACCTGCGCTACTTCATGAAGAAGAACAGCGGCCCGGGACAGAGCCGCAACTACGGCGCGGAACGCTCGAAAGGCGAATATCTCATCGTGCTCGACTCAGACGTGGTACTGCCAGAAGGCTACCTGAAGGCCGTTGAAGACGAACTCGAGCGCGAACCGGCCGACGCCTTCGGAGGTCCTGACAGCGCACACCCGTCGTTCACCGACACGCAGAAGGCCATAAGCTACTCGATGACGAGCTTTTTCACTACCGGCGGAATACGCGGCGGCAAGAAGAAGCTCGACAAGTTCTACCCCCGTTCTTACAACATGGGCATACGCCGCGACGTCTACCTGCACCTCGGCGGATTCTCAAAGATGCGCTTCGGCGAGGACATCGACTTCAGCATACGCATATTCAAGGCCGGATGCCGCTGCCGGCTGTTCCCCGAAGCGTGGGTGTGGCACAAGCGGCGCACCGACTTCCGCAAGTTTTTCCGCCAGGTGTTCAACAGCGGCATAGCCCGCATCAACCTATACAAGAAATACCCCGAGTCGCTCAAGCTCGTCCACATGCTGCCCATGGTGTTCACGGTAGGCGTCTGCGCGCTCGTGCTCACGTCGGCCGTAGGCCGCGTGTTGATGGAGTACGACGGCATACACAAGTGGTACTGGCTGTGCGCCGGACCGTGGCTGCCCATACTTTTCTACTGTTTCCTCATTTTCGCCGACTCGTCGGTCAGCAACAAGAGCCTCAAGGTGGGCCTGCTCAGCGTCCCCGCGGCATTCATCCAGCTGTTCGGATACGGCTGCGGATTCCTCACGGCATGGTGGAAACGGTGCCTGAAAGGGCAGGACGAGTTCCACGCCTTCGACAAGACTTTCTATAAATAACCATCCACCGGCAATCCTGCATCCGCCAACCATCGACAATGTCAAAACTCAACATAAACCAATGGGCTGAGGAAGACCGCCCGCGCGAGAAGCTGATGCGCCTCGGCCCCGCCGCCCTGTCTAACGCCGAACTGCTGGCCATACTCATAGGTTCAGGCTCGCAGGACGAGAGCGCCGTGGACCTGATGAAGCGCGTGCTGGCCGACTGCGACAACAACCTTAACACACTGGGCAAGAAGACCATAGCCGAACTGACCGGCGGAAGCTACAAGGGCATGGGGCCGGCCAAGGCCGTGACCATACTTGCAGCCTGCGAACTGGGCAAACGGCGGCAGGCGGAAAAGGCCGAGGAGCGCAAACAGCTCAACTCGGCCGTGGCAATATACGAATACATGCACCCGCGCATGCAAGACCTGAGCGAGGAAGAGGCGTGGGTATTGCTGATGAACCAGAACTACAAGCTGATAAAGCCACTGCAGCTGTCGCACGGCGGAATAACCGAAACGGCCGTCGACATACGCGTGATAATAAAAAACGCGCTGCTGTGCAACGCCACCGTCATCGCCCTGTGCCACAACCACCCGAGCGGCAACGCAAGTCCGAGCGGCGACGACGACCGCATAACGCAGAGGCTTAAGAAGGCGTGCGAGGTGATGCGCCTTTACCTGGCTGACCACCTGATAATCACCGACGGACGGTATTACAGCTATTCGGAAGAAGGAAGGCTTTAAGCTACGTACGGCACAACATCCCGACAGACTACATTTCAGAACAGGACGCACGGCACGTGCAGGCCTTACGAAAGGCCACACCTGCCAGCCCATTACGCAAAAGGTTACCTTTCAGGCGCTGAAAGGTAACCTTTTGCCCTATAAAAGACGACCTTTTACAAGGTAAAACACGGCCTTTTACAAACCGCCTGATTATCAGCCTTATACAAGCCGGTGGCAATACTGTCTGCCGGTGGTTTTTAACGGGCACGTCAAACCGCAGCCTTGCCTGTCCCGTCATTCAGCCGTCCGACCACCTGCTCTGCGCAGTCGCAGCTCAACAAGTACGTCCTGCCGCTGCGGAGCCTAATGTAAAAGGCGTCGGCATAATCGCCCACATACTCGAAATGGGCGCCCAACCCGCCGCCCGAGAACCAGCCTATATAGCCGCAGAAGGCGCCGCAGCCCCACATGCGGAACATGTGCGAGGGCTTGCCCTGCCACAGGGCGGCCTCAGCTATGTCGGCGTGGCGGAAGCTCTTGGTTCCCCACACCCTGCGCAGCACGAGCGCGTCGGCCGCCAATTCGATGCTGCGTGGCGATATAAGGTAGTAATAAAACAGTATGCCGAAGACCGACAGCGTGGTCAGCAGCATTATGACGAAAGGCACAAGTATGAAAGGTTCGATGAACACCATGTACCAGCATGGCACGAACACAGCCACAAGCAACACCCAAACGCCCACCGTCACGCAGCGCACGGTGCGGCTCTTGCTTACTTTGTAGACATTGTCATTCCCCATGTTTCCCATAATCCAAGGTTTTGCCACAAAGTTAGCAAAAAACAACCACAACACTGGCAAATACAAGAACAAAATGGGCTGCCGCCCTGCTTTTTCATACAAACGCAATACAACGCCCCCTTCCGGCACGGACGGTGCCCCGCCAAAGCACCTGTGGGAGCCGCCACCAGCGCTTTTTCGGAATTATTACACAACAATTTTGGAACTAAAGCAAAATATTGTTACTTTTGCAACAACTTATAAAAAACACGAATGACGCATTCCATTGCCAAGCAGGCCCAGCCGGACCCTTAAGCTGGCAGAAGATTAACTTTGATAACATTTAACACGGAAAATAACATTACTAACAATTCACATTTATATGGCATACAAACGCATTACGGCGGCTGAAGCTGCCTCGATGATCCGCAATGGCGAGAACATTGGCCTCAGCGGATTCACACCAGCGGGAACGGCAAAGGCCGTGACTAAAGAACTGGCCAAGATAGCCCAGGCCGAGCATGAGGCCGGACGCGAGTTCAAGGTAGGATTATTCACCGGAGCCTCGACAGGACAGAGCGCCGACGGCGACCTCTCAAACGCTCAGGCCATACGCTACCGCGCCCCCTACACCACCAACGGTGACTTCCGCCGCCATGTCAACGCCGGCGAGATTGCTTACAACGACATCCACCTGAGCCACATGGCACAAGAGCTGCGCTACGGCTTCATGGGCGAGGTTGACTGGGCGATACTCGAAGTGTGCGACATCGAGGAAGGCGAAACCACATGCAAGGCATACCTAACCGCCGCAGGCGGCATAAGCCCCACCGTGGCACGCCTGGCCAAGCACGTCATACTGGAGCTTAACGCGTTCCACAGCAAGGACGCCAAGTTCCTGCACGACGTATACGAGCCGCTCGACCCGCCTTTGCGCCAGCCAATACCCATCACGCACGTCAACGACCGCATAGGCAAGCCTTACGTTGAAATAGACGCCAAGAAAATCGTAGGCGTGGTTGAATGCGACATAGCCGACGAGGCAAGGGCATTCAAGGACTCTGACCCCGTGACCGACCAGATAGGCCACAACGTGGCACAGTTCCTCCTCGGCGACATGAAGCGCGGCATCATACCGCCGTCGTTCCTGCCCCTGCAGAGCGGCGTGGGCAGCACCGCCAACGCCATACTCGGCGCCTTGGGCCACGAGAAGAGCGTGCCCGACTTCAACGTGTACACCGAAGTGCTCCAGGACAGCGTCGTAGGCATGATGCTCGAAGGCCGCGTAAAAGACGCATCGTCATGCTCGCTCACCGTGTCAAACGAATGCCTCAAGCAGATTTACGACAACATGGACTACTTCAAGCAGCACCTCACGCTGCGCCAGAGCGAGATTTCCAACTCGCCCGAGGTAATCCGCCGACTCGGAGTCATAGCAATCAACACCGCAATAGAGGTTGACATCTACGGCAACGCTAACTCGACACACATCTGCGGAACCAAGATGATGAACGGTATCGGAGGCTCAGGCGACTTCGAGCGCAACGCATACATCAGCATCTTCACCTGCCCGTCTACGGCAAAGGGCGGCCTTATCAGCTCGGTAGTGCCGTTCGTAAGCCACCAGGACAGCTCGGAACACGACGTGAACGTAATCGTGACCGAGCAGGGAGTTGCCGACCTGCGCGGCAAGTGCCCCGAGGAGCGCGCACACCTCATCATCGAGAACTGCGCACACCCGGACTACCGCCCGCTGTTGCGCGACTACCTGAAGCTGGCCAAGGCCGGACACACACGCCACTGCCTCACCGCAGCCTTCGCAATGCACGACACGCTGGGACGCAAGGGCGACATGCACCTGACCGACTTCTCGGAATACGTAAAATAAACAGGCTGTAACTAGGCAGCCGGGACAAGGCAGCGGAAAGATGCGAAAACAACAGTTGTTGACATCTTTCCGCTGTTATATTATTTCATTATTTCATCTTTTTCACTACAAAAACGTCCTTTTCATCCGTTCATACTTCCGCCTTTACACCTTTTTATGTAACTTTGCAACTTGTAACGCGATTTTAATACATGCAGCAAAGGAGAATACTGATAACCGGTGCAAGCGGCTTCATAGGCAGTTTCATTGTGGAAGAAGCCCTGAAAAGGGGGTTCGAGACGTGGGCGGCCGTAAGGAAAAGCAGCTCAAGACGTTATCTTGCAGATGAAAGGATACATTTCATAGAACTTGATTTCAACAACGCTGACGACCTGGAGCACAAGCTCGAAGGCAAAGACTTCGATTACATAATCCACGCCGCAGGAGCTACTAAATGCCTGCACAAGGCCGATTTCTTCAAGGTTAACACCACAGGTACGGCCAATCTGGCAGCGGCGGCTGCCAGGAAATGCCCCGGATTAAGACGCTTCGTGTTCATCAGCAGCCTCAGCGTGGTAGGTCCTGCAAGAGAGTCGGCACCATACACCGAAATTACAGACTGCGACACGCCGCATCCCAACACTGCATACGGAATGAGCAAGCTCGAGGCCGAGAAGGCGCTCGACGCCATGCAGGGCTTCCCCTTCATAGTACTGCGCCCCACGGGAGTGTACGGTCCGAGGGAGAAAGACTACTTCATGATGGCGCAGAGCATACGCCGCCACATAGACTTCGCCGCAGGACTGAAACCGCAGGACATCACATTCATATACGTAAAAGACCTTGTACAGGCGGCAATGCTTGCCCTTGACAACGGGCACAACGGCGCAAGGTACTTCCTGAGCGACGGCAACGTCTACTCGTCGCGTGCTTTCAGCGACCTTATACGCCGCGAACTCGGCAATCCATGGCTGCTGCGCATCAAGGCTCCGCTATGGTTACTGAAGGCGGTTACGGCCGCAGGCGACTGTTTCGGAAGGCTTACCGGGAGCATTACCGCACTCAACAACGACAAATACAAGATAATGAAACAACGCAACTGGCGTTGCGACATCAACCCCGCAGTAAGCGAACTCGGGTTCAAACCTTGCTACGACCTGGAAAGAGGCGTACATGAGGCCATTGAATGGTACAAGGAAAACAAATGGCTGTAACGCATGCGGAACCGCAGGACGCATGTAACATTTGTAATAACACCAACCACGCTCCGGCCAACCGGTCATTGGCATGGCCGTGCCGGATACATTTTATTCCCAAGATACATAAGATCAAGACATAAATGATGAAATTCGTTAAGCAACTGTTCGCCATAGACAAGCGGCCAAGGAAAGGGCTGTTGGCCCTCGAGTGGGTAATGGCGGCCTACATGGTGTGCACGCTGCTGATAATATTCTTCACATACACTAAGCTCGAAAACCCGGATACGATGATCTGGGGGCGCATCAGGATAGCCGTAATCACGGCCGGCATGTGGGCCGTTTACCGGATGCTGCCGTGCAGGCTGACGCTGTTCCTGCGCATAACGGTGCAGCTGGCGCTGCTCGGCTGGTGGTATCCCGACACTTACGAGATTAACCGCATGCTGCCCAACCTCGACCATGTGTTCGCCCGACTCGAGCAAGACATCTTCGGATGCCAGCCCGCCCTGCTCTTCTACGACGCCATGCCGTGGCCCGTTGTAAGCGAACTAATGGACATGGGTTACGCCGCCTATTACCCGATGATAGCCTTCGTGGTCATCTACTACTTCTTATACCGCTACCATGACTACGAGCGCACGGCCTTCGTAGTGCTTACTGCCTTTTTCATTTATTACGTAGTCTACATCGTCCTGCCCGTCACCGGCCCCACGTTCTACTATAACGCCGTAGGACTGTCGGACATAAGGCAGGGCATATTCCCCGACGTACACTTCCATTTCAACTATGTGCAGGATTGCCTGCCCACCCCCGGTTACACCGACGGCATATTCTATCAGATGGTAGAGAGTGCCAAGGCTGCCGGCGAGCGCCCTACCGCAGCCTTCCCCAGCAGCCACGTAGGCATAAGCACGATACTCATGATGCTGGCATGGCGCACCGGCAACCGCCGCATGTTCTACGTACTGCTGCCTTTTTATGTGCTGTTGTTCTTCTCAACTGTGTACATCCAGGCCCACTATGCCATCGACGCAATAGCCGGACTGATAAGCGGAATATTGCTCTACGCCATACTTATGCCGGTAGGGAAAAGGGTATGCCACACCAGCTGACGCCCTGCTATACAATAACCGCCCTGTCCGCACTTAGCGTCAGCACATAACCGCCTTTAACCACTTTTTCAGATAAAAAACAATAAAAAGGCGACTATGTCCGATAAAACCACTACTTTTGCAGCATGACAAGGATTGCAACAATAATAGCATCGGCCCTCATGCTGCTTGCGCCGTCGGCTATGTCGGCGCAAAACGTGAAGGACAAGAACCCCGAAGACGCCGCGATAGACATGGACAACCCTACGTTCGTGCCCACGGTGAAGGTCAGCAAGGTGCTTGTTGACGGCGACAGCCTGCAATATGTCGAACTGAACAACGTCTACGTGTACCCCCAGCCGGTGTTCAAGAACGCCAAGAGCCGCGCGGCCTACAACCGCCTTGTATACAACGTGAAGAAGGTGTTGCCCATAGCGAAGGAAGTAAACAAGATAATACTTGAGACTTACGAATACCTCCAGACACTGCCAGACAAGAAAGCACGCGACAGACACATGCAGCGCGTAGAGGAAGACATCAAGCGCAGGTACACGCCAAGAATGAAAAAGCTCTCATACTCTCAGGGCAAACTGCTTATAAAACTGGTTTACCGCGAGTGCGACTCGTCGGCATACGACCTGATACGCGCCTTCATCAGTCCCGTGCGCGCCGGCTTCTACCAGGCATTCGCATGGGCGTTCGGCGCCAGCCTGATGAAGAAATACGACCCGGAGAAGACCGACAGGCTGACGGAACGCGTTGTGCTCATGGTCGAATCGGGACAGCTGTAAGCCGAATACGCCCTATACGCCTGTATGTTTAGCGGCAGCAAGCCTGCCTTAAAAACGCATCTCCAGGCATGAACGGACACAACACAACCAACCAAACGTAAAATGTAAACCGGCTAACGACCGGACAACATACGCCAAAATACCTGAATAGCTGCACTTGCTTGAGTGCGGCTATTTTTTATTTTACACCAGCACAACACTAAAAACAACCGCCAGAAAAAGCACGGCAATATTAAAAAACATAAAAACTAATAATACTAGTTGCTTGATTAAATCTTTTAGTTTACCTTTGCATAACTAATAAAATACGTTTACTATGAAGAGACTTGTTTTATACTTACTGACGCTCGCATCGCTCACAACAGCAGCGCAGACCATCACCGGCGGAAGCCTACCACCGATAAGGCCGATAGAGAAGACCGTGTACGACTCTGCACTAATAAGGGTTTATTATGAATACAGATACCGGCCTGACCCTAACAACACAGGCAAATGGCGCAAGGCACAGACCATCATGCTGATTGGCAACAGATACACAGGATTCGCCGACTACGCACAAATAAGGGAAGACTCGCTCAACGATGCCTACTACCGCGAAAAAAGGTCGCCGATGGAGCTGGTAAGCGCGGTATTAACTGCATCAGGCAGCGGCACGTACGATTCTCCGTTGGTGGTCGACATAGCCCGTAACACGGCCACGGTACAGATAAGTGGGCAGATAAACTGCCAGTACACGCAGGGCCTTAAGCCGGCAGAATGGACACTGGCAGACGGCGACACAACGATATGCGGCATAAAATGCAGGAAAGCCACGTGCCGCATGGGCGGACGCGACTGGACGGCATGGTACTCAGAAGACTACGCCATGCCCTACGGCCCCTACCTGTTCCGCGGACTGCCGGGGCTGATTTTCGCCATAAGCGACACCGGATGCAACCACGTCTTCACACTCAACGGCATTGTAAGAGTCGCCGTTCCGCAGCCAATTTATCTCTACAAGGACAACCAGCAGCTGGTACTCTCGCGCGAAGATGCGTTAAAGATGAAACGCAACGAGGCTGCCGACCCGCAAAGCGCAATGGAAATGTCGGGCAAAAGCGTAACGTTTATCGGCGAAAAACGGCTGAAAAGTTTGCCGTACAACCCCATAGAGCTGGAATAGTTACAACCAGTCTTGCAACTTATTGATAATCAACGCATTGTAAAAGGTAACCTTTTGCAGTGCAAAACACGGCCTTTTACAGCCTGAAACATGACCTTTAACACCGCAAAAGGTGGCATATTGCAATTTAACCAAAAACAGCCTTTAGACCGCATGCTGCTAAATCCAACAAGTATATTGATGATTTCAGCCGTCTGATTGTCTTCAATTGCCACCGTGCCATACTCTGTTCCCTGGCACGACACGCCATGCATGCAAAACATGGAACGGTAATCCGGCAGAATCCTAATGACTGATTTGGATTTGAGCGGTAATAAACCATAAAACAACAAACAAACTATGACAGGAAACACTCACATCAGACACATGGCCGCAAAAGCATTCAAGGGGCGCGGCGACAGTCAGGCGACGTCCATGCCGCTGCGGCTGCTCGCCGTCCTGTTTGCCCTTACCGCTACGGTTGCAGCCCAGCCGCAACCCTCAATGCGAACGGTCAAGGGCACCGTGGCCGACGCCAAGACTGGCGAAGGCGTGACATACGTAACCTGCAAGTCGCTCGACGCCGCCGACTCGCTGCTGGCATACACAATGACGGCAGGCGACGGAACGTTCAACTTGCCGCTGCCCAATGGGACTGCAACGGTGGAGTTCACCCTCATAGGCTACGACAAGAAGCGCGTCAGGACGCCCGTAGCCGGCCGCAACATGCACGTAAGCCTGACGCCGTCAGCCATAATGCTGAAGGAACTGACAGTAAAGGCGCTCCCGATAGAGCGGCGGCAGGACACTATAAACTATAACGTGGCGGCGTTCCAGGGCAAGGAGGACCGCTATATAGAAGACGTGCTAAGGAAACTGCCGGGCGTGGAGGTTGCGGCAGACGGCTCGATTTCGTACAACGGCAAGTCAATCAACAAGTTCAACATCGAGGGACAGGACCTTCTGGGCAACCAATACAACCAGGCTACGCGCAACCTGCCTGCCGACGCGGTGGCAACTGTCCAGATAATGGAGAACGACCAGCCCGTGCGCGCGCTGAAGGACAGGGTGCCGTCAGACAAGGCGACGCTCAACATAAAACTGAAACAGGACTACCGGCTGCACCCGTTCGGTGAGGCAAGCGGCGGCATAGGAGGATTTGACGGCGTGTCGTGGGACAACCGCCTGACGCTTGTCAACATCGGGAGGAAAAACCAGATTATGCTGACCGCACGCATGGACAACAGCGGCGTGAACCTGTCGGGCAACACAGCCGAACACTTCGACGCCTCCGACCCGTACAACTACGAGCCCCTGCCGCCCGACATGACCGCCGTCGGTGGCACATCAAAACCGCCCGTAAGCGAGAAGCGCTACCTGCGCAACAAGTCTTATTCGGTGGGACTGAACATGCTACGCCGTGTGGGACGCTACGGCTCGCTGCGCGCCAACCTGTCATACTACGGCACGTCCGACCGTTCAAGAGACAGCACCTTCAACTTCTACGGCGGCGAACATACGCTGTCGCTCTACGAAACAAGCAACTGCAAGACTCGCCGGCACACGTTCATGCCGCGCGTGCAATACGAGCTTAATTCGCCAGGAATATACCTTGTTGACGAAGTTTCAGGCTCGCTGACAGCAGAACGGCTGTCGTGCGGCATGATGACGGAACAATACGCCAGCACAAAAGACGGACAGCCGCCGACCGGCAACACGACCGGCGACTCACAGGTGCTAGCAAACCGGCTTGGCGAGCGCACCGTACGCCATCCGGGCTACGTGCAGAACAAGCTGCGCATGACCGTAAACGCCGGGGCTAACACCTATTCGGTTAACTCTCTAGTACGCTACTTCCGCCGCAGCGAGACGCTCGGCGTTGACTACGGCGGCACCGGCAACCAGTACGTACCGGCAGGTAACGAAGCCCGTCAGGAGCCAGCAACGGGCGGCGGACTCCAACATGGACAACGCATTACACTCGAAAGGCTTATGGCGCGCAGCAGCGCAGGCACACGCTTCTACATCGGGGCTAACAGCCTTGAAGCAAGATACGCCTTCGAACTGCGTAACGACAAAGTGGAAGAATACGGCGGCGGAAGTTTCAATACGACCTACATGAAGCACTCGCTCACGCCCGAATACGTGGTGAGATACGGCCGGGGGCACGTCACTACAAGCCTGCCCGTAAACGTGTTCACGCAACGCGTTCCCTGGAGCAGTGCCAGCGGCAAGACAGAAATATACCTGTCGCCCGACATAAGCTGGCGGCACGAGTTCTCGCCGATGTGGCGCTTGAACGTGTCTGGCGGCACCGGGCTCGACGAGTCTGACGAAGTGATGGCGGGCACGGCGTATTACAGCGGTTACCGCACGCGCGTCACAACTCCCGACCACATAGGCATGACGCGCTCGACCCGAGCCTCGCTGTCTCTGAGATACGCAGACATGGTAAGCATGTTCGTGTGGAACTTCATGGCGATGGCGTCGTGGAGCAGGGCCGACCACTACAACGAGTACTCCTACGGCGAAGGACTTACAACAGTAAGCCCCGTATGGGAGAACGCGGACATACGTTCGCTATACGTTATGACATCGGCCGACAAGACCGTAAGCAGCGCCGGACTGGCAGTAAAAGGTACGCTGAACTATAACCGGACGGTAGCTCCCGTGGCACAGAACGGCAGGAAAATAAACGTTACGGGCAACGTCTTTTCGGCGGCAATGACACTGAGGTGGGACAAGTTGGATTGGATTACTGTGGCGGAACGCCCTACGTTCAACCTGACTTGGCAGGACTTGTATGACGGAAGTACGGGGAACAACGTCCTGGCAAACTTCTACAACGAGGCCGACTTGCACCTTTTCCCGTTCAAGGGGCTTGAAGTCAGCGTCTCGTGGGAATACAACATGCTCGAAGTGGAGCGCGGCCGCTACCGCCACAACAGTTTCATAGACGCCTCGGCGCACTACGCGCCCACGAAAAAGGTAGAACTTGGGCTGACAATAAGCAACCTGCTCGACCGCAAGGTGTACGAGGAGGCGTCTTTCACGGGAATGAATTACAACTATTTCAGCCTGCCGCTGCGCGGCCGCGAGATAATGCTGTCTGTCACGTTCAGCATCTGAGCCGCGTACGCGGACAGCAGGCAGTAACCCAACGCGCCGGCATGCAAAATAAAAGCCGCACGCAAATGCGTGCGGCTTCTTTATCTTTTACACTTTCGGGGAAAGTGTTATTTCTCTGAATAGAGCACTTGTATTACCGTCTGTCCTACCGCCCCGAGCGTAGACTTGTCGATACTCTCCATCGTGTCGCTGACCGTGTGCCACGTCGGACCGAAGTTGCTCTGGGCACAGTCGGGATAATAGGCCACGATGTCGATTGTCGGTATCTTGGCCTTCTCGTTAACAGGCAGGTGGTCGTCAGTGACGTAACCGCCATCCTGGTCGACGAAATAGCTGCCTACTCCTACCACTTCGGCCGCCGCCCATACCTTCTTCACGATGTCAGGGGCGTATTGCATCGACATGCCTTCACGCCAGAACTGGGAGCCTTGGCCGCCTACCATGTCGAGCAGGATGCCGTAACGGGCCTTATAGCCAGCCTTGTGCGGATTTGCCGACCAGTATTGTGCGCCCAATGCCCACGAGTCGCCGTTGTCGGCCACGTCGCTCCAGCGTGGCACACCCCAGTCTTCAGCGTCGAAACATACGAAATCAACTCCGACATTAAGCTTCGCCGTGTCGGCAGCCAGCAACCTGGCCACCTCAAGCATGACGGCTACGCCGCTGGCTCCGTCGTTGGCTCCCATTACAGGCTTGCGCCAGTTGGTGCTGTCGGGGTCGTTGTCTGCCCACGGACGGGTGTCCCAATGGGCGCAGAGCAGTATGCGCTCGGAGAGTTCGGGACGGTAACTTGCGATGATGTTCGTCGACTTCAGCGGAGTGCCGTCATATCCGTCGAGCATTGCGTGCTGCGGCATTACGGTGCATCCGTACTGCCTGAACTTGGCCATTATCCACTCACCGCACTGCTCATGGGCGTCAGAATTCATTGTACGGGGACCGAAGTCGCACTGTTTGGCGCAGAAGGCGTATGCGCTGTCGGCGTTGAACGCAGGACCGACGGGCACGGACGACACATCGTCGCCTGCCTTAGCCGCTTTCTTGTTGCTGTTGCATGCCGTAAAAGATACGAGCAACACCAACACTAATACTTTAGCAATATTTTTCATTGTAATTCTGTTTAAACGGAAACCCGCCTCATGGCATCGGCCACAGGCCTGCCAGCGGCGGTATATACTGAGGTATGTTCATTCCCTGACACCTTGCACCTTGGCCATTACACGCAGCCAGTTGCAGCCCCAGATGCGGGCAATGTCGCGCTCGTTGTAACGCCGGCGCAGCAGGTGAAGCGTGAAGTTAATCATCTCTGAAGAGTCGGCAATACCTTTGACGCCACCATCCCCGTCGAAGTCGGAACCCAGTCCGACGTGCTCTACGCCCATTATCTTTATGGCATGTTCAAGATGCGCTATCGCATCCATTATGCTAGCCTCGCACCTGTCGTTGCGCAGGAATCCGTGGTAAAGCGTCACATGCGCCACTCCTCCCTTCGCGGCGAGGGCGCGTAGCTGGTCGTCGGTAAGGTTGCGGGGCACGTCGCAAAGCGCCTTGCAGTTGCTATGGCTGCATACTATGGGCTTTGTACTGATGTCGAGGGCGTCGTAGAAGCTTTTTTCGGCGGCGTGGCTGAGGTCAACCATGATGCCCTGGCGGTTCATCTCCCTTATCACCTGCTCGCCGAAACGGCTCACCCCGCCGTATGTATTGCAGCCGCGGGCGCTGTCGCAGATGTCGTTGTCGCCGTTGTGGCACAACGTTATGTACACCACGCCGCGCCGGGCGAAGTGTTCGATGTTGGCCAAGTCGTGGTTGAGGGCCAGTCCGTTCTCTATTCCGAACATGATGGAACGGCGTCCGCGGCGCTTGTCCTCGTACAAATCCGCCGGCGTACGGGCAATGCTGACATACCGGTTGTTGTCCTTGACAATAGCCTCTATCTTGTCGAAAATGAGGTCTGCGTATTCGGTAGGTCCGCTTACGTCGAATGAAACTTTGGACGAGAACGCCTCACCTATCTTTGGCTGTGGCAGGTAAGCGGCCATTATGACGGCATCCTGGCGGCCTTCGGCCATCTTGTGCATGTCGACGAGGATGCGCGGGTCGCGCTGCTCGAAATGTATTCCCTGCGGAAAGAACATCGGCGTGTCGCAATGCGTGTCGAGCGTAAGTATGCGCCGGTGAAGGTCTTTTGCACGGCTGAACTCCACCGCACGCCCGACAAGCCAGCCGAACAAGGCCGGACCGCTGTCTTCAAGCCATTCGGGATGCCACTGCACGCCCATAATAGACTTGTACTCGCTGCTCTCAATAGCCTCGATGACACCGTCGGGGGCTACTGCGGTAACCTTAAACCTTGCACCGCACTTCCTCACCGACTGGTGGTGGAACGAGTTTACGGCAAGCGTCCCGGTTCCGCATATGCCATAAAGGGCCGAATCCTTCTCGATAATGACAGTGTGCGTAGGTTCACGCCTGTCTGCATCCTGGCTGTGCTTCAGCAGTGCATGGCCGCCCGGCGTCAGGCGCCCTGCCTGCATGCCTTCGGCAATGTCTTGCTCGACCTCTCCGTCGAGCGCGGTAACAAGTACTTGGATTCCGCGACAGATACCCAACATCGGTATCTGCCTGTTGTATGCAAGGCGCACGGCAAGCAGCTCGGCCTCGTCGCGCTCACGGTTGATTGAATGAAGGCGAGGCGAAGGCTCTTCGCCCGCCCACAATGGGTTAATGTCGCCACCACCCGTAAGCATGAGACCGTCGAGCGAGTCAAGCGTGTTGATTATAACATCCTTATCGGCCAATGGCGGTATCACGACGGGCACTCCACCCGCTTCGGCTATTCCCTTGTAATACCGCTCGACAAGACGCGTCTCCCCTTCGGCAAAGTTGCCAGTAAGCCCTATGACAGGTTTACGCCCCGCCTCGGGATAACGCGAATAGACATCATTAAGACAACCGTTAAGGTCAAATGGTTTCATCTTAGAGCCGTCCTACTTTATTACCTTTTCACATCCTGTGGCACAAGCACTTCCCTCTTGATACTCTGTTCAAGCGAGATAAGCGTCTCGGTGGCAACTACACCCGGAATGCTCTGCATCTGGTTGTTCAGGAGGTCCATAAGTTGTTCGTTGTCGCGTGCGTACAGCTTGACCAGCACTGTGTACGGGCCGGTTGTGAAATGGCATTCCACAATCTCGGGAATATGCTCAAGCTGTTCCACAACTGACTTGTACATGTTTCCGCGTTCAAGCGTTATACCCACGTAAGTACATGTAGAATAACCGAGGGTCTTGGCATTAACGTCAAATCCGCTTCCGGTTATCACGCCGTTTTCAATAAGATGCTGAACACGCTGGTGTATTGCAGCGCGCGAAACGCCACACTCGGCAGCCACGTCCTTAAAAGGTATTCGGGCGTTCTTTGACAATATGCCAAGTATTTTCCTGTCAAGACTGTCTATTTTCTCCATTTCGTAATGCTTAATATTTTTATTTTCAAGATGTAGGCAATATGCTTAAAAGTACGAATGCGCCCTGCGCCTCCGTGATACAGACAAGCCGGAATACACAACCTTGACACTCGGCCGGACGCGCATGGATTTACCCCGACACGAAGCCTTGCCGTTTACAGATGTCCTGTATATTTCCCTTGCTTGTATTAAGTATGTATTACATTTAAATAGTTGCGAGCAAATTTACATATTAAAAATGAGACTTACAACATTTTGACATGAAATTTGTCTGTTTTAATGCAATATGAAATAGAAAAGGGAGACTTTTAACAGTCTCCCCCCCTTTTGTCAATGACAAACAAGAGTTACAAGCCCTTTCGGACTTTAACTTATCCGGTCTGATATTACTTCTTTGAAGACTTGCTTGCAGGCTGCAACTTGACGGTTTTCACTGTCGTGCCCTTGCCTGCCGGCTGCTTTGGATTCTTCTTTACAACGGGCACAGATGCCTTCTTCACATCTACCACCTCAACAGTGAACACCAAAGCGCTGTAAGGCTTGATTTTACCTGCCGCACGCTCGCCGTAAGCAAGATTGTAAGGAATGTAAAGCTCCCACTTGCTGCCTACCGGCATCATCAGCAAAGCCTCCGTCCATCCCTTTATGACCTGTGAAGGACGGAAAGTGCTGGTCTGGCCCTTGCGTTCGTAGCTGCTGTCAAAGACTGTGCCGTCAATCAGGCGGCCTTCATACTTGACGGTCACATCGTCACGCTCTGATGCCACCTCCCCTTCGCCCTTGACAAGCACCTTGTATTGCAGGCCGCTCGGAAGAGTAACCACTCCCGGCTTCTCCTTGTTGACAGCCAGGAAATCCTCGCCGGCCTTCTTGTTGGCGGCGTTGCGCTGGTCTACGGCTTCCCTGAACACCTTGTTGAAATACTCTTTGGCAACCTCAGCCGTCATGAGAGAAGAATCGTTCTTCAACGCATTGATAAATCCGTGGTTGAACATATCGGCGCTAAGCGAGTCAGGACGTCCTTCAAATTCATCCTTGAGGAAAGGGAATATGCGCAGACTCACCATCTGTGCTATCTGCTGTCCTGCAAAATAAGCCTTGTTACTCTCGCTGAAGCCCTTTGCCATGGCATCGTTATAGCCCTTGACAAAATCGTCCATGTAAGCGGTATCGACGTTAAAACTCTGCTCGAGATAATTAACAAGTCCCTCGGTACGGACCATACCGGCAGAATAACTCAACGAGTCAGCGGCGTTTTTAAGCTCGACAGCCTCAACCTTCGCCTTGTCGTTTTTCTTGTCCTTCTTTTTCTTTCCGGCTGCTTCAGCCGTATTGAAAACAGCGCCCGCCACAACGGCGAGCGCGATTATTAATGATTTTTTCATTTCTTATTCTCTTTCGGAAAACCTAAATATAATATTTATTTCTTTCCTACACCTACAAGCTCTATCTTGAAGATAAGCGTAGAGAACGGCTTGATATCAGAAGTCTCACGATCGCCGTAAGCCTGGTCCTGAGGTATTACAACCTCCCATACGCTACCTACGGGCATGTGGGTCAGAGCCTCTGTCCATCCCGGTATTACCTGGTTGGCGCGCAGCGATACAGGCTCCTTGCTCTTGTAAGAGCTGTCGAACACCTTGCCGTCGATTGTCTTGCCTTCATACTGTACGCGTACCCATGAAGTATCCTTAGGCATCTCGCCCTTACCTTCCTTTATAACGCGGTAGAGCACGCCATTTGCCAACTTCTTGACACCAGCCTTCTTGGCATACTCGGCCAGGTATTTCTCGCCGGCCTTCTTGTTCTCGCCGTACTGGGCCTCCATAGCCTTGGCCTTGATTGCCGGTATCTTGACCTGAAGCACGTTCTGTGCCTGCTCAACGGTCATGAGTCCGCCCTTGCCAGACGTTCCGCTGATGAATCCGGCCATGAAGTTCTTCAAAGAGATGGTCTTTGTAGAATCGTTGCCGAAGAGCTCGTGGTTGATACCCTTAAGCATCTGGTTTGATATCTGCTGGCCTATCTGTATACCTGCATAGTAAGCGGCTTTCTTCTTGTCGTCGCCTGCGTTCACGCCGGTGTTAAGTCCGCGGTAGAACTCGTCAAGATAAGCAGTGTCTACTCCGAGTCCCCTTACGAGATATTCCTTCAGGCCTTGTGTCTGTGACATACCGATAGCGTAGCTTACGGTATCTACGTCATTCTTCAAATCCGCCTTTGGCGTTGAATTGCCACATGACATGAATCCTGCGGCAACGGCAGCAAATGCAACTGCCAATGTAAGCTTTTTCATTTTTACTTTTATTGTTTTGTTGTTTAATATCCATCCATCAAGCAAGCCCGCGCCGTACCACTTCCGTCCGGCAACCGGACCATCGGCTCAGGCCGCGCCTGTGATTATCATAACACCTCTATAAGCTCGACGTCGAACACAAGAGCTGCATAGGGAGGTATCGACGCGCCCGCGCCGTGCTCGCCGTAGCCAAGGTGGTAAGGTATGAAGAAGCGGTATTTAGCACCCTCCTGCATGAGCTGCAGTCCTTCAGTCCAGCCGGCTATGACCTGGTTGAGCGGGAATACGGCAGGCTCGCCGCGGCGGATGCTGCTGTCGAACACAGTTCCGTCAACGAGGAAACCCTCATAGTGGCACTTCACCTTGTCGGTAGCCTTCGGCTTTTTGCCGTTGCCTTCCGACAAAACCTTGTATTGCAGTCCGCTGGGCAGGGTCACAACACCCTCTTTCATGGCGTTGTCGGCCAGATACTGCTCGCCCTCGGCCTTGGCCTTCTTTCCCTTTTCGGCCATTTCGGCGTTGGCTTTCTCTTCCTGCTTGCGGAAAAACTCTTGCACCAATGTCTGCGCTTCCTGATCTGACACCTTGAGCTCGGCGCCTGCAAGCACGTCCTTTATGGCCGTAGCGAAATCGTCAATACTCAAGCTGGTGGCACCCATCTGCGCCAACTGGCGGCCGATGCCAAGTCCTAAAGCGTAACTTAACTTGTCCATTCTTTTTCTGATTACTTATACCTAAAAATAAAACCGTGCAAAGGTAGCATTTTTATCCGATTATGTCATTATTATTGAAGAAAAATCACTAATTTTGTGGAAAGTTAATAATGCGGGGAGGCTGCAGCCTTAATCCTTAAATCCTCTGCTCCCCGACAACAAACACGGAAGAATAATGAAAAAACTTGTAGTACTTACCGGGGCGGGAATGTCAGTCGAAAGCGGGCTGAGCACGTTCCGCGACGCAGACGGGTTGTGGGAGAACTATCCCGTGGCGAGGGTGGCCACCCACGAGGCATGGGAGCGCGACCCTGTCTATGTAAACAATTTCTACAACATGTTGCGCAAGAAACTGCTGGACGCCAAGCCCAACGAGGGGCACCGGCTGGTGGCGGCGCTTGAGCGGAAATACGACGTGACGGTGGTGACGCAGAACGTGGACAACCTGCACGAGGAGGCAGGAAGCTCGCACGTAATACACCTGCACGGCGAACTCATGAAGACGTGCTCGAGCCGCGACGTTGACAATCCGCGCTACTGGCGCATCATGAAGGCAGGCGACACCGACGTGGCTCCCGGTGAAAAGGCCGGCGACGGCTCGCTGCTCAGGCCTTACATTGTGTTCTTCGGCGAGGCGGTGCCTAACATCTCGGCGGCGGCCGACCATGCTTCGCAGGCCGACGTGTTCGTCATCATAGGCACGTCGCTCAACGTATACCCTGCAGCGGGACTGGTGCAATACGTCAGACCGGGGACGCCCGTCTACCTGATTGACCCCAAACCCGTGATGGCGGCAGGCAGCCACGACGTGCGCCACATAATGAAAGGCGCGTCGGAAGGCATGAAGGAACTGTCTGAAATACTGCTCGGCGAATAAAGGGGCGCAAGCCCCGCGCCGGGCGTGGGGCAACAAAAAAACTGTAGTCACGGCCTGAAACCTGACTACAGTTTAAAATGTCTCTTATTTATAATTTATACTTTATCCCAGCTTGTTGATGTAGCAAGACAGACTTGACTTCAAGTTTGCAGCCTTGTTCTTGTGGATAAGGTTAGTCTTAGCCAACTTGTCAAGCATCTTCTGAACGCTCGGATAGAGCTTCAGTGCCTCTTCCTTATCAGTAATGGCACGCAACTTGCGCACTGCATTACGCATGGTCTTTGCATAATATTTGTTGTGCAATGTCCTCTTCTTATCCTGGCGGATTCTCTTAACTGATGATTTGTGATTTGCCATCTTTATTGATTCCTTATTCCTTGTTGTTTTTATTGTAGTCCCTAGGAGAGTCGAACTCCTCTTTAGAGAATGAAAATCTCTCGTCCTAGCCGATAGACGAAGGGACCGTCGTGTTGTTTTAAGCGGTGCAAAGGTAGGGGTTTTATTTTAATCTACCAAATATTTTTCAAGTTTTTTCTCAAAATCATGCTTAAAATGTTTATTTTTGCACCGCTAACAGCTTATTTACACCAAAATGCTTGTAAAAACGAAAGCCATAGTACTGCACTCGTTCAAATACGGCGAAACGAAAATAATAGTCGACATGTTCACCGAAGAACACGGCCGCTTGTCGTGCATCGCCACGGTCGGCAAGTCGGCAAGGGGCAAGCTCAAGAGGCAATACTTCCAGCCGCTGACGCTCGTCGAGGCCGTGGCCGACATGCACCGGCGCACCGGCCTGTACCCGCTCAAGGAGGCCAAGGTGGCAGCCGCGTACGCGTCGATACCTTTCGACCCGCTGAAACTGCCCGTAGCACTGTTCGTGGCCGAATTCCTCAGCAACGCCACACGCAAGGAGCAGCCCGACCGCCTTACCTTCGCCTACATAGAGAACAGCCTGCGATGGCTCGACGGCAGCACGGGCGGCTTCGCCAACTTCCACGTGGTGTTCATGATGCGCCTTACCAGGTTCCTCGGCTTCTATCCCAACACCGACGGTTATACCGAGGGAAGCTGGTTCGACCTGCGCGCGGCAAGCTTCGCACCCGACGCGCCGCTGCACCATGACAGGCTGGCACCCGACGAGGCGCGCAAGGTAAACCTGCTGCTAAGGATGAACTTCGCCACGATGCACCTGTTCAGAATGACGCGCGCCGAGCGCAACCGCATGACAGAGATTATAATAAGGTATTATGAGCTGCACCTGCCCGACTTCCATGAACTGAAGTCGCTCGACGTGGTAAAGGAAATATTCTCGTGAAATGACACCGTGCAAGCCACATCAGCCGTAAGGCTTACACATTGGCCTGCGCAGAAGCTCCTGCAAGGGCGTAGTTTCAAAATTAAAATAAAACGGCCGGAAAAACGGGCTGAAACGTGTGCATGTGTAAAAGGCTGCATGGCAGGCTTTTGACCGCCATATATAACAATGTGTGCAATAATTCAAGGTCGTAAAACTCATAAAAGGCGACCTTTTGCAACGGAAAGAGCCTTGTTTAAGACTATAAAAGGCCTGCTCTTGCACTGCAAAAGGCCGTGTTTCGCCATGTAAAAGCATGCCTTTTGCGCCATAATGTAAAAAAATCCCGTCCGTAAAAGGCTTTTCCCGTCTTCCTTTTTCCTATTTCAACGGAAAATACGTACATATCCGCCATGACACAATGACAGCCCGGAGGGTTTTAAAGTTACATAAGTCAACATACAGTCCATACCGTCATACGGCCAAGTATTATGCGCTAAGGACGTAACGCCAGGCATACAGGCAGGGTTCTCAACATATGTCAAATACTTCAAGGTCGTCGGGCACGAAGATGTTTCCCTTGAAATGCTGCGCCGCCTCACTGGTGTATTCGGCCTTGCGCGTGGCCAGCGTCTTGTCTTCGGTATGGTATAGCAGCAGGTTCTTCACACCGAGCCCGGCTGCTACTGCGCCGGCGTCGGCCGCCGTGCTGTGGTATTTCTCGTAGGGCTTGAATATGTCGCGGTCCCTGTACAGGCAGAACGCCTCGCACATAAGCCAGTCGGCACCGCGCGCCAGCGGATAGTTGGCCTCGTTGCACGGCTCGTCGCCCATGCACACGACGGTCTTGCCCGACGGCATTACGGCACGGAAGCCGAACTGCTTCTCCTTGTCCGAAAGCACGTCGAAGCACTTCAGGCTGATGTCGCCGGCCTGAAATTCGTCGCCGTCGTCAAGCACGCACAGCCTTATCCTGCCGTCAAGCAGGGCGTTATAGTTCTTGTGGAGCGTCATGAGGCATATCTGCCGCAGCGTGCTTATTACCTTGTCGTTGCCGTAAACACTAAAACAGCCCTCAAACCTACCGTCCAACACCCTCTGCATTATGAGCCTTACCACCCACACCGCGCCCAGGATGTGGTCCGTATGGGCATGGGTTACAAACATGTGGTGAATGTCTTCCAGCCTTATTCCGGCCTTAGCTATCTGCGCCATTATGCCGTTGCCGCCGCCTGCGTCGACAAGCAGCACCGTCCCAGGAGTCTTCAGGAAGAAGCATGTGTTGTAGCATCTCGTCACGGAAGCACTGCCCGTGCCAAGCATTATTATCTTTTCGTTATACGTTTCCATGTCTTAAATCACATGCAAATATAACGTTTTTCGTCCAAACACGGCAAGGCTGACGGCAAATCATGCCTCGCCCCTGAAAAACGGATGGCCGCCCCGTAGCTTCCACGGGGCGGCCATCTGTGCGTAAAAGGCGCTTTCATGCCTGCGCCTGTATGTCGATTACCTGTTAGGGGTAGTCCACTTGAAGGTTTCGGTACAGTTCAGGTTCAGCGTCTTGTCGCCTGCCTGCATCCTGAACGCACCCTTCTCGAGTATCCACTTGCCGTCGGCGCCCACGAAGGCGAGGTCGCTGCCCTTGAGGTTGAATGTCACCGTGCGTGTCTCACCGGGCTGCAGCTCAACCTTTTCAAATGCCCTGAGGCGGCGGTTCTCTGGAGTCATAGACGCTACCATGTCGCGGCTGAAGAGCATCACAACTTCCTTGCCGGCCACGGCGCCGGTGTTCGTAACGTCAACCGAAAGGGTAATATCGTCGCCGGCCTTGAAGTCCGTGGCCGAAGCCTTGAGGTTGTCATACTTGAACGTGGTGTAACTGAGGCCGTAGCCGAAAGGCCACTGCACGGAGATTACGGCATCGTAGTCGTAAGCTCCTTCCATCTTGTCCATCTCCTCGCTTACGCGGTAGTCGTATGTGGTGAGCGCGGCCGGGTCTTTGGGATAGGTGTAAGGCATCCTGGCACTGGGGTTGGCCTTGCCAGAAAGGATGTTGGCGAGGGCGTCGGCACCGTAGTTGCCTGGCAACAGAATGTCTATGACGGCATCGGCAAGCGGCTCGATGTCGCTGATTATGCGCGGACGGCCCTCGTTGAGTATAAGCACTATGGGCTTGCCTGTCCCGGCAAGAGCCTTTACAAGGTTTCTCTGATTCTCCGACAGTCTCAGGTCCGAGAGGTTTCCGGGAGTCTCGCAATACGAGTTCTCACCGATGCAGGCCACTATTACGTCAACGTTGCCGGCTGCAGCGACAGCCTTCTCTATTTCGGGAGCGTTCTCCTCGTAGTAGTTTCCTTCGGGAACATAGGTTACGCCCTGTTCCAGCAGCACATTGTCCTTGCCGAACTCGTTGCCGAGCGCCTCGTATATGGTGTTGTACTCTCCGGCGAACCTGTCAGCCAGATGGCCCTGCCATGTGTAACTCCATCCACCGTTAAGGCAGCGCATCGAGTTGGCATTGGGACCGGTCACGAGTATCTTGACGCCTTTCTTGAGCGGCAATATGTTATTCTTGTTCTTCAGCAGCACCTCAGACTCCTCTGCAGTCCTGACTGCAAGTTCTGCATGTGCCTTTGAGGCGAACTCGGGATAATCTTTAAGGTTTGTCACCGGCGTGTCGAATAGTCCGAGCCTGTACTTCAGGCGGAGTATGCGGCGCACGGCGTCGTCTATTCGGCTCATCGGCACGCGACCCTCTTCTACCAGTTCCTTGAGCAGCGTGCAGAAGTTAAGGTCGTAAGGCTCCATTGCCATGTCGATGCCGGCGTTGATTGCAATCTCGATGGCCTCCTTCTTGTCGGCTGCAACATGCTCGCGGGTATAGAGGTTGTTGATGTCGGCCCAGTCGGTAACGAGCATGCCGTCCCAGCCAAGTTCTTCCTTAAGCCATACGGTCAGCAGTTCCTTGTTGGCGTGTACGGGCACTCCGTTAACGCTGCCGCTGTTAACCATTATGGTCAGCGCTCCGGCCTCAACACAGGCCTTGAACGGGGCGAAGCACTTCTCCCTAAGCTCAGACACAGGTATGTATGCCGGCGTGCGGTCCTTGCCTGTCCTTGCCTGACTGTAGCCCATGTAATGCTTTACCGACGTGGCTATCCTGTCGGCGGGTATGTGGTTGGGGTCGTCGCCCTGGAATCCGCGCACGGCGGCACTTCCCATTACGGCGTTGACAAGGCAGTCTTCGCCATAGTTCTCCCAAACGCGCGACCAGCGCGGGTCTCTTGCCATGTCGACTGTCGGCGAGTAAGTCCACGGACAGTTGGCAGCCCTGGTCTCGTATGCTGTCACCACGGCGGCGTCATGAGCCAGCTGGGGATTGAAAGATGCACCGAGGTTGATGTTCTGCGGGAACAGTATTCCGCCAAGCGTATAGGTGGTACCGTGGTTCTGGTCGAGTCCGTAAATGCACGGAATGCCTATCTCCTTCATCGACAGTTCCTGAATAGTGCCTATTATCTCCTGCCACTTCTGCGGAGTCTGGGCAACAGGACCGGGAGAGTTGAGCACCGAGCCAACCTTATACTTTGCGATGGCGTTGTAAACCTTCTCCTTGTTCAACTGGAACTCGCCGTCCTTCCACTCGCCAAGCACGTCGATAGAGAGTTCGGTCATCTGGCCTATCTTCTCATCGAGCGTCATTTTGCTTAGTGTTTTCTCTACTTTTGCCTCCAACTTCTTGTCGGACGGAATTGCCGAAGGCATGGCCTGCGAGACGCAGGCCATGCCGAGCAATACAGCTAAAGATGAATTTCTTAATATGTGCATGTCATTTTATTTAAGGGTTACTAAGTCTACATAGTATCCGTGGCCGGTGCAGAGGAATCCGTCCTCGGCCTGAATCATGTCAAGAATCTCCTGCGTGAGCGTTATGTCCATTACGCCGTCGGCCGAGACATCCTCCTTAGCCACTCCGGGGAACGCCGTCCACCACCCTGTAGTAGGCTGTATCTGGTGGTAAACGTCGCCCGGTTCGATTGAATAATGTATCGAAAGTACCGCGCCGGCCTTGATGGATGCAAACACATCCTTGCCCAGGCTGAACGTTTTGTTGGGGTCGCCGTCGGGCAGGTCCCATGATACATAATGGTGGCCCGACCACAGGGTTTGCTCTGACGAAACGGTAACCGTAACCTGTTCAACTATCTCATCGCCGGCGTAGAACGTTACGCTTGTACCGTCGGCCATGGTGCCGGTCATTACGTATTCGCCGTCAGGCAGGTCAGGACAGGTAAGCTCTATGGTCCCAGGCGTCTTGCCTGTAAAGTCGGTCACAACAATGTCGCCGATCTTCAGCGACGCTATCTTGTCAAGATTGATTCCGGTCATTGTCCAAGCGGCGTTGGCTGTAGTGCGTTCGGCACCAGATGTCACCAGCGACAGACTGCTTACGGTTACGGTATTCGCACCGTATTCGTTTCCACTTTCGTCAATCAGCAGCACCCTCTGTTTGCCTTCGGCGGCATCAGCCGGCACTGTATAAGAGATGTGTGGAGTTCCGCCTTCGGTTGAGTATTCCACGTCGTCAGCGACCACGCCGCCAATCTTGAGGCCTTTTACAAGTTCGAGGTTGTCACCGTAGAGCACGGCCTTTGCGCCGGGAGCCACGAAGCGCTCGAAGCTTGACGTTGTAGCCCAGGGGTCGCCGGCAAGGGGATTAACCTGCACAAGACCTTCGCGCGATGTTGATTTACCCTTCACCGTCGTAGCTACCACCTTCATCTGGTACACTCCGGCCGGAAGCGCAATGTCGATGCTGTCGCCCTTGGCGGCTTCGTTGCCGTCGATGTACCATACAACTTCCGTATAATCGGCCGGGGTTACGGTTACTTCCATCTTGAAGTTGGCGTCGCGGTTGATGTTTGATACTACCGGCAGTTCTCCGTTAACCCTGTCGGGGAACAGCGGCGAGAGAATTATAGGATTGTCGTCAGGGCTGACGGTTGAAAACGGTTCGTCCTCGCTGCACGAAATGCAAAGCAGGCTGATTGGCAGTATCGCCATTAATAATCTTATTATTGATTTCATGATTTATTCTGATTTAATGGTTCTGAATTATTCAACGTCCCACCATACGGGAGTGTTCCAGCTGTTGGTGCCTCCCATCCGCTCAAGGGCTTCTTCGTAACCGGACTTGTTGTAAGATGATTCGAGTATAGGATAGCAGAGCCTTACAGGAATCTCTGCCCCGCCTGTAAGATACTGTCCGTATCCATAATCGGCCGGCGACTTGAGGCGCGGATAGCCTGAACGGCGTATGTTGGCCCAACATTCGGCAGGATTGGTGAAGTGAAGTATCCATGCCTGTGTATTAATTGCCTCTCTCTTCTGTGCATCGGTATGGCCAATGCCGTTGTTGGTTATGTATGTGTTGAATTCTTCGTCAGACACACGGTCGTATCCGTAATTGTCGGTGAGGAAGTCCATTGCCGCGCGTACGCCTTTGCCGTACAGCTGCTCGGCCGTCTCTCCGCCGACGTTCCATCCGTTCAGTGCAGCCTCGGCAAGCAGGAAGTTGACTTCGGCATAGGTCATAACCACTCCGGGATTGTCTCCTTTGAGGAAATTGTTGGCAAGTTTCGGCTCAGTTTCGCGCGCCATTGTGACATCAACAGAAGGGTTGGTCTCGGCTATTTCCTTCATTATGTCGCTGTCATAGCCCGACGGCCACGGGTCATAAGAGAATGAGCCAGGTACACAGGGATTCATCTTGATGCCTTTCTCAATTATCTCGTCGGTAAGATCAATGCGGTTATCGGGGCTTGTAGAGCTCATCAGACCGTCATAATAGAATCTTGCAATCATGAAAGTACGTGGATCGCCAGTGTTGTAGAGCTGGTTGAAGAACGTAGAGCAGAGATAGCTCGGGTTGTTGGCAGGGTCGTTTCCGAAGAAGAGCTGTGACATTGCGTTGCCTCTGTAATCAGTGTAAGAGTCCTGACCGAAGCTGAATGCGATGTCCATGTATTTTATAAGTGCATCGTCAGATGTGTCTGTGAATACGCCTCCGTCTGATGTCAGAGCGTCTTCAAATTCCTGACGTGCTTTCTCAGGAGCAACCTTTGATATGCGCATGGCGAAACGCAGTCTGAGTGAGTTTGCCAGTTTCTTCCATTTTGCTATGTCGCCGTTGTAGATAACGTCGCCTGTGATGCCGTCAGCTGCTGCGTCGAGTGCAGCTCCGGCTTCTTTCAGCTCAACGAAGAAGTTGTTGTAGATTTCTTCTTGAGTGTCGTATCTCGGATTATATTTCCCTTCCAGATATCCAAGTCCTGCCTCGCTGTAAGGAGCATCTCCGTAAATGTCTGTAATTATAGACATAAGGTAGACGCGGTAGATGCGCAGCGCAGAGTTGATGTTAGTCTTGTTCTCCTCTTCCGCACTTCTGTATATAGCATCGGTTACGTTCTTGATGGACTTCTGGTAGAATGAGGTCCAGATGCGGCTCATCTCGTTGTTGTCAACAGTGTGGCGTCCGCCGTAGTTGGTGGTGTTCCAGCAGCCCATAAGCTGTTGTGTGAATGCGTAAACATAGTTTCGGTAAATTTCCACCATGCCGAGGTCTCCGTAGGTTTGCAGCTCGGCTGTCGTCAGCTGGGCATTCGGGTCGATAGTGTTAGCTTTAGACGGGTCGGTGTTCAGGTCTTCCATATAGCTGTCGCTGCACGAACTTGCCATACCGCCCAGAACGATTGCAAATATAAAGGTTTTTATTGATGTTTTCATTGTTCCCACTGGTTAAAATTTGATATTTACATTAATACCGTAACTCTTTCTTGACGGAAGCGAGCCATACTCAAGTCCCATTCCGGTAGTGTTGTTGTAGTTTGAGTCCGGGTCGATGTTGGGAATATTCTTCCACACGATGAACGGGTTTCTTGCAACAAATGAGACAGACATGTCCTGCAGCACCTTGCCTAACCACTTTTTCGGGAATTGGTAAGACAGGACTATCTCGCGGCATTTGATGTACGAGTTGTCGTAAATGAACATTGACGGGGCGTTGCGGCATACACTCATCCAATAGTCCTCAGGATTGATTATGATGTCGTTGGGGCGGTAAGTGCCGTCGCCATTGTCGATTACTCCAGGAGCTATGAAACCGCCTGTAGGCTTCCAGTTGGCCGAACCCTTTGGTATGCCGGCAGCCTGACGCAACTCTTCAGACGCATACCACTCGTCGCGGCCCTGCATTGTGGCCTTGCTCTTACCCGACTCGTATGCGGCACGGGCTGACATTGAGTAAAGGTCGGCGCCTACCTTGATGTCGAACAACGCCGAGAGTGAGAAGTTCTTGTAATGAATGGCAGTGCTGATACCGCCAGTCCAGTCCCATGACGCATTGCCGAGCACGTGGTTGCTCTTGTCATATTGCGGCAGACCTGTCTGAGGGTCGATCAGGATGTCGCCATTCTCGTTCCTTACAAAGTCAGGACCTACTATCGAACCGAAGTTCTCGCCTACCTTTGCCGCAATCTGTACATCGAGCCAGGTTGCCTTCTCAAGTTCGAACATATCCATGTCGTCAACAAGTTTCTTCACCTTGTTGCTGTTCTTGGCGAAGTTGAAGTTCAGGTCCCATGCAAAGTCTCCAATCTGTATCGGGCGTGTGTTAAGAGTGATTTCAATACCCTGGTTCTGTATCTCGCCGGCGTTGATGAGGCGGTAAGGATAACCAGTTGTCCAGCTGCTTGCAATTCCCATAATCTGGTCCTTACTTATCTGGTTGTAATATGTGAAGTCAAGACCGATGCGGTTGTTAAGGAACTTTGTCTCGAAACCAATCTCGAACGAGTTTGTCCTTGTTGGTTTAAGGTCTTTGTTGGGTATTGTCTCGTTGTTGATGTAGCCTATGGTGTAGCCCGGGTAAGAGAATTTAGACTTTGTATATACAAGACCTAACTGGTAAGGGTCGGTGTCGCTGCCGACCTGTGCCCATGAGAGTCGCAACTTACCATAGGGCAGGATGTCTTTCCTGTTGATGAGTTCAGAGAACACAAGGCTTCCTGAAACAGAGGGGTATACATAAATATTGTTATTCAGCGGAAGCGTAGACGACTGGTCGCCACGTAAAGTAGCGTCAAGGTAAACAAGGCTCTTCCAACCGAGGTTTACAGCTCCGAATACCGAATTTATCTGCTTACGGTAACTATTCTCCTCAAGGCTGGTCTCGTTGAAGCTCATTATAGCCACAACATCACGTATCTTCATGTCTTTTGCCGTTATGATAGTGGTCTTGTTGTCAACCTTGTAGATGTTTCCTCCTAATGTACCTGTGAAGTCGAAGTCGCCCCAGCGGTTGTTATATGTGGCGATAAGTTCGAAGTTGTACATCTTGTTCTCGAACTTGCTTCTCTGCAGATATCCGGCCTCGTATCCAGGAGTGGTCGGGGCCTTGAAGTCATCGAACGTAAACCAGTTGAACTCCGTACCTGCCGTACCCTTTATCTTCAGATGCTTGTTGATGTTCCATATAGCCGAAGCATGGAAACGGAACAAATCCTTGTCTGATTCATTAGAGTTCTTGTAAACGTCCCAATATGGGTTCACGTTGTACGGGTCCATACCGTTCCAGTTTGAGTATTCGCCGTTTTCGTCCTCATAAGTGCGCAGCCATGCCTGGTCGTAGGTGGTGGCGAGCGTCATCAGGTTTTTACCTATATTAGACTTGCTGTCGCCCAAGGCCGGACGATTCTTTACATTCTCGTGTGTATAGTTTACCGAGAAGTCGAGGTCTACTTTACCTAAAGTTGAGTTTGACCTTAGGTTGAATATGTCGCGGCTCATGTTTGCGTTAGGCACGATATCCTTGTTACGCATATCAGTAAACGTGAAACGCAAACCTGAATTCTTGTAGTTTGATGAAACGGTTACCGTGTTGTTTGCTGTAAGACCTGTACGGAAGAATCCTGAGGTATTGTCAGGAATGATAAGGTATGGGCGCTCCACTCCGTCAAAGTACTTCAGCATGTTGCTTCCGTCGGCTTTAGGGCCCCAGCTCTTGTTGGTATTTGATATGGCGTCAATGCTGTATGTGCCACCGCTACCCATACCGTAAACCTGCTGTATGTCGTTCCATTTAGAAAGTTGCTTATCGATAGTCAGGGTTCCGTTATATTCAACAGAGAACTTTCCTTTACCGTCGGCCTTCTTTGTTGTTATAAGGATTACACCATGGCTTGCACGGCTTCCGTATAGGGCTGACGCCGCCGGACCTTTAAGTACCGACATGCTCTCTATGTCGTCAGGATTGATGCTTGAGATTCCGTCGCCAAGGTCGTATCCTCCCGATGTGCCGGCACTGCCGAAGTTGGTGTTGTCCAATGGCACACCGTCGACAACATACAGGGGCTGGTTGTTACCCGTCATTTCGGTGCTACCTCTTAATATTACTCGCGTAGAACCTGAAGGACCGCCTGCAGTCTGGCTTACCACAAGACCAGCTACACGTCCTGCCATGGCATTGATTACATTTGTCTCCTTAGCCTTCTCGAAGGCTGCGCCTTTAACTTCGTCGAGTCCGTAGCCGAGAGCCTTGCGGTCTCTCTTTATTCCTAAAGCTGTAACCACGACTTCCTTCAGCACCTTAGAATCGTCTTCAAGGGTGATGGTCATAGGAGATGGAGACGCCTTCACTTCGACGCTTTTCATTCCCACATAGCTTACCACCAGCGTGGCTTCCTTCCTTACTTTAAGCGTAAACTTACCGTCGATGTCGGTTACAGTACCATTCGACGTTCCTTTTTCAACGATGGTGGCACCGATAACAGGCCCCGTTTCATCTTTGACCATGCCCGTGACCTTAATGTCCTGTGAGGCAGCTTGTGCCGGAGCGGTCTCCGTTACGGCGAAAACCCGACTTATGGCAGGAGCACTGCCAAGCAAGGTTCCGCACAACACAATTCTTGAGAAAAGATTTACATTCATGCGTATTAAACTTTAATTATGGTTTATGATTTTTATCCAGTCAACATACATGGTGGCTTTGTCTCCCTTCTTCAGGGCAGTGACGCCACTTGCATCGGTAATGCCTGTAAAGGTTCCTCCCACGGCAAGATTAAAAAGAATGAAGAATTTGTCGTGGAAGTAAGGATTGTCCTTGATATCAAATGAATGGAACGGCTTGTCGTCTATCGAAATAATGGCTTTCGACTCGTCCCAGGTCAATGTATAAGTATGGTATTGTCCGTCCTGCAAGTCGGTACTTACGGCCGAGGCGTGGTATTGCTGCTCGTGCGACGCTGGAGTCGGGCCATAATGGATGGCTGTATTAACGCGTCTTGAGGCCGTGCCGGTGGCAATGCCTTCCTTGTCGCCCATTTCCATGATGTCAATTTCACCGCATGCGGGCCACTCCTTGTCGTTGTCGCCCATCATCCAGAACGCCGGCCATAGGCCATTCGCCGTTTCAGGCAGTTTTATACTGGCACTGATCGTGCCGTACTTGAAACTCTTCTTGCCTTTGGAGTTAACCCTGCCTGAAACTATGCGGCCGTTTTTCCACTCGGCGGTAAGCATAAGTACAGACTTACTACCGTCCTTGCCCACCTTCACCTGGCCGGGCTCGTAGGCCTGAAGCTCCTGGTTTGTCCATCCTGGCTCGTGTGTTTCCTTAGTCCATACGGAATTGTCAAACGTACTGAAATCGTCAAAGAATAAAACATTTTCAACCGGATAGTCCGGTTTCACTTGAATGCCTGAGTCGTCTGAATCAGACGAACACGCAGTTAATGCTCCACACAACAGTGTGATGATAAGGCTTACCTTCTTGTTCATGGTTAAGTTTTTAATAAAAATAGTATAGTTGCGGTATCAGTTTCACCTAAGTCGTAGCCATCCGATTTTTCTGCCAAAATTAGTAAGCCTTTCCCTATTTTATGGTTTGATGTCTGTTATTTAAGGTTTGATTATTATCACTTTTTATAAGTTACTGTAATTCAATAAATTAGAAAAGGTCTGAATCCTTTTCACATTTGGATTCAGACCTTGCCGACCGTCATTCACAGTTGTTTATGCCGTGTTCTTCTTCAGCAAACCTACTCGGCTGTATGCCAAAATTCTTCTTGAAAACGGTACTGAAATACTTTACATTTATGAATCCCGTCGCTTCTGACACGTCAATGACCGACGTCCCTTTCCTCAGCAGTTCGGCGGCACGTTGAAGACGTATCAGGCGTATGAATTCCTGGGGCGCCTTTCCAGTAAGAGACTTCAGACGGCTGTAGAACAACGTGCGGCTCATGGCCATTTCGCGGCATAATATGTCAATGCTGAATTCGGTGTTGCTTATATTACTTAACACTATGTCGGTGGCTTTCTCCACAAACATCCGGTCGCTATCGCTCAGGGGCACCTCATTGGAGTCTTCTGCAGGCTGAGGCATTGGCTGTACGCCTTTCCCGACATCTACCTTGTTAACGGCATGGTGGAACAGAAACTCGCGCATGCGTTTCCTGTTGTCAATCATTCCTTTTATCTTAAGCTTCAGAATCTCCGAACTGAAAGGCTTTGTAAGATAATCGTCGGCGCCTTTTTCCAGTCCGGCAACTTCCGCCTCGTGATTCGTCTTTGCCGTAAGCAGTATTACAGGTATGCCTGAAGTCTCGGGCCGTTCCTTCACCATCCTGCAGAAATCGTCGCCCTGCGTTCCAGGCATCATCACGTCGGAGACTATCAGGTCCGGATAATCAGTCTCCAGATACGCCAGCGCCTCGTCAGCCGTGGGCTTCCCTATCACTTTATAATAAGGTGAAAGCGTCCTGCATAAATAACGCCGCAGGTCGTCGTTATCCTCTACAACAAGTATTGTTTCACCGCTGTTACCCAGCTCCATGTCAGCCATGACCTCAGGGTCCATCACTTCATCAAGCACATCGTCTATCGACGACTGCCGCGAGCTTGGTACAGCCTCAACGAAGGTTCTGTCGAGCGTCACGGTAAAAGTGGTACCAACACCCTCTTTTGACGAGAACTTTATCTTGCCGTGCAGAAGGCTTATGATACGCCGCACCTGCAGAAGGCCGAAGCCAAGCCCGTGCTCCTGTGATTCGTGTGCGTTCCTGGCCCTGTACACATCCGAGAATATGTGCTTCTGCCCGTTCTGCGGTATTCCTATTCCCGTATCTTCAACATCCACCACCACCTTCTTGGCATCAGCCACAAGGCTTATCCTTACCGTACCTCCGTTGTTGGTATACTTGCAGGCGTTGGATATGAGATTGTCGAATATTATTTCAAGCATGCGCTGCGTAGCCTTGACACATACAGGCCCGGACGGCAACGTCAGCGACAGCGTAAGCCCCTTCTTGTCGCACACCGTATGGAAACAGGCAACCTCCTCGGTGAGCATGGCGCACAAGTCTATCGACACAAGTTTAACCTTGTGCATGTTATTCCCTATCTTCTCAAACTCCAGCAGTTGCGACGTTAGCGAATAAAGCTTCCTTATATTGGCATGGGCAAGGCCGAGCAGATACCTTACGTTGTCGGGCAAGTTGGTTTCCTTACGCATGTCTTCCAGCGGAGCCATAACAAGGGTTATAGGCGTGCGTATGTCGTGCGACGTGTTTATAAAGAAATTTATTTTGTCGTCTGAATGTTTCTTCTGCATCTGGTAAAGTTTGTAGCGGATGCCGAAATAACAAACAAGGCCTAATATTATAATGTAGCACAGCCAGGCCCACCACGTCTGCCACCATGGCGGGAGGATGGTTATCACTACTGACTTACGGTCTATTATCCGACCCGTGCTTTTACTTATGCTGCACACCCTGAATGTGTATTTCCCAGGATTAACGTTCTTGTATTGTGCAAATTCCTCGGGACAGGCCTCGCTCCAGCGGTTATCATACCCTTCAAGGATGAACTTATATATGATGTCGTTCTGGTAGCGCAGGTTTATCGACTCGAAATTAATGCTGAAGCTGTTCTGGTCGTGTTCGAGTGTCACCTTCTTACCGGCCAGCATGTCGAGCAAGCTTTTTATCATACCTGCACCGGCATTGCCCGGCACATCCACGTCAAACCTTGTCAGGCGCAACGGCGCGTCATAGTCGAGCATCGTTATTCCGGACGGTTTCAGCTCAACCACCCCGTTTGTGCTTCCGAACAGAATGTTACCCGAGGCCGTCATGATGCAAGCGGCCTTGTTGTACTCCTGATTAATCTTATCCACATAATTAAGATTCCATATCCGGTCATTGTTCATAACGGCAATGCCGTTGCCGGTACTTATCCACAGGCGACCGTCAAGGTCGGTCTGGAGGCCGTATACGTCGTTTGACGGCAAGCCTTCGCTGACGGTAAAATGCTTCCTTATCTTACGTGCGGCATAGTCATAAAGCACAAGGCCCCCACCCTCGGTGCCCAGCCATACGGTCCTGTCACGGTTGAACTGCATGGCTATGATATAGGCGCTCATGTTTTCAGCCATCTGCTCCTTGGCAGTGGCAAACTGTAAGACCTTGCCGCTACGCTTGTTGATTAAATAGAAGCCGTCCGTAGTACCGGCAGCCATCACGTCCCGGCCTATATTCTCGAGCGTGAGTACCTGCTTTATGTTGTAAGTCTTCCTAAGGCACCACAGCTTGTCAAAATTCATCAGGCTGCCGTCTATGCTTCCCACCCAGTAATCGCCATCGCCGTCTTTAGCAATCGAGAATATATAGTTAGACGTTATACCATCAGCCTGCTTGGTAAGATTCTTCACCATCCTACCCGTGGCGTCCATGATGAAGATGCCATGCCCATAGGTACCCACAATCATCCCACCCTTGGAATCGCGGCAAAGCGCTACGCACACCTTGTTTGGCAGCAGGTGTTTCCACGAGTGCCCGTCACGGGTGCAAATACTTATGCCCCGCTCGGTTGCAAACCATAAATCGCCGTTACCGCTTTCGGCTATCGACTTTACGTTGTTGCTTACCAGCGACTGTGCATTGTTCTTCTTGTGTGTGATGAAGCTTACGGGATACTTGGAGAAGATTATCCTGGACACCCCTCCAGTATAACTTCCTACCCAGAGGCTTTTCGACGTGTCCTTAAAGATGGTGTAAATGCCGTTGCTCATCAGGAAGGCGTCGTTATCATTATCGCCAGAGTCGATAAACTGCCTTATGCTCCTGTCGCCATAATCGTATGTAAATATGCCGCTACCGTCAATGCCTATCATCAACGTGGCCGGATCGTATTTTATTATGGAACGTATGGGATTGTTGAAGAAGTCGGTATCGGCCCCAACCCGCTCCAGACAGGCGCCGTCCATACGGTATATCCACAGGCCGCTGTTGAAGGTGCCGATAAACACGTTGCGCCTTTCAGCGTCGTAATACAGCGTTTGTATGTTAAAGCCATCCATAAGGCTGGCTCCAATCCTGCCGCTCCTTGTGTCAACTACCTTCAGTCCCGACGTTGTAGCCACATAAAGACTGCTGCCAAGCAAGAACATGTCGTTGACATTCAGCCCGGGTATAAACCTCAACACTTTCCTGTCGCAGCCTATCAGGTAAAGGCCTGACGTAAGCCCGCAAAAAGCGCTGCCGTCACCTGACTCGAGATACTTGTTTAGGGTTATGTTACCTGACACGAAGTTGGAAAGCTGCATCTCAAGCTTGAAAGCGTCATAAGTTTCCGAGTAGCGGTAAATCTTGCCCGTGTTGTCATATGCCTTCAGTATGCCGTCCTGCATATAAGACAGCTGGATAATCCTGGCAGCCAGGTCGCCGTAATAATAGTCATCCTGCATCTTATAGTTTTTTATCGTGTGTCCATTATACCTGTCGACGCCGGATTTCGTACTAATCCATATCGCATGGTATTTGTCTTCCACCACGGAATACACACGCAAGCTGCTAAGACCGTCAGCGTAGCCTATATGCCGCACTTCTGAAATAGCCGGCAACGAGCCGTAGCCAGGTAAGTGCACATTACATAAAGAAAACAGCAGAAGTATCCATACAAACCTGATTTTATTCTCCATATTAGTTTTGGTAAGGTTGATCAGACAAGCCTTTTTTATGTTTTTCCAATTCATTAACAAAAATACGAAAAAAAAGTAACATATCGACTTTTATACAAAAAAAAATTCAATTGTTGTCTTGTCCGGGGCGTATTGACGGCGGCGGGAAGCAAAAAAGGGAACCACTGAAGTAGTTCCCTTTTGCGCTTCAAGATGGGCTTGAACCAACGACCCCCTGATTAACAGTCAGGTGCTCTAACCAACTGAGCTATTGAAGCATTGTGTAGCATTGTTTCTCAAATGCGATGCAAAGGTAACACCTTTTTCTGAAACTTCCAAACTTTTTTACCAAAAAATTTAATTATCAAATAAAATTCGATAATTTTCGGGCTGAAAACGGCATTTTACGCTTATAAAAGCATATCTTTGCACTATGCTTCGCCACCCTGCTGCGGCCGCCTTGGCGGTCTGTTGCCACCGGGCTTACACGACCATGGCAAGCGAGGGGCGGCACGACATTACTGAACAATAAATTAACGGTTAAGATGAGAATAAGGATTTTGCAGCTTATCATGCTGCTGGCGCTGCCTTTTACACAGATAACGGCGCAGGAGGACAAGGACCACAACTTCAATGTGGGCAAGAACATGCAGGTGTTCAACGAGATTTACAACTACCTCGACCTCATGTACGTCGACACGCTCAACGCCGACGAGGTGGTGGGTACGGCCATAAACTCGATGCTGCGCTCGCTCGACCCCTACACCGTATACTACCCCGAGGACCAGGTGAAGAACCTGCGCACGATGATTACGGGACGCTACGTGGGCATAGGCGCGGTGATACGCTACAACCAGAAGCTGAAGCGCGTGGTAATAGACGAGCCATACGCCGGCAACCCGGCAGCCGAGGTGGGTCTGAAGAAGGGCGACATAATACTCAGCATAGACGACTCGACGATGGTGGGCAAGGACGTAAGTTACGTAAGCTCGCACCTGCGCGGCGACCCTGGCACAACGTTCGTACTGAAAATAAAGCGCCCCTCGACGGGCAAGGTGATGAACTTCACCATTAAACGCCGCTCTGTCGAGCTGCCCTCAATACCGTTCTACGGACTTAACGGCGACGGCATTGGCTACCTTAACCTCTCGAGCTTCACCGAGGGATGCGCCAAGGACGTAAGAAGGGCTTTGGTTGAGATGAAGCAAAAGGGCATGAAGGGCTTCGTGCTCGACCTGCGCGGCAACGGCGGCGGCTCGCTCAGCGAGGCGGTGGACATTGTAAACATGCTGGTGCCCAAAGGCATAACGCTCGTGAAGACGCGCGGCAAGCTGAAGCGCGCCAACCGCGACTACACCACCACGGTAGAGCCTATCGACTCGGTAATGCCGGTGGTAGTGCTGGTAAACGGCGAGAGCGCAAGCGCAAGCGAGATAACGAGCGGCAGCCTGCAAGACCTCGACCGCGCCGTGATACTCGGCACGCGCACCTACGGCAAGGGTCTGGTGCAGCTCTCGGTAGACCTATCTTACAACGGACAGCTTAAGCTTACGACGGGCAAATACTACATACCAAGCGGCCGCTGCATACAAGCGATAAACTACAAGCACGCCCGCGGCGGATACACGGAGCACATACCTGACAGCCTTACAAAGGTGTTCCACACGGTGGGTGGACGCGAGGTGCGCGACGGCGGAGGCATCAAGCCCGACATCGTAGTGCGTCCGGACTCGCTGCCCAACATTGCCTACTACCTGACGGTGAACGGGCTTGACTCGACCGAGGTGCTGCTCGACTACGAGATTGACTACATAGCCAGCCACCCGACAATAGCTCCGGCAGCCGACTTCGAGATATCTGACGCCGACTACGAGGACTTCAAGCGCAGGGTAATCGAAAGCGGATTCACCTACGACCCCGAAAGCGAGCGAGCCCTGAAGTCGCTGAAGAAGATAGTGCAGTTTGAAGGCTACTACGACGACGCCAAGACTGAGTTCGAGAACCTGGAAAAGAAGCTGAAACACGACATAGCGCGCGACCTTGACATGCACCGCGACGTACTGAAACAGATTATCTCGAGCGACATCGTGGCGGCATACTACTTCCAGTCGGGCGCCATAGAGAACAGCCTGAAGCACGACAAGCAGGTGAAGGAGGCCTTCAACCTGATAAAGGACACGGATAAATACAAGTCGGTACTCGACGGAACGTACAAGCCGGCCGACGACACTGACGACGGCAACGACGACACAGCTGCTGACGCACAGGACGAGGACGAATGACAGAACATACGAACATGGAAAAGGCGCGACAGCAGCAAACCTGAACGACAGGCTTCAGGAGCTGCCGTGGCACTGAGCAACAAAAACATACCAACCTTAAAAAAAGAAAGGAACAAGATTATGACAAACAAGAAAGAAGTTTACCGCTGCAAGGTATGCGGAAACATTGTAGAAGTATTGCACGCAGGAGCAGGCACACTGACTTGCTGCGGAGAGCCCATGCAGCTCTTGGCCGAGAACAGCGTTGACGCTGCCAAAGAAAAGCACGTGCCCGTTATCGAGAAGATTGAAGGCGGATACAAGGTAAAGGTGGGCGAGGTAGACCACCCCATGCTCGAGAACCACTACATCGAATGGATTGAACTGGTTGAGGGCGAGAAAATCCAGCGCAAGCACCTCAATCCGGGCGAGAAACCCGAGGCCGTGTTCTATACGGACGCCGAGGATGTTTACGCACGCGAGTACTGCAACCTGCACGGACAGTGGCGCTCTAAATAAGGCGCAGTCCGACATACCTTATAATATAGCCCCTGGCGGTGTCAGTAACCGCCAGGGGCTATACTTTTATTTACATTAATACATGCCGCAAAAAAAGCATACGGACGCACAGCATAAAAGCGGACGTAAGAGGCCGTATTGTAAAAGGTGGCATATTGCGTTGCAAAACATGGCCTTTTGCCTCCTCGTTCACGGCCTTTCGCCGTGCAAAAGGCTGCCTTTTGCAAACGGTTCCGCCATCACTCGCCAACCATTTGGTTATCAACTATTTACAAAACGAGGCAACATCCATCCTTAACTTCATCCATGCCCACAATCCTTGGGCGCTTTTTACAGGCTCACTCACCTGCCCTGCGCAGGTATTCGTAGCCGATGCGGCACCTGAGGCAGTCCTTACGGTCGCAATACTCGCGCTTGAGCTGCATAAGCGCCTGGCTGTCGCCGGCGTTGGCAGCCTTGACACCGCACTCGGCCCACAGGCGCGTAACATTGTTGTCCTCGGCCTTGAGCTGCGACATTATGTCGAAAGCGCGGCCACACATGGCTTCGTCGCCGCGATAGCGGCCGTAGGCAAACAGCATTGGCACGGCGGTGTTGACAATAAGAAGGTCGAGCGACGCGGCAGACAACCGTTTTGACGACCGCCGGCTAACGCTGCCGAACGTGTAATGTGTCTCCCAATAAGGTGTGACACCCGTGGCGAGCAAGTCTCTCATCTGGTCGGCTGTGGTACATTCGGCCAGCCTGCTCATATCAGCACGGCGCGAATGGTACAGCGATGCAAGCTGCGACAACCTGATATAAGGAAAATTCTGCGGTCTCATGCGCATGAACCGCCACGCACCGGCTTCAATAGGCCTGAGGCCGAACTTATGTGCAAGATACTGGTATTCGCCCCTCAGACGGTCAAAATAGCCGTCGCCAACGGCAGCCTCGCGGTGGCGGGGCGAAAGCGCAGAGGGATCGAGCAGGCCCGCCTGTCCCATGAATATGGCCTCAATCTGGAACAGGTCGTCGCGGTGGCGGCCAACAGCCTGCAACGGTACAGACATGGCCCAGCGCTCGAAGGCGTCACCGTTGACGCCGAAGCCATAGGCACGCGCCATGGTAACAAACAGGGCCGACTCCCACGAACCTCCGCAAAGCTCAACGCGGTGCCTTATGTCGTCAGTCTTGCGCTCAAGGCGCTCGGCCAGCAGGCGGTTAAGCCATGCATGCACGGTCAGGCGGTCGAGCCGCGGCAGCACGCCGTAACAGGGTGGATAACGGTCGGCCGAGAGCAGGGCTTCATAATTTGCAGCCACCTTGTCAGGCACGCGGAGCCTTATCTGCGGCACGCGCCTGCCTGCGCTTGTAAACACGTCGGCGTCAACATCGGCCGCCACATGCAGCACAACGTTGTCATAAGCCTTGTCGCATTCGTGCCCGTGTGCGCACCATGCCGACGAGCGTCCGTGTATCTCGACGTTGCCAATCCACATGGTGCCGCCTATCTTTATCTTGGCGTTGAAGAAGTCAGGACCTGCATCATGGTTCTGCAACCCGGCGTCGATTACCTCGACATCGAGTCCGTCAGTGGTTTTCAGCTGTTCCAAAGGGAACAATTTGTGTTTCCACACATATTGCAGGAGCGATTCCATAACTGTTGAATGTTTTTCAGGGTATGCAAAAATGATATATAAAATGCGGCACAACTTTATTAACTCCGCAATCCTTCAGTATGCAAAACTACAAAAAAATCCCGAACGTCGGTATAACGTCCGGGATTTTTATGGCATCGTGCGGCTATATCCGCGCCGATATTATTTATTCAGCACCTTAACTGTTGATCCGTCAGTCTTGCGCACAATGTAAATACCGCTGGCGTCCATAGAGTTGACACGGCGGCCGTCGAGGGTGTAGATAGCTTTCACACCGTTGACAGTAGTAGTCTCAACCTTGTCAACACCTGTTGTCACACCCTTTACAAGTACATTGTAAGTATTTGTCTTGACCATGTCGTTAGAGGTAACGTTAACGGTCACCATAGCGCCTTCTTCATTGTTCTCGATTGAAGTCTTGATGATTGCGCCCTGGCCGTCGGCCTCGGCTGTTATGTCGTCGAGAGTCAGGCTGCCGCTCTGGCCGTCGAGTGTGTACTCTGTCTTGCCAGCCTCAAGCGCAATGTCGGTACCCTTGATATTGAGGCCTGTAAGCGTGTTGTTGTAAACAAGCTCGATATCGTCAACGTAGATGCAGTCAGGTTCGTCGTCGCTGGTGCTGCCTACGCCCGGCTGTGCGTTGGTGGTGATTGTAACGAGCAGGGCCCTCGCAGTGGCGTTGTTAGAAGCGTAAGAAGCATAATCGAACGGTATCACGATGCGCTGCCATGCGAAGTCGTTGCTCTCAATCTTGTTGTTCAGAGCCTTTGCAACCACATTGGCAGCGATAGAGTCGCCCGGATCCTGGTAATATCCACCGTTAGTGAGAATGGCGCTGATTGAGGCATACTTGTAATCAGCATTCTCTGCTGAAAGTACGCCCTGCTTGAACTTAACCCAAACGGCCAAAGAGTCGGGCTGTCCCTCGATTATTGTGTAGAACGGGTCGCCGTTGTCATCTACTTCCTTATTCTCAAAGTCGAGGAATGCACAGTTTGCCGGGTTAGTAGCAAGCATGTGACCAGCCTGCATCTGTCCGGTAGTGATTGTTCCATTGGCGGGAACAAATCCAAGAACCTTGCCTGAAACAACCTTCACACTCTTTGTTCCGAAAGAACCGGGACGTGCTTCTTCACCGATGAAAGTATGGGGAGTAGAGGCTACCAACGAAGCGTAATCACCTGTACAACTCATGAACGAGTGCCATGCGTTAGGCTCGTCGCTAGTATTTTCGCCAAACGTTTCAGTGTGGAAATACTCGAAACCTGAGTTCTCAATCTGGTAATTACCAGTACCGAACACGGCGTCAACATTGAAAGTGCCATAAGGCAACGCCACCGGGAGATTGATTATCATATAGAGCTTATCCTTGCCGTACTGTCCGGCACCAACCTTGCTGCCGTCCTTTACCGTAACGGTAACCTTGCCACCAAGCATCTCTGCAATAGCACTACCATTGGTGATGGCAGCCTCTTTGGTGACAGGCTTGAAGTAAGTGTAGCCATCGCCTGCATCATCTGAATTAACGTCTTCGATGGTAACGTCGCCAATCAACAATCCTTGGAATGAGAACTGTTTAAGAACAATGTCATAAAGATTGTCCGAACCTTTCTCTACTGAAATTACAGCCTCGCTCGGAGCCTGTGCCTGACCGTTAAGGGTAATGGCCAGCTGGTCGGTGTAATCCTTGGCGTTAGCCGTCAAAGCCATGAGGGCTAAAGCCGAAAGCGTAATGATTTTTTTCATCTTTTTACTTTTTTCTAATTAAATTCTACGTTAGTTTTACAATTTGTATGTTATACCTATTGTTCCGTAAATAGGATAAAGCTCTTGCTCGATAGTATCAAAACTGTCTTTGAACACCGGAGTAAAACCCCATGAAAGGTCGACAAAGGCTCCCCACTGCTTGTAGAACCTCCAATCGGCTCCCACCAATACTCCAAACTGCCATGAGCGCATACTGTCGGAAAAGTCGTAACTTCCACGGCTACCCTCGTCGGAACCAACCTCTACCTTGGCACCGGTAGGGTCGCCCACACGTATGTAGCCGTCATAAGCATAGCCCGTAAACTTATGCGAACGTACATACGAGAAATAAGGACCGGCATGAATGCTCCATTGCTTGTTAAATGAATAAGTTGCAAGCAAAGGCAAGGTAAGCATCCATTGTTCTACGTTAATTGACACACCACCCGTAAAATTACCTTCAAGGCGTTGTCCTCCCTGGACAAAAGCCATGCTGTAATTCTTCACCGTCGACTCTACATCCATGCCTTTGTTCTCCAAATAAAGTCCTGACGTCAGTCCCCAGTGTTCGTCTATACCGCGGTAAACGCCAAGTCCCAGCGTGAAATTTGGCGTCAGCTTGTAACTATCCATGCTCCTTATAGTAGCAGGCATTCCAATAGGGGCTGTGCCTCCTATACCATAGCCGAAACGCAGACTGTAAGTGATGTTGTCAAACAAATTTAACGCCTGTATCTGCACAGCCGCAGCGGCTACGAAAATTATCGTCAGTACAATTTTTTTCATGGCTATTCGGTTGTTGTATTAGAGCAAATTACTTTTACTTCATCAACGTATAGAGTGCTTCCGATAGCACCTTCGAACGTGGCGCCCTCTATACTCGATGTAAACACAACGGAGAGGTTGTAGCCTCGTTCCGCCAGCGTTTTACTGTCAATCTCAGCCTTATAATCAAATTTCACGTCAAACTGCGTCCACTCGTCAGTTACCGATAACTCCGGTACACGTGCGATGGCAACAATATACGGGCTTGAGAGTACATCGTCACCATGAAGCATAATGGAATTCCCATTTTCGTCATGGTTCCGGTAGAGAACTGCGTAAATATCGCCTGTGTCAGTGCGTCCTTCCACCTTTTTACCATTCTTGTCTGTAAAAACAGCTCCGGGACGATATTTGTACCAACCGGTAAGACCCAACGGAACCTTATCAAACGAGCGGCCGAAATTAGTGGCATTCAAAGTGTTTGTCAGCGCCTGGCTAACGTCAAAATATCCAATGAACAAGTTTCCGGCGGCAATATTCATTCCCACAAGATGCCCCAGGGGACCAGTGTCGCGTGTTGTCAGCTTGACACCATTGCCAACGTAACCATCTGAAACGGGCACGGTCGGATAGTCTTCCAACTTGGCATCACCCATGCTTATATTAAAGCCAGGATTACCTGTTGCCCAATCGCCTATCCAACTACCGTCTGCCGTAAGGTCGCTCCACTCGTAAATCTGACCCTTGTTGGGGCCGCTAACCAAACGATAATCCTCGAAATGATATTCATTAGGGGTGTCAGGAGTACGGAATGACACGTTGTACGTCTTTGACCATTTACCGTCTTGCGAAGTAACCTTGTACGCAACTGACTTTCCACCGCTGAAATCATGCTTGCTGCCATTGGCCGGTTCGATAACAGCACCTTCAGTCAACCTGAACATTGGCGCCATTTCAAAATCCTCCAAGGTGTCCGCCTTAATCTCAAAAACTATTTCCGTTGCGTCTGACCTGACGTTCACGAGCGTATCACTCACCGAAAAGAACACAGATGTAGGTTCATCAACGTGTACGTAAGCCTGCTCAATATCGCATTCGGCGTTAAGTGGCTCGTCTTTAAAGCACGATGTCAAGGAGCAACAAACAGCTGCGCCAAGCAACAGGTTATGTATTTTCATTTTATAAAATATAATCGAAACTTAGGTTGCAAAAATAAGTCAAAAACTGTTTCCGTCCAAATTTTTCAGTGAGAACCGCATCATTTTCACAAAACTTTTACAACTCGTAACGTTTCCTTGCATGTTTATTTTTTTATTTATAAAACGCGTTGGCGGAATAATCTTGAGTGGAACTGCGATGGTTACAGTTTCAAATGATGACCTTTCAGCTTGCAAAACACGGTCTTTCATCTTTTAAAAGGTAACCTTTCACACTATAAAAGGATGCCTTTTGCAAACCCGGCTGAAACGGGCGAAAACCGTAAGCAAAAGCCATCGATATAAAACAAACTGTAAGTATTTGCCACGAGGAGCTACTGATAATTCCGCCAATAATTCCGCCAATAGGTTTACAGACAAAAATAAACTTTGCACAGTATCCCTGAAAATCAAACAGTTTTAGACGCAAAGCATGCAAAAATAGTCGGTTTCCCTTCGTTGTAACCAATATTTTTCTTAATTTTGCGCAATAGTATGAATCCGCCCGAAACGGATGGACGAGGGCAAATACAAAACAAAAAACACGATACAAAGCAATGGAAGATTTGGAGAAAGACGGAGTGCGGCTGCCAGACAACGCATTCCGCGAACTTAAAGAGGGCGAGGAATACCACCCGGTGATGGACCCGCAGAAAACCTATCCGGAAGTGAACGGTTGGTCGGTGACGTGGGGTGTGCTTATGACAATGCTGTTTTCAGCGGCTGCGGCATACTTGGGACTGCGCGTAGGACAGGTATTCGAGGCTGCAATACCCATAGCCATAATTGCCGTTGGCGTATCCACGGCTGCCAAACGCCGCAATCCTTTAGGTGAAAACGTCATCATACAGAGTATTGGCGCGTGTTCGGGTGCGGTAGTTGCCGGTGCCATCTTCACACTGCCGGCCATTTACATTCTTGAAGACAAATATCCAGGCATGGGTGCCTCGTTCGTCGAAATATTCCTCAGCTCGCTTCTCGGAGGTGTACTAGGAATACTGTTCCTCATTCCATTCCGCAAATACTTCGTCAGCGACATGCATGGCAAATATCCTTTCCCCGAGGCCACAGCGACGACACAGGTACTCGTGAGCGGTGCAAAAGGCGGGAAACAGGCCAAGCCGCTGTTGCTTGCCGGACTTATCGGAGGACTTTATGACTTCATCGTGGCAACATTCGGCTGGTGGAACGAGAACTTCACCACCCGCGTGATAGGCCTTGGCGAAACACTTGCCGACAAGGCCAAGCTTGTATTCAAGGTCAACACGGGTGCCGCTGTGCTGGGCTTGGGCTACATCGTAGGTCTGAAATACGCCCTTATAATCTGTCTCGGCTCGCTGGCCGTATGGTGGCTCATCGTCCCGATCATGGCTGTTTTATTCGACGGACAGGTGTTGAGCCAATGGAATCCGTCAATCACCACTGCCGTGGGCGACATGTCGCCTGAAGAGATATTCACATACTACGGCAAGTACATAGGCATAGGCGGAATAGCAATGGCCGGAATAATCGGAATAATCAACTCTTGGGGCATAATAAAGAACGCCGTTGGCCTTGCAGCGCGAGAGATGCGCGGCGGCAAGAACAGCGGTAAACAGTTGCCACGCACACAGAGGGACATTCCGTTCAAGATTATCGCCATTGGAGCCATCGCCACTATAATAATAATATTCCTGTTCTTCTGGTTTGGAGTAATGAAAGGCAACCTGCTTTTCGCCTCCGTCGGCATACTGCTCGTTGCCGTTATAGCGTTCCTCTTTACAACTGTCGCTGCGAACGCGATTGCAATCGTCGGCTCCAACCCTGTTTCAGGAATGACGCTGATGACGCTCATCCTTGCCTCCGTAGTAATGGTTGCCGTAGGCCTGAAGGGTACCGGCGGAATGGTCGCCGCACTTATCATGGGTGGTGTTGTCTGCACGGCGTTATCAGTCGCAGGCTCTTTCGTAACCGACCTCAAGATAGGTTACTGGCTCGGCACCACACCTAAGAAACAGGAAACATGGAAATTCCTCGGAACTCTCGTATCGGCAGCAACCGTAGGCGGCGTAATGATTCTGCTTGACAAGACTTACGGATTTGCAAGCGGCCAGCTGGCCGCCCCGCAGGCCAACGCCATGGCCGCAGTCATAGACCCGCTCATGAACGGAGTCGAGGCACCATGGGTGCTCTACGGCATCGGCGCAATCATAGCAATCGTGCTCACTATCTGCAAAGTTCCGGCACTGGCTTTTGCCTTGGGCATGTTCATCCCAATAGAGCTTAACATTCCGCTGCTTGTCGGCGGAGCCATAAACTGGTACGTCACCACACGCTCTAAAGACGCCGAGACAAACAAGGAACGCGGCGAGAAAGGTACTCTCATTGCCAGCGGATTCATCGCCGGCGGAGCTCTCATGGGAGTGGTCAGCGCCCTGTTGCGGTTCGGTGGCATAAACCTTGTCAACGCCGAATGGCTGGCTAATCCTTTGTCACAAGTCTGTGCGCTCATAGCTTACATTCTGTTAATAACATACTTCGTCAAGAGCACAAAGAAGTCTTAACGCACAAAGCATATAAGTGATAAGGCCCTGCCGTGGTGCCATATTGTCAAAAAAAACATCACGACAGGGTCGTCTTTTTATATACGAAAAACACATTTACAAGCCCAATTGTTATTTTTTATTTAAACAAAGCTGAAAAAGTCTGTCAATCCTTGAAAGTAAAGATCAAAAATACTAACTTTGCAACATAACATCTAATTACTAATATGAAGAAACTTTATCTATCATTGTCACTGGCGCTGATGTGTTCAGTGGCGTTTGCGGTTCCCGCCAAGCGAGGACTATGGAAGACAGTGAAGCTGGCTGACGGCACAGAGGTCAAGGTAGAGCTTCGCGGCGACGAATTCTGCCGTTACTGGCAGACAGAAGACGGTAACGTCTATGTAGAAAACACTAAAAAGGGTATTTTCGAGAAAGCCGAGAAAGAGACCCTCATGAAAGCTTCTGCCGAGCTAAGGGCCGAGGCTAACGAGGCTAGGGCCGAACGTGCAAGGAGCGTCAAAGCTGTGTCCGGCCAGAATAAAGCTTCTTACACAGGTAAAAAGAAAGGCATAATTATACTTGTACAATTCTCAGACCTATCCTTCAAGGAAGAACACACCAGGGAGTTGTTCGATCGCATAGCCAACGAAGAAGGATTCAACGAGATGGGATTCAACGGCAGTGTCAAGGATTATTTCAAGGCACAAAGCTACGGTCAGTTCGAACTCGACTTCGATGTTGCCGGACCGGTAACCCTGCCCAAGAGCTATACATACTACGGTGAAAACAGGAGCGGAATATCGCAGAGCGGAAACGAGTACGGTGAAAGGTTAGGCGAAATGGTCATCGACGCATGTAAAGCCGTCGACGATGAATTCGACTACACTCAATATGACTGGAACGGCGACGGAGTGGTTGACCAGGTATACATCCTCTATGCCGGCCGCGGCGAGGCTTCAGGCGGTGGCGCTAATACAATATGGCCCCATGAATGGACCCTCAAGTCGGCACTTGGAACCTATGACTACATCCTGAAGCAGCCCTATGTTGACGGAGTCAGTCTAAATACATACGCCTGTGGATGCGAGCTGCAGAGCAGCACACAGATTGACGGTATCGGCACACTCTGCCACGAGTTCTCACACTGCCTCGGCCTGATGGACATGTACGACACATACGGAAACAGTTACGGAATGGACCAGTGGAGCCTTATGGCTGCCGGCAACTACAACGGCAGCAGCTTTACCCCGGCAGGCTTCACAAGCTACGAGAGAATGCAGTCAGGATGGCTACAGCCTGTTGAACTGAACGAGAACCAGACGATTGAAAACATCAAGCCGCTGGCAGAAGAGCCTGAAGCATACATAATATACAACGACGGCAACAAGAATGAATACTATCTGCTGGAAAACAGGCAGAAGGTAGGATACGACGCTGCACTGCCGGGTGCCGGACTCCTCATCACCCACGTAGACTATAATGCTACGGCATGGCAGTACAATGTGGTTAACAGCCCCAGCGGACAAAGGACTTACGGCGTACCTTCACCGCACGAGCGTTGCTCTATAATCCAGGCTGACTATAACTCTGCGAGAAACACCACAGCCGGCGACGTATGGCCTTACATGTCACGCAAAGACCTGACAAGCACGTCAACTCCTGCCGCAACTGTCTACAACCGCAACACTGACGGCACATACAACATGAACAAGTCGGTAAAGAACATTACAAGGAACATAGACAATACGCTTTCGTTCGACTTCAGCCTTGACAACGACCCGTCTGGCATCAGCGGAATTACCGTGGACGACCAGGCTGATGGCGAAAGAGGCATTTACAGCATCGACGGACGCTATATGGGCAATGACGCTAACGCATTGCAGAAAGGCATCTACATCATCAACGGAAAGAAGGTTGTAAAATAAGCTCATAACCCTTTACGCAAACGACGGCCTTGCAGAGGCGATTACAAGCCCTGTAAGGCCGTTGTTACGTTAAGGCTTAACACTGCCAAGCGGCATTACAGATGCCGCAAGAGTGCAACGCAAACAGCAAAACGGAATGCATTATACAATAATACGGCAACAGCCTTGCAGGATAAATTACCTGCAAGGCTGTTGCCGTATACATGAAACGCCTTCACATGAACGCAAGGCGGCAAGGCCGTACGTCACGCGTCGATGTTGGCGTAAGTGGCGTTCTGCTCTATAAACTGGCGGCGCGGCTCCACGTCGTCGCCCATAAGCATCGAGAATATTTCGTCGGCCTCAGCCGCATTCTCTATCGTAACCTGCTTGAGCAGACGTGTTTCAGGATTCATGGTAGTTTCCCAAAGCTGCTCAGGGTTCATCTCACCAAGACCTTTGTAGCGCTGTGTGTGTATGTTCTTGCCGTCCTCTACACCATCTCCGTACTTGTCGAGGAATGCCTGGCGCTGCTGGTCTGTATAGCAATACTCCTTTACTTTGTTCTTATATGTGCAAAGGTAAAGCGGAGGAGTAGCGATATACAAGTGACCTTCCTGGATGACCTTCGGCATGAAACGGTAGAAGAGCGTCATTATCAGAGTGTCGATGTGCGAACCATCGACGTCGGCGTCGGTCATTATTATTATCTTGTCGTAACGCAGCTTGTCGATGTTGGCTTCCTTGTCGTCCTCGCCGTCTACGCCGAAGCGTACGCCGATGCTCTGTATGATGTTCATCACCGACTCACTCTCGAACACCTTGTGCCACATTACCTTCTCAACGTTCAATATCTTTCCCCTCAGCGGCAGTATGGCCTGGGTGAAGCGGTTGCGTCCCTGCTTGGCAGAACCGCCGGCGGAGTCTCCCTCGACGAGGAATATCTCGCACTCCTTGGGGTCCTTGTTAGAGCAGTCGGCCAGCTTGCCGGGAAGTCCGCCGCCGCTCATCGGGTTCTTTCTCTGAACGCTCTCACGTGCCTTTCTCGCCGCAATACGCGCCGTAGCGGCCAGGATAACCTTGTCGCATATCTGCTTTGCCTCCTTAGGATGCTCCTCAAGATAATACGTCAGGGCTTCCGAAACGGCCTGCTGCACGGCTCCTGTAACCTCGCTGTTGCCCAGCTTGGTCTTTGTCTGTCCCTCGAACTGCGGCTCGGCCACCTTTATTGAGATTACGGCGGTAAGACCTTCGCGGAAGTCCTCGCCTGCTATTTCTATCTTGGCCTTCTCTATCTGCTTTGAGATTACCGGGTCGTTGTCGGCATACTTCTTCAGCGTACGCGTAAGCGCCATGCGGAATCCTATAAGGTGTGTTCCGCCTTCTATGGTGTTAATGTTGTTAACGTACGAGTGTATGTTTTCCGAATAGTCCGTATTGTACATCACGGCAACTTCGATTGGTATGCCCTGCTTCTCGGTCTTCAGGTATATCACGTCGTCGAAGAGGTGTGTGCGGTGGCGGTCTATGTAGCGCACGAACTCCTTCAGGCCGTCGACGGCATGGAACACCTCCTGGCGTGTCTTGCCTTCCTCGTCCGGACGAAGGTCAGTCAGCGTTATCTTTATGCCGGCGTTAAGGTAAGCCAGCTCGCGCATGCGCTTGGCTATGATTTCGTATTTGAAGACCGTCGTGGTGAATATCGTGGGGTCCGGCCAGAACTGCTGGCGCGTTCCTCGCAGTTCGGTGTCGCCAACTATTTTTACAGGATACAGCGGTTTGCCCGTCTCGTACTCCTGCTGGTATATGTGGCCGTCGCGGAACACCTGCGACATCATCCTGGTAGACAGGGCGTTGACGCAAGAAACGCCGACACCGTGGAGACCGCCCGACACCTTGTAAGAGCCTTTGTCAAACTTTCCTCCTGCGTGCAGCACGGTCATCACGACCTCCAACGCCGACTTGTGCAGTTTCTCATGTTCGTCCACCGGTATGCCTCGACCGTTGTCCTGTACGGTTATCGAGTTATCTTCGTTAATCGTAACTTCAATGTGAGTGCAATATCCGGCCATTGCCTCGTCGATAGAGTTGTCGACGGTCTCGTTCACCAGGTGGTGAAGACCTTTCTCGCTGATGTCGCCAATGTACATAGCGGGGCGCTTGCGCACGGCCTCAAGACCCTCGAGCACCTGTATGTTACTGGCCGAATAATTGTTCTCGTTGATTTGATTTTCTGCCATTTTTGTTTACGTATAATGATATGCAAAGGTACGAAAAAAAAACCGTACAGCGAAATTTTAATTCTTAAAATCAGTTTGCGTGAAAGCTCCTTTCCCGTTTTTTCGCATGAAAAATATTGACGCAAAATGCAGACTATTGTACCATGCTGCGAATTGTAATGTCGATGATGCATTTTGGTGGCTTTACTCACGTTTACTCCGGCCATGCCGGCCTTGGCAGGCGTCTTTCCGAAAGGTGGCCTTTTGCACGGTAAAAGGTCATCTTTTGCGCTCTAAAAGGTTACCTTTCGCACTCTAAAAGGATACCTTTTAAAGGCAGCCTCCATGCCGCATGCCGGCACGGGGCACGGTTACATGTAAAAAAATGACGAATCCTGAAAGCCTTATTACAGCTTTCAGGATTCGTCAGCTAGCTTCTCACGCAGCCGCCTGACCGCGGCTGCTGATATCGCGGGCCTGCCAGACGTCAGGCCAACAGTTTCTTTACGATGCCCGAGATAACACGGCCGTCGGCGCGGCCGGCCATCTGCTTCGAGGCCACGCCCATCACCTTGCCCATGTCCTTCATGCCCTGGGCGCCCGTGGCGGCGATTATTTCCTTCACGGCAGCCTCAATCTCTTCCTCGGTCATGGCCTTGGGCAGGTATTCCTCGATTACGGCCACCTGCGCCAGCTCGGCGTCTGCGAGGTCCTGGCGGTTCTGCTGTACGTATGTAGCGGCAGACTCCTTGCCTTGCTTCGCCAGCTTTGACAGCAGCTTCAGGGCGTCGGCGTCCTCCAGGGTGTCGTTGGCGCCGGGCGCGGTCTTTGCCTCGATAAACACTTTCTTGATGTTGCGCAAGGTTTCAAGGCGCACCTTGTCGCGGGCTTTCATTGCCTCTTTGATATCGTTGCTTATTTGTTCAAACAGCATGGTTGTTATTGGTTATATGTTAAATATTTCCCGGTGACTACACCTGTCCGCAAGCATGGCGGCCGTGACGGTGTCCGCGGGCATACATGCGGCTCTCCGACCAGCCTTGCAGCTTAGGCAAACTTTATAGTCCCCTGTATCTTGTTGTCCTCGTTCTCCTTCTTCTTGACGTCGCCGGCAGACAGGTTATTTATCTCCTCAAGCTCCTGGCGGGTGCGTTTGTATGTGGGAGTCGACTCGACCGAGGATATCACGTCGTCGTTGTCGAGGTCGTTGTCGTTGAATAAGTAAATGTTGGGACGACGCTTATAGTTGGCGCTCTTGCTGTCGGGACCGTAGTAATGCTCGCGTTTTGCACGGCGCTCGGCATCCTTCTCCTCTTCCTCCGCGCGGCGTTCGTTCTCCTCCTGGGTGTGTTTCTTGCTGATGTGCTTGTTCATTCCGTCAACGTCCTCGATGCCGAAGCCCGTCGCAAGGATTGTAACCTTAATCTTCTCGCCCAGTTCCGGGTCAGTTGCAAGTCCCCACTTGAGTACGAACTTCTGTCCGAACTTTGACATAAAGTCGTTCACGTCGCTCATTTCGTCCATCATCAGGCCGCTCTTGTTGCCCTTTTCGCCACTGAACGATATGCTGAGCAGGATCTTCTTCGAGTTGAACACGTCGTTGTCGTTGAGCAGGGGCGAGTTGAGTGCGTCCTCAATAGCGTTCTTCACACGGCCTTCGCCCTCGCCGTATCCGGTACTCATTATGGCCACGCCGCCATCCTTGAGCACGGTCTTGACGTCGTTGAAGTCGAGGTTGATTATTCCGTGTACGGTTATTATCTCGGCAATACTCTTGGCGGCCACGCTCAATGTGTCGTCAGCCTTGCCGAAAGCGTCCAGAATCGGCATTTCAGGATAAATCTCGCGCAGGCGCTCGTTGTTGATAACAAGCAACGCGTCGACATGCTTGGACATCTCCTCGACGCCGTCGAGGGCCTGGTCTATCTTCCTTTCACCCTCGAAACGGAAGGGTATTGTCACTATGCCGACGGTAAGGATGCCAAGTTCTTTTGACACGCGGGCTATTACAGGAGCAGCTCCAGTGCCGGTACCGCCACCCATTCCTGCCGTAATGAACGCCATCTTCGTACCGTCGTTGAGCATCTTGCGTATGTCCTCGATGCTCTCTTCGGCAGCCTCGCGCGCCTTCTGCGGCATGTTGCCGGCACCGAGGCCCTCCTTGCCGAGCTGCAAGTGTACGGGCACCGGCGAGTCATTGAGAGCCTGGGCGTCAGTGTTGCACAACACGAACGTCACGTCGTGTATGCCCTCACGGTACATGTGGTTAACCGCATTGCCGCCGCCACCGCCCACGCCGATGACCTTTATTATGCTTTTCTCTTTTTCGGGTTCGCCGAAATCGACTATACTACGTCTCTCAGTCATATTCTAATTTGCTATTAATCTTGGTGAAACATCGTTTTAAGGCAAAACTGACAAGCCGTCAGGCATACGTCATTCGTCTGCAACCAGACTCTTGATGAACGTCTTTGTCTTCGACCAGACATTCTTCAACACCTTTCCTTCCTCCTTGTTACCGTCATTTTCGCCCTCCTGCACATCTGTGCCTGCATCCTTTATCGCAGCTTTTTCGGCCATCTTCCGGCGTTGTTCGGCCTCCGCGTCACGCAAGGGCTTGTTGACAGGCTGTACTACGCCCTGCCCCATTTCGCCCTGTTGCGGCTGTTGCTGTTCTACGGGCTTGCCTACCGGACGTGTATTCTCGGTGAACAGGTCTACATTATCCGGAACCTGTTCTCCGGCACAATTCATCTCGCCTTTCGAGAGCAACGACAGCACGGTGTTCATCATGCCGTTGTGTGCGGTCACGTCAGCATTGCCAGAAGTAACCGTAGTCCTTACATACTTGGCGATGCGCACTTTATCAATATGCGTGTGGCTGACAAATGCCTTGTCAATGCCCTTCATGTTGGAACCGCCGCCGGTCAGGATTATTCCGCCCAACAAGCGGTCTACATACTCGGGCGGCACTTGCTCCCATACATTTTCTATAATCTCCAAAAGCCTGGCCTCGACAATCTCGGCAAACTTGCTCATCTCGATACTGCGGTCGGCATCGATGCGCACCTGCTGGTTCCCTGATTCCTGGTTCTCACCGTTGGCACAGGCATAATCAAGCTTGAGCCGCTCGGCTGTTGCGTCGTCAACCTGCAACGATGTAATGTCGCGCGTAATGTTGCTGCCGCCGAGAGGGATGACCGACAAGTGGCGCAATATGTTCTTATAATATACAGAAACGGTGGTAGTATCGGCACCGAGGTCGACGAGCACGCAGCCTGAACGCTTCTCAGCGTCGGTCAGTACGTTGTCGGCCAAAGCCAGCGGAGCGAGGAACATATCGGCAATCTGCACTCCTGCCTCGTCAAAACAGTTATTGAGCTTACGGTAGAACGTCTTGCGCCAAAGGATGTTCAGGAAATGGGCCTCAAGCTTGTTGCATTGTATGCCAACCGGACTTACCTGCAACTGGTTGTCGACCTTGTACTCCTGCGGCACGGCGTCGAGAATCTCCTGATCCTGGTATGACATGCCGCGGTTGAAGTCCATCAGCTCGTTGACGATATCCTGCGACACAACAGTATCGCCCGGCAGGTCCTTGACTATAACGTTCTTTATTCCATGAATCGACTGTCCGCCGACTCCTACATACACCTGGGCTATCTCCGACTTGAGAGCCGTTGAGAGCTTCTTGACGATGTTGGATATGCACTGCACCGTCTGGTTTATGTTGTAAACGCAACCCTTGCGTATGAACGATGACGAATCCTCCTTGACCACGGCGAGCACGGAAATGCTCCCGTCGAGGTTCTTCTTGCCCGCAACGCCAACCGCTTTTGACGAGCCAAGCTCAATAGCTACGATAAAATCCTTTGCTGCCATACGTTTTCTGTATTATTATTCCTTATTTATTGCTCTGTCTATTTCTTTTTACATATAATCTGATTGTCAAACTCAAGGTCTATGCACGAATACTTGTTCCAGCCTGCCTGGCTGAGCCCGTACTTGTAGAATTTCTCAAGCCTGTCGAGCTTCTGGTCTACGAAAGCGGCTATCAGTTCCTTGCGTTTGTTAATGTATTTTGTCTGCGGCAGACTGCCGAGGTAGACTACATGGTCGCCTACACGGGGTACCAACTCGACGCCAAGATCCGGCAATATGTTGATTTGCACTATCTGGTTGCGCCAGAATTCGTCTTTCATTATCTCGATGGCAAGCAACGACAGATACCGTTGCGCATACCATTCCGATATGTTGCCGGTGGCGATGATAAGGTCGGACGTGTACTTCGAGTTGGGCATTATACCGCCATGGTCGTCAAGATAGTAGTCGGCGCCACGTGAATTCTTCACCCTTATTATGGGCAACCGCTGCGTTATGCTGACAAAGACGCAGCCGTCCTTGGTCTTGTAACATTGCGCCGTTTTGACAAAAGGGCTGTCTTTCAGCTTGTCCTCTATGTCGCGCGGATTTATGTCGGCCATGCGTTTCTTGAAAGGGTACAGCCTGTTGCGCTCAAGTATGCGCTTTATCTCTTCCGCACTGAGAAATCCGTTGGTGCTTTCGTCCTCAACGTTGATTATCACTTTCACGCATAACGGATAAGTCTCTTTCGGGTTGTTGAAAGAGGTCATGGCCAACATGACGTAAACGGCCAGCACGACACACAGCGTCACGGACAATATCTTCTTCAACCTAAGGGTCATCTACCGGTCTTGTTCAAAAGTATTTTTTCTATCTCAGGCACATAGTTGTCAAGGTCGCCTGCACCCAATACAACAAGCACCTCAAAGTCGTTTTCGTTCACATACGCAAGGACGTTCTCCTTATGGATCATCTTTTTCACGACACCCGGAGCCAGATTGTCGTAAATCAGCTTGGATGTCACGCCCGGTATAGGTTCCTCACGCGCCGGATAAATGTCGCACAGCACCACCTCGTCAAGCAGGCTGAGGCTCTCGGCGAAGTCCTTGTAGAAGTCGCGCGTACGGGTGTAAAGGTGCGGCTGGAATATTGCCGTTATCTTCTTGTCCTTGTACAGTTCGCGTATGCTCATCGCGCTTTGGCGTATTTCCTTGGGATGGTGGGCGTAATCGCTAAGGAACACGAGCTTGTCTGTCTTTATCTTGAAGTCGAAACGGCGGTCGACTCCGCGGAAAGTCCTCATGCCGTATCTCAGTTCCTCGGCCGTGCAGCCGCTCAACTGTGCCATTGCCATGGCGGCTATGCCGTTCTCAATGTTTACCGGCACAGGCTGTCCCAAGTGTATTCCGGCCACGTTCTCGACGGGCGATACAAGGTCGAAGGTTATCTCGCCGTTGTCTATCACCACGTTCTCGGCGTGGAAGTCGCCCTCGTCGCGGCTGTATTCGTACATGCGCACGCCGTCTTGCAGGCGGGGACGCATCTCGAGTCCCTTGTGTATTATGAGCGCACCGCCGGGCTGTATAAGCTCAGTATACTTGGCAAAGCTCTCCAGGTAGGCCTCCTTTGTACCATAGATGTCGAGGTGGTCAGGGTCGGTAGAGGTTATGACGCTCATCCACGGGCGCAGCCAGTGGAACGAACGGTCGAACTCGTCTGCCTCTATCACGACGTAGTCGCTCTCCTTGCTTAGTATGTAGTTCGAAGAGTAGTTCTTCGTTATGCCGCCGAGGAAGGCGTTGCAGTCGACGTGGCTCTGGTGCAATATGTGGGCGCACATGGCCGACGTGGTGGTCTTGCCGTGCGTGCCTGCAACGCAAAGGCCCTTGTGGCTGCGGGTAAGCATGCCCAGCACCTGTGCCCTCTTCTCCACGTCGAAGCCTTTTTCCCTGAAGTTCACCAGTTCCTTGTGGTCGGCGGGAATGGCCGGCGTATATATGACGAGCGTCGACTCGCGGTTGCGGCAGGCATGTGGTATTTCGTCGACGTTCTCGTCATAATGTATCAACATGCCTTCGCGTTCAAGTTGTTCGGTAAGGGCAGAGGGTGTCTTGTCGTATCCTGCGACAACCACGCCCTTATGAAGGAAGTAGCGGGCTATGGCGCTCATGCCTATGCCGCCCGCTCCTACGAAATATACGGATTTTATGTCTTTTAGTTCCATTGTCTTTGTTTAATAGCCAGGTGGACTTCCGTTCCGCCTGCTTCATGTGCCCGTGCCATATTGTGGCTCGGCCGTACACGGCAGGTCTGCCGTGCCATATTCTCACTTCTTGGCTTTTTCCCTGGCAAGCCTTACCACCTCGTCGGCAATGACGTCTGCCGAGTCGGGCAGTCCGAGCTTCCTTATGTTGACGGCGAGGCTGCCCAGTCGCGCGTCGTCCTTAACAGTCTTGAGCGCCAAGCCTATAACCTGTGCGGGTGCGTCGGCGTCACTGACGTAGAGTGCCGCATCCTTGTCGACCAGCGCCATGGCGTTCTTTGTCTGGTGGTCTTCGGCCACGTTGGGCGAAGGAACGAGTATCACGGGCTTGCCTATCAGGCAGAACTCGGATATGCTGCTTGCACCTGCGCGGCTGATTACGAGGTCGGCCGCCTTGTAGGCTGCGCCCATGTCGCTGATGAAGTCCATGACCTTCAGCATGGGCAGGTCGGTGCGTCCCTTCAGTTGTTCGTTGATTGAGGCGTTATAGTACTTGCCCGTCTGCCAGATGAACTGCACGCCGGAGTCCCTGATGTCGTCCAAATGGGCCAGCACGCTCTCGTTCATGGTCCTTGCTCCGAGGCTTCCGCCTACTATGAGCACGGTTTTCTTGCCTTCGTCGAGACCGAACGTGCGCAGGGCCTCGGCCTTGGTCATATTGTTTTCGAGCAAAGCCTGGCGCACAGGGTTGCCCGTCTTGATTATCTTGTCAGCCGGAAAGAACCGCTCCATGCCGTCGTAGGCAACGCAGATGCTGTCAACCTTCTTGGCGAGTATCTTGTTCGTCACGCCGGCGTACGAGTTCTGCTCCTGTATCAGGCAGGGTATGCCGTGCTTGGCACACTCGTTCAGCGTAGGACCGCTGGCGTATCCGCCCACTCCCACGGCCGCCATCGGCCTGAACTTGCGTATCACGTCCCTTGCCATGCGCTGGCTTTTCCAGATTTTGAAGAGCACGGACACGTTTTTCAACATGTTCTTACGGTCGAAACCGCATATCGGCAGGCCTACAATCTTGTAGCCGGCAGCCGGTACGCGCTGCATCTCCATGCGCCCCAGGGCGCCTACAAAGAGAATCTCCGCGTCAGGATATTTGGCGCGTATTGCGTTGGCTATCGACACGGCAGGAAAGATATGCCCGCCGGTACCGCCGCCGCTGATGATTATCCTTAGTTTCTCGTCCATAAAACCTCGTACCTTATTATTCGGCAAAAGTAATCAAATTTTTTCTTTTACTGCAATTTTGAACGATATTTTTCCGGCTTGCCGGCAAAATATACTTTGTCGTGCGGCAGCGCCGTATGCAACAGGCTTGCGCCGTACACAGCCATGCCGCAACCCGGACAACTGAATAAGTAATTAGCACATTGTCATACAAACGCACATACATGATTACAAACTGTCAAAGCCATACGCCCGACTGCTGGCATGACAGGCATGAAACAAGAAGCGTAAAGCCATCGCCACGGCATGCAATCGGGCAAAGAGAAGGACTTGACGGAAAGCAAAGGGCATTGCCGTGTACTGTAACCGGGCCGTCCGCCCCACCTTGCACGGCTGACGGCATGGCTCGTACAAGAAGCGGAGGCGGAGCGGCAGGGACGCGTTGCAGTATCATATTCGTAAGTTGCTGATAATCAATACATTTACAAAAGACCATCTTTTGTCTTGTAAAAGGTTACCTTTTGCAGGGCGAAAGGTAACCTTTCAGCGTGTGAAAGGCCGCCTTTTGGAAAGCCGTTGCCCACAAGACGGGCCGAGACGGGCAAAAAGAAAGTGCGGACGCACTGGTGTGTCCGCACTTCATATACTTACAGCCTACATACAAGGCACGATTTATCAGCCTTTCATTATGACAGTATTACAGGCTTTACGCTTTCATTTTGTCGCCAGGGTAATATCACCTGCCGAGCCATCTTTCGGGGTTAAGCGCAGCCTTCATGTTCCTTAGCTGGAACTGCAAAGTGTTGTCCGAGCCTACGGAGCCGAGCCTCTGGCCCGTACTTACCTTCTGTCCCTTGTGCACGCTCACCGACCCGAGGTTGCAATACACCGAAATGTAACTGCCGTGGCGCACCATGACAACCATCGTTCCGGCAAGGTTGCTAACGGCGCTCACCTCTCCGTCGAACACCGAACGTACGGCTGCACCGGGCTGTCCGAGTATGCTGATGCCGTTGCTGTTAAGCCTTACGTTGCTAAGGCCCGGCACGTTATATTGTCCGAAATGGGTTATAATCTTGTACGAGCCGGCTATCGGCATGGGCAGACGGCCGCGGTTGCGCTCGAAACTGCCGTTCAGCTTACGGTCGTGCGTGTCAAGTTCGGCTGCAGCGGCTGCGCTACGCTTTGCCTTTGCCAGCTCCCTGTCGTTGCGTTCCTTGTCCACCGACGCCTTACGCTCGGCCGCTATACGGTCTGCCTTAGCGGCGTCAGCCTTACGCTTGGCTTCAGCTTGTTCGGCTTCGCTCTTGTTGGCAGCCTCGCGGGCTTGTTCGGCCATCTGGCGTTCACGTTCCTTGGCCGCCTCGATGCGTCGTCGGTTTTCCTCCGCGCGGGCGGCAGCTTCGGCCTGCTTGCGCTTCAGTTCCTCGGCCTTGCGCTTCGCCTCGGCGGCAGCCTGGGCCTTCCTGCGCGCTTCAGCTTCAGCACGAGCCTTGGCCCGGGCCATTTCTTCAGCCACGAGACGGTCTATCCTGGCGTTAAGCTCGGCGTCCTTCTTGCGCTGTTCGGCTATCACGCTCTCTATCGTCTTCTGCTGGCGCTGCAGCGAGCTTACCATCTTTTTCTGCTCGTCCTGCTTGTTCTGCAATGCAGCTTTCTCCTGCTGGCCCTTGCTCAACAGCACGTTTTTCTGTCCGCGTACACGTTGCAGTTCCTTCCGCTTGGCTTCTATCTGGCTCTGTTTGGCCTTGACCATCTCGCCCTGCGACCGCTGGAAGGCGGCGTATTCGCGCACGAAACGCAGACGGCGGTACATCTGTGCGAAGTTTTTCGCACTGAATATGAACATCAGCTTGTCCTGCACCGTGCGTCTCGAAGCAAGGTAACGCATAGACTTCACATACTTGGCCTTGCGCTCGTCGAGCTGTTTCTCAAGGGTCGAGAGCTGGTTTTCCAGCATGCTTATGTTGCCGTCTATATGTGTTATCTCGCCCTGTATTGTGTCTATGGCCTTCTGGTGCTTGTCAATCTCGGAGCTGAGCGTCATCAAGTCGCCCAGCCTCTTTTTCACGTCAGCCTTGTTGGCACGCAGGAGACGCTCCTGCTGCTTTATCTTGCGCTGCACTCCGGCACGCTGGTTGCGCAGTCCCTTGATTGAATTGTTTGAGTAGCTGGCAGTGTTCTTTTTCTTCGATGTCGTGCGTTTTTTCGTCACACGCGTAGTCTTGGCCTTCTTCTTGGTGTTTTGCCTGCTTGACTGGGCAAACACGGGGAAGGCCGTGACGAAAGCCATTAACAATATTAAGAGTCGTTTCATTACAGTTTCAGAAGTCTGTTTATTACGTCTTCCACGCTTACTTGTTTGTATTTGCCCGAAACCGAGGTATAAGTTTCCCAATCGCTGTCGGTGTCAAGTTTGTCCAATGCTATGTTTACAGAAACGTTGCCGGCTTTTTTAATGTCGGCACTCTGAACCGTCAGGGTTATGTCGGTCGGGAATTTCTTTGCCATGAAAGACTTGAACGAACCGTAACTGCATTTCACCGACGTCCTGCCGGCAGCCTTGCCGGTGTACGTCATGTCAACTGATGTAATCAGTCCGTTTGTCTTTCCTGCGCTCCATAAATAGTCCATTTCACCGTGTTTCAGGGCTACTGTATTATAGGCTGAAGCCGTATTGCCCTTCACAGTGAACAGCTTTAGGGAAGCATCGTCCACGGCTTGTCGTCCAGGAATGAAAAGCTTGTTCCAGAACAGTGCCTGGACGGCGTAAAAGTCAAGTCCGTTGTTGCGCAGGAAGCCTACATCGGCATATTTTACTTTAATGTACTGCTTGTTCATACGGTCCATTACAAGCACATAGTCGCGGGTGAACTCAAGGCGTCCCACCTCCATAAGACCGAAAGCCGTAAGCTGTATGCGCACCACCTCGTTCTTCTTCATCTTCAACGAGCCTGACACAGACAGGTCTTTCTGTCCTTGTTTGAGGGTAAACTTGATTTTTGCCGATATGGCGCCAGCGTCTACTTGGTTGGCATGAACCTTACGGACGAAGCTTTCCGCGTCAGCCACTTCATCACCGTGCTTGGCTACAATGCCGCCCGACGGCGATGTTGCATCCACCGCAGCCTTCTTCGTTCCACACGAAACGACGGCCAGCGACGCGGCAAAAAATATTATCTTATAAAACCAGCGATTGCTATTTTTCCACATATTTCTTAAGTTTTATCTTTCGCTTGAGGACCTTTTCGTTTTCAGTTCCTATCTCGAGGGCTTCCTGCCAATACTTCAATGCGTTCTCAATGTCGCCGTTCAAGGCATAAATGTCGCCTGCATGCTCTATTATCACCGCACTTTTCTCAGTATCGTTCTCTATCGCCATCTCTATGTACTGCAATGCCTCGGCGTATTTCTTCTGCTTGAACAGTATCCAGGCATAAGTGTCAAGGTAGGTCGTATTGTCCGGTTCGGCCTGCACCGTGCGGTAACTCATCTGCGCGGCGTCGTCAAGCCGGACGTTCTCTTCAGACAGGTAATAAGCGTAATTGTTGAGACAGGCCAGGTTGTCGTCCTTCCATTGCAGGCAGCTGTCATACGCAGCATAAGCGTCCTTGGCAAATCCCTTGTCATGAAGGATGTCGCCCATAAGCGCGTAAAAGTCTGAAACAAGGTCTGCGTTGCTTTCCCCGTTTATCTGGCTAACACCGCGGCGCAAGGCATCGAGCGCATTATCATCGTCGTCTTTCATGACGTAAGCAAAGCCGAGGAAATAATAAAACGCCATTTCATCGGGATTATAGTCGATTGCCTGGCGTGCAAGCCTGATAACGCCATCGAAGTCACGCTTCGACCATGTAGCCTGTATGAGCTGTAAACGTGCCGCGGAATTATCGGGAGCTATGTCCAGTACCATCTCAAGAACTTTCGAGATAGAATCCTGAGGCATACGTTTGAGGGTCATGTATGCAGCATACAGCTCTGCCATGTCCGATGTTTCCTGCGGTTGTGCAAGTATTCTCTTAAACAGGTCGAGCACCTTCACGCTGTCGCCGCCGTTCTTTTCGTTATCGGCAACTATCTGGCGTATGAGCGTCATCTTACCTTCAACAGGGGTATTCGGACTCGTCAACAGGGTCTCCTGTAACGAATCGGCACGCTGTACCATCCCCGAATTACGGTAATAGTCAATCAGCGACATGCGTGCGTCAACGTTTTCAGGATCGACAGCCAACACATCTTCATACTGGCGGTAAGCCTCGTCTGGCTTGCCGTTCTGCAACAGCCAGTTGCCCATCATCACCCTGAAGCCCATGTCGTTAGGATACTTATCCGAAAGAGACTTCAGCTCTGCAAACTCCTTATCCTTCTTACCCTGCAACGAGTATATCCTCATCTTGGCAAGGGTAAGGTTTTCATCGGCTCCCTCAAGCGTTTCCATGCGTTCGAGCACGCCGAGCATGCTGTCATAGTCTTTCCGCTGGGCATACAGCTGGGCCAGGATGTCGAGCACGTCGGAACGTTCGGGACTGTTGGCGGAAAGCTTTTCATACGCATTAATGGCCTCGGCAAGGTCGCCTGTATGTATGTAGCCAGTGCCAAGACGCTCAAGATACGCATTATTCGAAGGATTCAGCTCGGCTGCCTTCTTGATATCCTCAAGCGCGGCAGAGTCCCCTTTAAGCACGCCGTCGTATGAAGAAAGCAGAAAATAAGCCTCGGCAGCATAGGGATTGATTTCAATACTATGACGAAGGAGGTCGTAGGCTGCGTCAAGATTGCCGCCCACCTGCTGCTTTACCGCTTCGTAATAGTACATCTTGAATCGCAGGCTGTCATTGTGGCTGATAGCCGGAGACGGCTCTGCGGCGGTCTTCGACGGTACGGCATTTGTTCCGGCATGCCTTCCTCCGGCACAACCGGCAACCACGACTGCCACCAGCAGGCAGATAAATATGTTTGGGATAAACCGTTTCATCTAATCATCCTATCAGAAAAGCATTAGTCATTCAACTCCCGTATGGCCGTAGCCTCCTGCCCCGCGCTCGGTTTCGTCAAGCTCGGAAACCTCGGCGAAATCAACAGTCTCATGCCGTGCGACGACCATCTGGGCTATGCGCTCGCCGTCGTTGACAACAAAGTCTTCGGCGGAGAGATTGACCAGCAGCACCATTAGCTCGCCACGATAGTCGGCATCGATTGTCCCCGGTGAGTTAAGTACTGTTACCCCGTGCTTCAGGGCAAGGCCGCTGCGCGGACGAATCTGGGCCTCATAGCCTTGCGGCAGGGCTATGTAAAGCCCCGTCGGGATAAGCCTGCGTTCCATGGGACGCAGCGTTACAGGCTGTGAAATATTAGCCCTGAGGTCCATGCCGGCGCTCTGCGGCGTGGCGTATGCAGGCAGGGGATGGTGCCCCTTGTTGATAACATTGACTTTAACCATCGTTTTTTCTTATATTATTATTAAGGTGCAAAAGTAGCGAATTATATCCATATAACATCTTTTTTACACTTAAAAAGAAAGATTTTAGCCAAATTTAGATTACTTTTGCGAAGAAAACAAATTGAAGGAAGCAAGTATGCAATGGGAGAAACTAATATCAAATAAGAGGCTCGGGCAGGAGCACCGTCACTCCGTCCGCCACGACGACCGCTCCGAATTCAAGCGCGACTACGACCGGCTAATATTCTCTGCCCCATTCCGCCGTATGCAGAACAAGACCCAGGTGTTTCCGCTTCCGGGCAGCATCTTCGTCCACAACCGCCTCACCCACAGCCTTGAGGTGGCCAGCGTGGGAATGTCGCTGGGCAACGACGTAGCTCATGCCCTGATGAAACGCAAGCCCGAACTAGCAGGCACGTTGTTTCCACAGATAGGAACGATAGTAAGCACTGCCTGCCTTGCGCACGACATGGGCAACCCTCCGTTCGGACATTCAGGCGAAAAAGCCATTCAGACGTTCTTCACTGAAGGCAAGGGCGCAGCACTTAAAAACGAAGTGAGCGCCGGTTTCTGGGCAGACGCCACACACTTCGAGGGCAACGCCAACGCCTTCCGCCTGCTCGCCCACCGCTTCAAGGGACGGCGCGAAGGCGGTTTCGTGATGACATACACCACACTTGCCTCGATAGTGAAGTATCCCTTTGCGTCCACAATCGCAGAAAAGGGGCACGGCAAGTTCGGATTCTTCATGCAGGAGAGCGCTATATTCGAGAAAATAGCCGATGAATTGGGCATTATCCGTAAATCACCCGATGGCCAACCGCTGGAATACGCACGCCATCCGCTGGTGTATCTTGTCGAAGCCGCCGACGACATTTGCTACGAAATAATGGACATCGAAGACGCCCACAAGCTGAAGATAGTGACTTACGAGGAAACGAAAAGCCTGTTCCTGGGATTCTTCGATGAAGAAACGCAGCGCCACATACTACAAAGAATAAAGGACGAGGGCATCACCGACAACAACGAGAAGGTTGTATACATGCGTGCCTGTGTGATAGGCGCACTGGAAAGAGCCTGTGTCAGGACCTTCATCGACCATGAGGAGGAAATACTGGAAGGCTCGTTCAAAGGCTCGCTTATCGATAATATCGAAGAAAATCTCGCCTTGGCATATCAAAAATGCGCCATTTTATCGAAAAAGAAGATTTACAAGAGCAAGCCCGTACTTGACGTGGAGCTGAGCGGTTACAAGATAATGGCTACGCTGATGGAGACCATGACCGAGGCTGCTGTCAACCCGGAGCGGTTCTACTCGCGCCAACTTATAAGCCGCGTGAGCAGCCAGTACGACATAGACTCGCCCGACCTGGAAACGCGTTTGATGGCCGTCATCGACTACATAAGCGGAATGACCGACGTGTATGCACTCGACATTTACCAGAAAATAAACGGAATAAGCCTGCCGATAGTCTGACCAGGAATAATGTTAAAGCACGCGGCAGCGACCGGAAACAGCCGGATAAAAAAACGAATAAATACAATTAACGGGATGAATGCCACGCCGTTCAGGCAAAAAAAGGCATTCATCCCGTTTTTTATGTTCAGTCTTTTGTTTCCTTATATATCACATTGTTGGCGCCCGAAGTTATCTTCAAGGCCTCGGGGTGCTCCTTGATGAACGAGTCGATATGACGGATGCGCTTCTCCTCGAGAATCTCGTCGACTGCTATAAGGATACCTGTCTCCTCAACATCGCCGAAGCCATAGTTGATGGCCGTGCCGAACATCTTCATCGTAGGGCTGAGACCCATGTAGGCGTTGACCAGCGGCGGAATGTTGTAACCCAGCTTGCGCACCTCGCGGTTAAGTATGCGGTAGTCGTCCTTGAACGACTTTTCGCAGAACAGGCGCTCCAATTCAGCCGCGTCTGTCTCTATTTTTAGCGGTTTCACCGGGATTATCAGGTTTTCAGGGTCGTTGAAATGCTTGTACAGGAAATAAAGAATCATGTCCCTTCCGCGGCGCACGTAAGAGGGGTACATCGTCATCTTGCCGAACAGATACTTGATGTCGGGACGTATTACGGTAAGCGCGCCGAGGCCGTCCCACAGGTTGTCGAGGGCGAAAAGACTCTTTGCCCCCATCCTGGAACTTTGGTATTCGGGCGACACGAACGAGCGTCCCAGCTCTACCGTCTGCGGCATGTACTCCTTCATGAACTTCTCTGAAAAGTGGAACATGTGGCTCGTGGCAAGCACGGGCTGGCCGTCGGCGTCGATTTCAGCGTCGCAACAGAACTTATAGCGGTATCCGCCGATAATTTCGTCCTCCTCGGGATTCCACACGATCAGCTGCTTGTAACAGTTCTCGCACGTGTCAAACTCGTCGAGGTCCATGCTCTTGCCGCTGCCGCCGCCCGCCTCGCGGAAGGCTATCTCACGCAAACGGCCTATCTCCTTGAGTACGTTGGGCGCATTTTGAGCCGTCACAATGTAAATCTCATTGTGGCTCTTGTTGGTCATCCTAAGCTGTTTGTCGGGCGTAAGCTCGCTTTTAAGAATTTGTTTGTCAATCGGCCGGATTATTTCCTGTTCCATATTCCAGAAATATTGTATGTTTGTTGTTGATATATAGCTTAGCCATCGGCCGGCAGCATTACAGTCCGTAGACTATGTCCTGCACATGCTGCGCCCACTGCGCGGGCGTCTTCGAGCGGCCGAACGTCTGCCAGGGTATCGGCTTGCCTATCGCCACGCGGAACGTCTTGTGGCGGTTCTTATACATTTCGTCGGCAAGGTACAACATCGCCACGTTGAACTTTATGCCGAGAGCCTTGCACACGTTGGCAAGACTGTAAAAGAAATTGGAGTTCTGCCCTCCGAAATGGATGGGCACCACGTCACGGTGCGTCTCCACGCTCTTTGTGACGAATGTCTTCTTCCACGGCAGGTCGCGTATCACTCCGCCGCGCCTGCGCGAGCACAAGCCTGCCGGAAACATTATAATATTGTTGTCACCGTGGAAGCCGGCCTCAACCATTGCGGGGAAGTTGCGGCTCTGGTGGCCCGTCTTGTTTATGGGTATGCAGAGCGGAGCCAGCCCGGGCAGGTTCATCAGCAGGTCGTTGACGAGGTAGCGCAGGCGGCCGTCGTAGTGGCGACCTATGATTGCGCCAAGGGCAACACCGTCAACTCCGCCCAGCGGATGGTTGCTCACGAAAGTGTACAGGCGGCCGTCGTCCTTGGGCGGAAGATTCTCGCGCCCCACTATGTCGAGCGTCATGTCGAGATAACGCACGCACGACTCCAACCACTCTACGCCCGTAAGCTCGCGGTTGTCCCAAAGAAACTCATTGACCTCGTCCTGGTGGAGTATGCGTTCGAGCCACTTCACGACCGGCGACGGAACGTAACGCGCCCTGTCGCCCATCTTGCCCCGCAGTATCTCCCTTACGTCGATAGTCTTCTCGGTGATATGGTCCATGTCTTCTATGCTAACCTTGCGCCACGGCAGGCGGTACCGTCTGCCGCAAGAAGTGGCAAACGGTTGCCACTGCGCAATTATCCTAGCTGCAAAATTAATTCAACTTTTCCAAAATCAAGCCCCTTTAACTGAAAAACAACTAAAAAATCTTTATTTTGTAATGAAATGCCAATATTTTCTTAACCCGGGGTGCAATTAAAGCATAAAAACACCAACATTTGAAACATAAATCAGTCCTTTAAAACAAAATCAGCCACATACGGCCCCACGGTCATGCAGCCGACTGCCGCAAGCGGCCGAACCTGCGAAATGAATATTTATGCATAACAAGCGAATGCACATGCACGCCGGTTTTTGAAAAATCATGACAAAAAAAATCGCAAAATAGAAATCGCGAGCCATATTCCGAGCGATGAAATCGCCGTTTTTTGCCACTTAAAATGCAAAACGAGGTCTTTCTCAACATAAAAGGCCACCTTTCGCGACGCAATACGCCACCTTTTACAACACAAAAAGCCGCATTCCGTATGCTAAAACACCGTCTTTTACATGCCAAAAGCATGCCTGACAACAGAATAAAAAGTTCACAAAAACTTCACAAACACCATAACCCCTTAGCTTCCAAACACTTACAAACAACACAAAAAAAACCACTCAATAATCCGCCCGAAGCACACTCCGCCACGGGCGACGGCCTTCACAAAGCGTCAAACGTATAAACTACGGCCAGCCGGCATGAACCGAAATGCATATTTATGCAAGATTAAAAATCTGTCGGCCTGCCAGCCCACCGCCCTCGGACGGCAAGCCGGCAGACCGACACCATGTGCAAGGCACGGCATCAAAGGCCTATGCCCAACGTGGCGTAAAGTCCGTTGTAATTGCCTATTCCAGCCGACCGCGAATTGAAATGGCGGTAACCCAAGCCTATGTTGAACTTATAGCCGCACGAGCCTACACGCAAAAACAGACCGGCGTCGTAAGCCACGCCTTTCCAGTCGGCCTTGCCCAAACTCGATGCCGCCGAGCCGCGCACGTCCAAGGCCACGCCGTCGCCACAGCAAAGTGTGTAGCCCAATCCGCCGCCCAACAAAGGAGTCCTGGTGTAAGCCCTCGTTCCGCCGGTCTTTTCGCCAAGCCCGAACATTCCACCTGCATGTGCAAAAACGTACATGCGCGGTATGAACCGGTAGCCGGCGTTGACGAAGAGTTCCATCGGGCGCACGTCGTCGTGCGACGTACCAGCACCCACACCTAATTCAAGCACCAACTTGTCAACGAAGGCCGACCGTCCCGTAGCAGTCTCGATTTGCGCCGACGCAGCCAAAGGTGCGAAAAGAAAGGCGCACGCAACAGTCAATTTTGTAAACGAAAATCTTTTCATAAGCGTAAAATTTTATTTTTGTCATTAACTGTTTTATAAAGTCACATCACAAAGTTAAGGGCAAATGAATGTCCAATCAAGGAAAAACCATAAATTCTTTTTTGCCGCGTTACACGCCAACGCAGTATGTAAAACATTGATATTCAACTTAATACACAGCGCCTGTAACGCTTGTAACGTATAAAAATGTAACGTCTTCATAGTCTGCCACATTGGAATTTTGTACGTTTTGCGTTTTTTCCTTAATCTTGTAAATAAAAACAAGAGATGAAACACGCAATATATTTTTTGTTCGCCTTGTTGCTTGTTTTTGCGGGATGCGGAGACAGGGCGCAGACAAACAAGCTCGACTTAATTGAGACTCATTAGCAACCACAGATGAATACGATTCGGCCTACGCACTGTTCCGCAGCATAGACCCGAACAGTATTTCAGACGACGAAGAACAAGCATTTTACGGAATATTGCAGATGCAGCTTAATGCCAGATACGGCATAATAGTTGAAAACGATTCGCTGGCCGACGCATGCATCTCGTATTACGAACAAAAGCACGACGGCAGCCGCCTTGCCAGGGCTTATTATTACAAGGGGGTAAACGCATTCATGCGTGGCGACACGGTAGCGGCATTGACGCACATTAAACAGGCCGAGGAGGTGGAAGCCAAGGCGTACACGCCGTGGCTGCGCTACCTGATTTTAGGCAACTTGGCGTTCATCCACAACTGCATGGGTGCGCACAAAACGGCGTTTGCGTACAGCAAGAAAGCACTTGAACTACTGAACAGCAGCAAAACAGACAATGCAGAATGGATTTGCTACGTTTACGATCTGATAGCCCAATGCCACCTCTTTTTGGGACATAAGGACAGCGTCTTCGCTTATTATGCCAAGACAATACCTTATATCGAAAAGATAAAATACAAACTCGACCGTGCCGCATATTATACGAACGCAGGATATGCCTTCTACCTCACAGGCGAATACGAAAAGGCGGAACCGCTTGCAAGAAAGGCGTTTGAGCTGTACCCCTTTTCGACAATGCGCATCAACCTTGCCAAGGTGTGCCACGCCCTACACAAGGACGAGGAAACGGACACCCTGCTCAAGGCTGCATGGAAGGAAGCCGGATACGATGAAAAGGTCGAAATACTGGAATTTCTCGGCAAAATATCAGAAGAAAAGCAACTTTATAAGGAATCGGCCGACTACTACCGCAGGGCGCGCGCCATGCAAGACAGCGCCCGGATGGCGCGTAACACTGAAGTACTGGTGTCAGCACAGAAGAATCTAGACCACAACGAGTTAGAGCGCAAGCTGAACGAGCGCAACAAGCTGACGCTTTGGACGGTTGTTTTAGTCGCGGCCGTGATTGGCGCAGCGTCGTACGCATACAACCGTTCCCGACTCAACAAGGCGCACAAGGCCATCAAGGACGGACAACGGATGATAGAACGCTACACGATGGAGCTGGAACAGCTGAAGGCCGGCGGAGAGGAAAACCGGTCACGCATCGCCATACTCGAGACCAAAATCAAGGAACGGATTGAACGCCAAAGGGCCATACTTGAACGCGGGCGCAAGCTGTGCGAGGGCATACGCGGCGGTGGCACCACGGCCGGATGGGCCTCGGCCGACTACGAAGCCGCCGTGGAATACCTGCGTGCCGACGGCTGCGGAGCAGTGGAAGCCGTGGAGAGAAGCCATAGCCGCCTTACCGCCTACAACACATTTTTCCTGCTGCTGCCCGCACTCGGGGTGGAATCCTCCGACGTGGCGCGGGTGATGAACGTGTCGCAGGGCGCAGTGAGGACAATGCGCCACCGCCTGAGAAACAAGGAAAAGAAACCGGCCGCGATATAAGGTTGAGCGCAAACAGGCAAGCAGCCTAAAAATAGGCATGGCGAACCAACAAATTACACTAAGGCCGCACCTTCCAGGTGTGGCCTTTTAGCACGTCTAACCACCTTAATTAAATAATAAAGGCATTTTTGTGGGGAAAAGTGGTGCGTTGTGGGGAAAAATACTTATCTTTGCCGGGTGATAAGTTAAGTAAAAAGCCCATGCGTTTTCTCGGCACAATAGAAGCAAAAATCGACTCGAAAGGACGAGCCTTTCTTCCCGCACAGTTCCGCAAGGAACTGCAAGGCGGAGGCGAGGCAGGACTCGTCATGCGCAAGGACATATTCCAACCGTGCCTTGTGCTATATCCTGAAAGCGTATGGGAGAGGCAGACCGACGCGCTGCGCTCGCGCCTGAACCGCTGGGACTGCTCGCACCAAAGCATCTTCCGCCAGTTTGTAGCCGAAGCCGAAGCCGTCACACTCGACGCCAACGGCCGCATGCTTATCCCGAAACGGCTGCTCAAGGCGGCCGGCATAAGCCAGTCGGTGAAGTTCATCGGGATGGACGACACCGTGGAAATATGGAGCGACGGGCCTGACGGCAGCCCCTTCATGGCGCAAGAAGATTTCGGCAAGGCAATACAGGAGATAATGGCGCAAGGCGCAGGCCGTGGGCAGGAAGCCGACGGCGGCGGCGAAGCCGACAAAATATGACAAGACAATGGCTACTACGGCAGAGACATACCACATACCAGTACTACTGAAAGAGAGCGTCGACGGACTTGGCATTCGTCCCGGCGGAGTTTATGTAGATGTAACCTTCGGCGGCGGCGGACACAGCCGCGAGATATTGTCACGGCTTGATGCCGAAGCGCATCTGTACAGCTTCGACCAGGACGCCGACGCTGAGGCGAACATCGTTGACGACGAGCGGTTCACCTTTGTGAGAAGCAACTTCAGGTACCTGAAGAACTGGATGAGATACTACGGCGTGGAAGGCATAGACGGACTGCTGGCCGACCTCGGCGTGTCGAGCCACCACTTCGACGACGCCACACGCGGATTCTCGTTCCGCTTCGACGCTCCGCTCGACATGCGCATGAACAAGCGCGACGGCATGACGGCCGCCGACGTGCTGAACAAGTATGACGAAGCGCGGCTGGCCGACGTGTTTTACCTGTACGGAGAGCTGAAAAACTCGCGCCGCCTGGCGGCTGCCGTGGCTAAAGCGAGGGCTGCAAAGCCGATAGCAACGACGCAGGACCTGATGGACGCGACGGCAGACCTCTTCAAGCGCGAGCGCGAGAAGAAAGACATGGCAAAGATGTTCCAGGCGCTGCGCATCGAGGTCAACAGCGAGATGAACGCACTGAAAGAGATGCTGGCGGCAGCCACGGAACTGCTGAAGCCGGGCGGACGGCTGTCGGTGATAACATACCACAGCCTCGAAGACCGCATAGTGAAGAACTTCATACGCACGGGCAACGCCGAAGGCGTAGCCAAGCAGGACTTCTACGGACGTATCGAAGCGCCGTTGGCGGCAGTGAACAACAAAGTGATAACGCCTGACGAAGGCGAACTGGAAAGCAACCCGCGCAGCCGCAGCGCAAAATTGAGAATAGCAGAAAAGAGGGACAACAAGGAATGAGTGAAGAAGATATAAAACAAACTGCGACCAAACCCGCCGGAAGCGATGCAAAAAGCGGGGACAGCCAAACCGGAACGAAGAGTAAATCAATAATAAAACGAGTTTCCGAAGAGGATGCTCCGCTGGCGGCCGGTTTCACCCTGCGCAACATACTGGGCGGCGACTTCCTCACAGCCGAGGTGATAAGAAAGCAAATTGGCCTGATAATACTGATAGCCTTCATAACAATGATTTACGTATCAAACCGCTACAGTTGCCAGCAGGACATGCTCGAGATAGAAGAACTGAAAGAGGAACTCAAGGACGCGAAGTACAAGGCTCTCGCAAGCACAAGCGAACTGACTGAGATGTGCCGCGAAAGCAACGTGCTGGAGATGCTGAAGAACAACGAGGACAGCCTGCTCCACATACCCACACAACCACCTTACATAATAAACATTCCGGGAAATGAGTAGCATGTTTGACAGGAAAAAGATGATAAAGAGGTATAAGATTGTAGCTTATGCCATGGTACTCGTGGGCATTGCAATACTGGTCAGGGTGGTCTACATAGCCACGGTTGAACGCAGTTACTGGATGGACGTGGCCGAACTGCTGACGAAGGACAGCGTGGACGTGAAGCCAGTACGCGGAAACATACTAAGTTCGGACGGACGACTGATGGCAGGCTCGCTGCCTGAATACCGCCTGTTCGTGGATTTCAAGGCCGGAGGCGACGACAACGAGGTTCGCGACTCGCTGTGGGACAACAAGATAGACAGCCTCTGCATGGGTCTGCATGAGATATTCCCTGAATTCACGGTGGCACAGTTCAAGGAGAACCTTGAGAAAGGACGCGCCAAAGGCAGCCGCCACTGGCCCGTGGTGAAGAGGCGCGTGAACTACAGCGTATACTCGGAAGTAAAGAAACTGCCGATATTCAACACCTCGGCCAACGCCGGAGGCTTCCACGTTGAGAAATTCAACGCACGTAAACGCCCGTTCGGCTCGCTGGCCAAGAGGACGATAGGCGACCTCTTCGGCGGCAAGGACACGGCCCGCTTCGGCCTCGAACTCTCGTACGACTCGATATTGCGAGGCAAGAATGGCAGGATAAGGCGCCAGAAGGTAAGGAACGAATATATTGGCATAACCATACAGGACCCCGTCAACGGCGCCGACATAGTTACGACCATCGACGTCGACATGCAGGACCTTGCCGAACGCTCGCTCATCGACGAGCTGAAGCAAGTCAACGGCAACGTGGGCGTAGCCATGGTAATGGAGGTGAAGACGGGCGACATAAAAGCCATCGTGAACATGACAAAATGCGCCGACGGCGAGTATTACGAGATAAAGAACAGCGCCGTGTCAGACCTGCTCGAACCCGGCTCGGTGTTCAAGACAGCGTCGCTCATGGTGGCGCTGGACGACGGAGTGGTCGACACAACGTACACCGTGGACACCGGAAGCGGCATCTGGGACATGTACGGAGCCAAGATGCGCGACCACAACTGGCACCGTGGCGGATACCAGGTGCTGACGCTCCCTCAGGTACTTGAATACAGCTCCAATATCGGAGTAAGCCGCATAATCGACAAATACTACGGCAAGAACCCGGAGAAGTTCGTCAAGGCGCTCGACCGCATCGGCATACGCGAAGACCTGAAACTGCCCATAGTGGGCTATGCCCCACCCCGCATCCGCATGCCAAAGAAGAATAAGCACGGACAATACGTAAACTGGAGCAAGACGGCGCTGCCATGGATGAGCATCGGATACGAGACCCAGGTGCCTCCCATATCGACACTTACGTTCTACAACGCCATTGCCAACAACGGCACGATGGTGCGGCCCAGGTTCGTAAAGCAAGTGGTAAAGGACGGCAAGGTAATCAAGGAGTTCCCGACAGAAATAATAAGGCAACGCATCTGCAAGGAAAAGACTCTGCGCGAGATACAGACAATACTCGAACACGTGGTAAGCCAGGGACTCGGTAAAAAGGCAGGATCGGAGTCGTTCAAGGTAGCAGGAAAGACCGGAACGGCACAGATATCAAAAGGTGTCAGCGGATACAAGGCGGGAACAGTGAGCTACCTGCTCAGCTTCGTGGGATTCTTCCCTGCCGACAACCCGCGTTACAGCTGCATAGTCTGCATACAGAAGACAGGTTTGCCTGCCTCAAGCGGTTTCAGCGCACTGGTATTCCACAACATTGCAGAAGGAATCATGGCGCAGAGCCTGAAACTCGACGTGACCGACGCGCGCGACTCGCTGTCAATACTGATGCCCGACGTGAAAAACGGCAACCTTATTGCCGCCGACTATGTGCTTACACACCTCGGCATACACTCTAACAAGAACTGGAGCGGAAGCTATACCGAGGGCAACCCGATATGGGGTACGGCAAGAAAGAACACTTCAGACGTGGTTCTTTCGAAAGGTAATACTTACTCCATGAAAGTCGTACCCGACGTAAGGGGAATGGGAGCGCGCGACGCAGTATTCGCACTCGAAAGACGCGGAGTCAAAGTGTGGCTCAACGGACGCGGCAAGGTGACCCACCAAAGCCTCGCACCGGGGCACGTAATAAAGAAAGGTGAGACATGCTCACTTAAACTGGAATTATAAAACAAGACAAGTATGGTACTTAAAGAGCTTATCAAGAACATCCGCACACTGAACATAACAGGAAGCACGGAGAAGGAAATAACAGGCGTGAACATTGACTCGCGCCGCATAGAAACAGGGCACTTGTTCGTCGCAATGAAAGGTACGCAGACCGACGGGCACGCCTATATAGGTAAAGCAATCACGCAAGGAGCGGCAGCCATACTGTGCGAGGACATGCCTGAAAGCACCGTTGACGGCGTGACTTACATCCAGGTGGAATCTACCGAAGACGTTGTCGGCGAGGTAGCTACGACATTCTACGGGGACCCGTCAAGGCACCTGAAGCTCGTCGGAGTTACGGGCACCAACGGAAAGACCACAATCGCCACCTTATTATATAATATGTTCCGCAAGCTCGGATACAAGTGCGGACTGCTATCCACCGTTTGCAACTACATCGAGGACGAGCAGATACCTGCCGACCACACAACCCCCGACCCGATTGCACTCAACCAACTGCTGAGCCGGATGGTGCAGGCCGGATGCCAGTATGCCTTCATGGAATGCAGCTCGCACGCCATAGCGCAGAAACGAATAGGAGGACTGAAGTTCGCCGGAGGCATATTCACCAACCTCACACGCGACCACCTGGACTACCACAAGACGTTCGAGAACTACCGTGACGCAAAGAAAGCCTTCTTCGACGGACTGCCGAAAGGAGCTTTCGCTATAACAAATGCCGACGACAAGAACGGCATGGTGATGGTACAGAACACCAAGGCAACGGTCAAGAGATATTCTACAAGAAGCATGGCAGATTTCCGCGCCAAGATACTCGAATGCCATTTCGGAGGCATGTACCTTGAAATCGACGGACGCGAGGTAGGCGTACAGTTCATAGGCAAGTTCAACGTAAGCAACCTGCTCGCCGTATACGGCGCGGCAATCATGCTCGGCGAGAAACCCGACAACGTCCTATTGGTAATGAGTACGCTGAAAAGCGTTAGCGGAAGGCTCGACCCCGTACACTCTCCCGAAGGCTATACGGCCATCGTTGACTATGCCCACACGCCCGACGCGTTGGAAAACGTGCTGAAGGCAATCCACGAAGTGCTTAACGGCAAGGGACAAGTCATAACCGTATGCGGCGCCGGCGGCAACCGCGACAAGGGCAAGCGTCCGCTCATGGCGCAAGAGGCTGTAAAACAAAGCGACAAGGTTATCATAACAAGCGACAACCCACGGTTCGAGGAACCGCAGGCAATAATCGACGACATGCTGGCCGGACTGACCGCACAACAGATGAAGAAGGTGATAAGCATCGTCGACCGCAAGGAAGCCATACGCACAGCCTGCATGATGGCACAGAAAGGAGACGTGATACTCGTAGCCGGAAAGGGACACGAGAACTATCAGGAAGTTTGCGGCGTAAAGCATCACTTCGACGACAAGGAAGTGCTGAAAGAAGTCTTTGAAAGCCAGAAAACAAATTAATATGAATCAAAGGTGAAACAGCAACAAGGTGGAAGAAGACGTCAACAACTACGCCAAGCCGCTGACGGTATAGGCTCTTGTACGCTTCAACAAGCCTCAAACACCAAAATAAGAAAATGTTATACTACTTATTCCGCTTCTTAGAACAGTTCGGCATCCCCGGCTCGCACATGTGGGGATACATCTCGTTCAGGTCTCTGCTGGCGCTGATTCTGGCACTGGTTATCTCGGCATGGTTCGGCGAGAGATTCATAAAGTACCTGAAAAGCAAGCAAATCACCGAAACGCAGCGCGACGCCAAGATAGACCCGTTCGGCGTAAATAAAATCGGAGTGCCGTCAATGGGCGGCGTCATCATCATCGTCGCAATCCTCGTCCCGGTGCTGCTGCTGGGCCGAATGCGCAACATTTACCTGATACTGATGATCATAACGACAGTCTGGCTCGGTTTCCTGGGCGGCCTTGACGACTATATCAAGATATTCCGCCACAACAAGGAAGGCCTGCCCGGACGCTTCAAGATAGTAGGACAGATAAGCATCGGACTTATTGTCGGCCTCATGCTGTGGTACAGTCCCGATGCAAAGATAAACGAAAACCTTGCCATCGAGAAGCAGGACGGACAGGAAATAGTCGTGAAACACAGGGCCGAATCGCAAAAATCGCTAAAGACCACGATACCGTTCGTCAAAGGGCACAACCTCGACTACGCCAACCTGACAAGCATTTTCGGAAAGTACAAGACGGCCGCAGGCTGGGTATTGTTCGTCATAATGACAATATTTGTAGTCACAGCCGTTTCCAACGGAGCCAACCTTAACGACGGAATGGACGGCATGTGTGCCGGGAACTCGGCCATAATAGGCGTGGCACTGGGCATCTTAGCCTATGTAAGCAGCCACATCGAATACGCCGCCTACCTGAACATAATGTACATTCCGGGGTCGCAGGAGCTTGTCGTGTTCATGTGTGCGTTCGTAGGCGCGCTCATCGGTTTCCTATGGTACAACGCCTATCCGGCACAGATATTCATGGGTGACACAGGCTCCCTTACCATCGGAGGCATCATTGCCGTGTGCGCAATAATAATCCACAAGGAGCTGATGCTGCCCATTCTCTGCGGCATTTTCTTCGTCGAGAGCCTGAGCGTGATAATGCAAGTATGGTATGCAAAACTCGGAACACGCCACGGGGTGAAGCAGCGCATGTTCAAGCGCGCACCGCTGCACGACACGTTCCGCACGCAGCAGGAGCAGCTCGACCCAGAGATAAAGTACCTCTTCAAGAAACCGAAGGGTGCCGTACACGAGTCCAAGATAACAATACGCTTCTGGATTGTCACGATAATCCTTGCCGCGCTGACTATAATAACGCTGAAGATAAGATAAGGACAGCCACCAAAAACAATAAAACTTAACAGAAAGATGAAACGAATAGTAATACTTGGAGCAGGAGAAAGCGGAGCCGGAGCTGCCGTCCTGGCAAAGAAGCAGGGCTTCGACGTGTTCGTATCGGACATGTCAGGGATAAAAGACAAGTACAAGGAAATACTCGACAGCCACGGCGTTGAATGGGAAGAAGGCCGCCACACTGAGGAAAAGATACTCAACGCCGACGAGATAATAAAAAGCCCCGGCATACCCAACGAGGCGCCAATGATAAGGAAATGCACGGAAAAAGGCATCCGCATAATCAGCGAAATAGAGTTCGCCGGACGTTACACCAACTCAAAGATGATTTGCATAACCGGCAGTAACGGCAAGACGACGACCACTTCGCTCATCTACCACATATTCAAGAGCGCAGGCTACGACGTCGGACTGGCCGGCAACATAGGCAACAGCCTCGCACTCCAGGTGGCTGAAGACCCGCACGCATACTACATCATAGAGCTTAGCTCGTTCCAGCTCGACAACATGTACGATTTCCGTGCCAACATCGCCATCCTGCTCAACATAACGCCCGACCATCTCGACCGTTACGGCAACTGCATGCAGAACTATGTCGACGCGAAAATGCGCATCCTGCAAAACCAGACCGACGAGGACTCGTTCATCTACTGGAACGACGACCCGATAATCAAGCGCGAGCTGAACAAGTATGACATCAAGGCCATACAGTACCCGTTCTCGGAGCTCAGGGAAAAAGGCTCGATAGGCTACATCGAGGAAGGACAGTACAAGATTGAAAAGCCCACGCCCTTCAACATGGAGCAGGAAGAGCTTAGCCTGACAGGCAAGCACAACATATACAACTCGCTTGCGGCAGGAATAGCGTCAAACGTGGCAGGAATAAAGAAGGAGTTCATACGCAAGAGCCTCAGCGACTTCCCCGGCGTGGAGCACCGCCTGGAGAAAGTGACCAAGGTCGGCGGCGTGCAATACGTCAACGACTCAAAAGCCACCAACGTGGACGCCTGCTGGTATGCGCTCGAAAGCATGAAGACGCCCGTCATACTCATACTCGGCGGCAAGGACAAGGGCAACGACTACAACGCCATAAAAGACCTTGTAAAGGAGAAATGTGCAGGCCTTGTCTACCTCGGTGCTGACAACACGAAACTGCACAACTTCTTCGATGGAATGGGCATTCCCGTGCGCGACACACACTCGATGGCCGACTGCGTGCGCGCCTGCTACGAGATGGCACGTCCCGGCGACACCGTGCTGCTAAGTCCGTGCTGCGCCAGCTTTGACCTGTTCAAGAACATGGAAGACCGCGGCGAGCAGTTCAAGACACTTGTAAGAAACCTATGACCGCCGGCCTGAGCGCCCGCACGCACAGGTTCAGACGACCATAACAACCCAAGGTTAATAACGCTTTATCAAAACAATTCATTGATGTTTAACAAGCTAACAGAAGGCAAATTCAAAGGCGACGCCGTCATCTGGTCGGTGTTCTTCTTCCTGTGCATCATCAGCATCATCGAAGTGTTCAGCGCTTCGAGCCACCTCTCGTTCAAGACCGGCAACTACCTCAGCCCCGTGCTCAAGCACTGCGCGCTGCTGGCCGTAGGCGTGGTGGTAATGATCTGCACAATGAACATCAAGTGCCGTTACTTCAAGCTGATAACGCCGTTCGCGCTGCTATTTTCATTCCTGATGCTCATCATCGTGCTGTGCGTGGGCGAAAGCACCAACGGCTCCCAACGGTGGATTGACTTCCTCGGCATACAGTTCCAACCGTCAGAGATAGCCAAGGGCGCACTGATACTGGCCACGGCACAGATATTGAGCGCCATGCAGACCCCGGAGGGCGCCGACAAGCGGGCGTTCAAGTACATTATGATAGTGTGCGTGTTCATCATACCCCTGATCATGGTCGAAAACCTGTCCACGGCGGCACTGCTCTGCATAGTAGTCTTCATGATGATGTTCATCGGCAAGGTGCCCAAGCTGCAGCTGGGCAGGCTGCTAGGCATCGTGGCACTGACACTCGCCACGGTGGTTACAATGGTAATGGTGTTCGGCAACGACGAGGCCGCCGCCGACAAGATGAAGGACAACAAGCATCTAATAGTGCAACAACAGACCGAGGAGAAGGACGAGAACGTGCTGGAGAAGGTGTTCCACCGCTTTGACACGTGGAAGGCACGTATAGACAACTTCCTCAGCGACGAATACGTAGCCCCTGAAGACCTCGACCTTAACGGCAAGGACGCACAGACATCGCACGCCAACATCGCCATAGCCACGTCAAACCTCATTGGCAAGGGGCCTGGCAACTCGGTAGAACGAGACTTCCTCTCGCAGGCATTCTCCGACTTCATATACGCCATAATAATCGAAGAAATGGGCATTTTTGGCGCATTCATCGTCTGCATGCTGTACATAATACTGCTGTTCCGCACGGCAACGATAGCCAACCGCTGCGCCAACACCTTCCCCGCACTGCTAATCATGGGCTTTGCCATGCTGCTCGTGGTGCAGGCCATGTTCAACATGGCTGTGGCCGTAGGCCTCGTGCCCGTAACAGGACAGCCGCTGCCGCTGATAAGCAAGGGCGGAACGTCAACAATAATAAACTGCGTCTACATTGGCGTCATACTCAGCGTAAGCTATTCGGCCAAGAAGAAGGACGACATGGAAGAAGAGCCTGCATTAAGCAAAGCCGCGGCATGACATCAAAGCAGGCAGGTCGCAGGGCTGAACCGGCAATAAGGCTTCAGCCTGATTTCCGCTTAATAACCGGCGAATAAGGACAATGGCCTGAATAAGCCAACACAGCCTTAAAGGCTGAACGTAACGCTGTACAGGCTGAATGAAGCCCATGAATTTAACGAATACGGCAACGGCCGCAAAGTCGTGACGGTATATTTGCATACCCAGGACTTTGCGGCCGTTTTGTAATCAAACCGCACCTGGCGGCATGCTGTAAAACAAGCAGAAAACGAGTGCCTTGCGAAAGGTTACCTTTTGCCTTCCAAAAGGTAACCTCTTACAGCGCAAAAGGTCATCTTTTACAACGCGAAAGACGGCCTTTTGGAAAACACATGATATGGCTGGCGGAGCCAGAGGCCGATGAAACCGTCGAAAATTGCAGTTTAGCACCATTCAAAAGGCTGCAAAACGGGGCGCAGGCTGCCTTTACAGAAGCCACAACACATATCCGTCCACAGATAATTATCATGCCTATAACCATCACGCCATTGACTAATAATGGAACTGTTGCCGTCAAAACCGGACACTGTCTGAACAGGACCGGTTATGGTAAAGGGGTATATGGCCGGACATACAAAGCCATCGCCTCCAACACCATCACCCCATTACATCAAGCCCTGACCGCCGTCAGCAAACAGCAAAGCGAGTTTTCATCATGCGGTCTGGCCTTGACAGGGACAAAACTTCTTTTCCGAATCACCCCGAGGTTTATAGCATGACACCAATATAAAACAAAGAAAACAGCAGCACAAAGCCCTGCGCAGGCACGAAAAATCGGAATAAAACGGCGAAATTCAGAACAAAAATTATAATATTAACGGAATAAACGCACGATAAAAAAAATAATATTAAATTTGCAAGTGTAAACGTATTATTTACTGTATGCCACGCCGCCCCTGAAAAACATACGGCGGCAAAGTTGCAATAATTTAATCGATACCGAAAAAAAAACATACATGCCAATGGTTAACACAGAAGAACTGCCCAAAATATCAATTACCGACATACTGCAAAAGGCCGACGTAAGCCACATAGACAACGACCTGCTGATGTTTGACAACCTGGACGACATACCCATACCTGACAGGGCGTGCCGCACGGACAACATAATAATAGGCCTCGGCCTTCAGGGCAGCTCCGTCTGCATTGCCAACACCATAGAGCATACGGTAGACGAAGACTGCGCCATAATAATACCGCACGGACAGGTGATAGACAAATACCAGCCACGCACAGGCGCAAAAGGCATTTGCATAATGATGTCGCGCGGATTCTTCAACGAACTCATGAAAGACATACACGACATGTCGATGCTCATCATCTTCTCGCGCAGCCACCCTGTATTCAAGCTCGAAGAGGACGAAAGGCGGCACGTGGTTAACTATTTCAACCTGATAAAAGAGAAGGTGGACGACGAAGGCAACATGTTCCGCAAGGATGTCGCACGCCACCTGATTGCCGCCATGATTTGCGAACTCGGCAACGCCATAAACCGCATACTGGCAGGCAAGGAGAACATAAGGCATACGCGCGGCGAGTCGATTTTTACCGACTTCATCCGCCTTGTCGGGGATAATTACAAGCGTGAAAGGCGCGTAAGCTGGTACAGCGAGCAGATGTGCATATCGCCGAAATACCTTTCAGAGACTGTGAAGAACATCAGCGGACGGGCGCCAAACGAGTGGATTGACAACTATGTCACGCTGGAGCTGCGCTCGCTGCTGCGCAACACGACGAAGAGCGTGAAGGAAATAGCCAACGAGATGAATTTCCAGAACCAGTCGTTCCTCGGCAAATACTTCAAGGAACATGTGGGCATATCGCCCGTTGCATATCGTAAAAACCCAGCGAACGCCTGACGCCGCTGGGTTATTTTTTTAATTATCCGATAAATAATACCGCCGTTACAGCCGTCCCTGCTCCTTCAGCAGGTCGACGGTGGCAAGCAGTTCGTCGTACCACGCCTGCCCGAAACGGCGCACGAGCGGCTCTTTCAGGAACTCGTAGACGTGCAGGCCGAGGGCCTCGCACGCGGTTTTTGCCTTAAAAACCGCCCGAAAATCGGATTTTCTCCACCGCCGACTTTATAAAAGCGTCAAGTCAAATCAATATGTCACGACAACCGTTGGTATTAAGTCAAAATGATAATTTTCTGATAAATCGCAATGCGTATACACGAAAGTATGTTAATTTACAACAACAAATAGGGCTATTCTATACAATGTATTGAATTTTTTACTATAATTGTGCAAGTGGATTAATTTTAATATCATGAGAAAGAATCTTTTTAAGGCGTTCATTCGCCATTCCGAGTGTTGCCAATGCGGCTAATAATATGATTGTGAAGAGTCCTTTGACGGAGATAAACATGCAAGCTCCGGAAAATGATATTCCCGACTTTAAAACAGAAGTAACGTATAGTAGGAATCCTGATGGAAGTTACGTGGCGATAGTAACTACAGTCGTCACATTAAACGGTAAAGTTATAGCCCAATACATGGAGTTTATAGTCTCAGTACCACGACCTCAATCAAATTCATAACATTAAAGCCATGAAATTTATAACATTAATAATGTTCTCATTAATATCCCTTTCGGCTTATCCACAATCGAAAGGGATAAAATGTATTTATTCGACTAACATGCCCGTTACTGACGAGCTTTATGAGATTGAAAACCCTTTTGCAAGGGATATTATGATAAAAGCAGTGAAAGAGGATAAAAAAGTTTATTCTCTTACGGGTGTGGACGGTAAATTCCTGTGTGTGAAAGAGCCTGAGACACACGAGACCATGCCATTGACTATGGACAAACTGCAAATATATGTGGATTTTAACGACAATGTAGAAGTTTCACAAGTAAAATATGCTAACAAGTTGTACCTGATAAAAGATACTCTCGAGAAATACGAGTGGGATATTTCAGATTCAACAAAGCAAATATCGGGTTACAACTGTTATAAGGCAAAACTTAAGGGAAAGCCTGGCGTAACGGCATGGTTTACGCCCGATGTGCCTTTCGGCTGCGCCCCATACGGTTATTACGGCCTGCCGGGGTTGGTTGTGCACATGGAAATACCCATGTTCAACCTCGATCTTGAAAGCATAACCGAGGTCGACGGCGTGCAGCTAAATCCCCCGACCGAAGGGAAACCTACCACGGAGAAAGGCCTTACGAAAGATGCTAATAAGGCACTTGAGGAGTTAATGAATAAGGCCGACAAGGTAACCAAGATAGAATAGCCACGGCATAGTATGTGAAACGCCCCGCCCATGATCCGCACAACCATTAAACGACTGCTGCTGACGCTTGCCGCTGGCGGCTGTTTCGCAGTCACCGCCACGGCCCAGAAGGCCGTGGTGAGCGGGCGTGTGACCGATACCGAGGGCACTCCGATAGTGTCGGCCACGGTCTTGGCATACGCCGACAGCCTGCTTACGCCGCCTATGAAGGGCTACGCCGTTACCGGCGGCGACGGTGGCTTCAGCCTTACGGTAGACGGCACGGCGTGGCTTCAGGTTAAGAGCCTCGGCTATGCCGACTGCGTAAAGCGCGTAGCGCCCGGCGAAAGCGGCGTAGACGTAAAGCTGGAGGCCGACGGCAAGACATTGGCTGAGCTTGTTGTGAAAGGCTCTTATGCGGGCGTTAAGGTTTCGGGCGACACCGTAAGGTTCGACACCGACCACTTCAAGACCGGCGCCGAAGATAACATAGCCGACGTGCTTAGGCGCTTGCCCGGCGTGGACGTAAGCGACGACGGCCACATAACCTACGAGGGCCGCGGCGTAAGCACGCTGCTCGTCGACGGGCGCGACGTGTTCGCCCGTGGCTCGGAGGGCACGGCCGTCAACAACATGTCGGCAGACATAATGACGGGGGCGGAGATACTGAAGAACTACGCCGGCTATGCCGTGGGCAACCGCTACGCCCGCGGCACGGGCACGGCGCTCAACATAAAGACGTCGGGCAAGCACCGGCTGACCGGCAACGCCGACGCCAACGGCGGACTGAAGGACAAATACCGCGGCAAGGGCGCCGCTATATACCTCGGGCGCTCTTCGTCGGCCACGGCCTTAGCCTCGGCCAACAACACGGGCGAGCCCGTCTTCACCGTAAGCGACTATCTTAACTACGTGGTGGGCATGGACAACCTGCTGGCCGGGGGCGGCGGCAAGTTCAGCCTGTCGGGCCCCGAGGCGATGATGGTCTACACGCCCGACAACGTAGACAAGAGCCGCGGAGCCACCGCTTCGGTAAGTTGCAACCGCAAAACCTCGGATAAGCTCACCGTAAAGGCCAACGCAATGGCCAGCACGTCGGCCACACGCGAGCGCACGACGTCGCTCGACACTTACTTTGCCGGCGGACTTGTAAACCGACGCACGTATGAAGACAGCCGCCGCAACCACTTCGCCACTGGCTCGGCCGACGTGCGCTGGACGCCGTCGGGGCGCTTCGAGATGAACTCTTCGTCGAAGTTCACCTACACCGACTTCGCCGACGACCGCGACATCAGCAACAGCGGCGTGACCGAGTCGCGCCAACTTGAGGGCACTGACTACGGCAACCGCCGCTTCGACCAGACCCTCTCCATGCGCTACGACACGGGGCACGGACTGCTAAAGGCCGGCGCGTCGCTCTCGCTATCGGGCAAGCGGCAGACCTTTTCGCTCGCCGCCGACACGCTGCTCTTCGCCGGCATGGCCGCCGTCGGCGGCGACGGGCGGCTCTACGCCGGGCGCACGGCCTACGACCAGATTACCGTCAACCCCACCATAGGCTACACCCTGCGCCCTGCCGACGGCTACAACATAGAGCTTGGCGCAGCTTACCGCTACGACCGCAACCGCATAACATACATCGACGGACCAGCCCCGGCCGCAGACCATGCCGTTTATAACGAGTTCTCAGCAGCCGCCTTCGCAGCCAAGGACAACGGACTACTGCGCTTCCGCGCCGGCTCCGCCTTCGTGGCCGGCCGCTATTCGCCAGGCGGAGGACGCAGGGCGAGGACTTACCGCAAGGCCCTGCCGTCGTTAATGGTACAGTTGGCGTTCAGCCAGACACACAGTCTTACGGTAGAGGCGGCGGTGGACAACGAGAACGCCGGCATTGACGAGACCGCCGCGCTGACCGTTGTGGAGGGGTATGACGATATCCGCACGGCGTCACTCGTGACCGACCCCGTGGCCGTGAACAAAAACCTGAAGCTGAGTTACAACCTGTTCGACCTGCGTTCGCAGACGTATATTACCGCCATGACCTCTTACCGGCGCACCGACAACCTGCCCGTGCCCTGCATACAGCAGGACGGACTGCTCGCCGTAACGGCCTATAAGGACGGCGGAAGGAAAGACAACATTATGGCCGTGCTGTTCATGCAGAAGGGGTTGGTGATAGTTCCGGCCGATGCCAAGCTGAACATGTCTTACAGTTACGTCACCAACCCATCGGTCGTAAACGGCGTGGGAAACACTACGAAGAGCCATCTGTTTTCGGCGGAGCTTACCTTGGTGTCGCGCGCGAAGGGCCGCTTCAACGGCGAAGTGTCAGCCGAATACCGCCGTAATGCCAACCGCATAGCCGCGGCAGGAATAAAGAGCCACGCCGCCGACTGGGGCATTAAGGGCGTGCTGCTCTACGCCTCGAAGGCGTTTAAGGGCCGCTGCTACGCAGGCTATCGCCGGGCAGACACGCCGATGCAGGCCAACTCGCTGTTAGACGTGGGCTTCAGCGCCGAATACCGAATAAAAAACATAGGCATAAAAATATCGGGCGAGAACCTTCTCAACCTCGACCGATATACTTGGACAGATGTTTACACGTCGGCTTACTACTCGTCTGAGTCGACGTACAGCCGCGTGCCGGGCAACATAATGCTCGGGCTTACGGCACGTTTTTAGGCAAACGTGTTTGCTTGATTATTTCCCTTTGGTTCCCGTATGAATTGTTTACAGCCGTCCCTTCTCCTTCAGCAGGTCGACGGTAGCCAGCAGTTCGTCGTACCACGCCTGCCCGAAACGGCGCACGAGCGGCTCTTTCAGGAACTCGTAAACGTGCAGGCCGAGGGCCTCACCCTTGGCACGGGCGGCCGCGCACACGCTCCACCGATGGTAGTTCAGGCCTATGAGGCCGTTGCCCAGCCGCTTCTCGCGTATGGGATAGAGGGCGCAGCTTATGGGTTTGCAGAACTGTGTCTTGCCGTCACGGTAGGCTTTTTCGAGCAGACAGAGGCACACGCCGTTCTCATGACAGGTGAAAACACAGTCCTTACCGTCTACAATGCTCGTCACGAGCTCGCCCTCGGGGTCGTTATATGCCACGCCCTGGCGGTCGACAACGGCCTGCGCGCCGGCAGACATGCCAGGCCATACGGCGTCGAGTGCGTCTTCCATGCCGGCAATCTCGTCGAGCGTGACGGGCGCGCCGGCGTCACCCTCCACGCAGCATGCGCCCTTGCACGCGTCAAGGTCGCAGCAGAATTTCTCCGTTATAACGTCGGGCGACACGAGAACGTCGCCGACCTGGATTATCAGTTCATAGTTCATAATTCACGATTAATCTTTATCCGTGCCCTGTCCAGCCTCGCCGCCGACAGCGGCAGGCGTACAAAGGCAGCCAAGTGTCACCACTTTACGGGCTCGACGCCGTACTTCTCGAGATACTGGTTGGCAAGGCTGAAGTGGTGGTTGCCAAAGAAACCGCGGTGAGCCGACAGCGGCGACGGGTGTGCAGAGCGCAGTATGAGGTGGCGCGACTGGTCTATCAGCTGCGCCTTGCCTTGCGCATAGCTGCCCCAAAGTATGAACACGAGGTGGTCCTTGTCGGCAGACAGCACGCGGATAACGGCGTCGGTGAACTCCTCCCAGCCGTGGCGCTGGTGGCTTCCGGCGGCATGGGCGCGCACAGTCAGTGTGGCGTTAAGCAGCAGAACGCCTTGTTCTGCCCACCTGACGAGGCTTCCGCTGGCCGGCACGGGCGTGCCGAGGTCTGCCTGTATCTCCTTGAATATGTTGACAAGCGACGGCGGAAAGGGCACTCCGTCGTTCACTGAGAAGCACAAGCCCTGTGCCTGTCCCGGCTCATGGTAGGGGTCCTGCCCTATTATCACAACCTTCACTTTGTCAAAAGGACAAAGGTTGAAGGCGTTGAATATAAGCCGCCCGGGCGGATAACACGTGCCGCGGCTGTACTCGTCGCGCACGAATGCGGTCAGCGCGGCGAAGTATGGCTTGTCAAACTCCGCCCCGATGTGCTGCTTCCAGCTCTCGTCTATCTTTACGTCCATAAGGTTCAAATATGTTCTTTTAATCCCTTGCAAGGATAAGTTGTCGTTCATGTAATGCCGTGGCGTCCTACCATTTCAGCTTACCATACGTCTCTTTGCACCACAGCTGCCACGAATTCAGCATGTTCTGCCATACCACGTAGGCACACGGGGCTATCGACGACAGCGGATTGAGGTACGTCAGCGCGAGCCATATGCCGACAATCGTATTCTTCTGTCCAAGCGCCTGGCCGCCGCAAACACTGTCGTCATACCTCCGGCCAACACTCTTGCCTATGGCGAAGAGTACGAATGTGACCACCAGGGGCACGAAGAGCAGCATCACCATGGTAAGTCCTGAAATGCGTGCGGTAAGTATGTCGTGCAGGGTTATGCCCATAACGATGGCCAGATTGAAGCCCCACATGTAGAAGCCAAGGTTCTTCACCGACTGTATCTTGCCCGCAATCTTAGGCAGCCAGCGGCGTGTCGCCATGGCACAGCAGAACGGCAGCACAAGCACAATCGCCACACGTTCGAGTATTACCATGAACGACATGGCGAAACTGAAGTCTGCCTGCTTCTCGATTAGTGGGAAGAACAGGGGTATCACAATTGCCGTAACGCCGTTGTCGATAAGCGTGTAAAGGGTCATCGAGGCTATGCTGCCGCCCAGCTTCTCGGTTATCACGGCTGCGGCCGATGCCGTTGGGCACATGACACAGATGAAAGCGCCCTCGAGAATAATCTTAAGTTCATGGCTGCTTGCGCTTATTATGGCTATCACGAGCAAGCCGGCCATTGCTATACGTACTAACTGGAGCCAGAAGAACCATGCCCGGAAATGTAGGTCATGCAAACGTATTTTACAGAAAGTCACGTATAATATGGAGAAAATCAACAACGGCAGGATTTCCTCAAAATAAGGGCCTACAACCAAACCAACAGGCTGAAGCAGCGGAACTTCAGCAAACAAGAGGTAGACACACGCGCCAAAAGCCATGGCACAAAGCAACATCCATTTCTTTACGAACTTGATTATCTGCATTGCCGTAAACGTTTAATACCACTGCAAAATTAATAATAAAGACGCTAAGGCGGAAGAGCGTGAAGCCTAAAAGTGTGAAAATAAGGTCATTTCAATCACATTTGCACCCGCAACCTACGGCATTACAACCCGAGGGATGCCGACGGACGCAGCACAACGGGGCGGCCTGTGTAGCGCCATGCGCCATGCCAATATCGCCCATGCGCCTACCTGCGCCCCTTTGATTTCAGGTAGTCCATGAGGTATTGCGGCCTGTCCGTTTGCAATATAGTGGCTCCGAGATTGTCTATCAGGTATCCGTACCCATTGTCGGGATCTATCAGCGAGCTTTCGTCATCGTGCCCTCCGGCCAGCGTGTCCCAAAGGGTGTCGTACCAGATGCGCGCCCTTCCGGCCATAAGTTCCTTCACTTCATAGGGCAAGGGGTTGGCATCGCTGCTGAAGGTGAACTCGACTGCCACAGGCTTAAGCACGCGGAGATACTGGCGCAGGTTTTCCATTGCTTCAGGCTGGTCGAGGTTCACCACCGGCATGAACATCACTTCATCGAGATACTTGCCGTATTTCTCCTTCACCTGCCTGGCCGGCACATTGCTTTTCATTATCACATATTCCGTCATACCCGTCTTTTCAAGCAGCTTGTACACCTGGTCGAAGTAATTGAAAGCCTTGTCAAGGTTGAGCATCACCCTGCCCTTGGCCGCCAACAGAGCCTCCTCGAGCATGGGCACCCTGTATCTCGTTTTGACGTGGCAGCCGTTGCGCAGGTGCAGCTTGCGTATTTCCGAAAGTTTAAGGTCCTTCACATTGCCTGTGCCAGTCGTGGTGCGGTCCACCTTCTCGTCGTGCATTAGGATAAGATGCCCGTCCTTTGTGCGGGCAACGTCAACCTCGATAATGTCAACGCCCATGCGTATGGCGTTCTCGATTGCTTCCAAAGAGTTCTCGCAGGCATAGCGCCAGTCGCCACGGTGCGATACTACCAGCACTTCGCCGCTGTCCCGGTTAAGCAGCTTCTCACGTATTCCTTCAGCACGAGTCTGGGCCATGACACCGTCGGAGACTGCAAACAGGAAACAGGAAAACAAAAGAAAAACCCTTATTTTCATACGCGTAACTTATCTTATATACTTAAATAAACCCTTAACCACGCGTGTGCCGTGGCATGCACGGCCACCGTTAAAAACAAAATACCGGGGAAACGCGGACTCACCTGTCAAAGCGAGTTGTCCTGTCCGTGTTTCTCCGGTATGGCCTCATGCTACCGCCGCCCGCTTGCCGGGCTGCAAGCTATCCAGCAAAACGCCACGCACCGGCATGAAGGACGGCGCGGCGGGCGGCTTACTTGCCAAGAAGCATCTCTATCTCGGCGTCGAGGTCGGCTATCTGCACGTCGCGCTTGTCGAGCGTGTTGTCGCGGTTGACAAGGAAGAAGGTTGGTATCGACCTGACGTTATAGAGTGTAAGGTATTGCGACTGTAATCCGTCGGCATCGCGGACGCTTATCCATGGCAGGGCGGCCGTCTGCGTCTTCCAGAAGTGTTCGTCAGGGTCGAGTGCCACCTGGTAAATCTCGAATCCGCGCGCGTGGTACTTATTGTAAATCTCGCGCAGCTGCATTATGCGCTTGGTGGAGCCTTCTGCGCCGAACACATGGAAGTCGAGCATCACTACCTTGCCCTTAAGGTCGGTCAGCTTGCGGGTCACTCCATTGTTGTCGGGCAGCGAGATGTCAATCAGGTTAGTAACATTTATCTTGCTTGCGTCAAGCTGCGCCGCGGCGCGGTTGTTGCGCACGATGCGTATGTTGCGCATACCCTCGATGGCTATGTTGTGCAAGTTCTTGCCACGCAGCGAGCCTGGGTGGTACGTGTCCCAGCTTGTGGCCACTGCGGCGAAGGCCTTTATGTCGTCCTCGCTCTCGCGCGGATTGAATATAAGGCGGTTGCCGAGGGTCTGGAACAGGGCGAAGTAAGACGAGGCACGCATCGGCGCCTTGTAGATGTAGTTCATCTTAAGGTCCTGCTTGTAGGCCTCAATCATGCGGGTGACGCTGTCGCGCACCATGTCGACGCCGAGCATGGGGTTGCGCTCTACGGCTATGACGCGGTTAAGCAGGCCTATCTGCTTCAAGGCAAGCTCCTTGATGGTGGCACACTCGGCCGAACCTTCAACGGTGTAGCCTGTCGACATAGCCGGGTAAGCGGCCTTTACGGTCACCGTCTCGGTAGAGTCGACGCTGAGGTTGATTATCTGCCCGGCTATGCGCAGGCGGTAGAACTCGGGAGCCTCGGGCGACTTCTCGCTGAAGCTGAACGTGCCGTCGTCGCCGAGCTTGACAGAGTCGACAGCCACGGGGCCGTCAAGGCTCATGTTCTCGAAATAAAGCACCGAGTCCTTAGCCTCGGTTATGGCTCCTTCGACACGGAATTTCTTGTTGTCGCACGAGCCGAGCGCCACTGCCATAAGGGCGCACGCGGCCATCGCGCAGATGTTGGATAATGTATGTTTCATCGTCATATAAGTTTTGCAAGTTGGAATCCGGCCATCACGGCGAGCAGCCCCAGGGCCACGCTGGCGCCGACATAGAGGGCCGGCATGAGCGCCTCGCCGCCGCGGGCGAGGGTCAGCGTCTCGTTCATGAACGTGCTGAAGGTGGTGAATCCGCCGCAGAAGCCCACAGTAAGCAGCAACTTCAGGTCGGCACCTACGGGCGCCCCGTCGCCGTCGGCAAGTCCGTAGACCAGCCCTATGACAAGGCAGCCAAGCACGTTGGCGGTCATCGTGCCGAAGGGGAAGGCCGACAGCAATGTGCCTTGCACCGCCCTTGACACCAGGTAGCGGGCAACACTGCCCACGGCTCCGCCCAAAGCTACGAGTAAGACATTCTTCAACATAGGTGCAAAGTTAATATATTAAATTCTATTTCGGGCAACGGTGGCCGGAAAAACAAAACTTATTATCTCTTTTACGGCAAATGCCGCCACCCTATCTTACTATGCATTTCTCGCCGCCTACGATATATACGCCCTTGGCAAGGCCGTCGGCCCAACTGCCAGGAGCGACGTTGCGCTTGACGCAAACACCCTGGAGCGTAAACACGTCAACACTGGTTGCAGCCGGCTTGCCTACGGACACGCCGCCTATCGACGCCGCACCGTCGTCATACCAGCTTAGGTCTTCCTCGTAATCGTCGGCTTCTTCCCTTATGTCCTTAAAAGCGTTCCAGCCGTCTGCATTGCGGTATGCCTCGACAGAACCTTTTGGAACATAAAGGATTACGCCATCAGTCAATCCGCTGTTAAACGTTTCTTGCGGTATGCCGTCACTGTAAGGAGTGTCGTGCCCGCATGCAGGCGGAACAACGGGAAGGCAATGAAGCTCCTCAAGCCAATAACAGCCGTTTAGAGCCTCGCAGCCAACATACTCCACGCCAGCAGGGATTGTCAGCGTCTTGAATATGCCTGAGATGCTCCACCACTGGATGCGCTTAAGGGCCTTGGGCAGGTGTACGTGCTCGAGTTCCGGGCAATTGGCAAACAGCGAGTCGTCAACTTCCTCGATATCATCAGGCAAATACAGCTGATTAAGATACTCGTTGTTATAGAAACAGCCCGAACCTACATACTTCAGGCTCTTGGGCAGGGTTATCTTCTCTATGCGCGAGAAGCAGAAAGCATCCTGGCCGAGGGAGTCGAGCCCCTCGCTGAACACCACTTCGCTGCCGCGGCCTAATGCGTTGTCACCGTAGAATGTGTCTTTCTTCACCGACTTGAGCGTTGACGGCATGACGAGTTTTCCGCCGAAGCCCAGGCCACGGAACAGGCCTACGGGGAAAGAATTGTCCTCATAGCAGGTCAAATTATACGTATACCATCCTGTCGACGGCAGCTCAACCACCGTATCACAACGCTGGAAAGTTGCGCCGGTAAGGTCGAGCTCTTCGATATACCGTTCAGACAAGAGCTTGTACAACTCGACACAATCGTTAGGCAGGTCGAGCTTACCGGTTATCTTCAACCTGGTTACGTCACCGGGCACACAGTCTGCAGTGAATGTTCCCGGCTCTGCAACATTAACATCATAAACTTCGGAGTCTTGTCCGAAAGCCGTCATAGCCGTAAACAGAAGTGCGGCAACGGAAAGAAAAAACTTATTCGCCATACTAAATAAATTTCATGAATTGATAAATTCAGGTACATGATACCACCGGCAAAATTATAAAAAAATACAGACTTAAAACACATAGAGAATGAAAAACGCTGAAAATGGACAAATAACCCTTAAGTACCTACCACAAGTCTTGCTGCCAACAGGAACCGTGGTGCCTGCAAAAGGCAACATATTGCCTTGCGGAAGGTAACCTTTTGCAAGGCGTTTTGCCGCCTTTTACAACTCAAAAGACGGCAGTTTGAAACTGAAAGGACAAGACATCATTTTGCTTACGGTACAGCCGTGAAAACCGAAACAGAACGATAGACCGTAAGCGGAAGCTCCAACCGGCTTACAGTTTTCACTGCAACATGCCATACCGCTAAGTTTGCGGCATGACAGCGGGCGCGGCCGTCCGGTGCAAACCCGTACGGGCGAAAAGCTAAAAAAAGGAAAATTAATGCAGTTTTAATGCCAAACCGTCTTTAATTAGTTAAAAATCAACTATCTTTGCCCAGATTTTTTTGATGTAAAAAAGATATTTTTGATTTTTTAGATGAACGTAATTACGAAAACAGTTTCATTGCCTGATGGAAGAACCATCAGCATTGAAACCGGGAAAGTGGCAAAACAGGCTGACGGCTCCTGCGTGCTCCGCATGGGCAACACGGTATTGCTCGCCACCGTTTGTGCCGCAAAAGATGCAGTTCCCGGAACAGATTTCATGCCTTTGCAGGTTGAGTACAGAGAACAATACGCCGCCGCAGGACGTTTCCCCGGCGGATTCACAAAGCGCGAAGGCAAGGCAAGCGACAACGAAATCCTTACATGCCGACTGGTAGACCGCGCATTGCGCCCCCTTTTCCCGGCTGACTACCACGCCGAGGTTTATGTCAACGTCATTCTTTTCTCGGCCGACGGCGTAGACCAGCCCGACGCTCTCGCAGGCTTCGCGGCTTCGTGCGCACTGGCATGTTCCGACATACCGTTTGAATGCCCGATATCAGAGGTACGCGTAGCCCGCATCAACGGCGAGTACGTTGTAGACCCGACATTCGAACAGATGAAGAACGCCGACATGGACATCATGGTTGGTGCTTCGAAAGACAACATCATGATGGTGGAAGGCGAGATGAACGAAGTATCCGAGCAAGACCTGCTCCAAGCCCTCAAGGTGGCCCAGGATGCCATCCGCCCGATGTGCCTGCTCCAGGAGGAGCTTGCAAAGGAACTCGGCACCGACGTGAAGCGCGAATACTGCCACGAGGTGAACGACGAGGAACTGCGCGAGCAACTGCGTAAGGAGACTTACGACAAGTGCTACGCCATAGCACAGGCAGGCGACCACGACAAGAAGGCACGCGAAGAGGCTTTCGACAAGATAAAGACTGAATTTGCAGAGGCTTACGCCGCAGCGCACGCCGAACTCAGCGAGGACGAGCTGGAGGAGAAGGGCGCGCTGATAGACCGCTACTACCACGACGTGGAGCGCGACGCCATGCGCCGCTGCATCCTGGACGAAGGCAAGCGCCTCGACGGCCGCAAGACCGACGAGATACGCCCGATATGGTGCGAGGTAAGCCCGCTGCCAATGCCCCACGGAAGCTCGATCTTCACACGCGGCGAGACACAGAGCCTTACCACATGTACGCTCGGAACGAAGCTCGACGAGAAGCTCGTCGACGATGTGCTCGACCGCTCATACCAGCGCTTCCTGCTCCACTACAACTTCCCGCCGTTCAGTACAGGCGAGGCTAAGGCTCAGCGCGGCGTAGGCCGCCGCGAGATAGGCCACGGCCACCTGGCATGGCGTGCGCTGAAGGGACAGATACCCGAGGAGTTCCCCTACACGGTACGCCTTGTATCGCAGATACTCGAAAGCAACGGTTCGTCGTCAATGGCTACGGTATGTGCCGGAACACTGGCCCTGCTCGACGCAGGCGTGCCCATGAAGAAGCCCGTAAGCGGAATCGCAATGGGTCTGATCAAGAACCCGGGCGAAGAGAAATACGCAGTGCTTAGCGACATTCTCGGCGACGAGGACCACCTGGGCGACATGGACTTCAAGACCACCGGAACAAAAGACGGACTCACGGCAACGCAGATGGACATCAAGTGCGACGGCCTCAGCTTCGATATTCTCGAGAAGGCGCTCATGCAGGCAAAGGCCGGCCGCGACTACATACTGGGCAAGCTGAACGAAACTATTTCTGAGCCGCGTGCCGAACTGAAACCGCAGGTTCCGCGCATCGAGGCATTCGAGATACCGAAGGAATTCATCGGCGCCGTAATAGGCCCGGGCGGAAAGATCATCCAGCAGATGCAGGAAGAGTCTGGAGCCACAATCACCATCGACGAAGTCGACGGCGTAGGCAAGGTACAAGTAAGCGCGCCCAACAAGGACAGCATACAGAAGGCCATTGCTAAAATCAAGGCAATCGTTGCAATACCCGAAGTTGGCGAGGTTTACGAGGGTACAATCCGCTCGATAATGCCTTACGGCTGCTTCGTCGAGATACTGCCGGGCAAGGACGGACTGCTCCACATCTCGGAGATAGACTGGAAGCGCCTCGAAACCGTAGAGGAAGCCGGTCTGCACGAGGGCGACAAGATAAACGTGAAGCTGATGGAAATAGACCCGAAGACGGGCAAGTACAAACTGTCGCACAGGGTTCTTATCCCGAAACCGGACGACTACGTTGAGCGCGAGCGCCGCCCGAGAGGCGAACGCCGCCAGCGCCCCGAGCGTCCGAACCGTGAGCAGCGCCGCTTCGAGCACCGCCCGAGCCGCGAGGAATATCACGACCCGCTGGTGCCGAAGGAGCCAAAAGACTTCAACGACAGTCTTGACCACGACAATTTCTAAATGACATAATCTTGAAAACGAACGATGGCGACAAAGTAATTTTGCCGCCATCGTTTTTTACTGCAAAAACTTCCTTACTACAAACCTTAAGGCCGACACCTACGACCGGGCAAGCAAGAACGGCTGGCATTGCAGGAAAAATCCGGCAGCAGCATCGCGGCACAGCTACTGCGCGCACACTTGCACTACAACCAAACAAAGCGGCAATCCCTGAAAAGACGAACGATGGCGGCAATTGTATTTGCCGCCATCGTCTGTTATTATTTATTGAGGGTGTGTCGTAATGCACGATGCACCTTCTTTTTTTCGTTAGCCATAAAAATCGGTTCATGTTCTTTAAGCTGCGATATTTTTGGGAATTCTCTGATTTATGTGTCCCCAACATCTGAATATGGCGATGGCAAGCCCATAAAGCAGTTCAGTCAGCCAGCCAATACCTCCTTTTTCCATCTTGGCACACATCTTTTTTATATTGAAGGCAATGGCAAAGAAGGAAAAGTCCATGAAGGCCTTGTCCTTCCCAAAATGGCGGAAACGCTTGTAGTTCATATTGTTTTTCATTTGTCCGAACACGGCTTCCGGTTCTATGCATCGCTGTCCCCTGTGTTTCAGACCTTCCCCGGAGCAGAGCAGCCCTTTGGCTTTTTGTCTGTATCTCCTGAGCCTGTGGTTCAGTTCAATCGTCCTGTCCCCCTTTGCTTTAAAGCATCGGCATCTTAGCGGGCAGCCCTCACATCTGACGGCTCTGTACCTGGCATTCTCGCTGACATATCCGGATGCGGTTTTCACGCGTTTGGTCCCTATCCTCCGCATCTTTTGTCCCATGGGGCAGACGCAGAAGTCATGCCCTTCATTGTAGTAGAAGTTTTCTGCCTTGAACGGGTCCGGATTGAATCTCGGCCGCTGTTCCATGTGAAAGCGGTTGTATTTGACGTAGGCCTCCATGCCATTTTAACTAATTTCTGTTGTAAGAAAAAGTGAATTGTGTTGTTTTCATTTGCGAAATAAAAACATTTTTATTAAATAACAACCCATCATCCATTAATAAAGGTGTTAAAAACGCTAAGTTTTTAACACCTTTTTACTTAAAAACGATCTTTCTTATAGATAATAATGGAGATTGTACGCAAAATCTACTGCTTCCAACTAGAAACAATAAAAAATAACAAAATTGCAAGCGTCAGACCTTCATTTTTTCGATATTACATCTGAGATAATCCTTAAAACCGGCGTCTCCAACGACCTCAATATCGTTAAAAAGTCCAAGAACGAAACGCCCGATTCCGGCATAATTGCACACGTCCATGCGCAAGTGCCTGCGTCCGTCAGGGGTAATCTCAACCATCTTACCCGCCTGCGGATATTCCTCTTTCAACACATTGTATGACAACTGCCCGAGATACAGCTCGACAGGCAGCAACACCTCACCGCTGAACATGAACACGTCTGTGAACACCTGGCGGTGGTGCTTCTCGTACTCCCATTCCGTGTCGAGCATCTCCACGCCCTGCATGCGGCTCACCTTGAATGTCTTATTCATGCCTGTAGCCGGCTCGTAGCATCTAACCTCGTTGTTGTTGTTCATCAGCAGGAACGGTTCGACATAGCGATCGCGTGTGGTCTGGCTGTGCGGCGACGCATAACCGTGCAGCACGGCCTGGCGGTGCATCTTGATTGCATCGTACAGCACGCTGATGTTATGTACGGCCTGCTCGCGCAGCTCCTCATCGGCAAGTATCTCGAAATCGTAAAACCGCTCAAGCTTCTTCTTTATGCTGGTTATCAGCGGATTGCCCCGTTCGGCCTTGTCGAGCAGCCTACCTATCTGCACGGCTTCCTCTTCGGTGAACGAAATGCGGCTCAACAAGTGGTTGAAGAAGGGTGAATCGCGGCTTATAAAGTATGCGGTGCCGCGCTTCTGCACCTTAAAACCACTATCACGCAGGAATTCAAGATAATAATAAAGATTGCGGCGAGAAATTCCCACCTTGCCGCACAACTCGTCAATGGAATATTTGTAATTCTCGGTTAACAGCAGAATAAGCTGCAGTTCGCGTTCAAGTTTGTCGTGTCGCATGGGTCGTCGTGTCGTTTACGGCTGTCATTTGCCGGGCAGCAACCTGAAAGTCTTACGGTGGAACTCCGTTATTCCGTACTCGGCTATGGCCTGGCGGTGCTTGCGGGTGGGGTATCCCTTGTTGTCAATCCAGTCGTATTGCGGATATTCGAGCGCAAGACGGTCCATGTAGTCGTCGCGGTAGGTCTTGGCAAGGATGCTTGCCGCCGCTATCGAGAGATATTTGCCGTCGCCCTTGACGACGGTTGTGTAAGGGATGAAATTGTAAGGTTTGAAACGGTTGCCGTCAACTATTATCGCCTCGGGGCGCAGCTTCAGCCCGTCAAGGGCGCGGTGCATGGCCAATATGCTGGCGTTAAGTATGTTTATCTCGTCTATTTCGGCAGGCGTAACTATGCCCACCGCCCATGCCAGTGCGTCACGTTCTATCTCGTCGCGAAGTTCGTAACGGCGTTTGGCCGTCAGCTGTTTCGAATCGTTGAGGGATTCGTTCACGTAGTCTTCGGGCAGTATCACAGCCGCCGCATACACGCTGCCGGCAAGGCATCCGCGCCCGGCCTCGTCGCAACCGGCCTCAATCAGGCCTTTGTAAAAGTGGCTTTTAAGCATGGTCAAAATGTTTTTTCAAGTACGAATCAGACCCGTTCAAACGGCAACATGCCTGACGCCGGCTTGTCATTAGCATTGCCTTAAGTGCCGTCAAGATGCCGGACGGCACCACGGAGAACGCTTGTCATGCCCGGAAATCATACAGCCAAGGGTCTGAATTATTATTCTTTAACTAAAAACGTTGCACGAGTGAACTTATTGTGCACAAACGGATGTTTATTTTGCAGTCAGAAACGAAATAATAAAAACTAAGGATATGGAAAAGCAAATGACAATGACAGTGAACACCGAAACGGCAAAAAAGGCTTCAGAAGTATTCAAACGGGTATGCAACACGTTGGAAACTCCACTGCGCATGATGCGCAGATACTACTCATACGTTCTCGGACGTAAGGTCAACAACGTCGAGGCTAAGGTCATAACAGAAGCCCAGCTGGCGTTTTTCGCTACTGTAATGCCTGCCGATATGCCGCTAATGATAAGGATTGCAGCCTGCGCCTGGTTTGTATTGGCAGTCAGGAAGTGCCGCATTTACATGAATGACAGGGGCTGAAAACAAACAAAAGAGGGAGCCATGGCTCCCTCTTTATCATATTAGTATAATTAATTATCCTGTCTTCGGTTATCAAAACATCTTGCTCACACGCTCTATCCCGGAGGCGAGGGCGTCTATTTCCTCGCGTGTGTTGTACATCGCAAACGAGGCGCGCACGGTGCCCTGTATGCCGAGTCGTATCATGAGGGGCTGGGCACAGTGGTGTCCTGTACGCACGGCGATGCCGAGACGGTCGAGCAGAGTACCCATGTCGAGGTGGTGTATGTCACCGACGAGGAACGATACGACGGCGTCCTTGCGCGGCGCACAGCCGAATATGCGTATACCCTCGACCTCAGACAGGCGCTGCATGGCGTACTCCGTCAATTCATGTTCATGCCTTTGGATGTTGTCCATGCCTACCGCGGTCATGTAGTCGATGGCCTTGGCAAGTCCGGTGGTGGCCACATAGTCGGGCGTACCAGCCTCGAACTTGAACGGAAGATGCTCGAACACGGTCTTCTCGAAGCTCACGCTCTCAATCATCTCTCCCCCTCCCTGGTACGGCGGCAGGCGGTCGAGCCATTCTTCCTTGCCGTATAGCACGCCGATGCCTGTCGGCCCGTACATCTTATGGCCGCTGAACGCAAAGAAATCGCAGTCCATTGCCTGCACGTCGACAGCAAAGTGTGGGGTGCTTTGGGCACCGTCGACCATTACAGGTACGCCGTGTTCGTGGGCTATGTGTATCATCTCCTCGACCGGATTGACCGTTCCGAGCACGTTGCTCACGTGCGTCACGCTGACAATCTTAGTCCGTTCTGTGAACAGTTTTTCGTATTCATCAAGCCTCAACTCGCCCTCGTCGGTCATCGGAATGACACGTATCGATATGCCTTTCTTAGCCGCCTGGAGCTGCCACGGCACGATGTTGGAGTGGTGTTCCATTACCGAGACTATCACTTCGTCGCCCTCCTGCATCATTCCGTCACAGAAAGAGGACACCACGAGGTTAAGGCTCTCGGTGGTTCCGCGCGTGAATATTATCTCGTTCGTTGACCTTGCGTTGATAAACTGCCTTACCTTCTCGCGCGCAGCCTCATGCAAATCAGTGGCCTGCTGCGACAGGTAATGCACTCCACGGTGAACATTGGCGTTCACGTTGTAGTACTCGTCGGTTATGGCTTCAACCACGCAACGCGGTTTCTGGGTTGTGGCGGCATTGTCGAGATAGACAAGCGGACGACCGTAAACCTCGCGGCCGAGTATCGGGAAGTCTTCTCTTATTTTGTTTATGTCGAACATTGTAAAAACATTTAAAGGCAGACTGGCTACCGTAAAATCATCTACACAGCTTGCACCCTTCGCATTTATTCAGCTCCCCGCGGAATCGTTTCTCCACAAGATAGTGCAGGCGGTCGCGCAGCGGGTCGAGCTTTATGCCGTCGATTACTTCGTTAACGAAGGCGAACTCAAGCAGAAGGCGTGCTTCCTTCAAAGGTATGCCTCGCTGGCGCATGTAGAACAGGGCTGCGTCGTTTAGCTGGCCTACCGTGCTGCCGTGGGCGCACTTCACGTCGTCAGCATAAATCTCTAGCATAGGCTGCGTGTACATACGGGCTTCCTTGGTAGAACAGAGGTTCTGGTTACGCATCACCGAGTCTGTCTTCTGCGCTCCGTGGCGCACCAAAACACGGCCTGCGAACGCGCCAACGGCGTTCTCGTCGAGCACGTATTTGTACAGTTCGTTGCTCGTGCAATGGCCTACGCGGTGGTCTATGAGCGTGTTGTTGTCTACATGCTGGTGCTTGTCGGCTATCACGCAGCCGCGAAGGTCGCACTCGGCACCCTCTCCTGCAAATACCAGGTCGGTGCGGTTGCGCGTCACTCCGTTGTGAAGCGTTATGACGTTGTGGCTCACGCGGCTGTCCCTTTGTTGCTCTATGAACACGTTGCTGACACGGACATTCTTCACATGCGTCTCTTCCAGGCAGTAAAGGTCGAGCGAAGCGTTGTCGCCGACGTATGCCTCGATTACCTGGGTGGCAAGGAAACGGCGGTCGTCGGCGGCATGGTCGCAGAAGAGCAGCTTTATACGGGCGTTATCCTCTACAACTATAAGCACACGGCGGTTGACCATCAGGTCTACGTCGGAGCGCAGTATGTTGATTACCTGCACGGCGCGGTCTACCTCAACCCCCTTCGGCACATACACCAGCAGGCCGTCCTGTGCCAGCATGGTGTTAAGCGCAGTTATGCCGTCGTCGGCAGTCTTGGCCAGCTTGGCATAATACTTGGCCACGAAATCAGGATGCTCGGCGGCGTATTTGGCAAGTGAACCGACCACGACACCTTCAGGCAGAAGGTGTCCCTTAGGCATGGCCTTGTCGTAAAAGCCGTCGTTCAGGACAAAGTAAAGTGACGTACTAAGGTTTGGCACGTCGCAACGGAACGCCTCATACGGGTCGACGGGTATGTCGAGACGGTTGAGGTTAAGCCCGTAGTCAGGCTCGAACAGAGCCTGTATGTCTGTATATTTATATCTCTCGACCTTCTTCGTGGGGAAGCCGATGCGCTTGAAATCCTCGAAAGCAGCGTCGCGCACGGCATTCATGGAGTCCACACTGTGGCCCATTATCATGTCGCGGCACTGGTTGTAAAGGTCTATATATTGTTTTTCGCTATTCATCCGTATATTAAATTACGAATTATGAAACATAAGTTCGGCATTAGCCAATAATGAAAACGAAGTTCAGCGTTAGCTAATTATGAAACGAAATTCAGCGTTAGCTAATTATGAATTATGAATTAATCCCGGTCCACTTCTTCCTTAATCCAGTCGTATCCGCGTGTCTCGATCTCCTTCGACAGCTCCGGCCCTGCGGTCTTCACTATGCGGCCCTTGTAGAGCACATGCACTATTTCAGGCTTGATGATGTCCAGCAGGCGCTCGTAGTGCGTAATGACTATGCAGCTCGACTCCGGCGTGCGCAGCTTGTTTACGCCTTCGGCCACGATGCGCAGCGCGTCGACGTCAAGGCCTGAGTCGGTCTCGTCAAGTATGCTGAGCTTCGGCTCGAGCATCGCCATCTGGAAAATCTCGTTGCGCTTCTTCTCGCCGCCGCTGAAGCCTTCGTTCACAGAGCGGTTTGACAATTTGCTGTCAAGCTCTACAATCTTTCTCTTCTCACGCATCAGCTTCAGGAACTCGGCAGCGTTGAGCGGTTCCTTGCCTTCATACTTGCGTTTCTCGTTTACGGCGGCACGCATGAAGTTGGTCATCGACACGCCCGGAATCTCCACCGGGTACTGGAATGACAGGAAAAGACCCTCATGTGCCCTGTCCTCAGGCTTCATTGCGAGCAGGTCCTTGCCGTTGAAGGTTATCGAGCCGGCCGTAACCTCATACAGCGGATTACCAACCAGCACGGCGCTCAATGTACTCTTGCCCGAGCCGTTAGGTCCCATTATGGCATGCGTCTCACCGTCCTTTATGGTGAGATTGATGCCCTTCAATATTTCTTTGTCGCCAATCTTGGCGTGTAAGTCTTTTATTTCTAACATAATTCTTGTTTATAATTTATTCCGGCCTTACGGCTTGCGCCTGCCTGAGTTGTTTATTTCAAATCTAAAAGAGAATCCAGTAGTCCGCTGAAGTCACTGCTTGTGAACTTGAACGGGAACGTAACTTTCAGTCCCACTGACAGTGCGTGGCGGTGCATCGGCGAGCGCATTGCATAGGGTGTTGTGTCCTTTCCGAATGTCGTATGCGACGATGTATGTCCGTCGACAGCCATGCGGAAGCCGTAGTCTATCTCAAGAGCCACACACGAGAACATATAAATGTCAAGACCTATCACCGGCGCCACACTAAGCACGGGACTGCTCACACTGTACTTGCGCTCATAGCTGCCATACATTCCCGACGTACTCACCGTGCCTGCATCCTTGCGCCCGGCAACGTTCCAGAAGGTGCTTGCACCGAGATAAGGCTGCAGCGGGCACGACTTTGACAGGAAATACCAGCGTCCGCCAAGCATAATCTGCGACAGATCGGCCGATACGTCGCCTGAGTAGAAGTCCATCACCTCGTGGTCATATCCTCCGACAACCGAAAAGCCTGTCTGCGGAATGAAATACTCTATGTGAGCCGAGAAGTTAGGACCGCCTCCAGTCTTTATCGGGTCGTAATACTTGTCAGGAGTTTCATTGAGCGTTACGACCGGCTTTACAGGACTGAGCCTGAAATCTATTGCCCATCGCCGCGAGTCATCGTCCTGAGCGTTTGCCACAAGTCTTGACAGACAAAGCAGCAAGACTAAAACAATCAAAGGTCTTGTATTCATCATAACAACATTTTTTATATATATCGTTAATGAACCGATAAACCCCTACGGTACTACCCCGCCAATTTTTAATTTTTAATTCTTAATTTTTAATTTGAATTACTATCCCACAGTGCCTTCCAACGACACGCTGAGCAGTTTCTGAGCCTCAACGGCAAACTCCATAGGCAGCTTGTTAAGCACTTCCTTAGCGTATCCGTTCACAATCAGTCCGACAGCCTGCTCCGTAGGAATACCGCGCTGGTTGCAGTAGAACAGCTGGTCTTCGCTTATCTTGCTCGTCGTAGCCTCGTGCTCCACTATTGCCGAGTCGTTGTGTATGTCCATATACGGGAACGTGTGGGCACCACAGTCGCTGCCCAACAGCAGCGAGTCGCACGACGAATAGTTGCGGGCATTGTCGGCATTAGGCGACACTCGCACCAGTCCGCGGTAAGAGTTCTGGCTGTGTCCGGCGCTGATACCCTTGCTTATTATAGTACTCTTGGTGTTCTTTCCCAAGTGAATCATCTTCGTACCCGTGTCGGCCTCCTGGTAGTTGTTGGTAACGGCTACGCTGTAAAACTCTGCCACGGAGTTGTCGCCGCGCAGTATGCACGACGGATATTTCCACGTTATGGCCGAACCCGTCTCCACCTGAGTCCACGACAGCTTCGAGTTAACTCCACGCAGGTCGCCGCGCTTGGTGACGAGGTTGAACACTCCGCCCTTGCCATGTTCGTCGCCCGGATACCAGTTCTGCACCGTAGAATATTTCACTTCGGCGTTGTCCTTTACGATAATCTCGACGATGGCGGCGTGAAGCTGGTTCTCGTCGCGCATCGGGGCCGTGCAACCCTCAAGGTAAGACACGTAGCTGTCGTCCTCGGCAATGATGAGCGTACGCTCAAACTGGCCCGTGTTCCTTGCGTTGATGCGGAAATACGAGCTAAGCTCCATGGGGCTGCGCACGCCCTTGGGTATGTAGACGAACGAGCCGTCGCTGAACACGGCGCTGTTAAGGGCGGCAAAGAAGTTGTCGCGGTAAGGCACAACAGTGCCGAGATACTCCCTTACAAGGTCGGGATGCTCCTTTATCGCCTCGCCGATGGAACAGAATATGATGCCCTTCTCGGCCAGCTTCTCCTTATAAGTAGTCTTCACCGACACCGAGTCCATTATGGCGTCTACGGCCGTCTGGCCGCTAAGTATGAGGCGTTCCTCGAGCGGAATGCCCAGCTTGTCGAATGTCTTCATCAGCTCGGGGTCAATCTCCTTCTTGCCCTCGTCCTTCTTTTTTGCCATAGGGTCGGCGTAGTAGGATATGGCCTGGTAGTCTATGTCGGGCACGTTCACGTGCCCCCACGTGGGCTGTTCCTGCGTCTTCCAATAGTTGTAGGCCTTCAGGCGGAAGTCGAGCATCCATTCAGGCTCGCCCTTCTTCTGCGAAATCAGGCGCACCACGTCCTCGTTAAGGCCCGTGTCTATTATGTCGGTATGCACGTCGGTGGTGAAGCCGAACTCGTATTTCTGCTCCGCCACCTTCTTTACAAACTCGTTATTGTTATTGTTTGTTGTCTCCATTTTCGTTTGAATATCGTCAGGCGCGCCTCGTTACGGGCGCACTTCTGCAAGTTTGCAAAGTTAGCAAATTATGGCACGTCAAGCAAAAAACTCGTTATAAAAATAATAAAATCCCTCGGCATGGCTGCATTTTTACATGCCACAGCGGCGTAAACCCCTTTCCGTCAGTGCTTCACGGGCATTCGGCAGCCTGCATCCCAGCCGGCAAAGGTTTCATGCAAGTGCAAGCCGGCAAGCATGCTTAACTCGATTTGTAAAGTACTGTAAACCAATACGTTACCACGCACATCACAAAAGGTCACCTTTTGGGCTGCAAAAGGTAACCTTTTAGACGCTGAAAGGCCGCCTTCCGCAGTGCGAAAGACGGCCTTTTGGATTTTTCTTGTATTGATGCCGTTTTACTCGAAAACTATCATAGTCCAGTATTTCAGCGTCGGCAGGGTGAACGTAACTTCCCCGCCTGCCTGCTTGAAGGGCAGTTCCTGCACAGCTCCGCCAAGCGCGTCGGGCGTAGCCACCCATATCCTGTTGACCTTTTTGTCGGCCTTCATGCGCAGCGCCAGGCCCTCTATGAGTCCGGGCTCGGGCATTGTGCCCTGCATGTCGCGCCAGCTAAGCTGGTCGGCGTTGACGAAATTGAGCAGGTGTACCACCTTCTTGTCGCCAACCTGGCGTGCGAACGACGCCACATGGCCGAGCACAGGAGGCCACGCGTCAACCGTAACGCCCGACGTGGAGGCTATGCCGGCATCGGTCTCCTCGCCTCCGCCGCGCAGCAGGTTCTGGTAGGCTGTCATGAAATCGTAGTATCTCACCATCGCGTCCTTAAGTTCATCGCTCATGGTAAGGCCGTTGTAGGGGAAATACTCGCGGCAGAGCATGTGGTCGCCAAGCTCGAGATGGGAGCCGCCGAGGGCGAACATCACCGCATCGGTAAGCAACACGCCGGGCGTGTTGAACTGTGCCTGGTCCATTCCATAGTTCATGTATGCTGCAAATACTGTCTGCAACTTGCCCTGGCTGTAAAGCCCGTTGTTATGGATGACGTCGTGCAGCGAAGAAAATGAGCTTTCGCTGTCCCACAGCTCGTTGTACAGGAAGTCGACGTTCCCCGTCGTAGCAATTGAATAAGTGCCGAAACTGCTCACGGCGTTCATGACGAGACGTTTGCCGGGATGGCGTTCTTTCATGGCGTTTATGAACGAGCCGTAACCGAGCTGAAGGTTGGCCTTGCCGCCGTCGTAGGTGTAAAGGTTGCCGCGGTCGCCCAGCTGGTCTATCTGGTAGCCGTCAAAGTCGAAGTTGGCGTACACGTCGTCGTTCCTGTCGCCTATGTATTCCTGCCACTCCTTGTTGGACGGGTCGACAAGGAAGATGTCGCTCTTCCACGTGTCGGGCAGGTCGTGCTTGTCCTTGGTGGTGTGCTTGGTGTCCTTAAACAGGTACCATTCCTCCTTGACACCGTCTGCAGCGGCGTCGGACAGGGCGCCGAAGCAGAGGTTGTAGAATATCGACTTCATGCCGTACGCGTGCTGCACGTCGATGTATTTCTTGACTACCGAGGTATAGACGTCGCGGTTGGCTATGTCCTTATACACCTGGTCGAGATTGTCGCGCGTGCCGCCAAGCGGCCAGTGGTGCTTGTTGTGCCAGTCCTGGAACTGCACACCGTTGATGTGGCAGCGGTTAAGGTAGGCCATTTCGTCCTCAATCACGCCGTCGGCCAGCTTCGACTGGTCGAACGTGGCAACGAAGCCGTAGCGTGGAAAACGCGTCCAGTCGCTCGACACGTCTACGCCAATCGTACCGAGCACGGTCTCCGTGCCGTCGCCGCCGGTGGTGTATATGTCGACAAGATAGCCCGTGAAGTCGGTTGCCGGAGCCGTCCATGTCCACGAATTGCCGTTAGCGTCCTGCTCGCCCACCACTTCGGCCTGCGTGCGGTAGCGCACCTTGGCGCCAGCCGGAATGTCGCCCATTGCAGTGAATACCACCGTCTCGCCCGGCTTGTAGCATGCCTTGTCGGTAGACAAGCTTACGGTTAGGTCGGCGCCAACCTTTACCACGTCGGTCACCTCGCCTGTAATGTCTACATCCGGTTTGGCCGTAACATTGTCGTCGTCGTTGCACGACCACAGCGCGAACAACATTACTACTGAATATATAATCTTTCTCATTGTCTTATTGTTTTGCTATTGTTATGGTTTCGGTCAGCTGGTTAAGCGTAATCTTGTACGTACCGGCCTCTGTAATCTTCCACTTGTTGTCTACTCCGCCTATGTCAACCGTCAGGTATTGAGCCTTAAGGTCGTTGCTGCTCTTGTCGATGAAGAGGGCTTTCTCCTCGCTTCCGGTCGGCGCAGCACCGTTGGTAGCAGACATGAACCATGCTCCGTTCCAGCTGCCGTCCCTGTCGCAGGTGAACTTAAGTTCGCCCGTGTTGAGCGTTCCGGTCCAAGTCATCACGTATGGGTTGGATGCGTCCTTCGTCATCGGTGAAGAGTCGTCGAGCGACCATCCGCCCGGCGTGGCGTCGCCAACCAGCCATATATTCTCGTAAGGAGTAAACGGGGCCATCAGCATGCGCTCCTTGCCCGAACGTATGTCGAGGCATATCTTGTAAGCCTTGCCCGTCTCGTCGGCGTTGAGGTACCACTTGTTGTCGGGGTCGAAGCCTGTAACGAAAGCTACCGACGTGTCAGTGTAAGGCGCGTTGGCCTGGGTAGCCTTGTACATGTTCTCCCAGCTGCCGCTCTGAGTGCCGAACTTGAACTCCTTGCCCACGGTGAACTCGTGGCCGTAGCGGAAGAGGAACGGGTCGAGCGGGTCTTGTGCCATCTCGTCGAAGCCCCAGCCGTTCTCGTCGCCGACGAAGTAAATGTGGTCGTAAGGCGGCTTCACTCCGTCAGACTTGACAGTCTCGATGGTACCTTCGAGCAGGTTGAGGGTTATCGTATAGTCGTGATCCTCGGTTATCTCGAAGAGGTTGTCAGGCTGGTCGGCCGACGTACGCAGCACGAGCTGGCCGTCGTCGCCGCAGTTGTAAGAAGGAAGCTCCTGGCCAAGGGTGGTGATGAACTTGTACGTTCCTGTCTTGAAATAGCCCGTATAGGTGAAATGCCCGTTGTCTGTGCGCGTCATTTCCTCTGCATTAGACAGGTCCGTGCCGCCCATTGTAGCCGTACCCGTTACGTAAAGGGTCGAAGTCACAGGCTCGTATGCATTAACATTAAACGAAGCAACGGCAACCTGAACGTCGTCAATGCCTGCCACAACAGCCTTAATCCTGGCCTCGACGGCGTAACGGTTGTCGGCTTTTACGCCGAAATTGTCACGGAGAATGGAGTTAAGCGTTTCCGTTGTAGCGGTCCATGTGTACTGTTGTGTCATTTCATCCGCAACGACGTACGGCGAAGCGAAGCCCGTGCCGGCCTCGGCCAGTTCGAGAGTGTAGGATATGCGGTTGCCGGTACCGTGGTTGGTGCCCGTTGTCCACGTCAACGTAAGCGCATTCTCGGCATGTTCAGCCTCGGACAGCGTTATGTCTTCACTACTTGCTGTCAGGGCTAGTTCGGTCTCGCCCTTGTCAAGTTCGGTATAATCATTGTCGGCGCATGCTCCAAACACGACGCAGCCTAATATGAGGAGCAGCGGCCTTAATATATATTTTTTCATATAATCAGTATTTCGTTAAAATATTAATAACCAGGATTTTGAGTCAATAACGGGTTGGCGTCAATCTCCGTCTGCGGTATAGGGAACAACAGCCTGTCCTTGGTCACATTGCCCTTGCCTATGCTACGGAGGAAGTTTATGGCGTAGTCGCCGTGCTCAAGGCGTATCATGTCAAACCAGCGGTGCCCCTCGAAAGCCAGTTCGATGCGGCGTTCGTGTATTATCTTCTCGCGCATCTCTTCCTGAGTGAGGCCCTGCACGGCGGGCAGTCCTGCCCTCTTGCGCACGATGTTGAGCGGAGCGGCGGCCTCGTCTGTAAGACCTTGCTCGTTAAGAGCTTCAGCCTCCATTAGCAGGACGTCGGCGTAACGGTAAACAACGAAGTTTGCCGGAGAGGTGTTGAACTCGGGAGAAATAGACTTGGGAACAAGGAACTTGCGGACGTTATAGCCAGTGTTGGAGTAAGAACTCTTGTATTCCTTTCCGTCGAAATCGGGACATCCTTGGTAAAGTATGGTCATGTCCTTGCGAAGGTCGCCCTCCTCGTACTGGTCGACGAACTCCTGTGTAGGCAAGTTCCACCCGTAACTGCCGGCCACGAAGTCTGAGTTGCGCGGTCCCATGAACGTCGACAGCCACGACATCTGCGGATTGTTGCCCCAGAAGTCATTCTCAGTGTCACCACTGTACTGCACTTCGAAAAGCGACTCGGCGCCGTTGTTGATGGTCGCGTCGAAGTTGTCTTCATACTTGCACTTCTCCAAATCGTATCCCATTGCCGTTATTTCTTTACACAAGAGTTCGGCTTCGTGGTAATACTCCTTGTTGTCCGGGGCAAGCGTAAGATAAATGTCGGCCATCATGGCCATTGCGGCCTCGCGGCAGGCACGGCCCTTGTCGTCGTCGGCATAGTCGGCCTTGGCGGGCAGGCGGTTGATTCCTTCCTGGCAGTCTTTTATTATTTGCTCGTACACTTCTTCCTTAGTGGCGCGTGCTATGGCCGTAGGATCGCCCGGATTGAAAGGTTCCGTACGCAAAGGCACGCCTCCGAACAGGCGCACAAGTATGTAGTAATAATGCGCGCGGAGGAAATACGCCTCGCCGAGGCTCTGGCTTCGCACATCCTCAGACAGTCCCGAGGTGTTCAACAGGCTTTGTATCGTGGTGTTACACTGGCCTATGCCTACCCACGGCGAACGCCACATGTAGAGAGCCATGGCGTTGTCGCTCTGTGCCGTGAAGTTCGAAGCCTGTATGGTTTCTATTCCGTCGGTGCCGCCTCCAGCGCCAACCTCGCTGTTGCCGGCCACGATGTCGAGCGTCCAGATGCGCTGGTTGTACATGTTTGACGACTGCAACGTGCGGTAACAGCCCAGCGTAAGCGCCTTGGCCACGTCGTCGGTCATGGTTGTCTCGGGGTCGAGCGTGTTGTGCGGAGACAGGTCGAGGAAGTCAGAACACGACGACATGCCCACCACGGCTACGCCCGCCATTATTATGTTTCTTATCGTTTTCATTGTCATTGAAGGTTTAGAAGTTTAAGTTTAGGCCGAAGCTGAATGTCCTTGAGATTGGATAACGGGAGAGGTCGATGCCGTTGATGTCAACCTCGGGGTCGAAACCTGAGTACGAGGTGATTGTGGCGACATTCTCGCAAGAGAACGACAGGCGCAGCGCTTCCACTCCGAGCTTGCCTATCCATTTGCTCGGGAAGTTGTATGCGAGCGTTATGTTCTTGAGGCGCAGGTATGAACCGTCCTCCACGAAGCGGTCTGACACGCGGTTGTTGCCGTTCGGGTCGCCATAAACGGCACGCGGCATGAAATTACTCGTGCCCTCGCCCGTCCAGCGGTCGAGTACGTCCGTGGTCTGGTTATAGGCTGCCGACATGCCCGTGTTGTCGATGTTGTTGGCATTGAAAATCTTGTTTCCGGCAACGCCTTGCAGGTAGACAGACAGCTCGAAGCCCTTGTAAGTAAGGGTGTTGTTCATTGAGAAGAGCCACGTAGGGTTGGGGTTGCCAAGCACCGTGCGGTCCTCGTCGTTGATTACGCCGTCGTTGTTAAGGTCGCGGAAGCGTATGTCGCCCGGCTCGGCGCCTGTCTGTATGGCGTGCTCGCTTACCTCCTGCTGGTTCTGGAATATGCCGTCGGTCACGTATCCGTAGAAAACGTTGATCGGATAGTTTTCGGCCAGCATCGTAACATACGAGTTGTTAATCTGGTTGATATAGTAAGGGACATCGCTATTAAGGTCTTTAATCTTGTTGCGGTTGTACGTTGCGGTGAGCGTTGTCTCCCAACGTAGCGGACTTACGAGGTTGACCGTGTGCAGGCTCATCTCCACACCCTTGTTGCTTACGCGTCCGGCATTGGTGTATGTAGTAGAGGTGTCCTCGAAACCTGATGTTATCGGTATGGAGGCTTTCACCAACATGTCGCGCGTCTCCTTGATGTAGGCGTCGAGCGAGAGAACGATGCGCGAGCCGAGGAACGACGCGTCGACACCGACGTTGGTCTGTGCCACTTCCTCCCAGTGTATGTACGGATTGGCAAGGGTCGACGAATAGAGTGCCGTCTGCGTGTTTCCGGCGATGCCGAGGGGGTACACGCTGGTGTTGTACTGCGCCAGATAGCCGTAACTGCCCACGCTGGCCTGGCTACCGGTAACGCCGTAGCCGGCGCGTATCTTCAAGTCGTCGATGAAGTTGGTCTTGGGGAACCAGCTCTCTTCGGATATCCTCCATGCCAATGATACTGACGGGAAAGTACCCCAACGGTGCTTTGGACCAAACTTACTCGAACCGTCGCGGCGGACTGTTGCCGTGAGAAGATAGCGGTTTTTATAAGAATAATTGAGGCGTGCCATGTAAGACAAGAGTGCCCACTCTGTCATATTGCCGAGTATCGAGTACATCTTTTCGCCGTTGTCGAACTCGTGTACGTTGTCAAACTGGAACACGTTCTTCTGCGCATTGTAGTAGTCGTAGTCGTTCCACTGCGCCGACATACCGCCCATGAAGCTGATTTCGTGTGCGTCGGCGATGGTATAGTCGAAGAGGAAGTAGTTGTCCCACAAGTAAGTGAACGACTTGTTGGTGCTCTTGTAGCGAGTGCTCTCCTCAACGGGTGTGGGCTTCCACGCATAGCGCGGCGTAAAGTTGTCGTCGAACCAGAACTTGGCGTCGTAGCCGAAGGTGCTACGGAACTTGAGCCACTCGGCAAACTTGATTTCACCTGTTATGTTGGCGAGGAAGTTGTAACCGTTGGTCTTGTTGCTGTTCACCTGGGTCGTACCTATCGGGTTGCGTATGCTGCCGTACCATTCGGCGTTGCCTTCCGGTCCGCTCCACGTGCCGTCGGCGTTCTTGACGGGCTGCACGGGCAGCGCCTTCATGGCGTCGCTGATGCTGTAAGAGCCTTGTTTCTTCTCGTCGGCGCTGAACGTAAGGTTGTTGGAAAACTTAAGCCACTTGGTAACTTGAGCATCTGAGTTTGCCTGGAATGTGAAACGACGGTACCTTACGCTCTCAACGATGCCCGACTGGTCGAGGAATCCGCCCGAGATGTAGTAGTGCGACTTGTCGTTTCCGCCCGAATAGCTTACCGTATAGTTCTGCATAATGCCCGTACGGAGCAGTTCGTCCATCCAGTCGGTGCCGCGTCCGAGGGACTCGGGGTTGGCAAACTCGGGGTTGGGCGTGCGCCCGCTGTTAATCATCATCTCGTTGCTGAGAGCGGCATACTCGGACGCATCTAGTAGGTCCGGCACATTCGTGGCGTTCTGTACAGACACGTTGGCTGAAACTGAAAGATGGCTTTCGCCGGCCTTACCGCGCTTGGTGGTAATCATAACGACACCGTTGGCACCGCGTGAGCCGTATATTGCGGCAGCCGAAGCATCCTTTAACACGTCCAACCGATCGACGTCAGCCATGTTGATGGCATTCAGCCCGAGGTCGGTCGGCACTCCGTCGATGACAACCAGCGGGTCGCAGTTGTTGATAGAGCCGAGTCCGCGTATCTTGATGTTGACGTTGTCACCGGGCTTTCCAGCGTCGATAATCTGCACGCCGGAGATTTTTCCCTGCACGGCGGCGCCGATGTTGTTAACCGACGTGTTGTTGATATCCTTGCTGCCGAGCGAGGCCACCGAACCGGTAAGGTCGCTCTTCTTCATCGTGCCGTAACCTACAACTACAAGCTCGTCGAGCATCTCGTTGTCTTCCTTGAGCACGATGTCTATCTGTCGGCGACCGTTTACAGCCACGTCCTGCGTGGCGTAGCCTATGTAGCTCACGGTCAGCGTGGCGTTAGAGGACGCCTCGACGGCAAAACGGCCGTCAAGGTCGGTAATGGCGGCGGCACCGGCGCCTCCGCCCTTCACCTTCACAGTGGCACCAATGACGGCATCGCCCTTCTGGTCGGTGACGGTACCACTCACTTTAAGCTGTTGGGCAAACGCCGACGTAGGGGAAAACATCCCCAGCAGCGCCACCAGCAGCGTTAGCATAAATGTTCTACTTAATCCTTTCATGTACAGTTATTTTAAAGGTTATAAAATTGTTAGTCCAACGTAAAGCCATACATATCACGGTTGCATTCGGCAACCGTCGTAACTACCTGGCAGCCAACGCGTTGCAAAAGGCCGTCTTTTAGGATGCAAAAGGTTACCTTTTACAAGGCAAAAGGTGGCCTTTCAGGTTGTAAAAGGTAGCCTTTTGCAGGCATTGCGGCCTTGTCCCCACGCCCCGGCCGTCGCGGCAGGCCGTGGGGAGGCGCTATAATTACAGTTTCTTAAGTCCTTTAGTGTCTGCCGCGTCCTTGACCTCGAACAGGCTTATGGCGTATCCTCCGCCCTCGACGGCATACAGTGTCAGCTTGGTTTTCGACGTTACGATACCCTTGGTTATCGTGTAAGACGCCGGATTGGTCTTATAGTCGGCGTCCTTGCCGTCGGCGTAGATTGTGGCGACGTACTTCTTGCCCTTGTCGAGGAAGTCGAACGCCAGTTTGGACGTATGCTCCTTCTGGCCTGCCACACAGCCCACGAACCAGTCGCCCGTGCCCTTGGCCTTGCGCGCTACGGTAATATAATATCCCGGCTCAGCCTCAAGATAGCGCGAGTCGTCCCAGTCAACGGCCACATCTTTGATGAACTGGAACGCATCCATGTGCTTCTCGTAGTTCTCGGGCAGGTCTGCTGCCATCTGCAACGGGCTGTACATCGTGCAGTAGAGGGCCAGCTGGTTGGCGATGGTAGCGTTGACGTGCGACGAGTTGTTGGGGTTGAGCTTCTTCATGTCCATCTCGAATATGCCCGGCGTGTAGTCCATAGGGCCGCCCTTCAGGCGTGTGAACGGCAATACCGTAACGTGCATGGTCTTTGTTCCCCCCATACCCTGGTACTCTGTGCCACGTGCAGACTCGTTGCCGACAAGGTTAGGATAAGTGCGGCATAGTCCCGTAGGGCGCACCGCCTCATGGGCGTTGACCATTATGTGGTGCTTTGCAGCCTCCTTGACTGCGTACAGGTAGTGGTTGTTCATCCACTGGCCGTAATGGTGCTCGCCGCGCGGCAGTATGTTGCCTACGTATCCGCTCTTGACGGCATCGTAGCCATACTTGTTCATAAGCCGGTATGCGGCTTCCATGTGGCGCTCGTAGTTGCGCGTCGAAGACGAAGTCTCATGGTGCATCATCAGCTTCATGCCCTTCGAGTGGGCGTATTCATTGAGTGCCTTGATGTCAAAATCGGGATAAGGCGTAACAAAATCGAACACATAGTCTTTCTCATGGCCGAACCAGTCTTCCCAACCTATGTTCCACCCCTCAACGAGCAACTCGTCAAAACCATTTGCTGAAGCAAAGTCTATATAGCGGCGCACGTTGGCATTGTTGGCTCCATGGGTGCCGTTCGGCTTCAAAGTAGAATAATCAATGCTGTCAAGCTTGACCGAAGGCAGCTCGTTCGTGTACGACCATGAACTCTTGCCTGTTATCATCTCCCACCATACGCCCATGTATTTTACAGGATGTATCCATGACGTATCTTCCAGCTTGCACGGCTCGTTGAGGTTAAGCGTCAGCTTTGAGGCCAGAATCTCGCGTGCGTCATCCGACACCTCGATTGTACGCCAGGGCGACTTGCACGGCGTCTGCATGTTGCCCTTGTCGCCGAGGGCGTCAGGAGTAAGCCACGACTCGAACACAAGCGTCTTCTCGTCAAGGTTCAGGTGCATGCACGAATAGTCGACAAGAGCAGCCTCGTGGATGTTGATGTAAAGGCCACCGTCGGTCTTCATCTGCAACGAAGTCTGCACACCGGTCTTAGAGAAGGCTGTCTGTGATGCGTTGTACGAATAAGCCGCCTCCTGAAGCGAGCTTATCTGCGATAGTCTTGATTGGGTATATTCATACTCCTGGGTGTCATAATCGCCCGGAATCCACCACGCCGTATGGTTGCCGGTCATGGCAAACTGGGTGTGTTCTTCCTTTATCGTGAAATAGACAAGATTCTTCTGCTGAGGAAACTCGTAGCGGAAGCCGACACCGTCGTCATAAACCCGGAACCTGATGTTCATCATCCTGCCGGTCGATGGTTGGACAAGCCTTGCAAGATATTCGTTGTAATGGTTGCGGATGGAGCTGACCTCGCCCCACACGGGACGCCATGTCTCGTCGAAAGTAGATGTCTCCGTGCCCTCAAGCTCGAAACCGTCCATAAGCGACGTGGTGCCTTTCAGCTCCAGTCCGAGGCGGCTGTCGTTGACGGCCTTTACTCCATTATAGGTGACATTGTAGACGGGTACGCCGCCGTCGACTCTGAACTCCAGGCCAATATTGCCGTCGGGAGACTTAACCGTGTCGGCTGCAGCCGGCAGCGGGATTAAGGCCAAACACGCAACAAAGGTCTTCAATCGTTTAAGGTAATAAGTTTTCATTTGCATTTATTTTTTGATGATCGATAATATCAGCACAAAGTCATAACATGAGCCGTGAAAGGGCTAGTCACATCCAGCAGGATGTCACGGTGCAAATTTAAGCAATTAAGTAAGACGTTTATTCCAGATTTCAGGCAAAAAGTAGTCAAATACAGGTCTGTGTTTTTCTTATATCACTGAAAAACAGCATGTTACAACATCACTGGAAATATAAAAAAAGTAGTACTTTTAATGATGGTCCACAAGTGTAAAAACACGGAAAGAGGGATGAAAAATCCACTTTTTCACCCCTCATTTAATACTTTCGCCGCTGCGTCCTATCCTCATCACGGCCTCGTCGAACTTGTCGCGGTCGCCCTCGGCACCGTTGCGCAGCTTCACCCTGTAATTGTATATCGTGGTGACCGAATAGCGCAGGAAGTGTGCTATCTTGGTGCTGCTGCTTATGCCGAGGCGCACAAGGGCGAATATGCGCAGCTCGGTGTTGAGCTTCTCGCCCGGTTTCAGGCGAACGCGGGCCTCCGGGCGCAGCAGGGCGTTGAAGTCTTCGACAAACGTAGGGAACAGTTTGAGGAACGAATCGTCGAAATGCGTGTAGAAATCTTGCAGCTCCGTGTCGATAAGCTCTGTCGAGCGCAACTCTCCGTAAAGCTCTTTTGCACCGCCCTTGGCCGCTACTTTCTGCAAATGCTTGCGGTAATTGTCCAGCTTTTCGATGTAGAGCGAGCAGCGGTCGATGTAGTGTGCGATGTATTCCTCCTTTATGAGCGAACTTTCCGACAGCTCGGCGTTAAGTTCCTTAAGGCGGGCATTGGCCTGCTGCACCTGAAGGCGGGCCGCAGTAGCACGCCTGGCCTGCTTCTTTATGAGCAACACGGCCACCACGAGGAAAAGCGACAGCAGGATAATGGACACAAGGGAGAACATTATAAAGCGGCGCTGCCTTTCAAGTTTCATATGGTACGACTTGTTGATAACGGGAAAAGCCTTCTGTACCTCATATATGCGCCAAAGCGAGTTACACGCCGCGGCATCGTTCATGCACCGCGTCATGTAGGCGTAGGCATGGTCGACGTCGCCCTCGTTGTAAAGGATTACGGCCAACTTTCGCAGAGATGAGTACTCGCGTATGCCCGACTTTATGTCGCTGACGGCCGACATGGCAAGATACTTCTTCTCGTTGGCAGTGTCGCCCTTGCCGCTGTATGCTTCGGCGAGCGAATAGTAGACGAGGGCGCGCTCGTGGGTCCCGGTAAAGCGGCGGTAGGCTTCATTGAGCAGCTTTATGGCCAGGTCGTACCGCCGCATGGCGTTGTACTTGTCGGCCTGCACTATGACATGGTTGAACGAACCTTTCGGATTAACCATCAGGAGTGAGTCACGGTAAGCGTCGGTAAGGCGTGTGTACTCGCGCCGGGTTGCCGCATTGACGCAATTGTCGGCCATGAGGCCGTACAAGAAACGGTACACGTGGTAGTAATACTCTATCTGGTAAACGTCAAGCAGGCTCTTGTCCACGTCGCCCATGTAGTCAAGGGATTCCTTATACATGCCCTGCGAGCCTATGACCTCGGCCACGTTCATCCTCGCGTCATGTATGTAAGACATGTTGCCTATGCGCCTTGCTATCTCCATCTTCTCATTGGCGAAGTAAAGGGCGGTGTCGGCATTGAAGGGCGTGTACATCTCACGCAGCGTACCGGCCAGACGGTAACGGGCCTCGTCGGTAGTGGCGACGGACATGCAGGCTTTCAGCGAGTCGAGCTGGGCCTGCCGTGCATCGACATATCTGCGGCTTTCGGCAATGGTGCGGTCAAGCTGATCGAGCAGTCCTGACGACTTGCGGCTGCACGACGCAAACGCCAATGCCACGGCAAAGACAACCACCCAAAGGCAGGCCCTGCGCATAAAACAAACCGATATTAATACTTTTTCCATTGTATTTGCAATAAAAAAACTGCTAAATTCAAGTGGTCGCCAACATGGCTAAGTTTAGATTAGCATCTATGCAAAAATAATTAAAATATCCGGAAAAGCAAAAATAAGGCCGGCTTTTTCTTAAAAATATATAAGGCAGTCAAGGAATAAGCCTGGCGCAAGACTGCAGTAAGGCATGGCAGGGCTGCCACCAGAAGCCAACCACGGCACAGGTTACAAGGCCGCATTCTATTATAGTGTATATAACTGATAATCAATCAGTTTGCAATATGCCACCTTTTAGGCCGCAAAAGGTTACCTTTTACAACGCAAAACGTAACCTATTACAAGGCAAAAGGTGGCCTTTCAGGAAAAGGGGATGAGTAGAAATGTATGTCAAAATACATTTTTTACTCATCCCCTTTTAGCGGTAGTCATGGCCGGCTGAAAGCCTTGGCCATGCCGTATGCAATAATGGCGGATACCGCCAAACTGCTATTTCTTAATGAACTTCTTTCCTTTCTGTATCACTACACCCTTATAGTCGTTGCCTACGCGCACTCCCGACACGTTGTATATTGGCGAGTCGCCGTCCAAACCGCCGACGGTAACCGAGCTAATGCCCGTTGTCTGGTTTGAAGCATCGCCGAGTCCGCCCATCTCGTTGGCAACCCTGATGCTGTATGTGCCGGCACCCAGGTCGGAGATACTGAACGAAGAGGCCGTTGTGAACGCAACCACGCTGCCGTCCTTGACTATCGCATAGCCAAGCGCATCGGGCACGGCGTTCCACGAAAGGGTATTGGTTGCTTCGTCGATTGCGACCTCTGGTGCCGCAAGCTGTACGGTAAGGGTCTGCGGATTCCACTCGCCGAACACGTTGCCGATGGTGTATCCTGCCGCCTCTTCGGCCGTAAGGACGGGATTGTCGGAACCTGCCGCAGGCGAACATGCGTCGAGCGAACGTTTTGACAGGTCTATGGCGTTGCCATTGGCGTCAACCGAACCGTACTCATGGAAACGAAGCACGAGTCCGTCCTGCATCTTACCCCAACCTGCTTCGGTAGGCAACTGGTTGAAAGTAGTGTTGATGAAGGTTGCATGGGGCGAGTCTCCCCACGGGCGTCCGAGGCAGAACTTGCCGGCTGCGGCGTCGGCTCCGCTTACGGCACACTCGTTCATTACGAAGCCCCAGTAGCCCGGCTGCGTGTTGGGCGCCGTGATATAGCCTGCGCCGGTATTGTAGAGGTTGCACTTCTCGAGCCATGCAGTTCCGTCGCCGTACACATAGTCTACTTCGCCCGCTATCGTTGAAGTCTCGAAGTAAGCCGTGGCGTCGGCCTTGTTAAGGTAGTAAGTGTCCTGTATGCCTTGCAGGGTGACGTTCTTGTACACTGCACGCTTGCCGCGCTGGCGCACCGCCATGGCCTGTCCGGTAGACTTCTGCGTATCCCAGTCGCGTCCCTGGCGTATGGTGAGGTCCTGCATGTAGACGTCGTTCTGGTTCTGGTCGATGAATATTGTCGGCGTTGTCTCGGCATTGTTGCTTGTCGAGGTGGCCTTGTTCATTATTATTACGCCTTCCTGGCTCTCGCCGATGAGCGACACGCCACCCTTAACTTCGTTCTTCGCAGACGAGCCGTAGTCGTATGTTCCGTTGTGCAGGAAGATACGGTAGCGCTGCGTCTGATCCTTACGTTCGGCAGCCTTGCTGAGCGCAACCTTCAGCTCGTTCACGGTCTTGACTGCCGCGTCGTAGGGAGCGGCGTCGAATATGTAACCGTAGTCGTCGTAAGAACGGTAAACGGCGGTAAGCTCGGTGTCAGACTTTATGGTGTAAGTGAAGCTCTCGGTCTCGCTCACCTTGTCGCCGTCCTGGTTCATCCAGCCCTCGAAGAGGTAGCCGCTGTTGGGCTCGGCAGTAACCGCTATCTGCGTGCCTTCCTCGAAGACGTCGCCCTCGGGCGACCATATTACATTGGCGGCTTCGGCCGGAGAGGCCTTTGCCGTGAACGTGTAGGTCTTTGCCTCGGGTGCTTTGCCACTGAACTTTCCGCTCACCTTGATGTTGTTGAAGCCGAACTCCTTGCCCGGATACATGCTGTAAAGGTAGATGCGAACCTTCAACGGACCTGCCGTAGACACGATGCCGTCGACTGCGGACAGGTCTACCGTCGTGGCACTGAGCGACGCCGCGTTGTTGCGGGTGAACTGACCACCCTTAAGCACGGTAGTTTCCTGGGCGCCGTCCTGCTGGACAGTCACGTCAAACAGGCCTGAATCGGTGCCGAACTTGACAGCCTTGAAACTTATTTCCTGCGGCATGAAGTAAACGCCTTGTGCCGGCTGCATGTCGAAAGTAATGGCGTAGTTCACGTCTGGCTCGTCAAACTGGCTCTCGGCTGCGGGCTTGAACGCCGCGAACGTTTCGTCAAACGCAGTCTTCGAGCTTGTTGAGTACAGGTCAGAATTGTATGACGAGGTGGCCGTGGTGAAGATTGTAGAGGGCGACTTCACGCCGTCAACGTCAGGCGTTCCCTCCCACGGCCATGTAACGTCGGCGTCGCCTTCGGTTATCTCGGGTGCGTCGCCATAGAACTTGACGGCTCCTACCGATATCTCATAGTCATTGACGGTAGATACCTGCAGACGGTATTTCTTCTCCTTGTCAAGCTGAAGCTCGAGCACGTAGGGCATCTGCTTCTGCGTAAGGTTGGCCGACTGAACGCTCACAGGGGCTGTGCCGTCGCTCGGCGTTGCCGTAAGCACGCCACGGTCAACGTAGCTGCTCTGGTTGGATATGAACACGCGCACCTTGGTAGTGCCGGTCACAAACATGTCGAGCGTCTGGTCGCTGTTGTTTACCACGAGAGCCGGACCTAAGTAATAAGTCGAGTTATCGTCCACCTCAGGGTCGTAGAAGGTGCGGTTGTCGGTGCGCTCCTTGTAAGTACCCTGTATCCAGTCTGCCGCAGCGGCATTCACGGGCGTGGTGTAGAATATCATATACTCCTCGCCGGGCATTATCTCGGGCGTGTAATATACGCGGTCCGGCGTGTTCCACACGTAAGGCAGGTCAACGCTTATGCTCTCTACCTGCTTGCCTGTGGCGTCGTAGACGTACGTGTCGCCCGTGGCTGTGTACTCTTCAACAGCCTCAGCAGTGGTTACAGTCACCTTTGCACCCTCGCATGCGGGCAGCGTTATGCTGGCGTCCTCGTATTTGAGGCGCACGTCGTGGTCGGCACCTGAGAAGTAGCTCTGGGTTACGTATATGCCGCTTCCGCTCAAAGAGGGGGCGCCTTCTTCAGTAAAGTCCCAGGTTACGTTTACGTCCGTGATGCGGTCGGGCATGTTAACCTTGTTCTGGGTATAAATTGCCGTAAGGGTTACGGTCTCCTTCTTCAGGGTAACGGTCTGTCCCGGAGTGTAGAGCTTGCCGTCGCCCTGCCATCCGGTAAGGGTGTAACCGTCCTTGTAGAGGGTGCGGTTTACGGGCAGTGTGATGGCCTCGCCGTAGTTTACGGTAATCTGTGCGGGCGCCTGGCCTTCAGCCTTTGCGTCAGTGTTGCTGAAAACGGCGGTCACGGTTTCAGGCGGAGTTACCTCGGGACCCGGCTCTACATATTCGGCAGAAGTCTCGTACTTCGTCTTGTTTATTGTTCCGTCGGCTATGCCGTTCAAGTAATTCTCCAGGTTGGTGTAGCCGTTGTCGGCGTAAGCTGCACCGTCGGCGGCATCGTTCTTGTTGAAGCCCATCTCGTCTTCATACTTGTCGGGCATGCCGTCGGCGTCAGAGTCTATCATGTACTTGTCCTGTCCCTCGACGAACATGCGGGGCATGTTGTTGTAGGTAACGCCGTCAACGACGTATGTGTCAGTGTAAGACAGCTTGACGTCGTCAGGCGAGTCGATGATGCCAAGCTCGTTCAGGCTGCCCGTGAAGCGCGGGTCTACGGTGCCGGCAGCCTCCTGCAACAGTCGGGTGTCTACCTCGTCGTAGCGCGGAAGCGACGCTCCGGCCTTGGTGGTTACGCTGAGGAATGCCTCGTCGGCAGTCTCGTAAGCCAGTCCGCTCAGCTCGTCGGGGCGCGTAGTCATGATGCTCTTGTCGTAAAGCTCCTGCGATGGAGTGAGGCTCCAGTAGTTGATGGCCCTCGACGAATTGTTGTCAAGCAGGCCGTAGAGGTTGTCGTTGTTCACCTTCTCGAGTTCGGCGTCGCTCCATACGGTGGTCGTCGGGGCGAACTTGCTTGACGTTTCAAACTTGTTGCCGTTGAAGTACCACTGGCCTACCTGGTCCAAGCTACCGCTTGCCGAGACGAAATAACGCCTGGAGCTTGTGCCCTTCTGCGTTGACGGACCCGGACGGAAGTAGTTGTTTATCATGTAGACGCGGTTGTATCCCTTGCACTCGGGATAGTTCTCGCCACCGTAAATTGAGTTGTAGCCACTCCAGTTGAAGATGACGTTGTTGGCAAACTCAGAGTCTACATACTGGTCGTGGTCGCCCGGGTTGTTGCTCTTTGAGCGCACGCCGTTGAAGCGGGGCGAACGCGAATGCGAGTTGGTAATCAGCGTGTGGTGCATGGTTGAATGCTCGCCGCCCCACTGCGTGGCGTAGGCGCGCGCACCCTTTGAGTTCTTAGAGTTGTAAAGGCCCTCGCCTATGATGCACCACTGCACGGTGGTGTAGTCGGTGTCGTAGGCCGTGAGGCACTCCTCCATAGACCATGTCATCGAACAGTGGTCTATTATCACGTTGTCGCAGTTCTCCATGTCGAGGCCGGTAAGGCTCTCGTTGGGTATGTCGCCAGCGCGGAAACGTATGTAACGTATGATTACGTTGTCGCGGCAGATGTACATCGGGTAGCCCGTGATGGTGATGCCGCCGCCGGGAGCCGACTGTCCGAGGATTGACACGTCGGGATACTGGAGCTTGAGTTTGCTCGTAAGATAGATTGTGCCCGACGTTGCGAAAAGCACCGTACGCGGCTTGCCGCCGTTGTCGTGGCGCAACGCCCAGCGCAGCGTACCTTCGACGAGGTCGTTGTCGCTGCAGTCGTCAGTGCGCGTCACATAGCAAACTTCTCCTCCGCGTCCGCCGGTGGTGTACTTGCCGTAACCGTCGGCGCCGGGAAATGCAAGCATGTCCTGCGCCTGCATCGGGCCGGCCTGCAACAACATGCTGACCAGCACGAATAAAAGACAAAGTTTTTTCATTTAAGATAAAGTTTATATTAGTAAGTTAGCATTTTTTAGCGTGTAAATATACACATTTAATTCCTAACTTTAATGAAGCACACCATAAAATCCCGGTTCATGTCAATAAATATAGTTTTATTGCAAGAATAAAAGTAAGCAGCACTATGCAGCCACGGTAACGGCCGTTTTATAAAAGGTTACCTTTCAGGCTGCAAAAGGCTACCTATTGCAAGCCGAAAGGTAACCTTTTGCAGGGTAAAAGGCGGCATATTGCAAACCCGCTGATTGCCAGCGTGATAGAGGACAGTGAAACACCGCCTGCCTCAAGCGGCGCATCAGCCATGCTGAAGGCCTTACGATGTCACTGCTCGACGAATATCAGCTTCGACGTATCGTAGCCGCGGCAGCCCAGCTTGGCAAGAAGCGAGTCGAGCACAGGCCGTGGCAAGGCCGGCGTGCGGCTCATTATCGAGAGATATTTGTCCGAACTGCTGCCCACAAGCACATAGCTGTAGTCGGGCGCAATGTCGAGAACGTAATAGTCGGCATAGAACCACAGGAAGAACGCCACCTTGAGCTTGCCCGGCTGCGAAGCGTCGGGCAGCTTGCCTTTGCCGCGCGCCGTCTTATGCTTGCCGTCCTTAACACCCTCGTTAACGACCCTTATGCGGCCGTCGCCGGGCAGGCTGTACGTGGCCGTGACGTGGCTCATGCCGCGCTCGAACCTGTGGTCGTAGCGTGCTATCTCGTACCAGCGGCCCATGAACCTCTCGAGGTCGAGCTGCTTCACCGTACTGTTGTCAACGGTCAAAGGACCGCCGGCACATCCGCCCAGACCCAGGAGCGAAAGCAAAAATAACATTATCTTTTTCATAATCAGTGGTAATTAAGATTACTGCCGGCCTATGCCGTGCAAATAAGTTTGCATGACAACAAATATACATAATTAATCTTGAAGTAATGAAAATGCAGGGTAATAATAAACTATTCGACCATTTTACACCCCGTTACGACTGCCGCCGAACAAAGGAACGGTACCGCGAAGAACGCAGACAACAAAAAACAGAGGAGAAAAACAGACTCTCACGAGTCCAGAATTTTCTCCTCCTACCTGCAATTGACAACAAATATACCATCTGAAACCAAGACGGTATATAATAGTTAAGGCATCACTGCCTGATCAAAATATATTTATCATATAGTTTTACAGACTAGTATTAAAACATTACTTCACAATGACAGCACTGCCTGCCGATGGCTGCCCAGACAGCAATGGCAGCAACAGCCGTGCCGTATTCTCAGGAACCGGTGTCAGTTACCTGCGTGTTCTACAAACTCGTCAAGGCGTCTCCTGTCCTCGGGGTCCATCGGCTTGGTCAGCAACTCCTTGCCGGGGTCGTACACTGCATCAACAACATTGCCGGGTTGGGGTATTAGGTAAACCACTATGGCTTTCGCCTTCCTCTCCTTAAGGTCGCCTATGTAGTTGATGCGGACCGAATCGCCAGGCATGACTGCACCGTTGGTGAAACGCGCCTTGCTGATATCGAAGCTGATCTGATAGTCGCCTATCATGGTGGTCATCGACGTTGAGTCGCTGACTTCCTCTATTTTTGCTGTGCAGACCTTGATCTCCTTGCGGCATGAATGCATCGCGAGCATCACCAGAAGGAGAAGCGGGATTATCACATATTTCTTCATTTCGTCAACTGTTTTTGGTTCCATAAATAAACACGGAGGGCTTACAGGACACGCCCTGCGTGCTAATTCAACGCCGCATTGACAGCGTTTACGGGCAAGTAGCCCTAATGTCAATCTTGAAATTTAAGACAGAAGGAGGTTGGCAAGGCAGCCCCCTTCTGTCCGAGCAAGTCACAAAATATACAATTCTGTCAAATGTTTCAATTATTCGGGTTCTTAACTGTTACAGGAAGCTCAATAGTCTTCTCGATTCCGTAAGCGTCAACAACCTTGAAGCTCAAAGTTTCATCATGCTCATCATAAGGAGCCTGTGATGAATTCGTTGACTTCTGAGTGAACGTCAACTTCAATGTAGACTCGTCAAGAGATACAGTGAAGTAAGGATTAACGCTGCTGTCTTCAGCTGTAAGCTTAGCAGAACCTGCAACATAATTCAGATAGTTCTTGCCACTGTTAGACATAAGTGAAGCAAGTGTTCCTCCGAATGTTTCAGAATCACGGTCGTTAGTAACCTTAATAGTTGACAAGTCTACAGTTGCAACGTTACCAGCGGCAGTCCACTCAAGTTCAGGAGCAGTCTTTTCCCACTTGGTTTTCATACCGAATGACCATGTAGAGAATCTCATGTTCAGAGGTTTAGAGTAAGCAACCTCATAGTCATCGAGAACCCAGCTATCGTCTACAAGTTTAGCAGAAATGCCTTCGTAGATACTGTAAACGCTGACAGCATAATCTTTGTCGGTGATGAACTTCTTAGCAACTTCCAGCATGTAACCATCCTGTGATGTTACATCATCGATTTCATCATCACTGAAGTGGAATCTGTAGTTGTTGCCTGTTACATCAAGACCGTTGAATATGTCTCTCAGATCTGCTTTACCTTCAGTTGCGTAAGGATTTACTACAGACCAACCAGTTGTAACATTAGGAACCATGAACGGTCGTACAGTGTTAGCAGCTACTTCCTGACCTACCTTGATTCCGAAGTCACCCTTAACATCTGTAGGCATTGTCTTGGTCATAGTTGCTGTAATAGTCTTAGCCAAAACGTCTGTGCCACCGATTCTGTTGTAGAGTTCAAGTTTCTGAGTGTAAGTGCCACCGTCCTCGAAATACTGTGCGTTCCGGAGAATGAACTTAACATACTTAATCTTACTGAAGTCAGCAGGGCTGGTTATCTGGTTCTTGTCCTTATCATAATAATTAACCTGGAATGTACGAGCAACGTCATTAACCTTAGTTCCGCTTACATAAGTCCAATTTCCTGCAGAGCTGCAGTTGATGAATGTTCCTTCTGGAACCTCAATGTAATCAGATGATGAGTTAGTAGCTGTTACAGCCATAACATCAGCAGCCGGGATTGCAGCCTGTGTAGCGACATCGCCTACTGCTACATAGAATGCACGGCCATCCGGGTCAAGCAAAGTACCGTCGAGGTTGACAGCGTAGAGACGGAAACCGATAATATCACCAGCAACATTGTCGTCGTTAAGATCCTGAATAGTAATCTTACCCTCATTGCCCTTGAAGAGGGTAGCCTTCTGCTTAGAAGTTCCAACGCCAACATAGCTGTAGTTATTCCAAGAGTTGAGTTCTGAAGGATCGTTAGGATCAGCGAACTTGCTATCAAGAGTTACATAGAAGCCGGCAATCTTGTGGTCAACCTCTTCATTGTAGAAGTCATAATCAACCTTGATTTCAATTGCCTTACCTACCTCTGCTGCAAGCATGAGCTGACCAGAACGGTTATCACCTTCCTTAACGTTGATATCTTGACCAGAAGTTATAGGTGCTGTTGCCGGTTTAGCAGCGTCTTTCCATACATACTCCTTCTGTGCGCCTGCTTTTCCATAGCGGTTATTAATATTCTCAACAGATTTCCAAGTACCTGCATTGTCCTTCAATGCGAATGTATTATCTGCAGCAGTAGCTTCGTCAGCAGTAAGTGTAATGTTGTAGCCTGTAATAACGCGACGGTCTGCATCACTGAGTTCTGTGTTCTTAACTGCAACTGCAAACAATACGTATTCACCATCATGTTCAACTGCAGCCCTGAAATCTTCAGCACTTAAGTTTTCATTCATCTTGAATGTCAACTCCCAAAGACCGTTGCCTGTAGTACCTCTTGTTGTAAGAAGTTCGTTATACGGTTTTACATTTGTACACTTAACAACATCCAACTCCTTGCCCTGAGAGTTGATAAGTGTTACGTTTCCTGCTTTAAGCACAGCATTAGTAGGAGATACACGTACTATAACTGTAACAGAATCAGTCAGTGTATTACCCTCAGTGAAGGTCAGTTTAGCATCTGTAACATCCTCTTTCGGGAATGTATTATCCTTCTGAGTAACTCTTGTGAATTCTCGACGGCCATTAACATAAGAGCCTTCAGTTGCATAAAGAGAGATGCTTGTAACCATTGTAGAGTACTCGCCAACGATTGCTTTAAGATCATTATCGATGCTGTCGAGTTTAGCCTCAACCTCTTTCAGGTTAACCTGAGCGCCTTCAGCCTCTGCGCCCTTCATCCAAGCCTCAACTACTGACAGGCGTGCGTTGAGTGCTGCAAGACCTGTTGTCTCGTTGTTGAGTTTTGAATTGATTGTCTCGATAGCTGACTGAGCTGCCTGAGCGATAGAAAGAGCCTCGTTAGCTGTTGCCTGAGCTGCGTCTGCGGCTGTCTTAGCTGCGTTTGCAACTGCTGTTGCACGAGCCTCAGCCTCGCTGATAAGTCCCTTCAGTTCGTTCTTTGCTGCCTCTATCTGGCTTGTAAGCTCCTCCTTAGTTGCGCCGTCTGCGATAACCTGATCAAGCTTGCTCTCAAGCTCAGAAATCTCTGTCAGAGCCTGGTTTGCAAGTGTCTTAGCCTCGTCAGCGGTCTGCTGAGCCTTTGTTGCGGCCTCCTGTGCGAGAGCTGCGGCTGCCTTTGCTTCCTCTGCCTTGCCGTCAGCTGCCTGAGCTGCTGCAAGTGCGCTGGCTGCGTCAGCTACGCCCTGCTGGGCAACCTGTTCAGCCTTGAGGGCTGCGTCGAGGGCCTCAGCAGCTGCGGCTGCGTTCTTTGCTGCTTCCTCGGCAGCGTTTTCTGCTGTCTCGTTGATAAGGGTCTTGGCGTCGTCGAATGCCTTCTGGGCGGCTTCCTTAGCCTCGTCGGCGGTCTTCTGAGCGTTGTCGGCTGTAGCCTGGGCCTGGCTTACAGCTTCAGTTGCGGCAGCTACAGCCTGGTCGAGTGCGGCCTGGAGTTCTGCCAGAGCCTTGTCAGCATCCTGCTTTGCCTGCTCGGCGAAAGCCTGTGCTGCTGCGGCTGCCTCACGTGCGGCTTCAACCTCTTCTTTGGTTGCGCCGTTCTTCTCGAGCTCTTCAGCTTTTGCCATTGCGGCATCGGCCACCTGCTGGGCGCCTTCAGCTGTATTCTGAGCGTTGGCTGCAGCCTGCTGAGCAGCGAGAGCCACCTCGTTTGCGGCGTTAGCCTTTGCAATTGCCTCGTTCTTTGCCTGTTCGATTGCTGATGCCATCTCGTTGATACGGTTGTTCAGGTCGTCTGCCGTTGCCAAACCGTCAATCTGCGATTGCAGATTCTTGATGTCGTCATCATAATCTTCTGAACAAGAAACGAGCATACCCGTGGAACCTACGGCCAGCATAGATACCATGAGCAATGAACTTGAAATTTTCTTTTTCATTTGACTAAATTGATTAAATTAAACTTATAAAAACACTAGTATTTTCTTGATGGGTTGAATTCTATCCTTCATTCTTGCGCTGCAAATTTACGCCGAAAACTCTGAACAAAAAAAAAAAAACGTTAAGTAAATTTAATTCGATTGCTTTTTTTAAGAAAATACCGTAGCGTTAGCTACTCGAAAATAAAAAATTTAGCCCAATACTGACATTTTTCGGGAAAACCGCCGTTTTCCGTCAAGGTTATAACGAAATACTTGCCTGTTTATTGAATATTACCACAAAAAACATGGGTTAACACCGGAAGAAATAGCGCCGACGGCGGAAGGAAAAGTAAAAGGTAACCTTTCGGGCTGCAAAAGGATGCCTTTTACACGCTAAAAGGCGGCATATTGCAGCGCAAAAGGTTACCTTTTGCAAAACGGCTCTTTATTATATATAAAATAGGTGGTAAGGAGTCAGATGAGCATGACAAGCACATAGGTCCAGTGGGCGACCATTCCGGCGGCTATGCCGCCTATGGTATGCGACACGATGGCTTTGGACGTAAGCTCGCGGTAGCCGAGAGAGTCGAGCATGGCGGTGTGCGTGCTGAGGTAGCCGCTCCAGCACATGCCGATTGCGGTGAACACGGCTATGGCGTTGCCGTCAACCCATCCGGCGTTCATGAAACCGGGAACAAGCCCGAGCGAGGCGCCGACAGCGCCGAGGGCTGTTATGGGGAATGCCACTTGGTGCGGGTCGTTGAAGCCGAAGAGCCACTCGAACAGGAAGCCTATCTTGTTGGCGAGCCATGGCAGAAGCTCGACGCCCTGGTACGGCGAGCCGTCGTAGCCAGACGGTCCGGCACCGAAGGTGAGCATCATGACAAGCGTCGAGATTATAAGGACGCCGGGTATTATGGCTATGCCGATGTCGACGCCGGTGCGTCCGCCGTCGAGCAGGGAGTTAAGCGTGCGCAGGAATACGCTTTTCTGTTCTTCCTCCTTTTCCTCCTCCTCAACCTCGTGCCTGTCGCAGACCGGCTCGTCGGCGTACTGCGGATACACTTTGAGTATCTTGCGCTGCATGAGGCGCGTGGAAACTATGCAGCCTACGAAGGCTCCAAAGAGTCCTACTATCGGCTCGACGTAGAAGCCCTGCCCTATCATGAACACCATGACGAGCAGTCCCATGCCGAAGGCGGTGCCGAAATTGGTGAGCGAAATGAACTGGTATTTCTTGAAGTAGCTGCTGAAACGCTTGTCCTGCGACAGCGAGATGATGGCGGGATTGTCAGACAGGAATGTCATCACGGCTCCGAGCGAGGCCACTCCGGGCAGGTTGAACAGCGGGCGCATGAGCGGGCGGAGCAGCTTCTCGAGCAGGCTGACGACACCGAACTCGACGAAGAGGCGGCCTATGGCGCCCGTGATGACGCAGATGCCCATAAGGTAGAACACGGTGTTGAGCAGCAGGTCGTGGGCGGTTTTCATAATAGTGTTGAGCATGTTGGGCACGCCCATGATTGACCCGATGTAGCCGAATAGCGCAAAGATTACGCACAGGCAGACTATACCGCTGGGTATGGCCTGCCAAACTTTACTTAATAATGTATTTTTCATAGTCGGTCCTGGATGCGAAATGTCGTTATCAGTCACTGCCCTTGCGCCACGGATTGCGCAGCGTCAGCATGTTGATGTCCCACGTGAAGCCTACGTCAAGCCAGTCGCGGCCGGGCTTAAGGGTGCCGGCCTCGTTGGTGTTGGTGCCGAAACAGCGTGAATAGGCGGCATGCAGGCGCACTGACTTGTGCGGGCGGAACTCTACTCCGCCGCCCACCTGTGTCATCTCGGTGCCAGGCATGACGCAGTAGTCGGCAGTCTTTGAAGTGTTGTTGACGTCGTAAGTCACCTTGCCGAACACGTTCAGCTTGTCAGTCGGGCGGTAAGCCACGTTGACAATGGCGGAACAGTCGGCGAAAAGGAATGTCTGGCCGGATGCCGCACGGTTCATGAAATCGGCCTCGACGGTGACACGGCCCAGCGCAAGCCTGTGTCCGAAAGACAGGTAACTGATGTAGCGGCCGGGCATATACTCGACCATGTTGGCCGAATAGAGCGTGGACAGGCACCCGTGGCTGCCGTACCACATGAGGCTGTAGGCGTACATGTCGGGGGCGTTTGCCACGAAAGGGCTCTGGCTGCACTGCACGGCTATCTTGTCGTTGCCGCTCTTCGTAGTGTATGCCACTGTGGCCCCGAGCTGGAAACAGGGTATGTTGTTCCAGTACTCGGAGGCGTAATAGACGTCTACAGGGTTGGCGTCATACTCATACCCGCCCACGGCAACCGGCTCCTTGCCCACCGAGAAGCTCCAATGGCGGTCGGGCTGGTACTTCAGGTAGGCCCAGTCGGTGGCGTCGAAAAAGCTCTCGCCGGAGCATCCTTTGTTGAGACGCTGGCGGTAAGCATAAGAAAAATGGTCGTTGATCTTGCCGTCGAGTAGGAGCATGAAATACTTCCCCTTGAAGCCGGAGTTGTCGTGTACGGCATCGCCGTCGACGTATTCACGCTGGTAATCAACCCTCGTCTGCATCTTCAGCCTCACCAATTCGTCCTGCGCGCAAGCCGCAATGACGCTCGCACCGCACAATACGGCACAGATAAGTCGTTTCATCTGGTAATATGTGTTTGTTCTTAATGGTATTAGATTTGCGCAAATATAGTACAAACCACGCGCAACGCAAAATAAAATGCGCATGAAATGTGAATATTGTTGCATAAAAAAGCACCGCCCCTGCATAGGGACGGTGCCGTACCGAATATTTTATCCGCATACATACTGTCCAGGCCTGCCGGCCCGTACTTATGGGACACGTGCGTCAAAGCTTCTGCTTTACCTCTATCTCGGTGAATGTTTCGAGGATGTCGCCCACCTGAATGTCGTTGAAGTTGACAAGACTGATACCGCACTCGAAGTTCACGCCGACCTCCTTAACGTCATCCTTGAAGCGCTTGAGGGCGTTGATATCGCCCGTGTGTACCACGATACCGTCGCGCACGACGCGCGCCTTGTCGCTGCGGTGCACCTTGCCTTCGGTGACGTAGGCTCCGGCAACCGTGCCGACTTTCGATATATGGTAAACCTCGCGCACCTCGACCTGCCCGGTAACAACCTCCTTGACAACCTTGTCGAGCATTCCTTCCATGGCCGACTTGACGTCTTCGATGGCGTCGTAAATCACAGAGTAGGTGTTAATCTCGACTCCCTCCTGCTCGGCCAGCTTGCGTGCAGCGGCCGAAGGACGTACCTGGAAGCCAACGATGATGGCGTCTGAAGCGTCGGCCAGCGACACGTCGCTCTCCGAAATCTGGCCTACGGACTTGTAGATGACGTTGACCTTTATCTTCTCGGTAGACAGCTTGATGAACGAATCGCTCAAAGCCTCGATACTTCCGTCGGTGTCGCCCTTGACAACGATGTTCAGCTCCTTGAACGAACCGAGGGCAATGCGGTGGCTGATGTCGCTCAGCGTCAGTCGCTTCTGCGTGCGCAAGCCCTGCTCGCGCTGCAGCTGCAGACGCTTGTTGGCTATCTCGCGCGCCTCCTGCTCGGTGTCGAGTATGTGGAACGAGTCGCCTGCAGTGGGCGCACCGTTGAGTCCGAGGATTATGGCCGGATCGGCCGGACCTGCGTGCTCGATGCGCTGGTTGCGCTCGTTGAACATTGCCTTGATGCGGCCGTAATGCGTACCGGCAATCACAATGTCGCCGACGTTGAGCGTACCGTTGCTCACAAGCACGGTCGAAACATAGCCGCGGCCCTTGTCGAGCGACGACTCTATGATGCTACCGGTGGCCTTGCGGTTGGGGTTTGCCTTGAGGTCGAGCATCTCGGCTTCGAGTAATACCTTCTCAAGCAGCTCGTCTACGCCCAAGCCTTTCTTCGCACTGATCTCCTGGCACTGGTACTTGCCGCCCCATTCTTCGACGAGCAGGTTCATGTTTGCCAGGTCTTCGCGTATCTTGTCGGGGTTGGCTCCCGGCTTGTCTATCTTGTTTATGGCGAACACCATCGGCACGTTGGCAGCCTGTGCGTGGGCTATGGCCTCGCGCGTGGTCGGCATCACGCTGTCGTCGGCTGCGATTATGATGATTGCGATGTCGGTAACCTGCGCTCCGCGGGCACGCATGGCGGTGAACGCCTCGTGGCCCGGGGTGTCGAGGAAGGTTATCTTGCGGCCGTCTGAAAGCGTTACGTTATACGCTCCGATGTGCTGGGTTATGCCGCCGGCCTCGCCCGCAATGACGTTAGTGTTGCGTATGTGGTCGAGCAACGAAGTCTTACCGTGGTCGACGTGGCCCATGACAGTAACGATCGGGGCGCGCGGTACGAGGTCGTTCTCGTCGTCGGCCTCCTCGGTTATCGCCTCAGACACTTCTGCGCTTACATACTCTGTCTTGAATCCGAACTCGTCTGCTACGATGTTGATGGTCTCTGCGTCGAGACGCTGGTTGATGGATACCATGATGCCGAGGCTCATGCAGGTACCGATGACCTGGTTTACAGACACGTTCATCATGCTTGCCAGCTCGCTGACAGTCACAAACTCGGTCAGCTTCAGTATCTTGCTCTCGGCCTTGGCCTCGGCGCGCTGCTCCTTCAGGTGCTCCTGTACGGCGTCGCGCTTCTCCTTGCGGTACTTGGCGGCCTTCTTGTTCTGTCCCTTGCTGGTCAGACGGGCGAGCGTCTCCTTTACCTGGCGTGCAACGTCTTCCTCGTTGACTTCAAGCGGCTTATGGTTGCGCTTGCGGTTCTTCTTCTTGGCGCTGCCCTTCTCGCCGGCCTTGTCAGGGGCGGCGTTTCCGGTCTGCTTGACGGCCTGGTCTATGTTTACGCGCTCCTTGGTTATGCGCGAACGCTTCTTCTTGCTGCCGTCCTGACGGTTCTGGGCAGCCTTCTCCTCGCGTTCCTTGCGGCGCTCCTCCTTAGATTTCTTCTTCGGGCGTGTGCTCTGGTTGAGCGAGTCGAGGTCTATCTTGCCGAGTACGTTGACTTTCGGGGCGAACTTCTTTTCGCTCTTAAGGGTGAATATCTTGCCCTCTTCGCTTCCTGCCGGAGCTGCGTCTTCCTTCTCCGCCTTAGGCTCTGCCTTCTGCGGTTCGGGTGCTACGGCCGACTCTGCCTGGGCGGGCTTGTCCTCCACCTTACCGGCAGCGGCCTTGTCCGGTTGGGCGGCTACTGTCCCGACAACCGGCTTCACAGTTTCAACAGGCTTGGGGGCTTCCTCTACGGGCTTTGCCGCTGCCTGTGCGGCAACCGGTTTTACCTCTTCGGGTTCGTGGCTTACGGCAGAAGCCTTGTCGGCGGGAGCCTCGGGCTTAGCTTCGGGAGCAGCCTTGGGCACCGGTTTCTTGCCCAGACTGTCAAGGTCAATCTTGCCCAATACGGTGTATTTCTGCGGCTGTGTAGCCTTGACGGGCTTTTGCTCCTTGCGGTCAGACGGGCGTTTTTTCTCCTTGGGATGCTTCTGGAGCAGCTTCTCGGCCTGGTTGCGCACCTCCTTGTCAGACTTGAACTCTTCCTTGAGGGCGTTATACTGGCCGTCGCTGAGCTTGAAGCTGAGGTCGTCCCTGACCTCGCCAAGGTCACTTCTCTTTTTCAGGAATTCAACTGCCGTTTGAAGTCCTATATTCAATTCACGAATTGCTTTATTTAATCTGATACTCATAATCTAATTTAATTCATAATCCATAATCCATAATTCATAAATCACATTACCTCGACCGGGGGTCCTTTCATAATCCACAACCGGCCTGCGCCTTGCTCCCGGCGCTGCCGGTCATGTATCAGGAATTATGAATTATGAATTACTCAAACTCTGCCCTCAGCACTTTCAGCACATTGTCGACGGTCTCCTCCTCAAGGTCGGCCTTCTCAACGAGCATGTCGCGCGGAGCGTTGAGCACAGCCTTGGCCGTGTCGAGACCGATGCCCTTGATGGCGTCGATAATCCACTGGTCTATTTCGTCAGAGAATTCGTCGAGGTATATGTCCTCGTCGACCTCGCTCTCGTCAAGCTCGCGGAATACGTCGATTGTGTATTCGGTCAGCATGCTGGCCAGCTTGATGTTCATACCGCCGCGGCCTATCGCCAGCGACACTTCCTCGGGACGCAGGTAAACCTCGGCCTTCTTGTTCTCCTCGTCAACGTTGATGCTCGATATCTTGGCGGGGCTGAGCGCGCGCTGGATGAAGAGCTTGATGTTGGCGGTGTAGTTCACCACGTCGATGTTCTCGTTGCAAAGCTCGCGGACGATGCCGTGGACGCGGCTACCCTTGACGCCGACGCAGGCTCCTACGGGGTCAATGCGGTCGTCGTAGCTCTCTACGGCTATCTTGGCGCGCTCGCCCGGCATGCGGGCTATGCGGCGTATCATAATCAGTCCGTCGGCAATCTCGGGCACCTCGGCCTCGAGCAAGCGCTCAAGGAACATGTTGCTGGTGCGCGAAAGGATTATCTTCGGGTTGTTGTTGTCGTTGTTCACCTCCTTGATGACGGCACGCACGGTCTCGCCCTTGCGGTAGACGTCGTGCGGTATCTGCTCGCTCTTGGGCAGGATAAGCTCGTTGTTCTCGTCATCGACGAGCAGCACCTCGCGCTTCCACACCTGGTAAACCTCGGCGCTGATGACCTGGCCCACACGGTCCTTGTACTTGTTGTACAGGCTGTCGTGCTCAAGCTCGAGTATCTTCGAAGCCAGCGTCTGGCGCAGGTTCAATATGGCACGGCGGCCGAACTTGCTGAAGTCGACCTTCTCGCTGACTTCCTCGCCAACCTCATAGTCAGGTTCAATCTTCAAGGCTTCGGTGAGCGATATTTCCTTGTTCTCGTCTTTCACCTCGCCGTCGGCCACTACGATACGGTTGCGGTAAATCTCGAAGTCGCCCTTGTCGGGGTTTACGATGACGTCGAAATTCTCGTCGCTGCCAAAAATCTTAGCTATGACATTGCGGAAACTCTCTTCCAGCACGCTCATGAGCGTGGTGCGGTCGATGTTCTTGGTATCCTTGAACTCCTTAAAGGTGTCAACCATGCTTACGGTATCTTCACCACTTTTCTTTACTGCCATTATATTTCGTTGTTTTTATTTCCACTTAATCGGCGGTACGAAGCCCTCAACCAGGCTCCTGCGGGCTGCCGCGCACCATGCGCCGGCCCCGGCCCGTGCGCCTTGCGTCCACAGCAAGACGCCCTTACCCCGCGCATTAATTAATACCGACCCGCTCCGGTTACTTGAAGCTAATCAGATATTTCGTGTATTTTACCTCGTCCATGTCGAACGCCTTGTCGATGTCCTCGACCACAGGGCGCTTGGCTCCTTCCTTCTTAACCTTCTCCTTCACGGTCACGGTGAACTTCCGTCCGTCCACGGCCTTGAGCACCCCGCGGTGCTTCTTGCCAGCGGCGTCGAGCACCTCGACGTCCTTGCCAATATAATTGACGTACTGCTGCGCCACCTTGAACGGCTGGCCAAGACCCGCACTGCCCACTTCGAGCTCGTAATCCTCCTCGTCGCGGCTGAGGCGCTCCTCTATATAGCGGCTGAGCTGCACGCAATCCTCAATCCAAACGCCGTCGGCGTGGTCAATCTCAACTACAATCTTGTCATCCGGGCTGATTTCGACGTCAACCAAAAAATACTCCTTGTCCTTCAGCCACTCTTCAACTAAACTTCTAACTACGTTTTTGTCTATCATAAACGGGTAATTAAAATAAAATGAGGAGCCTTCCGTAAGGCCCCTCATTCCACTGAACGCTGCAAAAGTAGCAATAAAATCGCACACTTACAAATATTTCCCCGTTTTTTACGTGAAATGTAACAAAAAAGTAAAAAAACACATACCGCCAGCCGGCACGCCACCGGCCTAAATACAAAAGGCCGCCTTTCATGCGGTAAAAGGTTACCTTTTGCACGCTAAAAGGCAACCTATCACAACGCAAAATGCCACCTTTTGCAGCAGCACGGATATAACGCTGGCTGCCAGGCACTTGCACCGACACTGCAAAGAGCGTGATACAGCAAGGCATGTACGGTGGGAAAACGACGTCCGCCGCAGGGCCTTAAGCCATACCTGCGGCGGACGCTGTCATTGATAATGAGCAAATGAACATCAATACCCAACCTTAAGCAGGCGCGGACTGAGACCGCTTCCGCTCAAACGGAGCAGAAGCACGCCCTCCGGCAGGCCGGCAAGGCTGATACGTGTCGAGCGCACATCTTGTACGGAAAGCAGGCTGCCGCCGGTGGTATATACGGCAAGCGTAGCGCCGAGTGCGTCGGCACTGACACTAAGCGTGCGCGCGGCGGCGTCATAGCTCATCATTGGGTCTACCGTAGCTACGGCTGACACACCTGAAGTGAAGTCTTCGTCGAGCGCTTCGCCCATAAGGCCGTTGATATACACCTCGAGGGCGGTGTAGCCGTCGCGGTTAAGCAAGTTGCGGTCAGCAGCATCGAAGGCGTTGAGTCCGTGCTCCCGCTCCCACTCGTCGGGCATGCCGTCACCATCGGAGTCGGCCGGAGCCACCTCGACACCATGATCAAGGCCGAAACCTTCGGCATCGTTGACAGAATCGATTATACCTTTCTTGTTTGCCAACGAACCCGTATATTTAGGATTACCGGTCTTCACATCATTTATTACACGTTGCTCTATGACGTCACGGTTTATAGTTCCGGCATTCTCGAGCACCGTGTTGTAAGCGTCTTCTGCCGTCTGTATGTCGGAGAGCATATATCGTGCCGGGTCATACTCGCCCACGTTGCCCAGTACGGCGTTGTACTGGTAATATGGAGTCTCTGTTACTATACGCTCGTCAACGCGCAGTTCGTCGAACGTGAAATGGTCGGAAGCCATCGCCGACCAGTTATCAGCCGTGGCTGAAGCGTTGCCTTCCATAACGTTGCCATTGACATACCACTTGGACGGAGCCCATGAGGGACCAATGTCACGCATGTATCCAACGGATACGAATACCGAATTTGAGGGAGACTCCGGCCCCGGCTTATAGTAATTGTTCATGAAGTTGCACTCGTGAACCGAATTGAGTCCGTTGTATTCAGTTATCTCGGCTGCGTTCTCTCCACCGTAGCAGGCTTTGACACTGCCCCAGTTGAAGTTGACGTTGTTGACATATTCCATGAAGACAACATAATCCTCGCCTCGTGCGCCGTTAATACGCGGACTGCGGGAGTTGTTTCCGGCAAGGAGGTTGTGGTGGTATGTCACAGGCGAACCGCCCCACTGCGAACCGTAGCCGCGGTTGCCTTTATCATGTCCGGCCTGGTAAAGGCCTTCGTGGACAAGGCAGTATTGCACTGTAAGGAAATGGCTGTCGGCAGTATTCATGCACTCTTCCACAGACCAGCCGAACACGCAATGGTCAAAAATATAGTCTGAACAGTTCTCCGTGCCGCAAGCCTGGTCTTGCTTTCCGTCGCCCGAACGGAAACGGACGTTACGCACGATGAAGTTCTGCGAGCCTCCGAAGTTAACCTTGTTGCCTACTATGCTTATGCCATCGCCGGGAGCTGTCTGGCCGGCTAAAGTCCAGTCGGCACGGTTGACGTCAAGAACATTAACGAGGTTTATCTCGCCGTTGACGGCGAAAACTATCGTCAGGGGTTCGCCGGGATACTGCTGGAACGCCCAACGCAAAGTTCCCTCGGCGTTGCTGTCGTCAAGAGAGGTCACGGTCACCACCTGTCCGCCGCGGCCGCCAGTGGTATATTTACCGAAACCTTCGGCCGTCGGGAACGCAGGAGGATTCTCGCGGGCTGCAACAGCGTTTGACATTACACCGTGGCGCGACACGGCACGTACGGTATAGACAGAAGCATCTCCAGCCTCGATGCTGTAAGACGGCTCGGACACGAAGTCTACGAAACGACCGTCTTTGTATATGAGATAGCCGGCGGCCATGACATCGGCACTCCAAGTAAAGCCGTCGCCGGTCACGGTGAAGTCGGCAGGTGTTGACGCACCGCGCAATATGCGTGCGTAGTCGAACGGTATATCAGACGCCTTTTCGAAAAGGAAGTCTGCAGACATGTAAGCCTCAACCTCGGCATCTGTAGCCTGGCGTGAGAAAGAGGCACGACGGCTCGTGTCAACAAGATTGCCCGAAGCGTCGACATTTTTGTACTCATAATATGAAGCCATGCTGCCACGTCCGTCCCAGTCGGCCCATCCTTCAGGGCGTATGTGGTCACCAAGGGTGCAGTTCATGAACATTGTGCCGCAATTCTCGCCCCACGGGCGGCCCAGATAGTATGTGCCGTCGCCAACACCGTCGGCTGCTGTGACATTGCAGCGGTTGAAGAAGAGGCCAGCATAGAACGGACTGGCACTAAGTTCAGGATAGAGAACATCGGTCATTGACAGGCCTGCCTCGGCTGCCGCAGTTATGTATTGCCCTCCGGGCAGACAACGAATCTCGCAGTTGTCGAACCACTCGAGACCTCCGTCATAGATAAAATCTGTCGCACCCTCGATAGTACAACGGGTGAAGTAGCCGCGGGCACCGGTGTTAGCCTTATATGTATCCTGGAAACCTGACAACAGGCAGTTGTTGAACAGATGGGCATCACCAGCAGTGTAAAGGGCTTCAGCCTGACCTACGTTGCCGCTGGTATTGCGTATTGTAAGGTTCTCAGCGTAGAAGCGGTCGGTATATACATTGAGTGCCGCACAGTCGTTATAAGAATTTGATTCATTGCCGGCACCACGCGACACGCTGGAAGTAAGTATGGTAGTAGCCTTGTCTTCGCCGATAAGGCTGATAAACTTGTTGTTCGAGTTTTTACGGCCGGCATAAATATTCTCGTCGTAAACTCCGGGACGTATGTAGATTATTCCGCGCGCGCCATCGCTTACGGCGTCAATGGCGTCCTGTATGCTTGTATAGTCGCCGGTTCCGTCCTGCGACACTACTTTAAGCTCAATCGGCGCATCGGCATCGGGGGCGCCGTCGTCAACCGAACCGCCACCAAACTGACCGAGGTCAGACAATTCGCCTACATCGCCTATAGGGTTTTCCTTGGCAAACTGAGCCTGCTCTGCGGTTATATCGGAGCCGAATATCTGCACCTTATGGAGACGTGTCGTCTGGCACTGTATGTACGGGCCGCCTGCACCTTCATAAACTTTCCAGCGTATTGAAACATCAGATGCATTGATGACATTTTCCATGAAATAACCTTGGTCGCTAAACGAAGTGTATCCTTGTTTATGGCGCTCGGACGGCATGGAGACAAGCTCCTGCCAACCTCCATCGCCGATCTTCACCTCAGCTACAACACCTCGGCCCCAAGAAGTTGACGACCAAGCCCACTGGACACGTTCAACATAAGGTATGTGGTCAATTTCGACCCAACCGTGAGCAGACAGCGGCGCATTAGTATCAGGGTCGCGCTCGAAGAACTGGTTGCGGCAAAGCTGAACGAAACCGGCCTCACCATAAACAGGAGTGCCCGAGTCGTTATATCGGATGTTGTCTTCTATGTATTTTGTATGCCCGGGAGCTGTCCAGTCGTTTGGATAATCGGTACCGGCTCCTGTCGCCCTCTGCCCCTCATAATATTGGCGTGCGAAGGCTGAAGTAACCCCGGCAAGTCCATTATAAGAAGACTTGTTGGCAAACGTACAGTGATAGAACATAACCGGATAAGCCACATCAGTACCTCCATTTACCGGTACGTCGACAATAAGGTTAACATAGCCGCCATTATCATCTGCCGTCATTTCAGGACAGTCCATACCTGTCTCGCCCTGCCATGTCTGTCCTGGCCACATCTCATCGCTGAAGTTTATGTCGATAACCTTGGGATAGGTTGACGAGTTGCTCCATTCAGCCACCACACAGTCAGGGTCAAGACTGCCCTCAATCTTGGCATAGGCCGTGCCAACAGCCGCAAAAACAGCCAAAAAATAAATGATTAGTCGTTGAATAGTATTCATAAGTAAAGATTGATAGTTGAAAAAGATTATGTTATTTAGCCACTACGGGTTTAAGCCTCAAACAGGACGGTTAAATATTATATCCTACGTGTTTCTAATTGACACAGAATGTCCGCAAAATATCACTAAGAGGCTGTATGTCTTATGAAAAAATGAAGAGTGAGCGAATCTAATTTTTCAGTTTGCAGATTCCTCACTCTTCAATAATATCAGATGTTTAATTACTTAACGACGAACTTCTTGCCGTCCATTATGTACAGACCCTTAACAAGAGCGTCCTTGTCCTTACCTACGTAGCGGCCGTCGATTGTGTAGATCTTGCCGGTTGTAGGAGTAGCAACAGTGCTTGTTACAATGTTCTCGATGCCAGTGCTGTAGCCTGCGTCTGCATAAGCGGTGAATGCAAGCGAGTAGAAATCAGTATTGGCTCCTGTCTCGGCACCGAAAATATAATAAACGTGGTCTTTCCTAACGTTTACGGTTACAGTGTGTGCAACCGGGTCAAGGCCTGAATCGTCAACATCGTCGAAGAATGTGCTGTTGGCTGAAACGAAAGCACCGAGTCCGTCTGATGCTGAAGTATCCCATACGTACATGGTGGTGTTGTTGTTCTTGCCACGGCAGTAAGTATAAGAAATCTTACCGTTCTTCTTCGGAGTCAATGTCAGCACTGCGTAAGGCTGCTTCATGCCATCGTAAAGAGACTCAAGCATCCATACCTGGGTGTTGCTCTCACGTGACCAAGAAGAACCCATCTGGAGGTTTACAGTGTAATCTTTAACCTGGCTGGAAGCAGAAACATTAGCAGCTTTGTTAAGTTTCAGATTCATATCATCATTGTCTACCAGAACATAATTCTCAGGCATTACATAACCATACTTATAGTCGCCCCAAAGAGCTTCCCATCCGTTGGCTTGGGCGTCTTCAACTGAAGGAATAACCATTTCTGTTGTACCTGTAGCCTTGGCAACGTAGTTTTCGCTTGAATAAGGAACGAAAGTCAGGTCATAGAAGTCTGTATTGGCTCCTGTCTCGGCACCGAAGATGTAATACTTGTGGTCTTTCCTAACGTTTACGGTTACAGTGTGCGCAACCGGGTCAAGGCCTGAATCGTCAACATCGTCGAAGAATGTGCTGTTGGCTGAAACGAAAGCACCGAGTCCGTCTGATGCTGAAGTATCCCATACGTACATGGTGGTGTTGTTGTTCTTGCCACGGCAGTAAGTATAAGAAATCTTACCGTTCTTCTTCGGAGTCAATGTCAGCACTGCGTAAGGCTGCTTCATGCCATCGTAAAGAGACTCAAGCATCCATACCTGGGTGTTGCTCTCACGTGACCAAGAAGAACCCATCTGGAGGTTTACAGTGTAATCTTTAACCTGGCTGGAAGCAGAAACATTAGCAGCCTTATTCAACTGGAGAGAAATCTCTTCGTTGTCAATAAGGACATAATTCTCAGGCATTACATAACCATACTTGTAGTCGCCCCAAAGAGCCTCCCATCCGTTAGCTTGGGCTTCATCCACAGAAGGGATGACTAATTTTGAGTCGGCATTGGCACCGGCTACCGAAGCTGCAAACATAGCAGCAATGAGGAAAATTTTTTCATAATCGTTTCTCTTTTTAATTGGTTAATATTTATTGATAGATTAATAAAATCCTCCGCCTCTTGCACCTATATAACTTGCATAATTATTTCGTAAGCATGCAAGAGAGCGGAGGTTGTTTTCAAGTCTTCAGTCTAATCAATATCCTTTTGACGCCGTTGTGCCGTAGCCGTTATCTCCGTATTCGTCACGGTTGTCAATCTGCTGCAGGAAATCATAAGATATCGGACGGCAATAGTGAATGTTTGGATTGAAGAATCGTGCTGCACGTGAGTTGTACTTTTGCAGACGCTCCTCGAACTTGTGGTGACGCTTGAGCAAAGCCCAACGTACATATTCGCCAGCCATTTCACGAGCATACTCATCCAGGATATCATCTTCCGTCGGATTTGTCAGCTCTGGAGCTACTGTTCCCGGACGTGCGGCACGGTCGCGCAACGGCTTGAGGTACTTGGCTGCACCAGCTGCATCACCCAACATTTGACAAGCCTCGGCTGCAATGAGATAAACTTCAGCCGTACGCATAACCATCATGTCACCGCCCTTACGCTGCATGTGGTTGGTCCAAACGCCGTTGTAGCACCAGTTAAACTTGATGAGCGAAGGATACAACTTGTAAGAGTTAGTCCCATCAAACGGACTTGTCTTATATTGGTCAACATCGAACATATCGTCAATATTCACTGTAAAGTAAATACTGTTTGCTTTCTGTTCGGCTGTCTTGTAATCCTTTGATAGTACAAATACGAAACGGTCATCGTCTTCAGCGACAGGATAGTCCACTACGTAAACATTCTTCACGTCCTTGATAAGATTATCGGTATTGCCAGAATGGTCTCCCTTAGGCCATACTCCAGTAGGATAATACTGATTGCCGCCATAGCTTGACGGAGACGTAGCCATATCAACATAAGGATAGATGTATTGGCCTACGAACTTCTGACCCATTCCGTATTTCTTCTGCAGCACAGGGTTTATCTGCGTGCGACGAGCCTGATAAGGACCTACCCATCCGGCCTCGTTCATAGAGAACGTTCCGAATGCAGTCAAGAACGTATTTTCGTAACGCTTGTCCCATGATGCATCAAATACGTCAATTGCATAAGGCGTAGGTGCAAATGTATTGTTGTTCGTACGTCCGAGATAATAGTTGGTGTTATCAACCTGGGTATAAAGGTCGTTTATCTCGTTTGGCTTGCACACTGTGTACGTGAAGAGCTTGTTGTTACAGTTTACGTAATTATAAGATTCACTGTTGGCGTCACGTCCTGAAATTATGAACAAAGCCTCCGGGTTGTTACGGTTATTGGCCTGTGCCCATACGTCGGCAACATCGTCGAAAAGGTAAACGCCGTATGAAGAAGCATTATTGATAATGTCCTCTGCAACTTCTTTTGCCCTCTGCCAGTAACTTACGCCATTTTCAGACAATCCTTCACCGGCACCCTGAGCATAGGCTCGTGCCAACAGACCGAGTGCGGTTTTCTTCGTAACCCTTGCATAATTGCCACCATAAGGTTCAACCTGAAGGTCTTGAGCAGCATCTTTCAGATCATTAACTATTGCCGTGTAGAACTCCTCAACTGTGTTTCTAGTAGGCTTGGAATTAATTACACCAGTACTAATATCAGCATCGCTAAGAGTAACTGGACCATAGTATGTGACAAGCAACAAGTTGTAGAACGCACGCAAAGTCTTGGCTTCTGCCACAAGTATTTTCTTGGCTTCGTCAGTACCGCCGTTAACCTTGTTCACATTATTTATTACAGCATTACATGAAGCCACGCAAGAATATGCCTGCTTAAACACTTTGTTAGAACCGTTTGTGTTCGTTGTCAGTCCGTCATAATAGATAAGCTGCTTTGCATAGTCAGGATTTCCTCCGGGACAGTTCCACATGTCGGTTCCGCCCTCAGCAAGTGACAAGAAGTCGTACACTGAATAGAGCTGTTCCGCCAACGGAGAATAGCAATAAGTCTCAAGCCCTTCCCAAGAATCGAACGCCTCGATGTTAGCATCACCTCCGGTCGGGTTGTATTCGTCAAGCTCGCATGATGCGAAACCCAACGTGCCGGCAAGAAGCGCCGACATATATAATATTTTTGTCGTTTTCATATTATTTGCAGTTTTACAGTTTAAAGTCTTCAGTCCCTACAAGTATGTCTTCAGACTTATATTCCATTAAATTTATATATTTGGAATAATGCCCGCGGAAAAAATTCGCTGAAACACCTTTCCAGGGAGATACACGGGCATTTTATACATTTAGAATGTCAGGTTTACTCCGAATACGAACTGCTTTGTCAGCGGATAATCGAGTTTTCCATCCATCTCAGGGTCGTAATTCTTCAGCAGACTGCTCTTCTGTATTACCAAAGGATTGGTTATTGTAGTATACAAGCGCAGATTCTCGATACCTATTGATTTACCCCACTTCTGCGGCAAAGTCCAACCGAGAGTAATATTCTTAATCTTGAAGAATGAACCGTCAACATAACTGAGTGCATACCAACCAGTATAGTCTGTCAAACCTCTTGATGAAGTAAGAGCCGGGAAATAGTGATCCTGATCACCAGTTTCCTGTGTCCAATAATCGAAGTAGGTGGGGAAGTTCTTCGCACCTGTCGGATCATAAGTAGCCAACTGGTCATACTTGATAGTCTGTCCCCAACGCCAATACATGTAAATGCTCAAATCAAAGCCTTTATAAGTGAACGTATTTTTGAATCCCATCGTCCAGTCAGGATTCTTATGGCCGAGAACCTGATAGTCGTTACCACTTATAGTGTAAACATTGTCGGCGGTATAGGTATTCTCTACCATTTCTCCATTCTCGTTCATCTCCCACTTTGTGTAAACACCTTCGCTTACATGCTTCATGCCAGGAACTTCAATCTTCAAGTCACCAGGCTTCATGCCGAATACAGCAGCATCAGCAGCCTCAGATGTCTTCCATACGCCGTTGAGTTTGTAATGATACCAAGAATCAACTGCCTCACCCTTCATCAGCACAAGACCGTTGTCGCCGTTTGAAACATATTCGGCATCAGGTGTAGCAAGTTTGGTGATTTCTTCCTTATTATAAGTAAATGTAAGGTTAGAAGTCCATGTGAAGTCTTTAGTAACGATATTACGCGTGTTAAGTGCAAGCTCGATACCAGAAGTCTTGGTCTCGGCGATATTCATGTTAGTCTTGTAATATGTAGACGAGTCGTATCCGCCGTTAGTGATAGGAAGGCTCTTCTCCCAGATAATGTCCTCGGTCTTTGTGTAGTAATAGTCAAGAGACATGTCTATGCGGCCGCCTAAGAAACTTGCGTCGATACCGATGTTTGTGTTCTTCGACTTTTCCCAACCGAGCATCACGTTAGCAACGTTCTCGCTGAAGTGGTATGAAGGAAGCATTACGCCGCCAAGTCCATAGTAGCCCTGCTCAAGGGTTGTAACACTTGAATATGCGTCGATTGAAGCAGTACCTGTAATACCCCAGCCAGCACGTATCTTAAGGTTGTCGAGCCATGAGCGTGTTCCTTCCATGAACTTCTCTTCCGATATACGCCAACCGAGAGAGAATGCGGGGAACGTATCCCACTTGTTCCCGTCTGCAAGACGTGAAGAACCGTCGTGGCGGACAGAAGCAGATGCAAGATACTTGCCTTTGTAAGAATAGTTGATACGTCCTACAAGACCCATACCTTTAGACATTGTATAGGTCGACTGAGTGCGCTGGTTCTGACCGGCAGTAAGATTGTGCCACAAATAAGTATTTGTAGTGAAGTTGTCGGCATGCGCATAAAGGTAAGTCTGACGGTTGTGGTTCCAAGACGTTACACCAGTAAGCGTGAATTCGTGGTCTTCGGCTATCTTGAAGTTGTAAGTCAAGATGTTTTCCCACTTGTAGTTGGTTGAATTCGTTTGCTCAACCTGTGCATACACGCCTGCGTTTGTTCCGGTTGCCCCTGCACCATTGTTTGCATAATAGTTGTAAGAGCCTATACCGTCGAAACGATTACGGTTGTTAAACACGAGCGAAGCATTCAAGCGGCTTTCCCAAGTGAAACCTTTAAACGGAGTCACGCGGATGTACGGATTAACATAAATACGCGTAACCTGGTCGTTGTCACGATAGTTGCTCTTCGTATTGAGCAAAAGATTATAGTTGCCGCTGCCAGGTACGGTCTCAATCATTCGGTTGCCTTCGTCATCGTAGATACGTCCTATCGGGTTCTGGCTCTGTCCTACGTCGATGCGTGCGTAAGCACGGTTGCGGTAAACATAACTACCCTGCATGTTGATACCTGCCGTAATCCAATTGTTTATCTTATGGTCAACGCGCACGTTTGTTGAATAAACCTTGTAGTCGTCGTTGTCATACTGTCCCTGCTCATCGGTAAAGTTGAGTGACATGTATGCCTTAGTCTTATCCGTTCCTCCACTGACTGATAAAGAATAGTTCTGTATAATGCCAGTCTTCAGCATCTCGTCGGCCCAATTGATTGACTCGCCACGCTGATAAGCCTCCCACAGGTTCGGATTACCCAGTACGTTGGCATCGTCTATGTACGCGTTGGCCTCCATCTGTGCCTGCTTGCGCATGTTGAAATATCCGTCAGCGTCATACACTTCAGGTACTTCAGACCAACCGTTAACACCAACATACGCATTGAAATTAACTTTAGCCTTGCCTTCCTTACCGCTCTTTGTGGTTACGATTATTACACCGTTAGCACCGGCAGAACCGTAGACTGCAGTAGAAGACGCATCTTTGAGAACCTCGATGCTCTCGATATCGTTGGCATTAAGCGTAGAGAGGTTTCCAGGCATTCCGTCAATTATGACTGTCGGATCACCGCTGGCGGTAAACGAACGCTTACCACGCAACTGCATAGAAACATCAGCACCAGCCTGTCCACTAGACTTAGTAATGTCAAGACCAGCCACCTTGCCCTGCAATGCCTCTACAACGTTAGACACAGGCTGCAGTTGCAGGTCCTCGCTCTTCACTGATGCGACCGAACCGGTAAGGTCGCGACGCTTCATTGTACCGTAACCGATTACCACAACATCTTCAAGACCCGTAACGTCCGGTTCCATTTTAACATTGACGAAAGCAGCCCCGGCACGCACCGTGACGGTCTTGTAACCGACATAAGATATTTCCAGGTTATCGCCCTGTCTGGCAGCAATTTGGAAATTACCATCAAAGTCGGTAACCGAGGCAGCCTTGCCACCCTTAACTTTCACTGTAACACCTATCATAGGCATTCCTGTCTCGTCGACTACTTTACCTTTCACTGCCGTTCCCTGCTGGACAGCCTGAGAGGGCACTGCAATGCCGTTTTCCGCCGACGAATAAGCTGGTACGCACAACAAGGCGGACAAGCCTACAGCGACAGAAGCCTTTGTCAAGGCAAGCACATTAATAGATTTCCTTGTTTTCTTCATAATCTATAATTATTTTCAATGGTTAAACATTGCGATAATAAGGGTCTGTGACGGAAAATAATGGCATAAAAATCCCTTCTCCGTTCTTGTCATATCAGCCCTTAAATACTATCATTATTCTGTTAGTAGTTATATTTTTAGCGAACCTGGCAGAAATGGCAATCCATACATTGCCACAACTTTACGTAATTATAAGATAATAAGCGGTAAAAGTTTTCTTTGGTTTTGTTTCTGCAAATATAAGTCTTTTTATTTTTCGCAGTACAAATATCATTCAAAAAAACTTGCTTTTATCAAAATTGAAAGTTTTTTGCGCATAATTTATGAGTTACAATTAAGAATCCTGCCGTCAAGGTGGAATGAGAAGCACAAACAACCAACTGACACGAGACTTACATAAATGTTCCTTATCCGCGGAATAATATAAATACACGGTCTCCAACAAAGGCATTATTCCGTCAGAGACCGTGCATGATTGCCGTCAACAGTATTTTTATTCATAAAGGTGGAACATGCGTTCCATCATCTGCCACTTCTCGTCCGACGTGGCACCCTCGGCACAGTCTTGGAACGATGCCACGTGGTTTTCCCACTCCTGCTGGCGCGGCAGCGTGGCCAGACGCGCCATGGCCGAGTCCCAGTCAAAATCCAACGGAGCGTCGACAATCATGAACAAGGTGTTGCCGAGTATGTAAATCTCCATTTCGAGAATACCTACGGCCTTTATACCCTGCTTTATCTCGTCCCAGAAGTGTTCCTTGTCGTGCGCCTCCCGGTATTTGCGTATAAGCTCGGCGTCGTCTTTCAGCCTCATTGTCTGGCAATACCGCTTTACGGGTACGCCGAAGTCCTTAGTCTTGTAACCGTTTGTTGACATAATAGTTTTCGTTTGATTATTATTGTTACTGTTCCTGCGCAAACTGTGCCGGGCAAGCATATCAAAGCACGGTGTTACCGTTTTTCACGATGTCCCCTATCACTAGTCCGGACAGGGTGAAGCCGAACACGGCCGTCACGTGCACCATCGAGCCGTTGGCATGCGGCTCGTCGGGCTTCGCGGCGTTGTCGAGCAGCTCGTCGCTGAACACGCACATGAACTTACCCGACGGCATCTGTCCCGACCGTCTGAAGCCCTGGCGCAGCGAGCGTGCCAGCGGACAGCCCTGCACATGCCAAAACTCAGCCACCCTGACGCGCGTAGGGTCGAGCTTGCGCGCCGCACCCATGGACGAGAACAGCTTTACGCCGGCGTCGCATGCGGTGCGTATCAGCAGCATCTTGTCGGGCAGGCTGTCTATCGCGTCGATGACGTAGTCGTATCCGCCGATGCCGAAACTGTCAGCCGTCGAAGCGTTGAAGGCCTCGTGGCGTGCGTCAATGTCGGCGTCTGGATTGATTTCAAGCAGGTGTTCCTTAAGCGCGTCAACCTTCACCTGCCCCACGGTCACGGCCGTGGCCATCAGCTGGCGGTTTATGTTGGATGGGCACACGCGGTCCTGGTCGACTATTGTTATATGGCTTACGCCCGAACGCACCAGCCCTTCGACGCACCAGCTGCCGACGCCGCCCACGCCGAACACTATGACGCGGGTTTCCGCCAGGCGGGCTGCGCACTCGTCTCCGACAAGCAGGCGCGTACGTGATGAAAAGTCTATCATAACTTCTTGTTTTTCGTTAAATGTCCGACAGCGCATCACTCCCCGGCGCTGTCCATGCCAAGCGTCGCTACGTCGCCGTCCTGTCCGCCGTCGCCGGCAGCCCGCGGCCCGGCCAGCATGCGCCGGCAGTCCTCCAGTATGCCCGTCAGCTCGTCGACCGTCTCCGCCCGCAGCATGGCAATGCGCGTCTGGCGGAAGTTGGGTATGCCCTTGAATATGGGCGTGGCGGCGAGGTGCCGGCGGGTATGCAGTATGCCGCGGTACTCGTCGATGCGCTCCACGTTGATGCGCAGCTGCTCCTCGAGGATGTCTAGCTTGCGGTTGAAGTCGAGCGACTCGTCGGCCGGACGGCCGTCGAGCCAGTCGCGCATTTCCTTGAATATCCACGGGCGGCCGAACGTGGCGCGGCCCACCATGACGGCGTCGACGCCGTAACGCTCGAACGCCAACCTGGCGTCTTCGGGCGATACGATGTCGCCGTTGCCTATTATAGGTATATGTATGCGCGGGTTCTGCTTAACCCTGCCTATCAAGGTCCAGTCGGCCTCGCCCGTGTACATCTGCGCACGGGTGCGGCCATGTATGGTGAGAGCCTGTATGCCGCAGTCCTGCAACTGCTCGGCCAGGTCTTCTATTATGATGTTCTGCGCGTCCCAGCCAAGCCTCGTCTTCACCGTAACGGGCACTTTGACGGCGTCAACCACGGCGCGCGTTATCTTGAGCATCAGCGGCACGTCGCGCAGCATGCCTGCGCCCGCCCCCTTGCCGGCCACCTTCTTCACCGGACAGCCGAAGTTAAGGTCTATCAGGTCGGGGCCTGCCTGCTCAACTATCCTTGCCGCCTCGGCCATCGACTCTGCGTCGCGGCCGTATATCTGTATGCCCACGGGGCGCTCGTCGTCGCTGATTGCCAGTTTGCTGATGGTGCTCTTCACTTCGCGCACCAGCGCTTCCGCGCTGACAAACTCGGTATAAACCATCGCCGCGCCGTAGCGTTTGCACAGCCGGCGGAAACCTATGTCGGTGACGTCCTCCATCGGTGCGAGGAACAGCGGGCGCGGCCCGAATTGTATGTTGCCTATATTCATGTTGCTTGCGGTTTGCGGACCACGGCCGGCTGCCAGCCTGCCTCAACGTCCGCCGTTATCCTTTCTCAAATTTTTATCAAATGGTAAACTCCCCCTGCCAGGCATTTTATCATGCCCTTCATCTCGAGCGAGAACATCACGGCTGCCAGCCGTCCCACGGGTATTGCCGCGCGTGCCGACAAGGTGTTGATTTGCAGGTCGTTGTCCTTCTGTAAAATGTCTGCCACGGCCTGCTCCTCATCCGTAAGGTCGGGGAAGAGGGTCCTCTCAATGCCTTCGCGCCGTGCCTGCTCCAGGCGGGCGTCAACGGTCCAGCCCATCGCCGCCACAAAGTCGTCTGCCGACGATATGAGCGACGCCTTGTTGTCGCGTATCAGGTTGTTGCAGCCCTCCGAGCATTCGTCGCCTGCGCGGCCGGGGTATGCAAACACGTCCCTGTCGTAGCTGCGTGCCAGGCGCGCCGTAGACAAGGCTCCGCCGCGCACGGCGCTCTCAACCACGACGGTGGCGTCGGCCATGCCAGCCACGATGCGGTTGCGCCGCAGGAAGTTCAGTTTGTCGGCGTTGGTGTGGGTGAAAAACTCGGTCAGCAGTCCGCCGTGCGCCGTCATGCTTGCGGCGGTGTCGCGGTGGCTCGGCGGATACAGCCTGTCGAGTCCGTGGGCAAGCACGGCCACGGTGTCGGCACCGCAGCCGAGAGCCTCGCGGTGGGCACACACGTCTATGCCGTAAGCCAGTCCGCTGACTACCAGCACGTCAGGGCACAACTCCTTCAGCCGCCTTACGAACGAGCGCACGCAGTCCTGCCCGTAGGCGGTGCAGCGGCGCGTGCCCACCACGCTGACCACCCTCCGCCCGTTAAGCCCGGCGGTGCCGCGGTAGAACAGGACGAGGGGTGCGTCGGGACAGTCCCTAAGCCGCGCCGGATAGGCTTCGTCGCCCATGCACATTATGCTGACGCCCGTGCGCGCGGCATACTCAAGCTCTCCCTCTGCCCTGCGCCTCGCCTCGTCGGCACAGGCCAGGGCTTCGGCCACCCTGTCGGGGCATCCCGGCGCCATGTCGCGTATGTTGCGACCGTTGTCCATCACTGCCGACGCGCTGCCGGCCGTGCGGTATAGCATGACGGCGGCTTCGGGGTTGAAGTGGCATGCGGCTGCAAGCGTCAGTGTGTCTAACGTCTCTTTGTCAAAGTCCATCGTGTCAACTTGATTGTATCTGCCGGCAACGGCCGCCCGAGCGGGCGTCCGGCCGTCTCATCATGCAAAGCCGAAGGCCTCGTCGTAATCCTTGCTGTTGGCCAACTTGCCGTCTACTATGCACACAAGGTCTATCGTACCCTTGAAGCAGAGCTTGTGGTCAGAGGCGCGGTAGATGTCCTGCTGGAACACGTAGCGCAGCCCTTCTTTCCTTATGTTGAGGCACGAGTCGAACTCGTCGTCGCACCTCAGCGGTGTCTTGAACTGGAGGTTCATGCGTGCCACGACGGCGTCGATGCCGCGGCGGTGCATCTCGGCGAAGCTGAGCCCGCACTTCTGAAGGAACAGGTGGCGGGTATGCTCGGCGTAGTGCAGGTAGTTGGCGTTGTTGACTATGCCCTCGATGTCGCACTCGTAGTCGCGGACCATCATCCGCGCAGTAAAAATATAATCCATTACAAATATTCTTATATGTGCTGCACGCACGGCTGATACACGCCGACGCGCCGGTGCAAAGTTAACGTTTTTACGCCGTAATCAGCATTGTTGGGCTCAAAAAATACATGTTTTAGCACGCCGCGGCGGCGCATGGCGCAAGCGGCGGCGTAACTGCCTGGCACAGGGGCGTTTACAAAAGGTTACC
>ENA-OQQU01000002-OQQU01000002.1-human-gut-metagenome-genome-assembly--contig:-NODE-2-length-198239-cov-26.816332_pt1 | contig 198239 bp, 187 predicted proteins | sample MGYA00243233_ERZ505096 | MGnify/ENA primary metagenome ERZ505096 (study PRJEB26097, sample SAMN02712159) | human gut metagenome | biome: Gut microbiome | host: Homo sapiens | place: Denmark... | reverse complement strand
TTATTGATTGTCAACTATAAAGGTACTAAAAATATTCCATTCCCACAATTTTTTTATGCTTTTCTTATGCCGAACTCACGTACAATTAAAGTGTTGAAGAAAAATAGTCTTTGACGACGTTCAATACATGTCAATAAAACAAGCCTTTATTAATAATAAAACAAAATGCGGCTTCTTGCAATTCAAGAGGCCGCATTTTATTGCATGAAAGATGACCTTTTGCAGGCTAAAAGACATCCTTTTGCAAATTAACGATATTTGGCATGTTTCATGCTTTAAAGCACCTTATCACCAAATTCATTGTTGCATTATCAATAACATATTGACATTCAATCATTTAACATGCATGCCCATACGCTTTATTTAAACCCGATTTTAACACTCGGAAATGTTACTTGTCGCACCAACTTGCTCCACTACGCATTATAAAACTTATCTTCTTGCTGGCCGGAACTGTTGGTTTCTCCCATTTACCGTCACATACAAGTATTGTTACAGGCTCGCCATCAGGTGCATCGTCAACTGCGTCTTGTACGTTGAAATGAGTACCGCTGCCGTCCGTCGCAACAACCAGATCGTAATGACGGATATAATCTTTCAAGGCCACAACTTTGCATCCAACAGCATCAGCCAGTAAACCTGCAACCAACCGCGCACCATAAACATTGTAATGGGTATTATCCTGTCTTCCGTCCGGAAGCGAAGCCACTTCACCAGGCTTATACCACATGTGCAACTTTTTAGATTGTTCAGGACCCAATTCCTGTTCAAGGTCATGCGTTATTTTATTGGCATCTATGAATGGCACGTTCATTTCTTCTGCAACTTTTCTCGGCGAAACAAGGTAATCGCCATGCGTATCTACGAGGACATCACCTTCAACTAGTCCTTTAGACGAGTTATCCCGCTTATCATCGTCCTCGACAGCTGTTTTACTTTCGACAAATGCTCGTCTTACAACGCTATTGAACAATACAGGTATTCCTCCCCTTTGCCTCGTCTCTCTTACAAACTTCCTCAGATTGTCATCGAATGTCGAGCCGGGAACAGTATGGCGGGCTGTGTCTTTCTTCTCGTCGTTATGTCCGAACTGGATGAACACATAGTCGCCAGGAGTTATCTTGTCTAGTACTTTTTGCCAACGTCCTTCCGTGATGAAACTTTTTGACGAACGTCCGTTAACGGCATGGTTGTCAATGATGACATCTTCAGTGAAGAAATTCTTTAACATCATCCCCCAGCCTCTTTCAAGTTTGCCTCCACTGATATCCTTGTTGGCCATTGTGGAATCGCCAATCATGAATATCTTGACCCTGTTTCCTGTCTTGAAAGCAGAGAAAAGAAACACGCAAAAAAACGCCACCAAAACAGTTTTTATCAAACTATTTTTCATCATCAGTTGTTATTTACAATGCTAATAAGCTCATCAGGACTGACAAGATTTTGCTCGCCCGTTATCATATTCTTCAAAGTAATCTTGCCTTCCTTGATTTCATTCTCACCTGCAAGTGCTACGTATGGTATGCCGTTGCTGTTTGCATAATTCATTTGTTTCTTCATCTTGACCGCATCGGGATAAATCTCAGAAGCTATTCCACACGCACGTGCTTTTTGTATTATAGGTAGGCAATATGCGGTTTCCTTGTCACCAAAATTGATAAACAACAGCTTAGTACCTGTCATGGCGTTTTCCGGATATAAATCAAGTGCGTTGAGAACATCGAAAATTCTGTCTGCACCAAACGAAATGCCGACACCACTAAGTCCTGGCATGCCGAAAATACCAGTCAGGTTGTCATAACGGCCACCGCCGGTAATACTTCCAATCTGAACATCAAGAGCCTTAACTTCAAATATAGCTCCAGTGTAATAATTTAGTCCACGGGCCAAGGTGAGGTCAAGTTGCAACTCATTTTCAAGACCTGCGCCATCAAGAACACCAAATATGTAGCGCAATTCCTCAATGCCCTTCTGGCCTATTTCAGAATCTTTGAGCAGACTGCCAATTACATTGAGCTTTTCCTCGTTTGTACCACTCAAAGATATTATCGGCTGCAGTTTTTCTATTGCTTCATTGCTTAATCCATCAGCCGCCAACTCGGCATTGACATTATCCAGACCTATTTTGTCAAGCTTGTCAATTGCCACTGTTATGTCAACAATCTTGTCAGCCTCTCCTATATATTCGGCGATTCCTGTAAGAATCTTCCTATTGTTTACTTTTATTTGGACACGCACACCAAAACGCTTGAACACAGTATCGACAATCTGCACGAGTTCCACTTCGTTAAGCAAGGAGTCACTTCCAACAACATCGGCATCACACTGGTAGAACTCACGGTAACGACCTTTCTGCGGACGGTCTGCACGCCATACAGGTTGGATCTGATAACGCTTGAACGGCATCTGCAATTCATCCCTGTGCATAACTACAAAACGTGCAAACGGCACAGTAAGGTCATAACGCAGACCCTTCTCACAAAGTTTGGAAGCAAGATGCAACGAATCAGCATTCAGCAGGTCGTCACGCTCTATCTTACTAAGATAATCTCCACTGTTCAAAACTTTAAACAACAACTTATCTCCTTCTTCTCCATATTTTCCAAGCAGAGTCTGCAACGTTTCCATTGCAGGAGTTTCAATCTGTTTGAATCCATATAAGGCAAAGACAGACCTGATTGTATCAAAGATATAATTCCGCTTTGACATTTCCAACGGAGAAAAGTCACGGGTTCCCTTGGGTATTGATGGTTTGTTCATTTTTGTTCAATTGTGAGTTGATAAATTAAAGAAATTAGAGAAGTTAAAGACGTCTCGATGATTAATAAGTCTTTAACTTCTCTCGTATTACGGCTAAGCCATTACTAAAACCGTACAATTATATTACTTTCTGACTATTGTCTGTTCACGGTCTGGACCTATGGAAATGATTTTGATAGGCGTATCCAACTCTGCCTCAAGGAACTTGATATAATTAACGAATTCCTCTGGGAAATCTTCTTCACACGTCATTTTTGTCATATCCGTGTTCCAGCCCTTAAGCTCTTTATAAACAGGCTCAATGCCGGTTTCTATATCATAAGGAAAGTCTGTTAACAACTGACCGTCACGCTTATATGCGACACAAGCCTTAATTGTTGCAAAGTTGTCAAGAACATCGCTCTTCATCATTATAAGTTGTGTGACTCCGTTCACCATTATCGCATAACGAAGGGCTACTAAGTCTATCCATCCGCATCTGCGCTCGCGTCCTGTAACAGCTCCATATTCATGTCCGAGCCTGCGTATTTCCGCACCTGTCTCGTCGAACAGCTCTGTCGGGAAAGGTCCGGAACCAACACGCGTACAATATGCCTTCATTATTCCGTACACTTCACCTATTTTGTTAGGGCCGACACCAAGTCCTACACATGCTCCGGCACAAATTGTATTTGATGACGTTACAAACGGATAGCTACCGAAATCAACATCAAGCATCGTTCCCTGGGCACCCTCACACAATATCGTCTTACCCTCCTTAAGAGCCTTATTGATTACATGTTCGGAATCAATTATGTTGAACTGGCGGATGAAATCAATTCCTTCCATCCATTTTTTCTCTACTTCGGTAATATCATAATCTGTGTATCCCAACGACTTGAGTATGCTCTCATGGCGCGCTTTGTGAGCTGCGTATTTTTCATTGAAGTTATCAAAAATATCACCTACACGCAAACCGTTGCGGGAAACTTTATCCGTATACGTAGGTCCGATGCCCTTACCTGTCGTGCCGACCTTGGCTTTACCCTTCGCTTGTTCGTAAGCAGCATCAAGCAACCGGTGTGTCGGCATAATCAGATGTGCCTTTTTGGAAATATACAGTCTTTCTTTCAATGAATGCCCGCTTTTCTCCAATTCCTTGGCTTCGTCCATAAAAAGGTCAGGTGCCAACACGACACCATTTCCTATGACGTTAACCTTACCACCTTGGAATATACCGGAAGGAATGCTTCTTAACACATATTTTTCCCCTTCAAACTCAAGAGTATGTCCTGCATTCGGTCCACCTTGGAACCTGGCGATGACATCATATCCGGGGGTAAGCACATCGACAACTTTACCTTTGCCTTCGTCTCCCCACTGTAAACCCAACAAAACGTCTATTTTGCCTTTTTCCATAATATAAAAAATGTGTTTATTCTTATCAGCAATTAGTAGTCTCTTTTTTCTTTTGGCGTGTCAACATGCCCAAACAAGTACTGCATATTCCATAAATACAGACGGAATAACTCTCCTTACGGAAACGCTTCAAATGCACACGCTCAAAGACTTCATCAACTTCGGGCAATCTAACTTCTGTTATCTTACCACAGACTGTGCATATCTGCGTACACAACTTATCTGCATAAACAACCTTGTATCTCATACCCTCCTGCATGCGGACACACTCTATAAGGTGTAAATCCATCAGCAGCTTCATTGTGTTGTACAATGTTGCCCTACATACAGGAAAGTTCATTTCTGACAACTTACCATCCAAATCTTGTATCGAGAAATAAGAGCTAAAACCATACACTGCTTCAAGCACAGCAAAGCGTTCTGGTGTCTTACGGCACTTATTATGTTCCAGATATCCGCTCAATACTTGTTTAGCTGAATCATAAGAATTAGCTTTCATTTCATACAAGGCATATTGTTTCTACAAAAGTACAACAATTTTTCCGTATAAACGGTTGGTTGTGTCAAAAAATATCCAAATCATATGTCTTAAATGCCGATTTCATTATCCGCATGTGCGTATCGTTCATTCCACCGAAACGTCGGACGGCATTACTAACAGTATGGCGTACAATCGTATCAGCACCATCATACGTTGCCTGGGCTTGATCAATAAACTCATTTATTTCACGTTCTTCAAGCTCAACACCTTTTGCAAACAACCGCGCCAAAACATTATAGCCACACAACAACACAAGTGTCTGTTCTGAGGATATCCACTTAAATGCCAAATCTTTAGCATCTGGTACATATTGAAACAGATTAAAAGCTGACATCTCAGCAATTTCCTGGTTTTGTATCTGACTTACCCAAAGCTCGACTAGATCGAACTTCATCTGTAGCGCCGGCATTATCAGCGTTGCTAATATTTTGCATTCCCTAATGTCTTCCTTCCACAATTCGATTGCAAGGTCGTAATCCTTGCCATATCGAGCAGCAATCGATTTTAATTCAGGAAGTCCGATGCCCCAATTTATCTTGTACCCAAGTCCCTTCTCACGCATTGACTGGGATACGACACCGTTCATATACAACCTGAAGCAGCTCTTGATCTCTTTTACTTTATCTTGTATATTTCCTTCCATTGCTTCAAATCAAAGTCGAGTATATCTTACTGTAACGCAACATCTGATGCTCATAAGTCTCCGAATAGTCGACTTTAATATCAATGATATTATTGGCATCGTCCATAATAGGAACAAGAATTGGATTTATGAAACCTTTATAAGGCGGAATACCAAGTTTGCCGTATCTTTCCAAGATCTCGTCATGCAACTCACCGTCCACCTTGACGGCATACTTCTCAACCAAACTTCTTGCCGCCTCAAAGTCGCCTTCACTCTTTATGCGCTGTACCTCGGCAAGCAATATACCAAAAAGACTTCTAAGTTTATCATAGTCGTTTATACGTACATAAGTCTTACCTCCGGTGTTTACAAGTTCAACGACATTTTCATCTCTACCATTTTCATAGCACCAACGTGCAATAAGAGCACGGTCGCGCATATGCGCTTCCTCTATATTGCATCCTTTCTTTATTCTCGCAAGCTGGGTCATCAGTCCATTCATTATATAAGAATAATACCCAGCCTTATAAGCGTCCTTATCCGGTAAAAGTCCCAACTCCAACATCTTCTCGTCTGCCACGAAATAAAGTCCGAACAAGTCCGCACGTGCTTCCTCTATCGTATTACCATAAGCCTTAAGTGCGTCAGGATCTGTTCCAGGTGCCAGCTGTCCACTGCCATGTCCGAGGCACTCATGCAAGTCGGTATGTATTATGTCGCACAAGTCGCCATACTTATCAATAAGTTCTTTTGTCGAACCGTCTATTACGAACTCTTCATCAAAACCATTGCCTCGTGCCGCCTCATTATACGCATTTATTATGTTACTTATAGTAACACTCTTGCTGCCGTAACGGGCTCTTATCCAATCTGCATTAGGAAGATTAATTCCTATTGCGGTAGAAGGGTATTCGCCACCGCCCAACATTGCTGCACAAATCACATTGGCTGATACACCATTTACTTGTTTCTTCCTGAATTTTGGGTCAATGGGCGAATGGTCTTCAAACCATTGGGCATTATCACTTATAAGACGTGTACGACATGTACCTTCAATGTCACGATATTCCACCAATCCTTCCCATGTACCCTTCAGGCCAAGCGGATCGTCATAAACTTCGATAAAGCCATTTATGAAATCAATTAACGAATCGCCTTCAGAAACCCATTCAATACAATAGTTGTTGAACACACGCAAATCGCCCGTTTCATAAAAATCAATCAACAACTCTATCACTTTACGTTGCCTGTCGTTTTCTGCTAGCTCATGAGCTTTGCCAAGCCAGAACACAATTTTTTTAATAGCAATAGAATATTTACCATTGGCATTCCAAATATTCTCCTTGATGATACCACCGTCCTTCATTATGTCCGTATTTAAACCGTATGACAGCGGTTCATCATCGTTCACATCCTTAATTGAAGCATAGTAGTCTTCAACGTCTTTTTGACTTACTCCGTCATAGAAATTACACGCCGACGATTTGACCAAGTCTACACCATCCTTTTTACAGACTTTTACAGGCATAACTTCCGGATTGAATATCACAGGCAACAATTCATCACACAACCCGTCAACCGTCATGCCTGACAAGGGCAAAAGGCCGGCGTCAACAGATTTTACAGCATCGATAAAAAAACTCTCCGAAAATCCAGGCTCAAACTTGTCACAACCATAATGATGATATATGCCACTGGCAAACCAGACACGTTTAAGATAGACCTCAAATGCCTTGAAGTCGGATATGGTGCGGTCGCCTTTGTAATCAATGTATATAGCCTCGAGCGTTTTGCGTATTTTAAGATTGTACTTACCAAACTGGTCAAACGTTATGTCACGTCCGAATAGCGTGGCCTGTGACAAACAATACACTAATTTTTTTTGACGCAACGAAAGCCTGTCAAAACCGTCAAGACGGTATCTCAGCATCTGTATGTCTGCAAAACGTTGCTCTGTATATTTGAAATCTGCCATAGTCTGTTAAAATTATTCAGCAATATCGACTGTCAAACTGCAATAATGTGTCAATCAACATTTCCTGCACTATCGGCATCACCTCCATCCAACTTGTATTGCTTAGGAGTTATGCCTGTATATTTATAGAAAGCCGCATAAAACGATTGCCTGTTGGAAAAACCCACCATGTCGCTTATCTCTTCCATTTTAAGATTATCGTACCGTTTGTCTTTAAGTATCGTCTTGGCATACTCTATCCTATTCTTATTGACGAACGACGAATAGTTCATGTCGAAACAAACACTTACCACGGCTGATATGTAACGCGTATTTGTATGTAAATCATCAGCCAGTCGCTTAGCCGAATATTCCTTATCCTTAAACTTCTTCTTCTTTACCAAAACGTTTACGATTTTACCCTTCAACTCGTTCATAAGTTTAGGGTTCACCAACGAACGGTATGCAGCCTCTTTCCTTTCTGTTAAATTAACATTATATTTACTCATTCTATTATCTCCCAAATCTAATCTTTTTACTTAAAAAACGGCAAAACAAACGAGAAGTAAGCGTATAAATGCCCTTCTCGTACATTTTGGTTTTACCTACTTGCAAAGGTAGTATTTTTTCAATAAACATTGCTATATTTTTTCATTTTTAATAATAATTGAATTTGGTAAGTCAATATAACCGATGAAGTAACACATTTGCAAATATGGAAAAAAGTGATGATAATTTGCATATAATAAAACGATATATACCTAAAATAAAAAAAATTTAGACATTGTTCCACAGGGTTAAGTTTATCACCATTTTCAACTAACAATCAGGCACATATACACAAAAACCACATGAATACTAAATTTGCGATTTTTATTATTACTCCACAAATATGCAAAATGTTCCCAACACACGATAAAAAACATTTTATACAAAAAATATTATATCCGCAATAATACGAACATAAAATCAGTTTGAAAAAAGGGATAACCATTTTAAAGAAATTCATGTCAATAATTAATGTTCATATAAGACTCTTTGTGTTAATGAAAACAAACAAATAAATAGTAAGTTCATTTTTATCGTAAAATTAAACTATCTTTGCAAAATAATGAAATAACAAACTTAAAAAACATGAATAAAAAACTACTGACAAACGCTTTAGTATTATTTGCAGCCTTGCCTGTATTATCCCAAAAAACATTTAGCATTACCGTTGTAAACGATTATAGGAAACCCAAAATAAACGTTCCTATAGTACTAGAATTGAAAGAATACGGAATGGATGTTAAATCTGCAGCCGTTAAAGACAGTGGTAATGAAATACCATACCAAATTGATGACTTAAACCAAGACGGAACAGCAGACGAACTTTGTTTCATAACAAACGTTGACGGTAAATCGTCAAAAAAGTTTGACATAACACTGTACGATACAGGCAAGCCGAAAAAGTATGAGCCTCAAGTATATGTGGAAATGCTACTTAGTAACAAAAAAGTCAAAGAGAGTAACAAACAAGACCTGTACATCTCTGAGCTGACCGTAAACAACGGAACCAATCCTTATTGGACCATGCACCACCACGGAGCTGCGTTTGAGAACGACATGGTGGCATACAGAATATATTTTGATCACCGCCAAACTGTCGACATATACGGTAAATACAAAAAGCAATTGGAACTCAGAGAGACACAATTTTATCCAGACAAGAATCAAAAGGCCGCACAATACGGCGACGACGTGTTATGGGTAGGCTCAACTTTGGGCTTGGGTACGTTAAGAGGTTGGAATGGGCAACAGCCAACTATGCTCGACAATGTAGACAGAAGAAGCCAGAAAATAATCTCATACGGACCAATACGCACGATAGTCGAAGTAAAAGACAAGGGCTGGACTCCTAATACAGGCAAAGAAGGTACCCAACCTATCGACATGACAACACTATACACACTGTATGCCGGCAACAGGGCATGCCACGTTAACGTTAAATTCAACAAGCCCGCTGGTGACTATCTGTTCGCAACTGGATTCATCAACGTTAAAAATTCAACTGAATACTCTGACAAAAAAGGCCTGAGGGGCTGTTGGGGTACGGATTGGCCTGTCTCTGCAAAAGATAGCGTAGGGCACAAGCGTGAAACAGTCGGACTCGGCATATGCATACCGCAAAAATATATTGTAAGCGAAGAAACCGCAAATAAGGACAACTACGCTTATGTAATAAAAACAGAGACCGACGAACTGAATTATCAGATAACGTTCTGTAGTGACAACGAAACGTTTGGATACCACAGCGACAAGGAGTGGTACAACTTCATGAAAGAATGGAAAGAAGACATGTCTCACCCTGTCAGAATTGTCAGATAAAAAACTTAACACATAATAAAACAAACCGGCTGATAAGATATTCTTTCTTATCAGCCGGTTTGTTCTTATTTGCATCTAATGATTATTGTACGACTTTAAACCTTATCCTGAACATATGTTCTTCTTCGTTCCAATTTGTTCCGAGCAGTTCAAACCGTCCAATCTGCGATGTAGTACGTACATGTTTGCCGATACACGGGCATACATCATAATCTCCAATGCGCACAAGCCTCAATGTTTCTGAAACATCTTCTGGCAACTTGTCTAGTGAAACGTCTTCTGGCACGTTATCACGTGTGACGTATTCAAACGTCACAGGCAAATCCTCTTCAATCAGTTCATTCATGCGCCTTTCTATCTCCTTTTCATCACGACGGTCAGGCTTATGATCCAATTTGTAGCTTATCTTGCTCTTCTTACGTTCAATATGAGCGTTAGTTGAACGTTCACAACCAAACATTCGAACCATTGTCTGATTTAACAAATGCTCAGCAGTATGCGCAGGCGGAAACTCTTCCTTATTGTGGGCATTCAGATTGTATGAATCTTCCATGTCATCAAATTTTAAATTTGTATATCCTACCGCTAAATTCCTTTATCGAAACTTTTACCGTACCATCAGCAAGCAGCATCCAATCCTGCGGTCTATCATCTGATAACAAGTCCGTTACCTGAACCCTTTTCTCGGGTAAGCCAAGATATTCGAAAGCATGGTAAGGCAAACGTATGCCGCAATCAACTGGAGAATCGGAGAAGTTTACGGCAATAAGCATTACTTCATTACCACATTTTCTCATAAAAGCATACTGACGTTGCGGGTCAAAATAATTGGTACCGTCATTGTTTGCATACATCAGGTCGAAAAACACGCCTTCGGACACGGCCTTCTCAGACTTGGCTATATTCAAGACCTTTGTGTAAACACTTTCCAACAATTTCTCATCTGCAGACAACTTCCTCCTATTAACGTATCCACGATACAAAGCCGGCACTGTCCAATAATCGAATATCGTAGTCCTTCCGTCGCATCCGCTAAAGCCTTCTTTATCCATTCCCCGCTCGCCAAATTCCTGTCCGGCATAAAGCATGAAAGGATTGGTATTCATTAACGCACTGACAATCAAGGCCGGGACACCCCGCCTACCCTCACAAGCAAGGAAATCACTGGCAATTCTAACTTCGTCATGATTTTCAAGGAAGTATAGCATGTGTTCCTTTATATCGTCAACAGACTGCCACTGCCACGTAATGGCTGAAGCCGGACATGTACCACGCATGACTCCACACAAACAATCATATATTCCGACCTTGTCATACAGGTAATCGAAACCGCTCTCAACATAGCGTCGGTAAAGCGACGGATTATAGACCTCGCCTATAAAAACAATATCCTTAAACGAGGTTTTACTTTTACTTATCACCCATGCCCAAAACTCAGGATGTACCATTTCAGCCATGTCGCATCTGAAGCCATCAATTCCTTTCCCTGCCCAAAAGTTCAAAATGTCTGCCATTTTGAACCATGTGTCAGGAATTGGGTCAAAATGAGATGAACGACCGCCAGCGTCACAATAGTCAACTCCATAATTAAGTTTAACCGTTTCATACCAGTCGTTAACTCCCGGATGGTTGTCAAAATGGTCATTACCTGTTGCCTTGGCTGGAAATTCCGTGTATGGATACCCCACTCCACCAAGCAAATCAAAATAAGGCTCGAAAGGTTTGTTCACACAATAATAGAAATTATTGCGTGGTGAGAATCCCATGCCCTTGTCGTCATTCTCACCCAAATCGTAAACGCCATCAGGCTTAGATACAGACTTATATTGGCGAGCTACATGGTTTGGAACAAAGTCTATTACGACTTTCATGCCAATCTTATGAGTCCTTTCTACAAGGGCCTCAAACTCACTCATCCTCTTGTCAACATCTTCAGCCAAATCAGGATCGATGTCGTAATAATCTGTTATGGCATAAGGTGAGCCGGCATTTCCTTTAACAACAGCGGGATGTTGCTGAGGAATACCGTAAGACGAATAATCGGTCTTTGAGGCATGACGTATTATACCTGTGTACCAAATGTGTGTAACTCCAAGTTTCTTGATTCGCCTCAACGTCGTGCCATCAAAAAAGTTCATTTTGCCACAACCGTTATCAGACAAAGTTCCGTTTTCCTTACATACATTTGTCTTATTACCAAAAAGACGGGTGAAAACTTGATAAATTATTACTTTATTGTTATGGTTCATGGGTTATTAGATATAATAACAAAACAAAAGGCCGTAAAGAGATCTGTCAGGAACAGCAATTGCAGCCTTCCACATCTCCTTACGACCTCAAATTTTATCGTACTTATGAATAAACACAGCCTTATGCTATGCCATGGGCGGCTACATTCTTGTCAATACGGGCTATCATACCCTGAAGAGCCTTACCGGGACCACACTCTGTGAAGTCGTCAGCTCCATCGGCAACCATCGACTGTACACACTTAGTCCACTTAACCGAGCTGGTCAGCTGTGCTATAAGATTAGCTTTTATTTCTGCCGGATCAGTATGGGGCATTCCGTCAACATTCTGATATACAGGGCACTTTGGAGCATGGAAATCTGTCTTCTCGATAGCAGCCTGAAGCTCGTCCTTTGCAGGTTGCATCAATGGCGAATGGAATGCTCCACCTACTTTCAAAGGCAGGGCACGCTTTGCTCCTGCAGCCTTAAGCTTCTCACAAGCCTCATTTATTGCATCGATGTTACCACTGATTACCAGCTGTCCCGGACAATTGAAGTTAGCAGGTACACATACATATCCATCCTTGTTTACCTCTGCACAAATTTCTTCCACTTTCTCGTCTGGAAGACCGATGATGGCAGCCATCGTCGAAGGAGAAGCCTCACATGCTTTCTGCATGGCCATGGCACGGGCGTAAACCAACTTCAATCCATCCTCAAAACTCAATGCGCCTGCTGCGACAAGTGCTGAAAACTCGCCCAAAGAGTGACCAGCAACCATTGACGGAGCAAAGTCATCGCCCATACACAATGCGCTGATAACACTATGCAGGAAAACTGCCGGCTGGGTAACTTTTGTCTGCTTCAGCTCCTCATCGGTACCGTTGAACATGATCTCGGTTATGTTGTAACCAAGAATATCATTAGCTTTCTCGAAAAGTTCCTTTGCCAAAGGATTGTTGTCGTACAGGTCTTTACCCATACCTACGAATTGCGCTCCCTGTCCGGGAAAAACAAATGCTTTCATATTAATAAAAAGTTTAATATAAGATATTTAGCGTGCAAAGTTAGCACTTTTTCACCATACATGCAAACAATGAGCCATATTATCAAAAAAATAGTAGCCAATTTTATATTGGACATGTCAATCTGTTAGTATAAATCATCTGTTTCTACTTATTTTATTTTGCGTTTAAAGCAAATTACATTATCTTTGCACTAAAGAATGCAGTGTTCCGGTCTGTCGCTTGCGACAATATATCGCAAGAGGAAAGTCCGGGCAGCATAGGACGCTCCACTTCTGAAAATGGAAGCTGTCGGCGACGGCAGGATAAGACAGAAGAAAATAACCGCCGTACTTAACAGTACCGGTAAGGGTGAGAAGGTGGTGTAAGAGACCACCGGCTGCCAGGTGACTGGCAGGCCGTGTCTTCTGGAGGCTGCAAGTTCATGTAAACCATCGTCCGAGGGTTGTCCGCCCGATTTCAACAACGATGGAGGGTGGAACGCTTGAGCCGTGGAGTGATTCACGGAGTAGATAAATGACAGACGACGCCATGTCCTGCAAAGGCTTTGGCGGATACAGAACCCGGCTTACAGGGGCACTGCTTTCTTTTCATTTTTTATTCGATACCGGCAATATCTTACCAGATGAATTCCGGCTTTATCATTCGAACCAAACTATAAAAAGACACATATTTCCATGATAAAACGAATAATGCAGATTATCAACTTCCTTAAGGTTGGTATCTGGCACGTCAAACGCAAAGATGTATCCACCTTCCTGTATTTTTTTTACGGTGTAATAAAAAAAGTTATTCTTGCTATTGAACGTGCCACAACAAAACGAATGGTCAACTCGGCTTCGGCACTTACATATTCAACCCTTCTTGCAATCGTCCCTATAATGGCCGTTGTATTCGCCATTGCACGCGGATTCGGTTATAACAAGTATATCGAAGATTGGTTCCGCGAAACACTGTCGAGCCAACCACAAGCTGCAGAAATAATAATAGGATTCGTCAATTCGTACCTGGTCCATACAAAGAGCGGCATATTCCTGGGTATCGGACTCATATTCATGTTATGGACGGTTATCATGCTTATTAACAACATCGAGCAGACATTCAATTATATCTGGCAAGTTAAAAAGCCCCGAAGCATATTCCGTACGATTACTGACTACATGGCAATGTTCCTGCTGATGCCGATAATAATAGTAATAACGTCAGGTTTTTCAATATTCGTCGCCACACTGTCAGACAACATCGAGGGATATGCGCTTATAGCTCCGGTAATACGATTCTTTATCGCATTAATGCCTTACATATTCATGTCGGCCGTATTTGTTGCACTATATCTTTTCATGCCCAATACAAAAGTGAAATTCAGCTGCGCACTCGTACCTGGCATACTTGCCGGCGTAGCCATGCAAGGACTCCAGTTATTCTATATACATTCGCAAATCTGGGTAAGCAGCTACAATGCCATTTACGGTTCGTTTGCAGCACTGCCCCTATTCATGCTTTGGGTGCAAATATCATGGACGATATGTTTATTCGGTGCAGAACTGTGTTATACGAGCCAAAACCTAGAGGATTACGCCTTCCGCGCGCAAACCGAAGACATAAGCCACCGGTATCGAATGATGCTTAGCGTTATATTGGCAGGCAAAATATGCAAACGTTTCGAAGAAGGAGGAAAGCCCTACACTGCCCTGTCTCTCAAGTTAAACACAGGCATACCTGTACGCATCGTTAACGACTTATTATACGACATGACAAAAATCCATGTACTTATTGAAGTCACAAGTGACGAAAAAGGTGAAGAGAGCTTCTACCTGCCGGCAGAACCTACATCACGTCTAAGCGTCGGAACATTAATCGACAGGCTTGAATCACTCGGCAGGTGGACACTGGAACTTGACATGCACATGCTAGATTCTGCGAATTGGAGAAACATAATAAAGGCTCGTTCAGCCTATTTGGACAGTCAACATGAAATTCTGCTCAAGGACATCGAGAATTAATCATCAGTGAAAATGTCAACCCAAAAATATATTGATCCATAATATTTGCCCGAGTTTGACAACTGACGATTGGAGAGTATGCAAGGACAAACAAAATCTGACAGATTTCAATCAACGGCATATTACATTGCAAAAGGATACCTTTGACACGCCAAAAGGTATCCTTTTGCAGTATAATATGTAACCTTTTACAAATGCAAAAAATTATATTGCGGCACCGGAAAACACAAAACAGCAGCCAGACTTATAACACACTGGTTTTCAATGGATTGCACAGTCGCATAAAAGTTAAGCACAACAGCACGGGACTAAGCATGCCCAAATTAGCATGCTTAGTCTTCGTTTATCCTGTTTGTGCGAATCAAAGTCTCGAACCTATCGTTTATTTCCAACAAGTCTGCCGGCAACAAAGCATCACAATGCTTGATAAGTTCTTTTTGCGTAGCGTCTAAAGAATACTCTTTACGGTAAATTCCAGCCATCGAAATTGCACATGCCATGCAGCCAATCGTGTCAGAATCGCCTCCCATTGAGATAGCGAGACGCAATACGCCTTCCGTATTTTCACGCTGCAAGAATGACATTATTGCAATGGGAACACTGCCCTGGCATGTCACGTCAAACGAATATCCTGGACGTATTGTCTCCAACTTCACATCAAGATCGTACCCGAATTTAGTTTCAATATATTCTTTTATTTCGCTGTTTGACGCGTTCATCTTTTTCAAATACACACATGCGGCAACAGCTTGTGCCCCTTTTATCCCTTCTGGATGATCATGCGAAACAGAAGATGCCAATTTCGCGAGACGCAACGCTTCCTCGAGCGACGACGCATACAGCCCAACCGGGCTTACACGCATGGCTGAACCGTTGCCAAAACTGCCGTACGGACGGGGATTATCAGACTGCAGCCATTTCATGAACATGCCTCCGTAACCTGCGAAGGGATACTTACGCCCCAACTCCTGCATGCATCTGACAAGCGTACCAGCACCTTTAGCAGAATCGCACATCAGCCATTGGGCAACGGCCAAAGTCATTACTGTATCATCTGTAAAACGACTTCCACTCGGAACGAGTTCGAAATTTTCCGTCTTTATGTTGTTCCATTCACGTGTAGAACCAACAATGTCTCCAATAATAGCTCCTAACACAACTATAACTAAAATAAAAAAACTGGTTTTAATATTACCTTTCCGATATTACCCGGATGTAAAACTAAAACCAGTAAAATTCATATTATCATACAGTCTGATGATTTATGCAAATGCCAAGCTTATACCATTCATAAAGTTTGTGCACTCCTTCGTCAATCTCAACCTTATGGTGCCAACCGAGTCCATGTAGCTTGGATACGTCAATCAACTTACGTGGCGTACCGTCTGGTTTTGACGTATCCCAGCGCAACTCTCCTTTGAAACCGACTTCGGCGACAACCTTCTCGGCCAGTTCGCGTATGCTCAACTCTTTACCCGTGCCAACATTAATGTGACAGTTCCTTATCTCCTTGTCAGCTGGGTCGTAAGTGTCCTTGAAATCAACGTTAAGCAATACATGTACACTGGCGTCAGCCATTTCCTCACTCCATAAGAACTCGCGCATGGGACTGCCTGTTCCCCACAAAGTAACGGCTTGAGGAGTTATTCCGAATTTTGAGAGCTTGTCCAAAATCTCGTCCTCACTGTTACTTCCATTAACACCTTCAACAGGACGCAGGTCCAAATCCTTTCTTACATCATCCCACTTGCCTTCATTCAAGCACTTAGCCAAATAAACCTTGCGTATCATTGCGGGCAAGACGTGACTATTCTCCAAATGGAAATTATCATTAGGACCATAAAGGTTGGTAGGCATTACAGCTATGTAGTTGCAACCATACTGGATGCTGAAACTCTCACACATTTTCAAGCCGGCTATCTTGGCTATGGCGTAAGGCTCGTTGGTATATTCAAGTTCAGAAGTCAACAAGGCATCTTCCTTCATTGGTTGCGGTGCCATGCGTGGATAAATGCAGGTGCTTCCGAGGAACAACAGTTTCTTGACATTGTGGCGGAAACTTTCGCCAATGACATTTTGTTGTATCTGGAGATTCTGGTAAATGAAGTCTGCACGATAATTCAAGTTAGCCATTATACCACCTACATGTGCAGCAGCCAATACGACAGCGTCAGGACGTTCGTCATCAAAAAATTTCTTAACAGCCAGAGGGTCAAGAAGGTCTAGTTCCTTATGACTACGACCTACAAGGTTATCATACCCTCTTGACTTCAGGTTATTCCAAATTGCCGAGCCCACAAGACCGTGGTGCCCAGCAACATATATCTTAGAATTCTTTTCCAACATAACCTACTCCGCCATTTGGGCCTTGATATAAAGCTTCTTGACAAACTTCATATCATGCTGAACCATTATCCTAACCAATTCGTTAAATGATGTTTTTGTCGGATTCCAACCCAATATCTTTTTAGCTTTTGCCGGATTTCCGAGCAATTGATCAACCTCGCACGGACGGAAATACTTAGGATCAACCTCAACAAGAACTTTTCCTGTTGCCACGTCTATACCTTTTTCGTTAACACCTTCGCCCTCCCAGCGTAATTCCACTCCAGCTTCCTTAAACGCTAAAGTACAGAACTCACGGACAGTATGCATCTCACCGGTTGCAATAACAAAGTCGTCTGGTTCAGGCTGTTGAAGTATCAACCACATGCACTCAACATAGTCACGGGCGTATCCCCAGTCTCGGCGTGCATCAAGATTACCGAGGTACAGCTTGTCCTGGTACCCCTGGACAATTCTACATGCCGCAAGCGTTATTTTTCGTGTTACGAAGTTCTCGCCGCGGCGCTCGCTCTCGTGATTGAACAAGATGCCGTTGCAACAAAACATGTCATAACTTTCACGATAATTCTTCATTATCCAAAAACCGTAAAGTTTGGCTACCGAGTATGGTGAACGTGGATAAAACGGCGTTGTCTCAGTCTGCGGAACTTCCTGTACTTTACCGTAAAGTTCGGATGTTGAAGCCTGGTAAATCTTGCATGACTTGTCAAGACCGCATATACGAACAGCCTCAAGCAAGCGCAATACACCGACGGCATCTGTGTCAGCCGTATATTCTGGAACATCAAATGAAACCTTAACATGGCTCTGTGCGGCAAGATTGTATATTTCAGTCGGTTTCACTTCGCCGATAATACGAATTAACGAAGAGGAATCCGTCATGTCCGCCCAATGAAGGTTAACAAGACGCGATTTCTTCATATCACGTACCCATTCATCCAAATACAGGTGTTCAATCCTACCCGTGTTAAACGATGAAGAACGGCGCAACAATCCATGAACTTCGTAACCTTTCTCAATAAGGAATTCAGCCAAGTACGAACCGTCTTGACCGGTTATTCCTGTAATCAATGCAACGTTTTTTTTCATTTTTACTTTAAATAAGTTTTTATATGCTGGTTTTTATTTATCACTTTCCGAGAATTGCTTTATTCGCTGTTCCTCTGAAAGTTTGCAAATTAATAATTTATCGTCTTTCTCGGCTATTATATATCCGTCTAGTCCTTGTATGACGACCTTTTTCTTGTCTAACGTATGGACTATACAATTATGGGAGTCGTATAAAGAAACATTATTACCTATGACTCCGTTGCCATAAAGGTCTTTCTTTGTCTGAACCAGCAATGAGCCCCATGTGCCCAGATCGCTCCAACCAAAATCAGCAGGACAGACAAAAATCTCTTCAGCTTTTTCCATTATCGCATAATCGACAGAAATATTTTCGCATTCAGGGAAGCGTCGGTTGATTTCCTCCTGCTCTTGGGGCGTGCCGTATATTGGTAACATGCCCTCGAAAATCTTACTTATGGAAGGTTGATATACTCTAAATGCATTAACAATAGTATTAACACTCCAAATAAAAATACCCGCATTCCAAAAATAGCTCTTGTTCTTAATATACTTCTGAGCTGTTTCCAAATCCGGTTTTTCCCTGAATGAATCTACCCTGAATATTTCTTTGTTACGTGGAGAACTTGAAGACAAATCCGCTTGAATATAACCATAACCCGTTTCCGGACGTGTCGGTTTCATTCCAAGGGTAACTATGGCGTCGGTTTCGTTCGTAAACTTCAGGCATTGGGTAACGACTCGTCTGAACTCTTCAACATTCATCACGACATGGTCACTAGGTGAAACGACAATGTTTGCGTTTCTGTCCTTAGCCTTTATTCTCCAACTAACGTAAGCAATACACGGCGCAGTATTCCGTCGGCATGGTTCACACAGAATGTTTGTTTCAGGGATTTCAGGCAATTGTTCCTTAACAACATCTTTATAATTCACACTTGTCACAACCCAAACATTCTCAGGACTACATACTCCTTTAAACCTATCAAAAGTAAGTTGTAACAAAGAACGTCCTGTTCCTAATACGTCTATGAACTGTTTAGGTTTTTCTGCTGTACTCATAGGCCAGAAGCGGCTGCCCACTCCACCTGCCATTATGACTAAATGATTGTTCGAATAAGCCATAAAACTTTAGAACTAATGAAAATAATAATGCCACAAAGTTAGAAAAAAAAGAATAAACAATAAAAAAAAATAAGAAAAAAGGCGGAATTTTTATTCCGCCTTTGACGCATATTAAGTTTTTGTATTATTTGCAATACCAACTTACAATAGTTTCATAAAGTTCCTGCTTTCCTGAGATCTGTTTTGGCTCTCCTGCATTCTTTGCGTATGCAACCAAATCTTCAAGTGAAAGCTTACCTTCTTCAAATTCTTTTCCCTTGCCTGAATCAAATGAAGCATAACGTTCGTTGACCATCTTGCAAAGTGGTGAATTTTCAATAATATTGGCAGCATTCTCAAAAGCACGTGCCATAGCGTCCATACCGCTAATATGGGCGATAAACAAATCTTCCAAGTCTGTTGAATTACGACGTATTTTAGCATCAAAATTAGAGCCACCGTTACCAAGTCCACCATTGAGTATGATTTGCATCATTGCCTGAGTAAGTTCCCAATTATCAATAGGGAATTGGTCTGTATCCCAACCATTTTGGTAATCGCCGCGGTTCGCATCAATGCTGCCAAGCATGCCATTGTCAACAGCAACAGCCAACTCATGTTCGAACGTATGGCCGGCAAGAGTGGCATGGTTTACCTCTATATTCACTTTGAAGTCTTTGTCCAAATCATTTGCACGAAGGAAACCGATAACAGTTTCGGTGTCAACATCATACTGATGTTTTGTTGGTTCCATTGGTTTCGGCTCAATCAAAAACGTACCTGTAAAACCTTTAGAACGCGCATAATCGCGAGCAGCCTTCAACATATTGGCTAAATGGTCTTTTTCACGTTGCATTTGGGTGTTCAACAAACTCATATAGCCCTCACGACCACCCCAAAATACATAATTTGAGCCACCCAACTTAATTGTTGCATCAATAGCGTTTTTAATTTGAACAGCAGCACGTGCTACTACATCAAAATCCGGATTAGTTGCAGCACCATTCATATAACGCTTGTTGCTGAATACGTTTGCCGTACCCCACAAGTTCTTTATGTTTGTGCCCTTCATCTTTTCCAGCGCATAATCTGTAATAGCTTTCATGCGGGCTTCATACTCTTCGATTGTGTCTCCTTCTTCCACTAGGTCTACATCATGGAAACAGAAAAACTCTATTCCCAGCTTCTCCATGATTTCAAAACCAGCATCCATCTTATCCTTTGCACGCTCGACCGCATCGGTCTTAACATCCCAAGGATAAACTCGGGTTCCACCACCAAACTGGTCACCGCTTGCCTGTCCCAATGTATGCCACCAAGCCATAGCAAACTTCAACCAATCTTTCATTTTTTTACCCATTATCACTTTCTCTGCGTCATAATAATGATAAGCTAACGGGTTTGTGCTATTCACACCTTCAAACTGGATTTTTCCAATTTGCGGAAAATACTCTTTTGCCATAATCAATAGTTTTATATTTTATATGATATTAATTTGATTTATAATCATCGTCAATTCAAATTAAATGAAACAGTTTTTCCTTCCACAAAGAATATGCCTCAAGATATTCACCCCTATGTTTCTCATCAGGCTCAATCACTGCAAGTTTCTTCAAGGAAGCAAATGCCTCATTGTTATCTTTATATATACCACATCCCAAACCAGCACCTTTGGCAGCCCCTACGCTTCCATCTGTTTCATAAAGCTCAATTGTCGCACCACTGACACCAGCCAACGTATTGCGGAAAACATCACTAAAAAACATATTGGCCTTGCCTGCATGTATTTTTTTGATATCCATGCCCATCTGCTGCATGACTTCCATTCCGTAACAGAAACTGAATACAATTCCCTCTTGTGCAGCACGCATGACATGAGCTTTTCCGTGTTTATTGAAATTAATTCCATGTATTGAGCAACCCACCTCTTTATTCTCAAGCACACGTTCTGCTCCGTTACCGAACGGTATGATTGTCACTCCTTCGCTTCCAATAGGTACTGTTGACATGATTTCATTCATTTCTGAATATGAAATTCCTTCTGGAGCAACATTCCTACGAATCCATGCATTAAGGATACCTGTACCATTAATACATAATAACACGCCGAGGCGATTAACGTCTTTGGTATAATTTACGTGTGCAAAAGTATTCACACGACTATGTCTGTCATAATTCACATCACCAAGCACACCGTACACAACACCAGATGTTCCTGCTGTCGAAGCAATCTCGCCAGGATTAAAAACGTTCAAACTTAAAGCGTTATTTGGCTGGTCACCTGCCCTATAACTTATTGGTGTCCCAGCTTTAAGCCCTAATTCCTCTGCAGCAGATGCGCATACTTCACATTGCACACCAAATGTAGGTACTATGTCAGCAATAACACCCCAATCAAATCCAAAATAGTCAAGTAAAAATCCCGCAGTCTCCTTATTCTTAAAATCCCAGAACATACCTTCGCTTAATCCGCTGATCGTAGTATTAATTACTCCACTCAACTTCATTGCTATGTAATCTCCTGGTAACATGACTTTATAAATTCTCTCAAACAACTCAGGTTCATTATCCTTAACCCATGCTAATTTTGCAGCAGTAAAATTGCCAGGTGAGTTCAATAAATGAGACAAGCACTTGTCTGAACCTATTTCTTCAAAAGCCCTTTCACCATAAGGCACCGCCCTCGAGTCACACCATATAATTGAAGGTCGCAAAACCTGCATTTGCTTGTCAACACATACAAGCCCATGCATCTGATAAGAAATGCCAATGGCTTTTATATCTTCACCAGTAACCGAAGCGTAATCCATAACCTTCTTCAAGCTCAGTTTGGCATAGTTCCACCACATTTGCGGATCTTGTTCTGCCCAACCCGACTTAACGGCTATTATTGGCGCCTCCTTCTCAGGATAAAATGCCGATGCCATACACACTCCACTATCTGCATCGACTAATGAGGCTTTAACAGACGAACTTCCAACATCAAAACCCAACAAATATCTTCCAGACATACTTACTTTGTTTTAATTAGATTACTACAGACAAGGTCAAACTTAACAACCAATCACAACAAAATGTCTTAAGATAGTTTAGAACAAAGATAAAGATTTATCTTCTATTGTTTTTCGTTCATTTGTTATCTCTATCTCCTCACTTTTAAAATCAAAAAACAGTTGTCGTGATGTATTAGATTGATTTAAACGATATACTCCACGGATACTTGTCCTCTCAATTATTGAATCATTCGATTTGCTATTTCTTTTCAGATAACAGGCAACATAGTGGTACACGTCTTCAAAAGGTACTACATCGAATAAGCCATTACAATTGTTAAAAACGTGACGGGCTATTTTCTTTACACTAAGCCCCTTTTCTCCAGCTTCAGTAAGAACAAAAAGTATCTCGCTATCGTAATTCATAGGATTAGAATGAAAGAAGGACCGGTGAGATGTTCGCCAGTCCTTCTTTGGTATCGTCTCAAAGGTCAAGCCAAAGTAATCTTGTTTTCTTCTGCTTTGATCTTACCTTCCTTAAAGAGCCAGCCCATTCCAAGCAGCGTTTCCTGTTCACTAATTTTAGCAGCTTTAGCTATTTCTACAACACTAAGAGACTTATCTGCTGTAGCAAGAGCCTGGTAAACGTCACCAGCTTTAAAGCCTACCGTCTCTGCATTGATTTCAAAATCAACTTTCTTTGCAGCGCACCTTTTCGGTGCAGCTTTCTTCTCTGCCGCTGCTTTTGTTGTTGCGGTCTTTCTTACTGTTTCTTTCTTTTCTGTCATAATCAAAGTAAAATCACATTAAAGATAAACTTTAATAATAAGTAGATAACAATCCTCTTATAATCCAGTGCAAATATAATGTATTTATTTATAATACAAATATTTTTACATGAATAAAAACCAATAAAAGAACCATTTTCAACTACAATTCTACTTTTCTTGATTTAAATCAACTTTAATTTGCAACTCATCAAGCTGTTTATGGTCAAGTGACGATGGTGCATCGAGCATCACATCACGTCCGCTGTTATTTTTGGGGAAAGCAATACAATCACGAATACTGTCAAGCCCTGCCATGATTGATACAAAGCGGTCTAATCCGAAAGCCAATCCCGCATGAGGAGGAGCTCCATATTTAAAGGCGTTAATAAGGAAGCCAAACTGTGCCATTGCACGTTCCTCAGTAAATCCTAAAATGTTAAACATTTTTTCCTGTAATTTACAATCATGTATACGGAGGCTTCCACCACCGACTTCGATACCGTTACATACAAAGTCGTATGCTTTAGCACGCACACGTTCAGGATGTTCTTCAAGCAAAGGTATATCGTCAGGATTAGGCATCGTGAAAGGATGGTGTGTAGACATCAAACGCTGTTCCTCATCACTCCACTCAAACAATGGGAAATCTATAATCCACAAGCACTCAAACTTATTTTTATCCCTCAAACCGAGTCTGTCACCCATTTCCAATCTCAAGCTACAAAGTTGGACACGGGTTTTATTAGCCCTATCACCACTTAAAATCAGCAATAAGTCTCCGTTATTGGCTCCTACTTTTTCTTTCAAGCCCTGCAGTACATTGGGTTCATAGAACTTGTCAATGCTGCTCTTTACGCTACCATCCTCGTTAAATTTAACCCATACTAGACCTTTTGCACCCACTTGTGGACGTTTAACAAAATCTGTCAATTGGTCAAGCTGTTTTCTTGTATAGTTTGCACAACCGGGAACACATATTCCACCGATATAGTCTGCATCATTAAATACGCCAAATGTACCTGTTCCTTTTAACACGTCCATCAATTCGACAAACTCCATACCAAACCGTAAATCAGGTTTATCGCTACCAAAACGACGCATAGCTTCAGCCCATGTCATCTGTTGAAGCTTGGCTGGAAGATCTACACCGCGTATTTCTTTGAACAAATGACGGCACATATCTTCGAACAAGTCTATGACATCATCCTGATCAACAAATGACATTTCGCAATCTATCTGAGTAAACTCTGGCTGACGGTCAGCACGCAAATCTTCATCACGGAAACATTTTGCAATTTGGAAATAACGGTCAAAGCCACTAACCATCAACAATTGCTTAAGTGTCTGTGGGCTTTGTGGCAATGCGTAAAATTGTCCGGGGTTCATGCGTGAAGGCACAACGAAATCACGAGCGCCCTCAGGGGTACTACCTATTAAAATAGGTGTCTCAACTTCTATAAAATCCTTGGAATCCAAGAAGTTCCTTATAAGAATCGTCATGCGATGGCGCAATTCAAGATTCTTCCTGACACACGAACGGCGCAAATCAAGATAACGATATTTCATCCTTATGTCGTCACCGCCGTCGGTATTGTCATCTATTGTAAACGGTGGTGTAAGGCTTTCGCTCAATACATTGAGCTTCTTTGCCATAATTTCAATATCGCCAGTAGGTAAATTAGAGTTTTTACTTTGACGCTCATTCACAATGCCTTCTACTTGAATGCAATACTCACGTCCAAGCTTGTTTGCTTCGGCGCAAAGATCGGCATCGTCATTTTCGTTAAATACCAGCTGCGTTATACCGTAACGATCGCGAAGGTCGACAAATGTCATACCACCCATCTTACGACTGCGCTGCACCCACCCTGATAGAGTTACCAGGTTACCAGCATCAGCAAGGCGCAACTCACCACATGTTTTCGTTCTATACATACAATTAAACTTTTATTTCATGGAGGTCAGCAACTGTCAACATTATGTTAATAAAAAGTATCAACATTTCTGTAATACCGTAAGATTTACATATTTTCGCAATTGACAGAATGCCGACAAACATTCTTTAATTTAGATGCAAAAATACAAAATAATATATAAACAAACAAATATATATAGGTAAAATGAAGGATTCTATTCTTCAAAAAAACATCCCATTACATAAACAAGTAAATACGACATTGTATTTTTGGGGAAAGGCTTTGGCAAGCACGAAAAAGTCTCGTTTTTCTTTAGCCGTTTTATTTTCCACTATTAATACGTATTTGAAATGCTTTTATCCATTATGTTACACTCGCAACATACAAACATTAAAGGAGGATGTACCGTTTAGGCACATCCTCCCAGAAAGATCAAATAAAGGTTGTTTGTGATTTGAAAAAACATCACTAAGCCTATACCACCTTATTATTTAATAATTTCACGCCCGGCCTTGATTGCCTCCATGTTAAGAGGAATAAGTCCATGATGACGCTCGGGAAGAGTTTTATAGAGAGCCTTCTCAACACCCTTGTCGCTCACTACCGGACAAACCTTAAGCAATCCGCCTAAGACTATCATGTTAAACACCTTTGAGTTCTTCATCTCAACGGCCTTGTCCAATGCAGCGATAGGACATACTGTAATATCCGTGCGCTTTGGAGGATTGATTATTCCTGATGTGTCATAGATAAGGAAGCCGCCCTTCTTTACTTTCGGCTCAAATTTATCCAATGAAGGCTGATTGAGCACGATAGCGACATCATATTCACTCACGATTGGAGAAGACACGCGCTCGTCACTAACGATAACAGTAACATTACACGTTCCACCACGCTGTTCAGGACCATATGCCGGCATCCATGTGACTTCCTTGTCCTCCATAAGTCCAGAATAAGCAAGAATCTTGCCCATAGACAGCACACCCTGTCCGCCGAATCCTGATATAATAATTTCCTTTTTCATAGGTCTGCTTTTTTATTTGTCCTCTGTTGTATCCTTGAGGTCGCCCTTAGGATAGAACTTGAATAAGTTTTCTTTCATCCACTCGTTAGCCTTTACAGGTGAAAGTTTCCATCCGCTGTTACATGTACTTACCACCTCAACAAGGCTTGAGCCCTTGCCAGCCATTGATGCCTCGAAAGCCTTACGTATAGCCTTCTTAGTTGAGCGGATAGCAGCCACAGTTTCAACGCTCTGACGTGTAACATAGCATGTACCTTCCATTAAGGCTGCCATTTCTGTTATCTTAAGCGGATATCCGTGCAGTTCAGGTGTACGTCCGTAAGGACATGTAGATGTCTTCTGGCCGATAAGTGTGGTAGGAGCCATCTGACCGCCTGTCATACCGTAAATGGCATTATTGATGAATATTATAGTTATGTTCTCACCGCGGTTAAGAGCATGTATTGACTCTGCAGTACCTATACAAGCAAGGTCACCGTCGCCCTGATAAGTGAAAACCAGACGATCAGGCCATACACGCTTAATTGCAGTTGCAACAGCAGGAGCACGTCCGTGAGCAGCTTCACTCCAGTCAATGTCAATATAACGGTATGCGAAAACAGAACATCCTACAGGGCATACACCCACTGTCTTGTTCTCCATGCCCATTTCCTCAATAACTTCTGCAACCAACTTGTGAACAACTCCATGAGAGCAGCCCGGGCAGTAATGCATCGGGGTTTCGTTCAACAATGCAGGTTTTTTATATGCTAAGTTCTCCGGAGAGATTATTTCATTCTTATCCATGGCTTATTTCATTAATTTGTTTTTTAAGGCTTCTACAATCTCGTCCGGTCCTGGCACGATACCACCAAGACGTCCGAAATGCTCAACAGGAACTTTACCATTAACGGCAAGACGAATGTCTTCAATCATCTGTCCTGCATTAATCTCAGCAGAAAGAATACCCTTCTTTCCTTCAGCAAGGGCTGCAATCTCTTTTTCCGGGAAAGGCCACAAAGTAATAGGACGGAACAAACCGACCTTGATGCCTTCTTCGCGTGCCAACTCGACAGCTTTCTCTGCAATACGTGCTGCACTACCGAAAGATACGATTATATATTCTGCGTCATCGCAGAGGGTCTTCTCATATCTAACCTCGTTGTCCTTAATCTGCTGGTATTTACGCAGCAATGCGAGGTTTCTCTGTTCCATCACCTCCGGCTGCATCTCAAGAGATGTCATGATATTGGGCTTACGTCCGTTAGTGCGTCCCATTGTAGCCCACGGACATTCTTTTGCTATTTCCTCTTCTGTGCGGCGTGGCTTGTAAGGCGGAAGAACCACCTTCTCCATCATCTGACCGATTACACCGTCAGAAAGAATCATTGCCGGGTTACGGTATTTAAATGCAAGCTCAAAGGCCAGATCAACGAAATCTGCCATTTCCTGCACACTGTTAGGAGCAAGTGTGATAACGTAGTAGTCGCCATTACCGCCGCCTCGGGTAGCTTGGAAATAATCGGCCTGTGAGGGCTGGATTGTACCAAGACCGGGACCTCCACGCTGCACGTTCACAAACACACCGGGAATTTCCGCACCGGCCATGTAAGCGATGCCTTCCTGCATAAGGGCGACACCGGGACTTGATGACGATGTAAGCACGCGCTTACCAGCACCAGCTGCGCCATACACCATGTTGATTGACGCAACCTCGCTCTCAGCCTGAAGAACGACCATACCGGTCTCTTCCCATGGCTTCAGGGCGGCAAGTGTCTCTATAACTTCACTCTGCGGAGTAATCGGGTAGCCAAAATAAGCATCAGCACCGCAACGGATAGCCGCATGGGCAATGGCTTCATTACCCTTCATCAAAATCGTCTCTTTCTCTGCCATTTGCTATTCCTCCATCTTTTTCTTGTAAACTGTGATGCACCCGTCAGGACATACGATGCCGCACGATGCGCATCCCGTACACTCATCAGGTCTTACGGCCTCAGCATAGGCGTATCCCTGCACATTCACGCAAGTGGTTGTGAGCTCTATGACCTTCTTAGGACATGCTACTACACATAGCGAACATCCCTTACAGCGCTCAGTGTTAACCACAATAGCTCCTCTGATTTTACTCATATTTATTATATTTAAGGTTTTTGTTAGAAGCTGCATTATTCATACACGCCCCAAAAATCTAATTATATTTTCTTTATTACTTTATCTGCAAAACACTTTAATGAGTGCCATTGCGATAATCATACGTTTTCACACAGTATCAAACAGGCATCACCGGATGAAGACGTCCAAAGACTCTTAACTCCGGAACAGCCTGACAATCAAGGGTTATACATGTCTTTACAATAATAATTCAATATTCTGTCCAACATGCGCTTGGCTTCAATGGCCGGACTTTCGGGGTCAAGCTCTATTGCCTTGAGATAATTATTGATGGCCATCTGCATATTCCCTTTCCGCCGGAACTCATTTCCTATCTTGTAATATTCTTCAGCTGTCATCACTTGTAGTATTCTTTTTTACCCGCAGCCAAAGTGTTCTTCATCAGCGAGCATATTGTCATTGGCCCAACTCCTCCCGGTACAGGTGTAATGTACGAACACTTATCTGCCACTTCGTCAAACTTGACATCTCCGTTAAGGCGGAAACCGTTCTTGCGTGTGGCATCAGAAACCCTGGTCGTACCGACATCTATTACCACAGCACCGTCTTTAACCATGTCTGCCGTTACAAAATCAGGACTTCCTATAGCGGCTATCAATATATCAGCCTCGCGGCACTCTTGTTTCAACGTTTTAGAATGGCTATGGCATACTGTAACAGTAGAGTCGCCATACTGTTTCTGCATCATGAGCTGAGCCATTGGCTTGCCGACAATATTACTTCTTCCTAATATTACGCATTTCTTCCCTGACGTTTCGATGCCGTAGCGGCGCAGTAGAGTGAGAATGCCCAACGGTGTTGCTGATATGAAACAAGGAAGACCTATTGCCATACGCCCGACGTTGACCGGATGAAATCCATCTACGTCTTTCCTATAGTCAATAGCCATAATTATTTTTTGCTCGTCAATATGCTTGGGAAGAGGCAACTGTACAATGTATCCGTCGACATCGGGATCCTCATTGAGTTCCTTCACCTTAGACAACAGCACATCTTCTGTCACATCGTCTTCAAAACGTATAAGAGAGCTTTTGAAGCCACAAGCCTCACAAGCTAAAACCTTGTTTTTGACATAGGTCTCACTTCCACCATCATGACCGACAAGAATTGCCGCCAAATGCGGACGCTTGCCACCAGCAGAGACGATAGCCTCAACTTCTTGAGCTATCTCCTCTTTTATCTTAGCTGCAGTGGCCTTGCCATCTATCAATTGGTAACTCATAATATTTCTATTTTGTAAATATTCTACAAGCAAAAAGTATCACACATGCCAATATGGTAAACGTAACATACGACCATGAAGCACGAGAACACATACTTGCCCATCAACAACAAATTCCTGTATTTATTTTACTTCATTCTCCCTCTCATGCCTTTCATAGCACCCATCATCTGGCTCATTTTTGAGCCTGTGACCATCTTCATCATCTTGCGGGTTTGGTCGAACTGCTTTATCAGGCGGTTGACATCTTGGACGTTTGTTCCCGATCCCTTAGCAATCCTAGCTCTACGGCTAGTATTTAAAATTTCGGGATTAGTTCGCTCTTTGGGAGTCATGCTCAAGATAATGGCCTCGATACCTTTAAATGCATTGTCGTCAATATCGATATCCTTTATAGCTTTGCCTACACCCGGTATCATGGAAGCAAGATCCTTGATGTTGCCCATCTTCTTTATCTGCTGTATCTGACCGAGGAAATCATTAAAATCAAATTTATTCTTTTGTATTTTCTTTTGTAGACGTCTAGCCTCTTCCTCGTCAAACTGTTCTTGGGCACGTTCTACCAGGCTGACTATGTCTCCCATTCCCAATATACGGTCGGCCATTCGCGACGGATGGAATGCATCTATTGCCTCCATCTTTTCACCAGTACCAACGAACTTTATCGGCTTGGAGACAACAGTACGTATGCTTATCGCAGCACCGCCACGTGTATCACCATCAAGTTTAGTCAACACAACTCCGTCGAAGTCGAGCCTGTCGTTAAACTCCTTAGCAGTATTAACTGCGTCCTGACCGGTCATGGCGTCGACAACGAATAACGTCTCATCTGGATGCAACGAGTTCTTAAGCGTATAGATTTCGTTCATCATTTCCTCGTCGACAGCCAAACGTCCCGCTGTATCGACAATAACAACATCAAGACCTTTTGCTTTTGCTTCCTTTATAGCGTTTTGAGCTATTTCCACAACGTCCATGTTTCCAGGTTCTGAATATACTGGTACATTAACTTGTGAACCAACGACTTTCAACTGTTCAATAGCAGCCGGCCTGTATACGTCACATGCCACAAGCAACGGCGTCTTACGATGCTTGTTCTTCAGCATGTTGGCAAGCTTTCCACTAAAAGTTGTCTTACCAGAACCCTGCAGGCCTGACATCAATATAACAGACGGGCGACCGTTCAAATTAAGCCCGACACTTTCACCGCCCATCAATGCGGCCAGCTCGTCATGTACAAGCTTAACCATAAGTTGCCCTGGCTTCACAGCCGTAAGGACATTCATTCCAAGAGCTTTCTGTTTAACCGTATCAGTAAACGTTTTGGCCACCTTATAGTTAACGTCCGCATCAAGCAAAGCCCTACGCACATCTTTAAGGGTCTCAGCCACGTTTATCTCGGTAATTTTGCCCTCACCTTTAAGTATTTTAAAAGAGCGTTCAAGCCTGTCACTTAAGTTCTCAAACATAAGATAAAATAAGTATTCTTTTTAATCAAATTAATTCAAAATGTAAGCTATGCAAAGCCCTACAAGCGGATATGCCTATATTGACACCCAACAAACATGTTCTCTGCAAGAACCACGCCTGACAAAATGACACCAAGACACAATCATTCCGCATTTCGGCTTATGCTTTGCAAATATAAGCATTATATAGTAAAACCAACAACAAACAGACGTGTATTTAAAATATTTTAAAACACTTAACCATAAAACAAGCCATAACTTCATGTGGATGTTCATTCCACAAAAATGTAACTTCTTTATTTACTTGATTATATAGTGATGAATGCCTTACTTACAATTTTCAATACATCTACTACAAACTGACGAAATTACACACATCAGACAAAATTATAATATAGCAAATCCGAGACTTTAAAAGATAAGAAAACGACGCCTTGAATTGGAATCAAAAACGTGACACTTAATATAAAGTATGATACTAACCATACAAAAGCAGATAGCAAGACATGGTGTTTTACAATCCCCAAAACAACCTTTTAGGAAGCAAAATGCGGCATTTTACCAAGTAAAAGACCGTATTTTACAAGCTCCTGAATATCAACTTGTTAAATCAGGCCAAACATTGCATGACGACTTTACAGACTATCACAAGTTTCAATTTAAGCAAGTAATGGTATGCACATGGCATACAGACGCTCACAAGCTAAAATGCAAACTATGCGTTTAACAGCCGCAAAAATACATTTTTCAGGTAAGTATGTGATTTATAGGTCTTTTTAAGCTCCAAATTAGCAAAAAAAGCAAAATAAATTTCCGTTTAACGGCAAAAACCACTATATTTGCAAGCTCAAAAAAGTAAAGTGCTAAATTCGACAACAGTAATTACAAAAAATAAAAATGACTAAAGCAGATATAATCGAGGAAATCGTAACTTCAACAGGAATCACGAAGAAAGACGTTTCTGCAACCGTGGAGGCGTTTATGGAAGCGATCAAGAACAGTTTGCTCGAAAAGAAAGAGAACGTATACCTGCGCGGTTTTGGCAGCTTTGTAGTAAAACACAGGGCAAAAAAGACGGCGCGTAACATATCAAAAAATATTACGATAGAAATTGCCGAGCACGACTTTCCAAGTTTCAAGCCGGCAAAAAGTTTCGTAAATAAAATGAAAGGTGAATAATTTATTAGTTTCTACAAAAACAAAATATTTATAACAACTTAAAATTAATAGAACTATGCCAAACGGTAAGAAAAAAAAGGGCCACAAGATGGCAACACACAAGCGTAAGAAAAGATTAAGAAAGAACAGGCATAAGAGCAAGTAAGCCTACTGCCTGAAAGCTTGCAAAACACAGGCTGAAAGGGCATGCCGATACCATGAAAATAATATTTGTCGGCATGCCCTATTCTATGACAATTGAAGGAAGGTTTAACGTTTTTCAGGTTAATGTAACTCAAGACTTACAATAAATAAGATTTGAGCATTATCATAATAACAAAAGCAACATAACCTATATACTTCATATAACTAAGTTCAAACAATCGGAAATGACCAGCGAATTAGTAATTGACGTCCAACAGAAAGAGATATCGATTGCCCTGCTGGAAGATAAGAATCTGGTAGAGTATCAGACCGAGCAACGCTCGGCGTCTTTCTCTGTTGGCAACATCTACATGGCAAAGGTTAAGAAACTGATGCCTGGGCTCAATGCCTGTTTTGTAGATGTAGGATTCGAACGCGACGCTTTTCTGCATTATCTAGACTTGGGAAGTCAATTCAGCTCTTACGAAAAGTACTTGAAGCAAGTACAAAGCGACAGGAAGAAACTTTATCCATTCTCAAAGGCATCACGCCTGCCCGACCTGAAAAAGGACGGTAGCATACAGACGACTCTGAACGTCGGGCAAGAAGTAATGGTGCAAATAGTAAAAGAACCAATATCGACAAAAGGTCCTCGACTTACTGGTGAGTTAAGTTTTGCCGGACGCTATCTGGTCCTTATACCATTCAATGATAAAGTTTCGGTTTCTTCAAAAATCAAAAGCGGCGAGGAACGTGCACGACTGAAACAACTTATCAACAGTATAAAGCCGAAAAACTTTGGCGTAATCGTGCGCACCGTAGCGGAAGGCAAACGGGTAGCCGAACTCGACACGGAACTGAAAATCCTCTTAAAACGATGGGAGGATGCCGTTACCAAAGTACAGAAAACAGAAAAAAGACCTCAACTCGTATATGAAGAGACTAGCAGGGTCGTAGCATTGCTGCGCGACCTGTTCAACCCTTCATATGAAAACATATACGTGAATGACGAAGAGGTTTACAAGGAAGTTAAACACTATGTTACACTAATAGCCCCTGAAAAGGCAAACATAGTGAAGATGTACACAGGAAACGTGCCAATATTCGATAATTTCAACATCACAAAGCAGATAAAATCGAGTTTCGGCAAAATAGTAAACTACAAACATGGAGCTTACCTGATTATCGAACATACGGAAGCACTACATGTTGTAGACGTAAACAGTGGCAACCGCACACGCTCGGCAAACGGACAAGAAGCTAACGCACTTGACGTTAACCTTGGAGCAGCAGACGAATTGGCACGGCAACTACGCTTAAGGGACATGGGCGGAATCATCGTCGTCGACTTTATCGACATGAATCTTGCCGAAGACCGTCAAATGCTGTACGAGCGTATGTGTAAGAACATGCAAAAAGACCGTGCCCGGCACAACATCCTTCCGCTAAGTAAATTCGGACTTATGCAGATAACAAGACAAAGAGTCCGTCCGGCAATAGACGTTAACGTTGAAGAAACATGCCCTACGTGCTTTGGCACAGGCAAAATTAAGTCAAGCATCCTTTTCGTTGACCAATTGGAGAGAAAAATTGACCGACTTATCAACAAGATTGGCGTCAAGAAATTCTATCTGCACGTGCATCCATACGTGGCCGCATACATAAACCAGGGTTTTATAAGCCTGAAACGAAAGTGGCAAATGAAATACGGACGCGGGATACACATTGTTCCTTCACAGAAAATGGCTTTCTTGCAATATGAATTTTATGATAGTGAGAAACACTTTATTGACATGAAGGAAGAGATTGAGACCAAATAAGAAAACCGGTCAGCATGTATTTTCATGCGACCGGTTTTTTTATTCAGCCCACTTGCAGGACAATATTATTATAAAGTTCAGCTTATACGCAAAAGTCAAACATCCGTTTCAGACAGACTTTTCGTCAAAACCAATCACAGCCTTAATATATTCCTCGATTCTCGAATCATACATCTTCTTCAAACGACGCTTGTCAGATGCATGCATCAACATAAAGTATGCAAGCATCAGAACAACGCCAATAAAAACGCCTAACAGCAAAAGGACAACTCCGTTGCCGAATCCCGACAGTATTATTACAGGCATTACAAGTATTATTCCAGGAACCACCAAATTCTTGCTCCGTTCTTCCTCCCTGTCAAGTATACGTTGCTTGTCATAAACATAGTCCCTGACTTCTTCATCTGTCGTTCCATATTCTTCCGCACGTGGAAAATCCGGATTATCCTTATAGCTTTCCATTATACCGGTCACCATATGTTCGAAGTCGACGACACATCTTGGTTTAATTGAATGTAATATTGACATTGTATTATAATTAATGCATATAAAATTCACCAAATAATTTTAATCACTACCTTGTAGCCCTGAAACTACACATGTTCTTATAACGACGGACCATAAAGCGCTTGTAGATATTTCTTATCCATAACTTATGCGTTAGGATGAAAGCCAAACCTACAACAAGAAGCACGATAAATACAAGATCTTCACTTAACAGGCCTTTAAGTATAGAAATAATCATTACAGGACAAAACATGGCAACAAGTTCTGCAATAACCTGAAAATAATTACTCTCAACATTTCCCTTACTTATAAATTTTGTATTCAACGGTATTGTCTGTCTGTTGTAAACAGCCATCTGCATCAACAGGCAATACACAGGACCCGCAGTGAAACACATCATTGAGAGCAATGCCAATAATGAATATTTTCCCATAAATACAGTAGGGAGCATCAACAACAACGGCAAAAACAATATTGCCGTATAAAAATAATACTTTGCCCTAAGCAACTGTATTATGTTCTCTTTGTGAATCATCAGGCAATCTATATAATTACCTTCCGCACTCATAATCTTTATCAGTTGAATAGAGCCATACAATACAAATATGTAAACAATCCAAAATACAGTAAAGAAATCGTCCTCGTACAGATCTGTAAATGAAATGACAAGGCTTAACATTATAACAAAAATTGTTGCAAACATGAAAGACTTACGCAAATTCTTATTACGCATAAGACTTTTTGTCTCTAGTTTCAAATATTCTCCTATTTCACCATAACGGTCAAAAGCCCGCAATTCTGAAACATTTTTCATCTTCGTTTTTTCTGTACCAGAACTTTCAACATAGGTAAAATGATACTGGACGCGTTTGTTCAATTCTACAAAAGCAGCAAGTACAAAAATAATAAGTAAATAATTCAGCGGATGCCAATAAGCGAACCCGTCACCTGCGGAAGAATAAAAATTAAACAAATAGTCAATGTCTTTCAAGTATAAAGGCATGAAGACCAGTGCATAAAACACGACAGGCAACACCCACCATTTCACCGTTTGGTTGATCAAAGTCCTTACAAGCATATACCATTGGCTATTTATCGTTACAAGAACTTGGAATGAAACAACAACCCCAAGTGCTGCAAATACACCTTCACTAAACAATACCGTCATAATAGCATAAGGTACAGTAACGGCTGTCCATAAAAGATTATTTGGTGTAATAACGCTGGAATATATAAACATCTCTACGCAGGCATACTTGGAAATTGGAAGAAGCGAATATGGTTTGATTAACTGTACTGGAGTCTGCTGCCCAATAAATCTAATAATAAAATCAGCCACAAGAAGGAATGGAGCCAATCCGAACAATAGCTCGTATGGGGTATACGAACTTAAGTTGTTTGCGATTAGGGCCAAGATTATGGCAATGAACATAAGGTAAACTATAATAAAAGCTCCTCCTATATACAGAAACAGTTTTGCTATTTTATTCTGCTCATAGGCAACACTTCGTTTCTCGGCCAACTTTATATGTTTGCGCAACACCCTTAGCAACTGCAACTTATTCATGGTATTATCCAACACGTTGAATATTCAATAATCTTCCTGTGAATGTTGTTTCAGGCAAAAAGTCTTTTATCTCAAATCTATGACTTCTGCATTAGGGAAATCCTTTGCATTGAATCGGAACATTGTGTCAGCAAGGTTTTTCGCCTTAAAATTAGTCACTTTTATCGTTGTCCAACCGTTACTTTGCCTCATACGTATCGTCTTTGGAAGATAATTTTTACCTACTACTATATACATCTCCTTTATCGTACGCTTTTGATTAGTTGCATAAAGGTGAATCTGCCAACCTTCACTGACATTCTTCATTCCGAGTTTAAACCCATTCTTGTAAATACTTATGAATTTATAAGGATTCATTGACTGTTGCTGGGCTTCTGTCGGTGTACTTACATTAACCTCCTGATTCTTCTTCATATAAGTCCACTGGGTCTTTCCGTCATACCAAACAATCGCCTGTGGTGTTTTTGCATTGAACTTATTTCCCTTTATTGCAATTGTACCTGATGAATTCCCGTATTTACCGCTTATACTGAAATTTGCAACAGCACCACCCTTCCGTCCTATTATCGAAGCTGTCTTATCTAATATTTTACGAGCTTGAGTAGCGTTCTGTGCACTGATGCTAACTGTCAATACCAGTAGCATGAAGATTATTGATAGTCTTTTCATAAACATTATATGTCTTTTGGTTGTCATTTTCTTAATTGTGAAAACAGATTTTCAAGACTCGTCTCGTCTTGTATAAGAACTTCACGCGGCTTACTGCCTTGCGTCGCTCCAACGATTCCAGCTTTCTCCATCTGGTCCATTAATCGACCAGCCCTGTTGTAGCCAATTGAAAATCTGCGTTGAATCATACTGGTTGACCCCTGCTGGCTCAATACTATTGCACGTGCAGCTTCCTCAAACAAAGGATCCATATTATGCACATCCAAGTTTCCACCGCCCATGTCTCCACCGTCATCTGTAGCAGGCTCGGGCAGTTCCATTGGCTCCAATGGACCAGGTTGGGCGGCTACATACTGATTAATTCTTTCTATTTCAGGAGTATCAATAAATGCACATTGAACCCTGACAGGATCATTACCGTTAAGGAAAAGCATATCACCACGTCCAATAAGCTGATTTGCGCCAGGACGGTCAAGTATTGTCCTCGAGTCAATCATTGCACTAACCCTGAAAGCCATTCGACCAGGGAAGTTAGCCTTAATGTTTCCTGTAATGATAGAAGTTGTAGGACGTTGCGTTGCTATTACCATGTGTATTCCCACGGCGCGTGCCAGCTGTGCAATTCTGGCAATAGGCAATTCTATTTCCTTACCAGCCGTCATTATCAAGTCGCCGAACTCATCTATTACGACAACAACATATGGCATATACTCATGACCGTCAGTAAGCCTGAGCTGGTGGTTTATATACTTTTTATTGTATTCCTTAATATTTCTGGCTCCGGCTAATTTAAGCAAATCATACCTTGAGTCCATTAGCTTGCATAAGCTGTTCAGCGTACGTATAACCTTAGAAACGTCTGTAATGATTGGTTCTTCGCTATCATCAGGCACTTTTGCCATGAAATGTTGGGCTATAGGTGCATAAACACTGAACTCTACTTTCTTTGGGTCAATCAAGACCAACTTTAACTCATTAGGATGTTTCTTATAAAGCAATGAAGTTATTATCGCATTCAATCCTACCGACTTACCCTGTCCGGTAGCTCCAGCTACAAGCAAGTGAGGGAGCTTGGCAAGGTCAACCATGAATATCTCATTGGTAATCGTTTTACCGACAGCAATAGGCAGCTCCATCGTTGTCTCCTGGAAGCGCTTAGAATTCAAGACACTTTCCATCGACACAATATTCTGCTTCTTATTCGGCACCTCGATACCGATTGTCCCCTTGCCTGGAATAGGCGCGATAATACGTATACCGAGAGCAGCCAGGCTTAATGCTATGTCATCTTCAAGATTTCTTATTTTAGAAATCTTCACACCTTCCGCTGGAGTTATTTCATACAAGGTTATTGTCGGACCAACAGTAGCCATTATCGTCTTTATCTGAACGCCGAAACTATTAAGAACCTCGACAATACGATTCTTATTAGCATTCTGCTCCTTCATATCAATATATGGTTTCCCGTCGTTCTCATACTTTTTCAGCAAGTCAAGCGTCGGATACTTATATTTTGTCCAAGGCTCCCTAGGATCAATTGGAGTGGACAAATCCTTATGCCCGGAAACATCTTCAGAATCAGCCTTAACTTCCTTAGCCCCCTGGGTTATTATGATATCCTGACTTTGTCTTGCCGGCTCCTTATCAACGTTGGACAAATTATGAGGTTGGGGCTCACCTTTCTGCACTGTATCATTATTACTAACCTCGGCAGCATCGTCAAAAACAACGGTCTGAGTCTCAGGATCGTCGAACACTTCCGGGTCATCAAGTGTCTTTATCGGCTCAACCTGTTGTTTGCCACTTTTATCAGATACATTATTCTTGATGCCAAACTTCACATTTCCAGATAATTTCCCTACTGGATTAAGAATATTACGGACAACATTTATCGTTTCTTTGCTCAAATATGTCAAAAATATTATTGCTGACAACAATAATACAGCTGTAAGCCCGTAAACTCCAATTACATTCTCAATAAATTGTGAACAATATAGTCCGTGGTCGCCGCCAGGATTAAAAATCCGGCCCCCCATTACAGGAGTAAGTAATTTTGCGGCAGCAATCGACAACCAAATCATCGCTATCATAAGGCAAACAAACCACTTCAGAAGGTTAATATTGTATGCCTTAACTAATTTAAGTCCTGCCAGCCCCATAAAAACAGGTATTATAAAGGCAGAAATGCCAAAACTACGTGCTATGAAAAAGTATGATACAAACGCGCCAAACGAACCACAACTGTTTTTAAATTCCCTGTCCTTGTTAAGCACTTCATGCAAACTATGATCCAATATAAGACTTTGATCATATTGTCCAGTCGAAAAAAACGATAAAAATGCAATAATCATGTAAATCGACAAGAACACCAGAGCTACACCTATAATAAAATTAACAATATCATTATGGAGTATATTTTTCAGTCCGACAACATCAAAGAACGTCCTATCAGTATGTTTGTTTTTTTTCTTACCCATCTTTATTCTGGATTTTTTTATTTGCAAAAGTAATTGAAATTTGTCAGAACAAGCCACAAACTCATCATTTTTTTATATTTTTGCACACCGTTCGTGAAGCACGGGGTTTGGCTCACTTGATTGTGAAAACATGGAAAAGATCATATACAGTAAATTCGACAAGAGTGACATTGTGGCATTGCCGCGAGCCGTATTCGATGGCCGCATATTCGTCATCAACACCGAAGCCGAAGCCGAAAAGGCTGTAGCATACTTGTTGGGACAAGACATACTAGGCGTTGATACAGAAACGCGCCCCTCTTTCAAGAAAGGGCAAAGGCACAATGTCGCATTACTGCAAGTGTCGACACACGACACTTGTTTTCTGTTCAGGCTTAATCTCATAGGCATGCCTCCAGCCATAATCCGTCTTCTTGAAGACATTAACGTACCTAAAATAGGGTTATCATTGCACGATGACATATTGTCACTGCACAAAAGAGCTGATTTTACTCCTGGTAATTTCATTGATTTACAACAACACGTAGGAGAACTAGGTGTAAAAGACCTAAGCCTTCAGAAACTGTACGCCAACTTCTTCCATCAAAAAATAAGCAAGACTGTACGCCTCAGCAACTGGGAGACCGACGTATTGAGCGACAGTCAAAAAACGTATGCAGCAACCGACGCATGGGCGTGCATAAAGATATACGAGGAACTAATGAGATTGGAACGTACTGGAGATTACAAACTCGTAGTGAATAATTAGGTATAACCGCTACCACTACAATTAATGCCGTTAATTGGTTTTGCAATAATACATAACGAAAAGAAAATACCATCATAACTTAAAAATTAAATCAAGAATGTATCGTAACATATATTTAAAAAAGGGAAAAGAAGAAAGTTTAAAACGTTTCCATCCCTGGGTGTTTTCAGGAGCATTAAATAAAATAGACGAAGGCATAAACGAAGGCGACATAGTGCGTGTATTTTCAAATACTGGAGACTTCCTTGCCGTAGGCCACTTCCAGATAGGAAGCATTGCCGTGCGCGTGCTCTCATTTGAAGATATAGAAATAAACGGCAAGTTCTGGGAAGAACGTCTTGCATCAGCATTGGAAACACGTAAAGCCATAGGAGTGGCTGATAACAACTCCGGTGATACATACCGTCTGGTGCATGGCGAAGGCGACAACCTGCCCGGATTGGTTATAGACTGTTACGGTAAAACTGCTGTAATGCAGGCACACAGTGTAGGCATGCACACATGCCGCCACGAAATAGCCAACAGCCTCGTAAAAATAATGGGCGGAAATATTGAAAATGTTTATTATAAGAGCGAAACAACACTGCCTTTCAAGGCTGAACTAGGACAGGAAAACGGTTTCATAATAGGCGAAAGCAACGACGACACGGCCGTTGAAAACGGACTGAAATTCCATGTAGACTGGCTGAAAGGGCAAAAGACGGGCTTTTTCGTCGACCAAAGAGACAACCGCACACTACTTGAACACTACGCAAAAGGACGCAACGTTCTCAACATGTTCTGTTATACTGGAGGTTTCTCCGTATATGCCATGCGTGGAGGGGCTAACCTAGTCCATTCGGTTGACAGTAGCGCAAAGGCCATTGCCCTTACGGATGCCAACATGGCCTTAAACTTCCCTGACGACAGCCGCCACAAGTCTTTCTGCGAAGATGCATTCAAGTTCCTCGATGCATCAGAAAACACATACGACCTCGTCATACTCGACCCGCCGGCGTTCGCGAAACACCGTTCGGCCTTGCACAACGCCTTAAAAGGCTACACAAGGCTTAACGCTAAGGCTTTTAGCAAGATTAAGCCGGGTGGCATCATGTTCACATTCAGTTGCAGCCAGGTTGTAACAAAGGACAACTTCCGCGCAGCTGTATTCACTGCCGCCGCAACTGCCAACCGTCGTGTAAGGATATTACACCAACTACACCAGCCGGCAGACCATCCTATTAACATTTATCACCCGGAAGGTGAGTACCTTAAAGGTCTTGTATTATATGTTGAATAAGAGTTTCATACATAAAATTGAAACATACATAGCCGAAGGCTCCCTGCTCGACAAACACGCGAAACATATTGTGGCTTTATCGGGCGGGGCCGACAGCGTAGCCCTACTTTTGGCATTAAAACAACTCGGCTACGATGTTGAGGCAGCCCACTGCAACTTTCATCTTCGTGGGTCCGAATCAGACCGTGACGAACATTTCTGCGCAGAACTCTGCAAATCGAACTCCACACCACTCCACATCGCACATTTCGACACCACAACTTTTGCGCGGCTCAGACATGTCAGCATAGAAATGGCCGCCCGACATCTGCGTTATTCATACTTTGACAACCTAATAAAAGACATCGACGCTGTCGACATCTGCGTTGCACACCATAAGGACGATTCTGTTGAAACTGTCTTAATGAACCTGATACGGGGGGCGGGCATACACGGTCTGAAAGGCATCAGTCCTATAAACGGGAAGATAATAAGACCTATGTTGTGTGTTACGAGAGCGGAAATTGAACATGCCTTAAAACTAGCCGGGCAAGATTATGTTACCGACAGCACCAACCTGATCGACGATGTTACGAGGAATAAGATAAGGCTAGACATCCTGCCACTGATGCGGCAAATTAACCCGTCGGTCGGAAGCGCCATTGCCAAGGCCGCCGAGAGTGTGGCGCGCGCCGTTGGAATTGTGGACAAGATCATAACAGACGGAGCCCAAAATGCCATTACAACTAATAGCAACGGTACAACCATCATATCGGTTGAACGCTTGTTAAACGGTCCGTCACCACAGGACGTGCTATTCCATATCCTACAAGCACATTCGTTCGCACCGACACAATCAGCTCAGGTTTTCCGCGCCATACGTTCCGATGTGACTGGGCGCATTTTCAGTTCATCTACACACAAACTGCTCGTAAACCGCGGAACAATCGTTATCAAACCTATTGACGACGCTCCTACAATACGTACGATACGTATCCCTGAAGACGGATTATACGTATATGATGACACAACCAAAGTTAAGATAGAAACCCTGCCCTGCCCACCCGCCGACCGTACATCACTGCTTGACAAAAACTGTTGCTACGCAGACGCAGCCAAAACAGAATGGCCCCTAACCATAAGGACTGTAAGAACGGGCGACAGATTCGTACCATTCGGAATGAAAGGGTCTAGACTTGTAAGCGATTTTCTTACAGACCTTAAACTCAACCTGTTCGAAAAACAAGACCAAACAGTATTATGTGACAATAAAGGGCGAATACTTTGGGTGACAGGGTTGCGCACGGACAACCGCTTTAGAATATCTAAGGAGACAACAACCACTATAAAAGCAACCATAATCAGGAACTGACAAATGCCCTTTTTGCTTCATTCACTATGATACGAAAAGGCATGTTCAGGCCACATATTCGCCAATCTACACACATAAGTCCGAGCGGAAAAACAAAAGTCGGAAACAATAGGTTACCTTTTGCAAAGCAATATGCCATCTTTTACAAAGCAAAAGGTAACCTATTGTAATCTAAAAGACCATCTTTTACAAATCAATTAAAACAATATCTGTAAAAAGGAGACGGCCGCCCTAAATTAGACATCACATAATCGCATAATAATATATTATAAATCAATGTATTACAATATTGTATTCAACAATAAGTTTATAAGCGAAATCAATATATTCTTTGCATTATGTGCAAAACGAATGAATTGTAAAACCAGGAGTCAATGTCATGTAAAAAACACTGAAGCCACACGAATGAATGTATGGGAAACATACAAAACGGACAAATAAACAAACCAGCTTAAACAAGACTCGCGTTAAAATAGGATTATTGATTTGTTCTTTCAGAAATTTTATTATACCTTTGCTACATTAAAAAGGATAAAATCCAATAATAATAACAATGCGCATATTATCATCATTGTTATTGGCAGCTAAAATAAACCATTAATTTTAAAGGAAACATCATAAAATCAGAATAATATGAAAACCTACAAAATCCAAACCAATGTTTCTGGAACAAGAAGCATGATGGTAAGCGAAGAACATCTTAATACAATAAAAAAATACTCTCTGTTGAAAAATCTCATTGACAGTAACGGTATCATTGACGAATCAGTACTAGACAAGTTAAAACTGAACATCAGGTCGATTCTTGAATCTGAACCTGAAACAAACAGGGAGCTGCTCGACCTATGCCTGGATGTCATCTACAACAACAACATGAAGGCATTCGGATTGCACCAACTTGTATTGCTCTTCATTAAATGGGACGACGAAGCCAAACAAGAAAGCGAAGTTGACGATAAATCAGATGAATAAGTTTAAACTTTCAGACTGGCTGCCTACAACAAAGAAAGAAGTCGAGTTGAGAGGATGGGACGAACTGGACGTAATACTTTTTTCAGGAGACGCATACGTAGACCATCCATCGTTCGGCGTTGCCGTCATCGGCCGGACGTTGGAAGCGCAAGGGTTGCGTGTCGCCGTTGTGCCGCAGCCCGACTGGCACGGTGACTACCGAGACTTCAAGAAACTCGGCAAGCCACGATTGTTTTTCGGCATAGCACCCGGCTGCATGGACTCAATGGTAAACAAATATACGGCAAACCGGCGGCTCCGTTCGGAAGACGCATACAGTCCTGACGGCAGGCATGATTGCCGGCCCGAATACCCTACAATAGTTTACAGCAAGATTTTACGCAGCCTTTTCCCTGATGTGCCAATCGTGCTGGGTGGAATCGAAGCTTCGCTCAGGAGGTTGACGCATTATGACTACTGGAAAGACGAATTGCAAAAAAGCATATTGTGCAGCTCGGGTGCTGACATGATAATTTACGGCATGGGAGAAAAGCCAGTCACAGCCTTATGCAACGAGCTTTTGGCAGGAAAACAAATAAACGAAATCCGCGATATTCCACAAACTGTCTATTTGTGCCGCAAGGACGAAATTCCACCAGGGACGCCGGCGGGCGACATTACACTTCACCCGCACGAAGAGTGTTTGCGTGACAAAAAAGCCCAAGCCGAAAACTTCAGGCACATTGAAGAAGAATCAAACAAAATGCACGCCTGCCGTCTGATACAGGGAGTAGACGGCAGATATGTCGTGGTGAATCCGCCGTATCCTCCTATGACGACGGAAGAGGTTGACCGCTGCTACGACCTGCCGTACACAAGACTTCCCCACCCTAAATACAAAGACAAGCGCATACCCGCGTATGAAATGATAAAGCATTCGGTTAACATCCACCGAGGATGTTTTGGCGGATGCGCATTTTGCACAATAAGCGCCCACCAGGGTAAGTTTATCGCCTCAAGGAGTAAGGAAAGCATAATCAATGAAGTCAGGCAAATTATGGAAATGCCTGATTTCAAGGGATATTTAAGCGATTTGGGAGGTCCTTCAGCGAACATGTATGGTATGAGCGGAAGGAACAAGGACATTTGCGAGAAATGCAAGCGTCCGTCTTGTATAAATCCGCAGATATGCCACAACCTAAATACCGACCACAGCCAACTGCTTGAAGTTTACCATGCAGTTGACTCCCTGCCTGGAATAAAGAAGAGTTTCATCGGAAGTGGTGTGAGATACGACCTGTTGCTGCATAAAAGCAAAGACGAGAAATGCAACAAGGCGGCAAGGGCATATACTAAGGAACTTATATGCAAGCATGTAAGCGGAAGGTTAAAAGTTGCTCCGGAGCACACGTCCGATAACGTATTGAAGCTGATGCGCAAACCGTCATTCAAACAATTTGAAGAGTTCAAGAGAATTTTTGACGACATCAACACCAAAGAGAACCTGAGGCAACAGATTATCCCTTATTTCATAAGCAGCCATCCCGGCTGCAGGGAGGAAGACATGGCAGAGCTTGCCGTAATAACAAAAAATCTTAACTTCCACCTTGAACAGGTGCAAGATTTCACTCCCACCCCGATGACGGTAAGTACCGAAACATGGTACACAGGATTCGACCCGTACACATTAGAGCCCGTATATTCTGCAAAGACACAACGCGAAAAGCTGGCCCAAAGGCAATTTTTCTTCTGGTACAAACCCGAAGAACGACGCAATATAGAACATGAACTTACAAGAATCGGCCGGCAGGATTTGATAAAACGCCTATATGCAGGTGTGCCTTCTTACAAAAAAACGTATCATAAAAACGATGAATATAATAGAACAAGCAATCGTAGGGAAGAGAAACCAGCAAGAATGCGAGGACGGAATAGCCGTAAATGACAATTTCATAGCCGTTATTGACGGAAGTACAAGCAAAACCCCTCTGACAATAAATCCAGGCATGAGAAATGGCCGATACTGCATGGAACTAATAAAGGATTATATTAATAAAGCTCCAAAGGACATAGATCTCAATGGATTTTGCTTGAATATAACAAAAATAATACATTCTGAATACGAAAAGAAAGAATTAGATTTAGCCCGCTTGCAGCAAGCCCCGACAGAAAGGCTTACTGCAAGTGCTATTATATATTCTCATTACAGGAAGCAAATATGGATGATAGGCGACTGCCAATGCATCGCAAATAACACATTTTACGAAAATCCCAAACCACAGGAACAACCACTTGCCGAGAGACGAAGCGCATTCTTACATGATGTTATAAAAAAAGGGATGAACATAGAAGACATACAATCTAACGACCCAGGAAGAACATCTATTATGCACGACCTGATTAACAGCTGTAAAGAACAAAACATCGCTTATGCCGTAATCGACGGATTCGAAATACCATACGATAAAATCAAGATAATTGACGTTGTTGACAACGATAAGGATATAATACTTGCAAGCGACGGTTACCCAATATTAAAAAACACACTAAAAAAAAGTGAACATGAGTTAGCAATACAATTAAGCAAAGACCCGTTATGCATCAACCAATTTAAAGCCACAAAAGGATTAATGAAAGGCAACATCTCGTTTGACGACAGAAGCTATATCAGATTTAGAGAATAGTATTTACTAGTTATCCTGAAATTCAGTCCTTTACAACAATGGTCTTAAACCAATCCTTCAACACTCCTGCGTATTGGTTTTGAGAGTCACTAACAAGAATTATTGTTTTGCTACCATCTGTCAGTGTCGGTCCCAAACACATACCTTCATAATTTGCAATGGAATTGTCAAACAGTTTAAGTTTTGTAACAAAAGAATGTATCAAGCGTTTAGGTAGGAATGTCACACCCCGGTTAATTGTATAACCAACAGGCATGGCATAATCGTCACTAGGTTCAGTCTCATACAATTTACATAAAACAAAAGCACCAACTTTCGTTTTTGGAACATAGAACTCACGTTCAAGAACCAATAAGCGTCCATCTCCCAAGGACAACAGTTCACTTACACCCATGGCATATTCACTTGATTTCTTGTGCGCTGTTGGGGAATCCATCAGATATGCATATTGTGATTTAGGTTTTAAACTTTCATCAAAAGATAATAATCGCAATCTGTTGGCAACACCGTTTAATGAATTTGCCTGTCTACCGTCTACATATAATGTACTCTCACTTATTGTCCAAAACAAATGTGACTGTTCATCATAAGCCAACGACTCAAATCCATAATTACCCATTCCTTTATATAAGGACGGTATCTGAAGCGCTCGTCCGGTAAGTTTTCCACGACTGTCATATTCAACAATCGACGCATCAGCCTCCCTGCTAATAAAAAAAGTAGATGCCTTCTTACAAAATGCTATCCCCTCACAATCTCCGCCACGCAGACTGTCGCCATAAAAATCCTCGTATTTTACATCAATCAGCTCGCCTGAAATGGAATCTACATCTATACTGAAAACAAAAAAAACGTCGTTTGGTGACTTGTCTGAAACTACGGCATATTTATTACCTTCAATATGAGCAATACCACTATAATTTCCCGCCGGCACTGTTTTATGAAATTCTTTTTGCTTACATTCACGTACAAAAACAGTCTGTGAGCTAGCATTGTATCCAAACATAACAGATAACACGACCGACAACAACCTAATACTTACACAGTTATTCATATTAAATAAGCATAATACCTTACAAACAAAAAAGGAATATACCACATAAATGTGACATATTCCCTATTCTGTCGGGGCGACAGGATTCGAACCTGCGACCACCTGGTCCCAAACCAGGCGCGCTACCGGGCTGCGCTACACCCCGAAAAACGTACCTTCCCGTTTTGCGAATGCAAAGGTACGTTATTTTCGTCTAATATGCAAATTTTTCTACAATTATTTGATAATTCCCTGTTCTTTGAATATTTTTTTCAACGCCTGCACTCCACGTTCAACTTGCTCTTTCGTATGTGTGGCCATAAGTGCAAAACGTACCAACGTATCTTGTGGTGCACATGCAGGAGGTATCACAGGATTAATGAATACACCAGCATCAAAAGCAAGTTTAGTCACAAGGAATGTTTTATCAACATTACGCACGTACAATGGTATTATTGGACTTTCAGTATCACCTATTTCAAAACCTTCTTCCTTAAAACGCTTTAATGCATAATTGGTTACTTTCCAAAGACGCTCAATACGCTCAGGCTCATTTTTTATGATATGTAGCGCTTCCATTGCAGCAGCAGTGGCAGCAGGAGTATTTGAGGCGCTGAATATATAAGTACGGCATGTATGGCGGAGATAATTAATTGTATCCTTATCACCGGCGATAAATCCACCTATGCTGGCAAGACTTTTTGAGAATGTACCCATTATTAAGTCAACATCGTCAGTTACACCGAAGTGGTCGCACACACCTCTTCCATCTTTTCCGAATACGCCGAGACCATGAGCCTCATCAACCATGACGGAAGCATTGTATTTTTTCTTCAAACGTATTATCTCGGGCAAATTAGCTAAATCGCCTTCCATTGAGAATACACCATCAACAACAATGAGCTTGATTGAATCAGGACGACACTTCTGAAGTTGCTTTTCCAAATCGTCCATATCATTATGCTTATATTTCAAGCATGTTGCAAATGAAAGACGGCGGCCATCAACGATACTAGCATGGTCACGATCGTCACAAATTATATAATCTTCGCGCCCGCAAACTACGGACAACACTCCAGCATTAACCGAAAAACCTGTTGAAAAACACAAGGCCTCATCTTTATGCTCAAACTCTGCAAGCTCCTTCTCCAACTGAACATGAAGATCAAGTGTTCCATTTAAGAACCTGCTACCTGCACATCCTGTACCATACTTGTCCAATGCTTCTTTTGCCGCAGCTTCTACACGGGGGTCACCTGTAAGTCCTGTATATGCATTTGATCCAAACATTAGCACATTGTGTCCCTCCATTTGTACTTCAGTGCCTTGTTTGCCAGTTATCTCACGAAAATAAGGATAAACACCTGCTTTCATGAACTTCTGAGGTTCACGATAATTCTTGTATCTTTCTTGTAATAGTCCCATATATGAAATATGTATAGGTTTTAATGTGCAATAATTAACTAAATTTGCCGTAATGATGACGTTATCACCATACAACAAATCCGCCATAAACATTCACATTTCCAAATTAGACTGCAAAGATACAAAAAAATGCGAAATCTATAAGAAAAAAAATAGAAAAGTATTTTAAAAGCTAAAATATTACAATGACAGAAAAGAAAATATACCAAATATTATTATTTTTGCAGCACAATGGCTAACAAAAAAAGAATAATATTCATAATGAATCCTATTTCCGGAACCATCAGGAAATCTGGGATACCTAAGATTATTGAGAAAACTCTCGATAAAGAATATTATGAATTTTCAATAGCTGAAACCAACTACTCAGGACATGCATATGAAATAGCAAAAGACGCTAAAGAAAAAGGCTTTTACGCTGTAGTAGCCGTTGGTGGAGACGGAACTGTGAACGAAGTGGCGAAAGCAATTGTTCATTCCGATACAGCACTCGGTATCCTTCCATGTGGTTCTGGTAATGGTTTAGCACGCCATTTAATGCTTCCGCTCGACATTCAAAAAGCCGTAGAAGTAATTAATATGCATACGGTGCACGATCTTGACTATGGTCTCATAAACAACATTCCATTTTTCTGTACATGCGGAATGGGATTTGATGCATTCATAAGTATGAAATTCGCTGAAGCCGGGAAACGCGGACCTGTAACATATCTTGAGAACATACTTCGTGAAGGACTAAAATACAAACCTGAAACGTATGAGATTATAGATGAGAACGGCACTTCAATACGCCGTGCGTTCTTAATTTCATGTGCTAACGCATCACAATACGGAAATAACGCCTATATTGCGCCACAAGCTTCAATGAGTGACGGTTTGTTGGACATAACAATAATGGAACCGCTTGATATGATAGAAGCTTCACAAATAAGCATCGACATGTTCAATAAAACACTCAACAACAACTCAAAAATTAAGACATTCAAGACAAAGCACATACAAGTACATAGGGAAAAGGCAGGCTTCATACATTATGACGGAGAACCTGTAATGACAGATGCAGATGTTGACATTTCCGTAGTAAATAAAGGTATTAAAATTATAGTAAATCCTTTAGCTCAAAAATACAAACGTGAACCTAACATGATGCAGACAGCATTCAGTGTATTTTTCAACGATATTATGAATGTACGTGCTGATAAGAACAAACAAGTACGTCACATACAGACATTAAACAAAATATTACTGAAAAAGCTCAATAATCTGTAACAAGATTATGCTTCCAATCACAAATTGGTAACACAATAAGAATTCGGCGTCCTAAATTAATCAAATACCAAGTAGGCAATGAATTGAACAAGATAATGATTGAAACACCTAAAAAAACAATTCCCGGCCGGTTATTTTATTTGAAATCATCAATTAAACGGTAAATACAAAACAGTTTGTCTGAGATTACATTTAAGTAATAAGAATCATCCTTTTAATTTCTCATAAACAATTTATCTTATTATTATTAAATGCAGAGGCACAATTAAACATTATTAAGCAAATTTATTGTGCCCCTGTTAGTGCTAAATATTATTGTAGAGAATACCGATCAACATATTTCTGCACCAATTCCTTATAACTTTCCGATACAGGTATAAAAACATCTCCGATAACTATACGCCCACGGTCTATCATGTTGATTTTGTCCATATTTACAATAAATGAACGGTGAACACGCATAAACTGATAATGTGGAAGACTATCTTCAACCGTTTTCATATTCATAAGTGTCATCATCGGCTTACGATTACCACTAAAATAAAATTTAACATAATCTTTAACCCCTTCGACATATAATATATCATCAAAATCAACACGCACCAATTTGTATTCACTTTTAACATATACAAATCTGTTTTTCATCATTGATTCCTGCCGCGTTATGGTGCGTAAAGAGTCAGCTACACTATTTACAGCCATGACGAAATCATCATAACTTATGGGTTTTAACAAATATCCAGCAGCTTTCACCTTATAGCCGTCCACCGCGTAACGATCAAAAGCAGTTGTAAATATAACTTTTGTTTTCGATGGCAAAAGACGAGCCAATTCCAATCCATTAAGTTCCGGCATTTGTATGTCTAGGAAAAGAATATCTACAGGTTTTATCCTTAATTCCCCCATTGCTGTCACAGCACTTTCATAAACACCAACAAGATTAAGCTCGGGTATTCTTCTCGCATAGCTTGCCAAGAGTTCAGCAGCTAACGGCTCATCATCTATTATCGCACAATCCAACTTCATAAATAGTTATTTTTGAATAATATATATTTTCATGTTCGTCCAACCCCTTTTGCCATTCATATTTACCGGGATAAGCCAATTCCAGACGTTTTGCAACCTGCTCAAGCCCTATTCCATGGCCACTTTTATCTGTATTATCCTTAGGGTAATTACTATTTCTTATATCACATATTATTTTACCAGCTTCATACTTTAAGGAAATAAATACAAAACTATGATTTGTAGCACTTATACCATGCTTAAAGGCATTCTCAACAAGTGAGATGAATATAAAAGGAGCGACTCTTATATGATCTGAGCCAGGCACATCGACAGATAAATCAATATTAACATTCTTGCTCAATCTCAATTTCATTAATTCCACGTAATTACGGATAAAATCCACCTCGTCCTTCAAACTGGCCGAATTATCTTTTCCTCCATAAAGCATCTTGCGCAACAAAGCACTTAACGACAATACTGCACGCTGAGCCTTATCCGTGTCAAAAGAAATTAGCGCATAAATATTATTCAACGTATTGAGTAAAAAATGTGGATTTATCTGATTGCGCAAATTACTCAATTCCGCCTCGGTTTTTTTCATTTCCATTTCACGCCTTTCCGTTTCCGCTTTATGCCACCTCATCGACAGACGCAACGATGCAGCCAATACTACCGAAAGCAAGAAAGGGAACATTTTCCGCATGAAACCAAAAAACAACGCCATAGGTTCCGGAGCTGGCCTTGGAGGTCTGTGTGCTATCCACCCTGAGCTTTCCTCCATTGAATGCATTTGATCCATAAGGACATCCAACCCGAAAGCAAACAAAATTATCAAGAGCAGGTTTATACAAATATACACATTTATACGCCGCTTCACAAAATAACGGGGTACAAGCCACAAATAATTAATATAAAACAAAATGCACAATGACAGCGGCAAACACAAACGCATGAAATACATTAAAGTCGAATGGCGCATATGCAACGGTACAAATACAACCGTGGGCAATGCGACAAGCAACCAACATACTACATGGAAAGCTACTGTGTATAATTTCTTTCTCACCATTCTGAAACAATCAGTCCCAACTATCATAATCTCTTCTAATCTACATGCAAAAATAAAAAAAATAAAGCATTAGAAAAAATAAAATGGATACATGCCTCCAATTAATAGAGACATATATCCATTTTGTCGGTATACATTTAAATATTTAATATATTTTAGCAAAGACCTTGCTAAAATTCCATACAACAAGAACAAACCGGTTACACATTTGCTTGTAATTGGCTAAGCCTTGCTATATATTTTCCAAGAATATCAAACTCAACATTCACTTTTGAACCTATCCGTATCGAATTGAAATTTGTATGTTCAAAAGTATAAGGAATTATAGCGACCGTAAATTGCGATGCCGTGGGAGAGCACACTGTAAGCGAAACACCGTTAACCGTAACACTTCCTTTATCAACAGTAAAATATCCTTTGCGCGCCATTTCCTTGTCAAACTGATATTCAAAAGTAAAATAAGTACTGCCGTCAGCGTCATTTATAGCCACGCACTCTGCTGTCATATCCACATGCCCCTGTACGATGTGTCCATCAAGGCGGCCGTTCATTAACATTGAACGTTCGACATTAACATTGTCGCCGACTTGCAACAACCCAAGGTTAGATCGTTCCAAAGTTTCTTTCATCGCCGTAACCGTATAGGTATCGCCGTCAATGCGGACTACGGTCAGACATACACCGTTATGTGATATACTTTGATCCACTTTAAGTTCAGACGTGAACGGGCACCTCAATGTAAGGTCAATGTTACCCTTGTCCTTCTCCACCGCTACTACAACAGCGGTATCTTCAACTATTCCAGAAAACATATTTTTTAATATAAACTATTTTATAAAATATGGGCAGGAACCTATGTCCTGCCCATGTATTATGAAAAAAGACCGTACCAGTGATGTGATGAAAACTCCGAGCTATATAAGATTTGAGAGCTCTCCGCCTTTGTAATCCACCGGCTTTACAGCTATGTCTTGCGACATTGTGGCCCGCCATTGACAAGAGAAGTCATCTCGGTTTTCGTTTTTTTATTGATGAGTATCCCGATCGAACCAATACGGTCTATGTTTCACCATTTTGATGTTGCAAATATATGAATTAAAAGCCAACCTTGCAAATATTTCAGTATTTATTTTCGCCTTTTCATACCTATGCATTCAGACAAATAAGTTTACGTTGCTGTTATCGGCCCTTTCCATATAAGTCGCAACCCCTCCGACATTGACACAGTCAAGCAATTCCTCACGTTTAACACCCATTACGTCCATCGACATCTGGCATGCAATAAATTCAACTCCATTATCAATAGCGGTTTGACGAAGTTTTTCCAAAGAATCAACACCTTTTTTACCCATGACATGACGCATCATCTTCGAACCAAACCCGCCCATATTCATTTTTGACAATTTCAGCTTACGCGAATCCGACGGCATCATCATCCCGAACATTTTACCGAACATATCTTTCGAAACTTTAGGCTTACACTCTTTCTTTATGGCATTCAATCCCCAGAATGTAAAGAATATCGAGACCTTCTCACCCGTAGCCGCAGCCCCATTTGCCAATACGAAAGTAGCCAAAACCTTGTCCAGGTCGTCACTAAACAAAATGAGAGTCTTGCCTTTACCGCTGTGCGCAGAAGATAGGACATTAGTAGTCTTTCTGTCCAAGCCTTTCTTCACGAGGACAGAATATGTTCCTCCGTCTACGTTTGTTGACATAAGAGTGTTGCCTGTCATTTTGCACCATGATTCTACATCACGAAGAAATCCTGCATCTGTTGCCTTTATCTCCAAACATTTACCTTCTTGAAGTTTTCCAACACCCTGTTTCAATTTTAATATTGGCCCTGGACATTGCAAGCCGCATGCATCTATCCGCACAACATCATCCAACCCTTCAACTGTGTCATGACTGCAAGAGCAACTTCCTTCTTGTTTATCTATGTCACAAGGCACGTTCATACTCGCCGTGGCAGCCTTGTAAGTCTTAAATCCTCCAATCAAATTATGGACATCCTCGTATCCGTTATCCTTAAGTATGTTTGAAGCCAGATATCCACGAAGGCCAACCCCGCAATACAACCATACAGGACGATCCTTGGGGATCTGCCCCATACGCTCACGCAATTCGTCAAGCGGAATGTTGACCGCACCCTTTATAGCCCCCAAAGCAAACTCGTCACTTGTACGCACGTCAACAAATGTAACCTTGTTTAAATCAGCATCCTTAAGTTCTCTCCAATAAAGTGGGAACATCTTTCCACTTAATATGTTAGTTGCGACATAACCGGAAACTGCGACAGGATCTTTAGCTGACGAAAAAGGAGGTGCGTAAGCATGTTCAATACGTGTAAGGTCGTAAACAGTACCACCTGTCTTTATAACATATGCATATTCGTCAACACGCTTGTCCACGCCTTCACGTCCGACTATCTGTGCTCCATACAGCCGTCCACCATCAGGCGAGAACGTTATCTTGATTGACATCATTGATGCGCCGGGATAATAGCCAGCATGCGACATTGGATGAACTGTTGCCGACAGACACGGTATGCCTAGTTGTTTAAGACGCTTAGCCGGCATGCCCGTAGACGCGACGGTAATATCGAAGATCTTTGCAATAGACGTTCCTATCGAACCTTCATATTTGAAATGGTTGCCAAACACGATGTTGTCCGCCACAATACGCGCCTGGCGGTTTGCCGGTCCTGCAAGAAAATTGAGCCAAGGCTTATTTGTAATCGGATTAGGATACTCAATGGCATCGCCGACGGCATAAACATCGTTGTCCGATGTTTGCAAATATTCATTTACATAAATGCCACGGGCCTCGCCTATCTTCAGTCCGGCATCATTTGCCAGTCCCGTCTCGGCACGTACACCTATCGACAATATTACAATGTCAGCCTTAAGAGCAACACCAGACTTCATGCTAACCACCAACTGGCCGTCTTTTCTACCAAATGATTCAACAGTCTGGCTAAGGTACAAGCCAACGCCCTTTTGTGACAAATGCTCGTGTACAAGCGCTGCCATCGAATAATCAATAGGTGTCATTACCTGGTCGGCCATGTCGACAACCGAAACCCTAGCACCGGCATGAGCTAAGTTCTCGGCCATTTCAAGTCCGATGAAGCCTCCACCTACAATCACGGCGCGTCGAATATTATTCGACTTTACATAATCTTTTATCCTGTCAGTATCATCAACATTGCGCAAGGTAAATATCCCAGGGTTGTCAATTCCAGGCAATGGCGGACGTACGGGCGAAGCACCTGGAGACAGCAATAACTTATCATAAGACTCGACATACCCGCTACCGTCACGTTTCCTTACCTTTACGCTCTTGCCTTTCAAGTCTATTTCAATAGCCTCATGTCCTGTACGCACATCTATGTTAAAACGCTTGCCGAATGCTTCCGCTGTCTGAACGAACAACTTGTCACGATCAGAGATAACACCACCAATGTAATAAGGCAAGCCACAATTAGCATAGGAAATATAATTCCCTTTTTCCAGTAATATAATTTCAGCTTTTTCTGTATTTCTACGTATTCGCGCCGCCGCCGTTGCTCCACCGGCAACACCTCCTATTATCAGAACCTTCATAATTAAATAACTGTATTTTTTTAATTATACTTATCCGCATTAAAATGAACAACATCATTGATGTAACCATCGCACACACATGCAGACTCATTATTTCATAATTGCAAAGAAAACATTTTATTTCTGATTTACGAAATCAGGAATCCATAACCACCTTGTTTTTAATAAAATTTTTCACAAAATGCAGCAATACAAACAATGTTGAACGGATAAGACACCTTTAAAAAACAGACGTATTCCACTACAAAAATATAACAAAACAAAAAAAAGTTTGACTAATTCTGTTTTCTTACAAGAGTATGATAAATTTGCATCAGACATCTTTTTTAATAACTTAAATCAAGACAAAATGAAAAAGAACAGAATCCTTACGCTGGCTATGGCGACAATTACCGGATTGACACTTTTCTGCGGCAAAACAATGGCTCAAGACACGATGTTGCCTACTCCAACAAAGACAAGTACAGACGGCAGTCTCAATAAGGCATTTCAGGACCGCCGCTCATCACGGACGTTCACAGACAAACCAATATCTAACCAAACATTGTCAGACCTGCTTTGGGCTGCTAACGGAGTAAACAGGGCTGACGGAAGACGTACCGCCCCTTCGGCACGTAACAAACAAGACATTTCCATCTATGTCGGCAAAGCCGACGGCACGTTCAGATATGACGCCCAAGCAAACAAACTGGTTAAAATTGGCAATGGCGACTTACGTAAGGCTGTATCCGGCCGCAACCAGTTCATACTGACGGCACCCGTAGTGCTCGTGATTGCGTCAGACACTGAATTACAGGGCGGCAACATGGTTCTAAGCGGCATAGACGCAGGCGCCGTAGTCCAGAACGTCTATCTGTACTGTGCAGCCAACAAGCTAGGTACAGTTTGCTGCTATGCCGGCGAAAACACAGATGAAGTACAAAAATTCCTTGGTATAAAAACAAATATCAAGCCACTGGTTTACATGCCGGTTGGATATTGACGATAATTTATCAAACTAATTAAGTTTGACACAAAGCATTAAACAGTACTTACGCGTTCGGAATACAACCTACAACAAATCAACTTAACATAAAACGACGGGCGTGTGACTTTACATTAAGCCTCACGTCCGTTGCTAACACACTAACGGCAGCAACATATATATTGGTGATTGTCAGGCAATTAAGGCTTTAAATATCAACAACACGTTCATGTATGCCAAATATCGTTTTGTAAAAGGCCACCTTTTAGGTTTCAAAAGACAACCTTTTACCCGACAAAAGACGGCATATTACAATGCAATACATCATCTATTGCTTTTTAGTCGTTTTCCACTCATTTCCATACACATAATTTATATAAAAAAGCCCTACGTAAAAACTACGGACAATACATTTTCACCCCACCCCACGCCGATATACCACAATCACCCCAACGGTGCATATACAACAGGCATAAAAGTGTTATAAATAACACAAATAACAAAGAAAAACATGCACGACCTTGGAAATCTTTAATAAAAACATTAATAAACTGCATTATATGTAGCTTTTTAGAAGTTTAATTAGACTTTTTTTTTGCCGTTATCAAAAAAATGCTATCTTTGCATTAAATAAATACATAATCTTTGACATAACCCTAAAACAAGTCCGGCAAATCTTCTTGCAATATGCGTCTACGACGCATGAAAATATAAAAAGAAGACAAAAACACTGTTTACTAATTAAATAATACTATAAATAATGAATGACAAAAATCTAATGAACAAGGCAGCGGACAACATACGTATCCTTGCTGCGTCAATGGTAGAGAAGGCCAAATCGGGACACCCGGGCGGAGCCATGGGCGGTGCCGATTTTATAAATGTCTTGTTTTCCGAGTTTTTGGTTTACGACCCTGAGAATCCATCATGGACAGGACGCGACCGCTTCTACCTTGACCCGGGACACATGTCTCCGATGCTTTATAGCGCATTGTGCCTCCAGGGCAAGTTCACACTTGACGAACTTGCAGAGTTCCGCCAGTGGGGTTCGCCTACACCAGGCCACCCGGAACGCGACATTGAACGTGGTATAGAAAACACGTCAGGCCCGTTAGGCCAAGGTCACACCTTCGCCGCAGGAGCCGCTGTTGCCGAGAAATTCCTCGAGGCTCGCCTTGGCAAGGAAGTTATGCAACACAAGATTTACGCCTATATCTCCGACGGAGGCATTGAAGAGGAAATATCTCAAGCTACCGGACGTATAGCAGGCATTCTGGGATTGAACAACCTCATCATGTTCTACGACTCTAACGATATCCAGTTATCAACCGAGTGCAGTGAAGTGATGAACGAAGATACAGAAGCAAAATACAAGGCATGGGGCTGGAATGTCATGAAAATCAACGGAAACGACGTTGACGAAATACGCAAGGCACTCACAGAGGCACAAAAGGAGCAGCACCGCCCCACGCTTATCATCGGTAAGACAGTCATGGGTAAAGGTGCGCTCAAAGAAGACGGCTCAAGCTACGAGCACAGCATAAAGACCCACGGCGCACCACTCGGCGGCGAAGCTTATGTCAACACAATAAAGAATCTCGGCGGAGACCCCGAAAAACCATTCCAAATATTCCCCGAAGTAAAGGAACTTTATACCCGCAGGGCTGAGGAACTGAAGAAAATCGTGGCCGAACGCCGTGCAGTCGAAGCTGAATGGGCTAAAAAGAATCCCGAAAAGGCAGCACAGCTTAAAGAATGGTTCAGCGGGAACGCACCAAAAGTTGACTGGAGCGCATTGGTACAGAAAGAAGGTGCAGCCACGCGTGCAGCGTCTGCCGCATGTCTCGGCGTACTGGCAGAGCAAGTACCTAACATGGTTTGCGCCTCGGCTGACCTTTCAAACAGCGACAAGACAGACGGTTTCTTGAAGAAGACCACGTCTCTGACAAAAGACGATTTTAGCGGTGCATTCTTCCAGGCCGGTGTAAGCGAACTTACAATGGCTTGCATGTGCATCGGTATGTACCTGCACGGTGGCGTAATACCTGCATGTGGTACATTTTTCGTATTCTCAGATTACATGAAACCGGCAGTACGCATGGCTGCGCTCATGGAAGTGCCCATCAAGTTTATATGGACCCACGACGCATTCCGCGTAGGCGAAGACGGTCCTACCCACGAGCCTGTCGAGCAAGAAGCCCAGATACGCCTCATGGAGAAACTGAAGAACCATCACGGTAAAGACAGCGTACGCGTATTCCGTCCGGCTGACGCCGACGAAACAACCGTTTGCTGGGCTATGGCTATGGAAAACATGGAGACACCGACCGCACTCATCTTCTCACGCCAGAATATTGCCAAGCTACCTGCCGGCAACGATTACGAACAGGCACGCAAGGGTGCTTACGTTGTAGCCGGCTCTGATACCGACTTTGACGTTATCCTGTTGGCAGACGGTTCTGAAGTGTCTACACTTGTAGCCGGAGCAGAATTGTTGCGCAAAGACGGAATCAAGGTTCGTATCGTCAGCGTTCCGAGTGAAGGATTGTTCCGCAGCCAAAGCAAGGAATACCAGGAAACTGTTTTGCCAAAGGGAAGCAAGATATTCGGAATGACAGCCGGACTGCCTGTTACGCTCGAAGGACTTGTCGGCGCCAACGGAAAAGTATTCGGCATGCCTAGCTTCGGCTTCTCGGCACCTTATAAAGTACTCGACGAAAAACTCGGATATACAGCCGAGAACGTATATAACCAAGTTAAAGATTTCATGGAGGAATAAGTTATGGACATCAAGACTGTAGGAATAGCTTGCGACCACGCAGGTTATCCACTTAAGAAATTTGTAGTAATGTATCTGGAAGAGCACGGCTATCCATATAAGGACTTTGGCACGTATAGCGACATGAGCTGTGATTATCCGGACTTTGCACACCCTTTGGCAGAAGGAATAGAAAGCGGCGAAATCTACCCCGGCATTGCTATATGCGGCAGCGGAGAAGGCATGGCCATAACACTGAACAAGCATCAAGGTGTGCGCGCAGGCCTGGCATGGAATGCTGAGATTGGTGCGTTGATACGTCAGCACAACGATGCAAATGCGATTGTCCTGCCCGGACGTTTCATCGACAATAAAACAGCCGAAAAAATCCTTGATACATTCTTCAAGACCACATTTGAAGGTGGCAGACATCAGCGTAGGGTTGAGAAAATTCCTGTAGGAAAGGCCGAATAATAAGCTTATAAAGCATCCCCCTCAATAAGCAATACATGAACGGACCGACAAATGGGATATGCCTTATTGGCTAATCCACAAATGTCGGTCCGTTTAATCTTTATACAATTCGTACCTTCTATATAATCAGTACATAACGTATTGAATAATATAACTGGACGGCTAAAATATAAATAGGAAAAAGCGAAGACAGTTTGTAAAATCCGACATAGAGCCCCTCGAATATTTCATTTATATCAGAATACCTACCGCATGCGACACCGTAACTTATTGAAGAAGCGACAACGATAAAAGCACACACCGGAACTATCGCCGAACTGAACGCACTGGGATACAAACTACCTGAAACACCAAGAAGAACGGCATGAGGCACAAAGGAAAGGGCAACAACAACTATTAAAATAACAACTGCCACAGTTAATGCAACATAAAAAGCATGTCGTTGCCTGTAATCTGCAATACCATTTACGGCAAACACCTCTTTAAACCTACTATGCGTAAATGCCCCGTATGCCATAACAAAAAGAATAAGCCATACAAGTAATTGACTGGACACATTGTCAACAAAACTACCCATAAACCATCTTATTCCTTCACTGCTCAACATCGATCTGCATGGCAATGAAGGGATTGCGGATGAAACAATCCATGAGAACAGGACTGTGGCAAGCTGTAAAACAGCCAATACCACAGCCATGACAGATAATATGCTTTTCTTATTACACATGAACTCAATTATCATCAGGACGAAGGTTGTCGGCATCAAGGATATGGAGTTCTATGGCCTTGGTCACAAGACGTGTGGCATTCACGCCAATACCGCCGTTACCTTCAGGGAACAATTTCCTAACAAGCTCATTTTGCCTTTTTTCCAAACTCTTGACACCAAAAGGCATTCCTCTAAGTCCAGTTATTTGCTCTTTCGTATATCCTAAAGCCAAATGACGCAAAAAGCGCTCGTCATACTCGTCAATCTCATAATTAACTAATGCTTCTTGCCTTAATATCTGACTGTTTACACTATACTTGAAACGCTTGATTATTTTCTCTAGAATCGGTTGATTAAACACAAGCTTACGGCCGCTCATTACACTGGCAATGTCTCCACGCGTCAGCAGTTCACCGCTTTTGAGAATTATACCGTCACATCCAGCGTCAAGTACGTCCACCCACAACTTCTCATTGAGTATTTCACCTGTAAAAATCAGAATCTTTATATCCGGACTCATCTCTTTGGTATGTCTGCATAGCTCCACACCTACGGTAGTAGAACCACCAAGCCCCAAATCCAGCAATACAAGATCAGGCTTCTGTTGTTTTAACAACGGCCAATATTCAGTTTCAGAACTTGCGGTTCCTATGATTTCGGCCTCAGGAACATCATTCTTTAATATACCCTCGGTACCTTTAAGTTCCAACGGTACATCCTCAACAATTATAATTTTGAACTTATCCATAACTGTAATATCTTCACATTTGCAAAACTTATTGTTCCATTTCTTTTGATTCCAATTCCGTAAACATATGTGCCCGGGCAAATGTCATGTAAACAAACGTGGCACCACATCCTTCAGATACGACCCTCAACCCACATCCGTGCATGTTCGTAATTTCTGCCATTTCACGTATTATCTGTCTGCATATCAAAAAAGGAATGTTTTGCACCAATGGTGCGAAGTAATCAAAGTTGCCCGTATCAGTATGATTAATCTTATTACATGAAAGCCGTAGTGTAAGATATTTTCCGTCTGCATTTGCTACTATTGTCTCGGAAGCAATGTATCCGCAACTCTCTTTCAACACGTCAAACAAATATGACAATAACACTTCGTCGAACAGAACAAAGTCATCAACACAAACGTAATCCTTCAACGATACTGGAGCACAATTGAACTTGGCTTCATCTGCCTGTGACTTCACCTGACCATATAAAATAGTATAAAGCTCCTTATAATAATAAACAAGCTCTTTCACACTTTGCATATCAATGTCAACATTGTCAACCAACTGTCTGATTCTGGCAGGATAATACATGGTTTCGTGCTTAAGAGTACTCAGACAATTATCGATTATATTGTTACTTATGTACACTTTCTCTGTTTCGTATATAACACGGTTCAGTTCATCTTCCTGATATTCAAGGCTTAAACGTCTTGGTTCATCATAACTAACCGAACGTATCAATGTTTCCTTAATTTTATTAACCACATCTTTCAATACGACAGGATATTTTGAAACATCAATACTTCCAATGTAATTTAACTTAGACTTATCATCAATGTCTGACAATAATACATTATTTGCCTTATCTATCCTTTCTACGCAAAACCTAAAATACAAAACATGACGATAATATAGAAAATAAAATGCAAAAACAATTCCAACGAGCAACAGAGCAAGAATAATAATTGCTATAATCTTATTTGAACTGCTTGCCTGCATAGTCTTGCAATAATCATCAAGCCCCTTGTCTGCAGAGCGTTCCTTAAATAAACTTGTATAAACTCTGTTATTATAAACATACAAATCCCATTCATTTAATGCCAAAGCTGCAACGGCACATTCATTTCTAATGTCTAAAATTATGTCATAATTGGTTTTCACACCATCATGAAACCATTTCAGTTCCGCAGGCATGGATTCGCTACCACCTTCCATTACCATAAATGAAGTATTGCCGGGATGCAATGACCAATAATGCCTGTTAAGATAATAGAGTGTAGAATCGGCGAATACAAGAGTCTTATCAAATTCCCCTCTTACATTATTATAATAAGCAGAATCGGCGAACGCTCCAGCCTTTTGTAAATTATATGGAACAGCATTAGTCACTTTACCTGCATGTACATTAGCCAATGTTACGAGGCAAAAAACAAATATGGACAAGCAGCGGGCCACACCATAAGGTAATCGGAAATAAAAACGTGAACCTTTACCCTTTACGCTTTCAGCAAATAAACCGCAAACATTGAATATATTACTAACCTTCTTGTACTTATCAATTATACCCTTACAATTCAACAATCCGAAACCATGACCGTTGTATACCTTATGATTGAATATGCTTGCAAGTTCATCATCAGAAAGTCCGGCCCCCGTATCTTTCACAGAAATCTCAACATAGTCAGAAGTTTTAACGGCATTAACACAAACGCGACCGCCTTTAGGAGTAAACTTACGTGCATTGTCTGCAAGGGTATTCAACATAAACAAAGTCAACACCTTATCAGCTTTTACCATAACATCAGAAGGTTCCACCTTAAAGTTTATGCCTTTAAGTTTGAACGACATTTCCGACTTGGCCAACACATCAAAAACATCCATCAGGTTAAAGCTCTCAATCTTAAGATTTATTTGTCCCTGCTGGAGTTGTATCCAATGTGTCAGAACATCATTATATTCGTTTATCTTTCCAATAAGTTCGTTCACATAAAGCAAACGTTCACTACGTATTTCATCTGTATCCTTACCACTTTCCAACTTTCTGACTTCATTAATTATCCTGTCAATATAGGGAAGGACATTACCAACAAGAAACACCTTTGCCTTATTATCAAGACTCCGGCGTTTATATTTCTCTAACTGAAGTTTGCTTAATGCCAACTTCTCACTCATTTCCTCAGACCTGTCGTCCAATTCCGCCATTCTGGCCTTATCAGCCTCTTCCCATTTTCTTAACGGCAAAAGCAACTTCTCAATATAAGCATCGCGCTGTTTACCCTTTCCAAGTTTATTGAAAACAAAAAACAGTACAACCGCAATTAAAATTAATGACAATATGAATATTATCAATAAATTTAGTTGTGTTGATACCCGCCCAAGCTGTTCAGCCCTTGCCTCAAGTTGCCGGTCTTGCCTTGTTTCCTCTTGTATGTCCAAATATTCATTACGGTTTATGTCGCTATTGTTCTTATCATTCATGGCCGAATAGACAATACTCAAACATTCCCGTATACTTGCAATTTGTGCTGGAGCCTGCTTTATGGCCTTATTCCTGGTAAGTGCACGCTCAAGACAAATCAAAGAGGAATTATAATCCCCCAAATCCCAATAACAAAAAGACAAAGTACGGTAAGCACCTGCAATCTGGTAAACATCGCCATAATCTTCAAACAACACAAGCGCCTTCTGCGCCAAATATCCAGCGATAAGGCTGTCCGGCATATCATGGTCGTTGAGGTAAACTATTGCAGCTTCATTATTGGCAATAAGACTATCCCCAACCTCGCGGTCAAGTAGATGTTCACTTATTGCCTGCAAGGAATTAGCCTGCCAATACACCATGCCGCTACGCTTGGCCAAGATATAACATTCAAGCAAACACTCAAGTTCCTTCTGTCGAGTCGTTAAACGTGTCTGCCGGTTAATTAACCCGCCACTACCCAACTGGTACAAATAATTCAAATACTGAGCCGTGTCTCTTTGAAGTTCACCGAAAAGTTCAATGCTCTTTAATGACTCAACTGCATACTTGTTCAACCCTACATAATAATAATAGGTGGAACTAACAATAGAGAACTCTGTTTGGGCATACAAGTAACGCATCTTCATGCGTTCTGACAAGGTGGAGCTTTCCTCCTCAATGCGTCTCATGCGCCTTATTGCACGTTCCCTGTAATAATAAAAGTCTTTATTTTTTGACTCTCGCTGGCACAAACGCATGTTCTGGACATCCGCCACCAACAGTTCAACTTGATTATCCGTAAAAAGGCTTACACTGTCAAGACACGAATATGCCTCAGGATACTGCATCTTTGCAATATGTACAAAAGCAAGATTGTTGTAAGCCTCTGCCTTTCCCGATGAATAACCATTAGACAATCGAAATGCCTCATGCGCATACTTTGAGACAGAGTCAAGACTGCGGTAATGGTACGCATAAGACAAAGAATTCAGCGCGTCGACCCTGCCGTTATCGTGAGAAGAACAAGCTGAAAAAAATAAAAGGCTCAATATGCCAATAATCCACATTGAGCCTTTAACCATATATCCGTTATCCGCGAATCTTGGCAATGTAACCTAAAGCCTCCTTGCACTTATCGGTAATAGCCTGCCAGTTTCCTGCGGCAACAACATCTTTCGGGAAGAGTTTTGAACCCATGCCCACACAGAATACACCAGCCTTGAACCATGCGGTAAGATTCTCCTCATCAGGAGATACGCCGCCGGTAACCATCAGCTTTGACCATGGCATAGGGGCAAGCATACCCTTAACCAACTTCGGACCGAGCACGTCGCCAGGGAACACCTTGCACAAGTCGCAACCAAGCTCCTGGGCAAAACCTATCTCTGAAACGCTTCCGCATCCCGGAGTATAAGGAATGAGACGACGGTTGCAAACCTTAGCAATCTCAGGATTGAACAACGGACCTACTACAAAATTAGCTCCGAGCTGAATATATAATGCTGCAGTAGCGGGGTCAACGACAGAACCAACACCCAGTGCCAACTCCGGACATTCAACAGCCGCATACTTTACTACCTCACCAAATACTTCGTGTGCAAAATCGCCACGGTTGGTAAACTCGAAAGCACGAACACCGCCGTCATAACATGCCTTAATAACTTTCTTTGCTACTTCGACATCCTTATGATAGAACACGGGCACCATTCCGGTTGAACCAATCTTGTCCAACACTGCAATTTTATCAAACTTAGCCATTATTTTCCTTTTCTCTTTTTAATATAACGTAAAACCCAAAACAATATGAGCATACAAGCTCCCAGCCTTCATCGCCCAACTTGTCAAGGGCTTTTTCTTCGTTCTTAAATGATAAATTTACGACTTTATATTCAAAACGCTTCATACATAAAAAATAATTAGCGCTGAACGCGGCCCGAAGCATCTCCACCGGCAAGATTCTCAACCTCGTCAGCCGACATAAGGTTGAAGTCGCCCGGTATGGTATGCTTCAATGCCGAAGCTGCAACGGCAAACTCGAGAGCCTTGCCCTGGTTGTCAGGATAAGTCAGCAGGCCGTGGATGAGACCACCTGCGAACGAGTCGCCACCGCCAACACGGTCGATAATCGGCATGATATCGTAATGCTTGCTCTGATAGAACTCCTTACCATTATAAATAAGAGCCTTCCAGCCGTTGTGGCTTGCAGAGAGAGACTCACGCAGAGTAGAAACGACATACTTGAAGCCGAATTCCTGCATCATGCCCTTGAAGATTCCGTAATATCCTTCAGCGTCTGTCTTTCCGCCTTCAACGTCGGCATCCGGCTTGAAGCCAAGGCAGAGCTGTGCGTCCTCCTCGTTACCGATGCAAACGTCAACATACTTCATCAAAGGCTTCATGATACTCTGTGCCTTCTCTGAAGTCCACAGCTTCTTACGGAAGTTAAGGTCAACACTTACAGTTACTCCATGACGCTTTGCAGCCTCACAGGCAAGGCGTGTAAGTTCGGCAGCCTTGTCACTTATAGCAGGAGTTATGCCGCTCCAGTGGAACCACTGTGCGCCTTCCATAATCTTGTCGAAATCGAAATCCGAAGGCTCTGCTTCTGATATAGAGCTGTGGGCACGGTCATAAACAACCTTTGACGGGCGCATGCTGGCTCCGCTCTCAAGATAATAGATACCCAACCTCTCACCACCACGGGCTATGAACTGGGTATTAACGCCATAACGGCGCACTGCGTTCAACGCGCACTGGCCAATCTCGTGTTTGGGCAATTTAGTTACAAAATATGCGTCATGGCCATAATTAGCCAAACTTACGGCAACGTTGGCCTCGCCGCCTCCATATACTACATCGAATGTATCACTCTGAACAAATCTCTTCTGACCCGGAGAAGAAAGGCGAAGCATAATCTCGCCCAACGTTACAACTTTAGCCATTTTTCTGAATTTTTAGTTTTTTGAATGTTAATAGATTTCGTTTTTGTCTTTTCGTTCACAAAATTAATATTTAAATTGACACAAAACAAATAAAACTGCAAAAAACCATGTTTTTTACAAAAACACAAGCATATTCCATCCATACTTCCCAACTCAGCCAAACAAATCATTTTGACTACCCAAACTAGTATTTTAATTACATTTTGATTTTATCAAATATCACATAAAGGCCATCGTTGCAAAAAAATATATCCTTGGACGTGTGTATGGCACTTTTTAGCGTGCAAAAATAAAACGCTGTAATACAAGCACATAGATGCCGTTGTGTACTAAATGTGCAACTGATGACAAATCTTTTCCTTCATAAAAGGCCATGTTTTAAGCGGTAAAAGATAACCTTTTAGCATCTAATAGGCCACATTTCTCATTGAAACTAGCATGTTTTTACAGCAAAAACAGACAAGAAAAGCGCAAAGACAGCATGTTTTATGATGCCTTTTACAACACCAGCCATGCAAAAACAGCTGTAATAGTACAAGAGATTTTCTATTTCAACAAGGAACAGGAGCAACACAGGAATAACATAATGACAGACAATTCCGCCATTTACTTTCCACAATGTCACACTGCAACAATCGTCATAGAAGATAAAACTGCACAGGGCAAACAAACAAAAACAAGCTGAAAACCATGCATGGATAAAAAGGACGGCATAATGCATACACAAGCACAGAAGAACATTATAATCGTTTTTTTCATTTCGTTTATTTTGCATTTCGACCGAATTACATTATCTTTGCAATAAAATAAATCCGGGACCAATCTTCAATAAAGAAAGCCCCTCACTTTTCAGCCTTACAATGTACACTACTTGCACTTTCGCAACATTAAGGCTTTTCAGCTTCTGCAAAGACAGACAGACAAATCATTATGAAAGAAAAAATCAGAATTAAAGACATCGCCGAAAAATCCGGAGTCTCTGTCGGAACCGTCGACAGGGTGCTGCACAACCGTCCAAATGTCTCAAAATCTGCCAGGGAAAAAGTAGAATCTGTTTTAAACAACATAAACTACCAACCCAACATGTACGCAAGCGCCCTTGCATACAACAAGTCGTACACATTTTACTGCATAATACCCAAACACGAATCGGAAGCATACTGGGAGGAAATAGAAGAGGGAGCCAACAAGGCATGCGAGTCAAGGCGCGACTTCCACATCGACGTGAAGATGATGTATTACATGAGGTACGACACCGACACGTTCACAAGGAAATGCAATGAATGCCTCAACGCCAACCCGAACGGCGTCATTGTGGTGCCAAGCGAACTTGAAGCCACCAAAGCCTTCACCGACAAGCTTCATGAACGCAACATACCGTTCATCCTGCTCGACTCGTACATGCCAGACCTTAAACCGCTTTCGTTTTACGGCCAAGACTCGTTCTGCAGTGGATGCTTCGCTGCAAAAATGCTCATGCTGATAGCCTCGCACGAGAAAGAGATCATGATAATGAAGCAGATGAAGAACGGCAAAGTGGCAAGCAAACAGCAGGAAAACCGTGAAGTAGGCTTCAGGCATTACATGCAAGACCATCACCCCAACATAAAAATACTTGAGTTAGACCTGCCGCTTGACGAAGACAAGGAGAAGTATGATACAATTCTTGAAAACTTCTTCTCAACCCATCCTCTAATACACCACTGCATAACGTTCTGCTCGAAAGGGCACATCGTAGGCGAATTCCTGCTTAAGACAAACAGACGCGACGTTCAGATAATGGGATACGACATGGTGGAAAGGAATGCAAAATGCCTGCGTCTCGGTTCAATATCATTCATCATTGCACAACACGCCTTCATGCAAGGCTATAACTGCGTCGACACGCTGTTCAAGGCCATAGTTCTCAAGCACAAGGTAGACCCGGTAAACTACATGCCGATAGAATTATTGTCAAAAGAAAATGTAGACTTTTACAGAAGAACCCAATTATAATCAAACAAATTAAAACAAATCAACAGTATGGAAAAAGCACCTTTTATAAAAATCAACAAGGCAGATACAGTTGTTGTCTGCCTGAGAAACTACAAAAAGGGTGAAACTATCAGCATCGACGGCAAGACTATTACAGTAATGCAAGACACACCCGCAGGCCACAAAGTCCTGATAGAAGACACACCGGCCGGCACTAATATAATAAAATACGGTTATCCTATCGGCCATGCGAAAGAAGACCTCGCAGCAGGCCAATGGGTAAATGAGAATAACCTGAAGACGAACTTGTCAGGTACGCTGTCTTATGAGTACAAACCAGTAAACGAGGAGCTCGACATTCCTAACGAAAACATGACATTCAACGGATACGTGCGCAAGAACGGGGAAGTCGGCATACGCAACGAGGTCTGGATTGTACCGACAGTAGGCTGCGTTAACGGAATTGCCGAAAAACTGGCAGGCATGCTGGCTGACGAGACTCGCCTTGAAGGCATCGACGCAGTACACGCATGGCACCACAACTACGGATGCTCACAGTTGAGCGAAGACCACGAGAACACAAGGAAAGTGCTGCGTGACATAGTCCTCCACCCCAACGCAGGCGCCGTACTCATATTGAGCTTAGGATGCGAAAACAACCAGCCCGACCAATTCGAAAAATTGCTTGGCGACTACGACAAGGAGAGAATCAAGTTCCTCATTGTTCAAAATGTACGCGGCAACGAGATAGAAGAAGGCATGAGGATACTCCGTTCGCTTTATGACATTGCCAAAAACGACAAGCGCACCGCATGCCCGTTAAGCGAGTTGCGCGTTGGTCTGAAATGCGGCGGCAGCGACGGCTTCAGCGGCATAACAGCCAATCCGTTGGTCGGCGAATTCTCAGACTTCCTTGTTGCACAAGGCGGAACTTCTATTCTTACCGAAGTTCCTGAAATGTTCGGTGCCGAGACAATTCTGATGAACAGGTGCAAGAACGAAAGCCTCTTCAACCAGACAGTAAAACTGGTAAACGATTTCAAGGAATACTTCCTAAGCCACGGCGAGCCTGTCGGCGAGAATCCGTCACCGGGCAATAAGGCCGGTGGTATTTCCACACTTGAAGACAAGGCCCTCGGCTGCACACAGAAATGTGGCCGTGCACCTGTAAGCGGAGTACTTGGTTATGGAGACAGGCTGCAAGTCAAAGGACTCAACCTGCTGTCAGCACCAGGAAACGACCTTGTAGCCTCAACAGCCTTGGCGTCAGCCGGTTGCCAGATTGTACTATTCACAACAGGACGCGGTACACCGTTCGGAACATTCATACCGACAATGAAAATATCCACCAACACAGACCTGTTCAACAACAAGCCCAATTGGATAGATTTCAACGCAGGCGAACTGGTTGACGGAACAGACATGAAATCGCTGTTGAACAAATTCATCAACAAGATTATCGCTGTCGCTAACGGTGAAAAGACCTGCAACGAGAAGAACGGCTATCGTGAAATATCCATCTTCAAAAACGGAGTAACACTTTAACCCGTTCTTTAAGATTTACATATCATTTAAGTTATAAGGATGATGCCGGCTACATTCTGGCCGAGCATCATCCACTTTAAATTTAGCAACAAAGGGACAGGCATAATAATACAATCCATAAGGCTTTAAATGGAAATTTTATATCGGAATTTCACCAAACTATTGTCAATAGGCGTTTTCGGAGAAAATTGTCCGGTAGAAGACATGTCCGAATTCAAATGGAACAAACTGTTACGCATCGCAGGAATATGCGATGTTGAGGATTTTGTATGCGACGGTATTGTCAAATCAGACAACAAGAAGATTCCGAGCAATATATACATAACAGCCCAAAACAACATATCTGTTATACAAGACGCCCAAACTACGGCAAACTACAACTTCACCTCCGGCAAGCCTATTAAGAAATTCTCAAATTTTTATCTAAACCGGAAATTAAACAAAATAATTTTCGATGAAATACACAGCATCGATACATCTATCAATTCACTCATTCTACTAAACAAACTTATTGACAATATCAATAGCCTGCTTAACAACGGCATCGAGATAAGAAAGCTTGCCGATTTAGGAGGTTACTTGCGCAAATATGGAGACAGAATAGACTTCGTTAAAATCGAAACATGGATAAAACTTCTGAAAATTAAGAAAATATGCACTCTTATCGGCTGCATGCTTGTCAGTCTATTCTCGTTTGAGATCGAAGAACTGCCATTCATGAGGGCTACAAATAACAAAATCCTGCGTAAGACAGATGGAATGCTAAACATATTCCTTACATCCATTCCACAGCCAGCAGCTCTAAATGAAAACAACGAAAACCACGGACAAGGAATAAACCCGATAACCAAGCCCAACACCAACCCTTTAAAGTTTTTCAACTACTTTCCAGTTGAGACGGCAAGCAGGTTCATATCCAATATAGCCAAAAGTCTTTCAAATATTGATGAATAACTAAAATTATATAATTTTTTTTGCTATACGGACGATTAAGTGTACCTTTGCCTGAAATAAGATTTATAATGAGACGACATATATTTTTCTTAATTTGCCTACTTTTTTTCAGCATTCAACATATAAATGCACAAAATGACGAAAGCTACATACAGTGTGAAGACACATGCAGGCATGTGCATGGAATAGACTTAAGCCACTACCAAGGCGAAGTGTTTTGGGAAAGCGTAGGTGCTAATAGTAAAATGGCATACGTCTATCTAAAAGCTACGGAAGGAAGCACCCATATTGACAAGACATACGAACGAAATATAGATTTGGCACATAGGTACGGATTGAAAGTCGGTTCATACCATTTCTTCCGCCCCAAGACAGACTTAACAAAACAACTTGAGAATTTCAAGTCGCAATGCCGTCCCGGAGACCAGGATCTCATACCGATGATAGACATTGAATCTACAGGAGGACTAAAGACGGAAGAATTCTGCGACTCGCTTTTCAAATTCCTTGACATGGTTGAAAAAGCATACCGACAGAAGCCCCTACTCTATACATACACCAACTTTTACAATAAACACTTGAAAGGAAAAATTGACGACTATAAGTTAATGATTGCCCAATATTCGGAAGAGCAGCCAAAGCTCGAAGACGGAAGGGATTACACAATGTGGCAATATACATCCAAAGGAAGAATTAACGGTATTAACACTTATGTCGACAAAAGCCGTTTTATGGGGCGTCACAGTATGCGGGAAATCAGGTTTAAACATTTTTAATTAGCAATATAAACAAAGCTATATAATATCTTTTAAGGAATATAAAAATGGCAATAATTAAATGTCCGGAGTGCGGTCATCAGACCAGTGATAAAGCTCCAGTTTGTCCAAGTTGCGGTGTTGAAATTGCAGGAAAAATCACCAAATGCCCTTATTGTGGAGAAATTTATTTCAAGAACGAAGTTGTATGTCCACACTGCCATAAGGCTGTAGAATACGATATTGAGAAAGAAGACACGTCACAAATTCAAGAAAACATAAACGACACCGCTACCAGCAAAGAACTTACCGTAAGCGATGTTAACACGACTATTACCGAAACAACAAACAATAATGACAACAATGACGGTAATATAAATAAGAAAAACAACAAGATCACACTCATTGTTTCGATAATAATAGCAGTTGTCGTATTAGGCACTTGTCTTTATTTCTATAACAACGCCAAAAACGACAAGGAACAGGAAGAGTATGAGTTTGCTATGAGAAGCGACGACCCTACTGTATTGCAAACATATCTTAATAACTTCAAGGATGCTCCACAAGAACACCTTGACTCAATAACTGCACACCTGGAAAGGCTATATAAACAAGACCAGGACTGGACCAACGCATTAGTAAGCGGTTCAAAAGTCGCCCTGACAGACTATCTGGCTACGCATCCGGACAGTCCACACAGACAGGAAGCTTTAGAAAAAATTGATTCCATTGATTGGGAGCAAGCGGTTAAACTTAATACAACCGACGCTTACCAAATGTATGTCGACGCACACTCTGACGGAGCTCATTATGAAGAGGCGATGATTGCACTGAAGAAAATAAAATCTGGCGAAGTAAGCGCCGACGAACGCCTAATGATAAGCAGTATTTTCCACAACTTCTTTGTATGCATTAATTCAAAGGACGCGAACAACCTGACTTCGAACATAAGCGAATACATCAACTTCCTGGGCAAGCAAAATGCCACCAAAAGCGACATCGTATCTTTCATGAACAAGCTTTACAAAGACGATGTAGAGAACATGGTTTGGAGCATACCAGGCAGTTATGACATACAGAAAAAGGAAATCGGTGACGAGCAATATGAATACAACACAACATTCATGGCCGAACAGAAAGTGAAAAAGACAGACGGCAACGAGACCGTGAATGTTTACAGGATCAACGCGAAAGTGGATCCAGACGGCAAAATCACAGAACTGTCAATGACGAGGATTGTTGAATAACATCGTCAGATAATATTAAGAAAACATTTGACCACCATGTGCAAATTCATAATTGCATGCTTTACATTATGTTGCTTCATGACAACGTTGAAGGCTGAAAACAAAACAATAGAAATACGCGTAATACATACAAGCGACGTTCATGGGAGCTTTTTCCCATACGATTTCATAAACCGGAAACCGGCTAAAGGTTCATTGGCTAGAGTAAGCAGCATGGTAAAAGACCTAAGGAAGGTATACGGCGACAATCTGTTATTGTTTGACGGAGGCGATATACTGCAAGGCCAACCAACATGTTATTATTGTAATTACGTAAAGCCGGAATTACCCAACGTTGCGGCAACTGTTGTAAACTACATGCAATATGACGCACAGACAATCGGCAATCATGATATAGAAACCGGGCATGCTGTGTACGACAAATGGATAAGGGAGGTAAAATGCCCCATGCTCGGTGCAAACATTATCGACACATCCACCAACAAGCCTTACGTCAAGCCATACGGAGTAATAGAACGTGACGGGGTAAGGATTGTTGTTGTTGGACTCATAACGCCGGCAATACCAAACTGGTTGAACGAACATTTGTGGGAAGGCCTGCGTTTCGACGAAATGACCGAATGCGCACGATATTGGATAGAGTACGTTAAAGCTAACGAACACCCCGACATTATAATTGGCTTGTTTCATTCGGGACTCGATGGCGGCATAACAACAGCCGAATACGAAGAGAATGCCGCACTACGCATAGCCCGCGAAGTACCAGGCTTCGACCTGATACTGTACGGCCACGACCATAGGGCGAACCGTGAATACGCAACGAATAATGAAGGCAACAAGGTGCTTTGCCTTAACCCTTCATCAGACGCACGTTATGTTAGTGACGCACTTATTAAACTAACGTTGGACAACAACGGCAGGCTTACAAGCAAGGAGATTACTGGCGATGTCCGCAACATAAGCGACCAGCCGGTAGACCAGGACTTTATGGACTATTTCAAAAGTGCCATCGATAGCGTATCATCTTACATTAACCGTAAGATTGGCAGCTTCACAACTCCGATACACACGCGCGACTCTTATTTCGGGAACAGTGCTTTCTGTGATTTCATCCATAACTTACAGTTGAAAATCACCAATGCCGACATCTCGTTCAACGCCCCGCTTACGTTCGACTCTAGTATTGAAGCCGGCGACGTACGCGTTAGCGACATGTTCACCCTTTACAAATATGAGAACCAGATATGTGTACTCAAGATGACCGGTAAAGAGATACGCGACTATCTGGAAATGAGTTACGCTCTATGGACAAACCAAATGACGGCCCCGACCGACCACATAATGCTGCTTGAGAAAAACAATAACAGCCACGGAGGTTACGGTTTCAAGAATCTTGCCTTCAACTTCGACAGCGCTGCCGGCATCGACTACGAGGTCGACGTAACCCAACCGCAAGGCAAAAAGATAAGAATAACCGGCATGTCTGACGGACGGCCGTTCAGCGAAACGGAATGGTATAAGGTGGCAATGAACAGTTACCGCGCCAACGGGGGCGGCGAACTGCTGACCAAAGGTGCAGGCATACCCCACGACTCACTTAAAAGCAGGACAATATTTGAAAGCGAACGCGACCAGCGCTATTACCTCATGAAGGAAATAGAAAAAGCCGGAACGATGAGCCCACAACCCAACAACAACTGGAAATTCACGCCGGAAGAATGGACAAGACAAGCCATCGATCGCGACAGAGAAATATTGTTTGGAAAGTAATCACGCACAAAACGGCTAACAAACAAAGCCGATAGTCGCGAAAGTTAGCTACATATCAGAAACATCCGCCACGACAACGGTAAAAACTATAAACCTGCTTATGGACAAATATTGGTTTGTATTCAACAATTCACAGTTACTGCTTGAAAAGACTGCAGACGGGAAATATACGATACCATTACAGGAAGAAGCTCCAATAAATGCAGCCCGGCCAACGGGAGCAATACACAACATAACCCCGTTTAAAGGTGTTGCCGTCAGAACATACAACAGCGCCGAAGTCGAACTTGGCGACCGATACGAGCTGTGCCCGCTGCGTGCGTCATACAACAAGATTTCAACCGAGCTTTACATGAAGGCCGGAAAATGCGCCGAGATTCTGTATTGGGACGCTAACACGCAATATTGCGGAAAATGTGGCGGCAAGATGGAACTCCATACAGACATATCTAAAATCTGCACAAAGTGCGGACGCGAGGTTTGGCCGCAGTTGTCGACTGCCATAATAGTGCTTATCCACCGCGGTGACGACGTCCTACTAGTACATGCCAACAACTTCAAGGGCCATTACTACGGCCTTGTTGCCGGCTTCGTTGAGACAGGTGAAACGCTTGAAGAGGCTGTGTACCGCGAGGTAATGGAAGAGACGGGACTGGAAATAAAGAACCTGCGCTACTTCGGGTCGCAGCCGTGGCCCTACCCTTGCGGCCTTATGGTAGGCTTCAACGCCGACTATGCAGGCGGGGAAATACACCTGCAACGCTCCGAACTAGGTGACGGCGGATGGTTCAACAAAGCCGCACTGCCTGAAATACCTGAAAAGCTGTCAATTGCAAGACGACTGATTGACAACTGGCTCGAAAACACAGAATCTGAAAAACATCCTGTTTGCCATACAAAATAAAGCATTACGGTAGGCATACCGAATGTGTCTTTTCAACCATATAACGACATTCAGAACCACAATCTGAATGTCGTTTTCGCATTATGACTATTTGTCGCCAATAGCATGTATATCCTTACATTTTGAAATTCATTAAAGTTTGAGAGCAGGCATTTTACAAATACGGGGACATCCGTCCGTAAATAATGGCATAAAATGCGTGCAAATGCAAGTTGCTCTATTACAAAACATTATGCCATAAACGAGCAAAATGTGCAATGAATGCCACACCCAAACAACATATTCAAGCTAAATTTGAGGCATAAAACGCCATGTTTAGCGATGCAAAATACCATGTTACGCAACACAAAAGGCAACAATACGCACTGTAAAAGGCCACCTTTTACAAGGTAATCAACCGTCTTTGACACAAACACATGCTGTAAAAACCACCTTAAAGGTGTAATAATGATATTATTTTTTTCTATTTCAACAATCATTACGCACATTCCGATTATGACAAATTGAAACAATTTCGCCATTAATGCTTACTTCACTAAGAACATGCGGACACGACTATACCACCAGACAGTGCGCCAAGTACAGCCAAAATCAATGCTCAACCAGCTTTATAAAACACACATGCCATACACGTTCTATGAATTTTGTTGACAAGCTTAATTTGGTTTATCGGATAAAATATTGTAATTTTGCAGCGCAAAATAAAAATAAGGTAAAAACAGAATGATAACAGTCACCAATCTTGCAATCCAATTCGGTAAGAGAGTACTTTACAAGGATGTCAACATCAAGTTCACTAACGGCAACATTTATGGAGTAATCGGTGCCAACGGAGCCGGCAAATCGACCCTGCTGAAGGCCATAAGCGGCGAGCTTGAGCCTAACAAGGGAAGCGTTGAGCTAGGCCCGGGCGAACGTCTCTCCGTATTGGACCAGGACCACTTCAAATACGACGAATTCAGCGTGATGGATACCGTGCTCATGGGACACCAGCCCATGTGGCAGAACATGAAGGAGCGCGAAGCCCTTTACATGAAGGAAGACTTCTCTGACGAAGACGGAAACCGCGTGGCCGAACTTGAAGAGAAGTTCGCCGAAATGGGCGGTTGGAACGCAGAAAGCGATGCGGCACAAATGCTGTCGAACCTCGGAGTTAAAGAAGATTTGCACCAAAAGCAGATGAGCGAACTCTCGAATAACGAGAAAGTACGCGTCATGCTGGCTAAAGCCTTATTCGGTAATCCGGACAACCTGCTGCTCGACGAGCCTACCAACGACCTCGACCTTGACACGGTGCAGTGGCTCGAGGAATACCTGAGCAACGTAGAACAGACTGTACTCGTTGTCAGCCACGACCGCCACTTCCTCGACGCGGTAAGTACACAGACCGTAGACATCGACTTCGGCAAAGTGACCGTATTTGCAGGAAACTACTCATTCTGGTACGAGAGTTCACAGTTGGCGCTGCGCCAGGCACAGAACCAAAGGCAGAAAGCAGAAGAGAAGCGCAAGGAACTTGAAGAATTCATCCGCCGTTTCTCTGCCAATGTGGCAAAGAGTAAACAGACAACCAGCCGCAAGAAAATGCTGGCAAAACTTAATATTGAAGAAATTCGCCCTTCATCACGTAAATATCCAGGAATTATCTTCCAGATGGAGCGTGAGCCGGGTAACCAGATACTTGAGGTTGAAGGTCTTAAAGCAGTCGATACAGACGGTACCGTACTGTTTGACAACGTAAACTTCAACGTAGAGAAAGGACAGAAAATCGTATTCCTCAGCCACAACCCCAAGGCGATGACGGCACTGTTCGAGATAATAAACGGCAACCGACAGGCCGATGCCGGCACATACAAATGGGGCGTTACGATAACTACTGCATACCTGCCGCTTGACAATACCGAATTCTTCAAGAGCGAATTGAACCTGGTTGAATGGCTGAGCCAATTTGGCACAGGCAACGAAGTCGTAATGAAAGGCTATCTGGGCCGCATGCTCTTCAGTGGCGAAGAAGTATTAAAGAAAGTGAACGTATTAAGTGGAGGCGAGAAAATGCGCTGCATGATAGCACGCATGCAGCTCAAAAACGCCAACTGCCTTATATTAGACACTCCTACCAACCACCTCGACCTTGAAAGCATACAGGCGTTCAACAACAACCTGATCGGCTTCAAGGGCAACATACTGTTCAGCAGCCACGACCATGAATTCATACAAACCGTGGCAGACCGCATAATAGAACTGACTCCAAAAGGCACTATCGACAAACTGATGCAGTATGACGACTACATCTATGACGAGCAACTGAAAGAGCAACGCGCCAAGATGTATGAATAAATGTCACTTGGAAGCATATTGGCAAGATTTTTGCTGAAGGTTCAGAAAAAAAGCATTAACATCATGAAAGAGGAAAACGAAAATATAAAGGACGAGGAAAGCGTAAACAACACGCAGAACGAAACCAACGAAAATGTGACTGATGCCGACAACAAGGCAGAGGAAACAACTGACAAAAACGAAGAGGACGGCGTGAAGGACGGCACTGAAGAAAAAGAGACCGACCCGCTGGAAGCGGCTCTCAACGAGATAGCCCAACTTAAAGACAAGTATCTGCGCTCTGTTGCGGAATTTGACAACTACCGCAAGCGTACTCTGAAAGAAAAGGCAGAGCTTATATTGAACGGCTCGGAAAAAGCCGTGCAGGCTATCCTGCCGATAATTGACGACATGGAACGCGCCTTGGCAAACTCGGAAAAGACAGAAGATGCCGAAGTACTTAAAGAAGGCATGAAGCTGATTTACCAGAAAACCAATAAAATAATGGAAGGCCTCGGAGTAAAGAAGATCGACACGACCGACGCTGACTTTGACACAAACTTCCATGAAGCCGTAGCAATGGTGCCAGGCATGGGCGACGAAAAGAAGGGCAAAGTGCTTGACTGCGTGCAGACAGGATACACCCTGAACGACAAAGTCATAAGGCACGCTAAAGTCGCCGTAGGACAATAATGGCAGAAGCACAAAGGTTCTGTGAAGAAGTAAAAAGGTAAAGAAACGGCATCCGTTTGTCCTTAACTACTTTAATTACTTATTTAATTATGGCAAAAAGAGATTATTATGAGGTTCTCGGCGTGAGCAAAGACGCCTCAGAAGACGAAATAAAAAAGGCTTACAGGAAAATAGCCATCAAATACCATCCCGACAGGAATCCCGGCAACAAGGAAGCTGAAGAGAAGTTTAAAGAAGCTGCCGAGGCCTATGACGTATTGCACGACCCGCAAAAGAGGCAACAATACGACCAGTTCGGATTCAGTGGTCCTGGAGGCGAAGGCGGATTCGGAGGATTCAGCAGCGCCGGAGGATTCAGCATGGATGACATATTCTCAATGTTCGGCGATATTTTCGGCGGACGTGGAGGATTTGGTGGCTTCAGTAGCGGCGGCTTTGGCGGTGGCCAGCGTCGTCCGGCACAGCACAGAGGTTCCGACCTGCGACTGAAAGTAAGGCTCACGCTGCAAGAAATATCCACCGGCGTAACAAAGAAGTTCAAGGTTAAGAAAGATGTAACGTGCAGCCACTGTCACGGTAGCGGAGCTGAAGGCAACAGTCCAAAAGAGACTTGCCCGACATGTCATGGCAGCGGCGTCGTGACACATACGACGCAAAGCCTTTTCGGCATGATGCAAACACAGAACGTATGCCCGACCTGCGGCGGCGAAGGCATGGTAATCAAGAACAAATGTCACGCCTGCGGCGGAAGCGGTGTCGTAAAAGGTGAAGAAGTAGTTGAAATCAATATCCCGGCAGGAGTATCTGAAGGCATGGTGGTAAACGTGCCAGGTAAAGGCAACGCTGGACACCACAACGGAATAACCGGAAACATCCAGGTCTACATCGAAGAAGAGCCGAACGATACTTTTATCCGCGACGACAACGACATAATTTACAATCTCCTGCTTGATTTCCCCACCGCAGCACTTGGCGGAAGCGTAGACATTCCAACCATAGACGGCGGAAAAGTAAGGATAAAGATCGAGCCGGGAACACAACCAGGAAAAGCGTTGCGTCTAAGAGGCAAAGGACTGCCTGCCGTGCAAGGTTATGGAAGAGGTATGGGTGACATGGTGGTAAACATTAGCATATACGTACCTAAAACCCTTAACTCACAAGAGAAACGGGCGTTGGAGGAAATGCGTGAAAGCGACAATTTCAAAGGCGACAATGCCACCAAACGAACCATATTCCAGAAGTTCAAGAATTACTTTAACTAAAACGGATAAACCGTTAAGATGACATACGAAGAGACTATCGAATACTTATACAACAGCGTCCCTATGTTTCAAAAAGTGGGCGCTGTTGCTTATAAAGAGGGATTGTATAACACCATACAACTTGACGAGCATTTCGGCCACCCGCACAAAAAGTACAAAACCATACACGTTGCCGGAACAAACGGCAAAGGGTCATGTTCACACACAATAGCCTCGATACTGCAAGCCGCAGGCTACAAGGTCGGCCTATATACGTCACCCCACCTTAAAGACTTCCGCGAACGCATCAGGATAAACGGTGTCTGCATCAGTAAGGAATACGTGATAGACTTCGTGGAAAACGAACGGGCTTTTTTCGAGCCGCTGCATCCCAGCTTCTTTGAACTAACGACAGCGCTTGCCTTCAAATATTTTGCCGAAAACAATATAGACATAGCTGTAATCGAAGTAGGTCTGGGCGGTAGGCTAGACTGCACAAACATTATAACCCCTGTACTTTCAATAATAACAAATATCAGTTTTGACCATACTCAGTTCCTCGGTGACACATTGGAGAAAATTGCCAATGAAAAAGCCGGTATAATAAAGCCCCACGTACCTGTCATCATAGGTGAAAGCATGGACGAGACACGCCCTGTATTCGAAGCAAAAGCAGCTGGTCTAAACAGCCCGATAACGTTTGCGGAAGAAGACTGTGAAGTGACAAGTGCCGTCCCAGTAAAACAAGGTGGAATAATGTACACGACAAAAACATTCGGAAACTTGTATGGCGAACTTGGTGGAGCGTACCAGAAGAAAAACACTTCAACAATATTATGCGCAATAAAGGAACTCAGGGATTTAGGATTTGCGCTTAATGATAACAGTATAAAAAAAGGATTCACTGAAGTCTGCGAAACGACAGGTTTGTTAGGCCGTTGGCAAAAAATCAAGGAAAAGCCTACGGTTATATGCGACACGGGCCACAATGTAGGCGGTTGGGAGTATATCAGCCGACAACTTAAAGAACAACAATGCCGCAAGATGCGCATAGTGTTCGGAATGGTTGACGACAAGGACATTCTTACAGTAATGCAACTATTACCACGTGATGCAGAATATTATTTTACAAAAGCAAGCACCAAAAGAGCTATTAGTGAAAACGAAATCAAACATCTTGGAACAGAATTAGGACTTGAGTCGAGATGTTTTCCCGATGTGAAAAGCGCATATACTTGTGCCTTAAATGACGCCGACACTGAAGATTTCATTTTCGTAGGCGGAAGCAGCTACATTGTCTCTGACTTCCTAAATGATTGTGTTTAATCGTTTTTAACAATAAAACGTAATATTTTCAAGTGTTTCGTTCGTGTTTCTCAACTTTTTTAAGTTACTTTGCAAATAGGTTTCTAACTAAAAAATAATATTATGAACACAAATGAAGCACAATGTTTGTGTGGTTTGAAAAGGGAAGATTTTCAAACCACAATAAACGGTAAAAAAACTGATTTATATATTCTAAAGAATAAATATGGCAATGAAGTTGCAATAACCAACTATGGAGGAGCCATTGTTGCAATAATGGTTCCAGACAAAAACGGCAACTATGCTAACGTCATACAAGGGCACGACAATATCCAGGACGTAATAAACAGCCCTGAACCGTACCTTTCTACTCTCATCGGACGTTACGGCAACAGAATATGTAAAGGAAAATTCCAACTTAATGGTAAAGAATACCAACTAGCCATAAATAACGGCCCCAACTCTTTACACGGCGGCACTAAAGGCTTCAACGCAAAAGTATGGGATGCACTCAGGATGAACGATGAAACCTTGATTTTGAGTTACGTATCTTCCTATGGTGAAGAGGGTTATACAGGAGAAGTTAAAGTAACAGTTGCATATACTTTCAATGATGATAACGAATTAGCTATCGAATACATGGCGACAACTAACAAAAAAACCATAATAAACCTCACCAGCCATGGATTCTTCAGTTTAGCGGGAATCGCCGACCCGACCCCAACAATAGACAATCTTATTTGTGAGATAAACGCTGATTATTATTTGCCAATTGACGAAACATCAATACCTACCGGCGAAATCAGATTCGTAAAGAATACGCCATTCGATTTCCGTACACCAAAGACAATAGGACAAGACATCAATGCTGATGATGAACAGATAAAGAACGGTTCTGGATATGACCATTGTTACGTACTAAATAAGAAAGAAGAAGGCGAATTGGGTTTTGCGGCACGTATAAAAGAACCGGTTAGCGGCCGTACAATGGAAGTTTATACAACAGAGCCCGGCATTCAGTTATACACTGACAACTGGGCAGACGGATATAAAGGACAGCACGGAGCAACATTCCCCAAACGAAGTGCAATCTGTTTTGAAGCACAGCATTTCCCGGATTCGCCCAACCATCCTTACTTCCCTTCTGTCATATTACGACCCGGCGACCAATATAAACAAAGAACAATATATAAATTCGGAGTTGAAAAATAACATTTCAAAATTATAACAACAACTAACTTTCATTCTATATGGACATTGAATTTGTAAGAAGCCGTTTTATCAAACATTTTGACGGCCAGACAGGCAATATTTATACATCGCCAGGACGAATCAACCTCATTGGCGAACATACCGACTATAATGGAGGATTTGTTTTCCCCGGCGCCATAGATAAAGGTATAATGTGTGAAATCAGGCCGAACGGGACTGATACTGTTATGGCGTATGCCATAGATTTAAAAGACAGGGTTGAATTTAAAGTAAATGATCCGGAAGGACCTCGTACAAGTTGGGCACGATACATTTACGGTATAATTCAGGAGATGAAAAAGCTCGGCGTGGATGTAAAAGGATTTAACATAGCTTTTGCCGGCGACGTTCCACTTGGAGCAGGAATGTCCTCTTCAGCAGCAATGGAAAGTTGTTTCGCATACGCACTTAATGACTTGTTTGGTGATAATAAAGTGTCAAAATGGGATATGGTACTGGCAGGCCAAGCAACGGAACACAATTATTGCGGCGTCAAATGCGGAATAATGGATCAGTTTGCCAGCATATTTGGTAAAGAAGGAAAACTTATGCGGTTGGACTGCAGAAGCCGTGAATTTGAATATTATCCTTTTGAGCCCAATGGCTATAAGTTAGTCTTACTCGATTCAGTAGTTAAACACGAACTCGCATCGTCTGCATATAACGACAGGCGCAAGAGCTGCGAAAATGTTGTTGCAGCATTAAAAAACAAATATGCAGACAGAACCATTGAAACATTACGCGATGCTAATTGGGAAATGCTTGATTCTGTTAAGAACGAAGTAAGCGAAGAAGACATGAAACGCGCCACCTACGTTTTAGGTGAGAAAGACAGAGTATTGGCTGTCTGCGAGGCTTTAAATGCAGGAGATTATGAGAAAGTCGGACAAATGATGTATGAAACCCATAACGGATTAAGCAAAGATTATGAAGTTTCATGCGAAGAACTTGACTTTTTGGTAGAAATCGCCCGCAAAAACGGTGTTACAGGTAGTAGAATTATGGGCGGCGGCTTTGGTGGCTGCACTATCAATCTTGTCAAAGATGAGTTGTATGATCGTTTCATAAATGATGCTGTTGCTAAATACAAGGAAAAATTCAATAAGCAACTGAAAATTTACAACGTTGTGATAAGCGACGGAGCCCATAAAGTTTGCTAAACAATACAAACCATACTATTAAAATAAAAGAGCCTTGAAAGGGCTCTTTTATTTTAATAAAAACGATTTTGATTAAACCTTAAAAAGCTGTTTAATCAAACTGTATTATCCAACCCCGATGCATATAAATAATAAAGAAATGTAAAAAGACATTTTTTTATTATAAAAATACCGTTCTAATATATGCATATAGAAGAATAAAATGTAATTTTACACCCAATAATTGAAACTTAATAACCAAATTTTATGAAGAACATAAAATCTAGCTTTTTTAGCATCGGAATTGCCATAGCTTTAGTATCAGCTTGCACTACAAAACCAGAGAGTGATCTTACATTGTCAGGACTTAATCCAGCTGCATTTGATACAATAATCAATGAAAAACCTGTCAAGCTGTACACTCTAAAGAATTCAAATGGAATGGAAGTTTGCATAACAAATTTTGGTGGACGAGTTGTTTCATTGGTTGTGCCTGATAAAAACGGGAAACCGACAGACGTTGTATTAGGTTACGACAACATAACTCAATACGCTGACACCGTTAACAGTCCAAGCGATTTCGGCTCATCAGTCGGCAGATATGCAAACCGTATTAACAAAGGTCAACTAACAATCGACGGCAACAGAATACAACTTCCGACAAATAATTTCGGACACTGCCTACATGGTGGTCCTTCAGGCTGGATGTACCAAGTTTACGATGCCAATTTATTGAACGACTCTACTTTACAATTAAACATTGTTTCGCCTGATGGCGACAACGGTTTCCCTGGAACAGTAAAAGCTACAACAACGTATACTCTGTGTTCCGATAACACTTTGGATATAGTATTTGAAGCAACGACAGACAAAGAGACTGTGATAAACATGACAAACCATAGCTATTTCAATTTGAACGGCGACCCGTCAAAAGAAGGCATGGACATGATTTTATACATCAACGCAGACAATTTCACCCCTGCTGATTCAACGTATATGACAACAGGAGAGATAAAATCAGTAGATGGAACACCTATGGATTTCCGTAAGGCCCACGCTATAATGGAAACGATCAATGATACAACTTTCGACCAAATAAAAAACGCCTCCGGATATGACCATAACTGGTGTTTGAATACATACAAAAACGGGAAAGGAGATGACAAAACCGTCGCAGCATCATTGTACTCCCCTATTACTGGAATATTCCTTGAAATGTATACCAACGAACCAGGAGTTCAAGTATATACCGGAAACTTCCAAGGTACTGGCGTAAGCTGCAAACATGGCATAAAGTATCCCAAACACGTATCAGTATGTCTTGAAAGCCAAAAGTATCCGGATTCACCAAATAAAAAAGACTGGCCGTCACCATATCTCAAACCAGGTGAAAAGTATTACAGCCATGTAGCATACAAGTTTAGCATAAAATAAATATTTAAGACTTTACCTAAAATCAAAACTAATAAACAATGAATTGGAATACGCATGAATTTATTTGGCTCGACTGGACAATTTTGATTGTCGGAGTCGTTTTGGTTGGATGGGCAGTTTACCGTTCAATACAAAAAGACAAAAAGATGCAACAAGGCGCAAACAGTGAAGACTACCTTTTCGGTAAAGGTGAACCGTGGTATGTCATAGGCGCCGCAATCTTTGCCGCAAACATCGGCTCAGAACATCTTGTAGGCCTTGCAGGTACGGGTGCAAAAGACGGTGTAGGCATGGCACACTGGGAAATGCAGGGATGGATGATCCTCATCCTAGGCTGGTTATTCGTACCGTTTTATCAGCTGTTAAACAACAAATTGGGCAAAATTATCACAATGCCTGATTTTCTCAAGTTCCGCTATACACAAGCAACAGGCTCATGGTTGTCAATAATTACACTTGTAGCATACATTCTGACAAAAGTAAGTGTAACAGCCTTTACCGGAGGTATATTCTTTGAATATTTACTTGGCATACCCTTCTGGTATGGAGCTATCGGATTAATTTTAATTACTGCAATATTCACCGTTTTCGGAGGAATGAAAGGCGTGATGACTCTCTCAGCCATTCAGACTCCAATACTTATCATTGGCTCATTCCTTGTTTTGTTCCTTGGTCTTGTCACCCTTGGCGGAGGAAGCATCGGTGAAGGTTGGACAACAATGATGGACTTCTGCGGCAAACTTCACGACGGATACGGAACGACACACATGTTCCATTGGGATGAGGGCGATCCTATGTACAAAGAATATCCTGGCTTTGTGGTGTTTATCGGTGCCAGCATTATTGGATTCTGGTACTGGTGTACCGACCAGCACATCGTTCAGCGTGTACTTGGACAGCAGAAAGGGGAAGCAAATGAAGAAGTAATGAAGCGTGCACGTCGAGGAACTATTGCAGCTGGATATTTCAAATTATTACCAGTTTTCATGTTCCTGATTCCTGGAATGATTGCCGCTGCGCTTGCAGAAGACCCGGCAAGCTCTTTTGAGTTCTCACTCAAAGCCGGGACGACTGAGCCTGACACAGATGCAGCTTTCGCCCAGATGGTAAAATTCATTTTGCCGGCTGGTGTAAAAGGTATTGTTACAATAGGTTTCATTTGCGCTCTTGTAGCCTCATTGGCCGCATTCTTTAACTCATGTGCCACCCTCTTCACTGAAGATTTCTATAAACCAATGAAGAAAGGCATGAGCGAAGCTCATTATGTATTGGTTGGCCGCATAGCTACTGTGGTAGTAGTAATATTAGGCCTGATTTGGATGCCCGTAATGATGAGCATGGACACGCTTTACAGCTACCTACAAAACATCCAGTCGTTGTTGGCACCGGCCATGGTTGCGGTATTCACGATGGGTATTTTCTCAAAGAGGATAACTCCGTTAGCTGGACAGTGGGGCCTTATAGGCGGCTTTATTATCGGCATGGTTCGCTTACTGACAAACGTAATAACCAAGAATGGCAACGCTGTGATGGAAGGAGCTTTTTGGGAAAATACGACATGGTTCTGGCAGACTAACTGGCTCGTATTCGAGATATGGCTGCTCGTATTCATTATTGCATTGATGATTGTTGTGTCCATATTTACGCCAAAACCCAGTGCAGAACAAATTGAAGCTATTACATTCACAAAAGATTATAAAGCACAGATATTGAGGAGTTGGAACAAATGGGATATTGTGGCAACTCTCGGCGTTGTTGCACTATGTGCCGCATTCTATGCTTATTTCTGGTAAGAAAAGATTCGCAGTCTGATGGCAAGCTGTCAATCAAAATAAATTTGTCAGCTGCCATCAAGACTACACAAATAAAGGAATAATGACAATATATTACAACGAACATTCAAAAGTCTTTGTATCCGTAGATTGTATAATCTTCGGTTTTGAAGATAAAAAATTAAAATTGCTTCTCGGTAAACGCCAAATGGACCCGGGAAGAGGTGCATGGTCACTATACGGTGGTTTTGTTGAGGAAGATGAAAGCCTTGACGATGCTGCAAATAGAGTATTATACCAACTCACAGGACTGAAGGACATTTACATGAAGCAGGTAGGCGCATTTGGAGCTATCGACCGCGACCCGGGCGAAAGGGTCATCTCAATTGCATACTGCGCTTTGATTAATGTAAAGGATTATGATGAGAGGCTGTTAAATGAGCACAAAGTAGAATGGGTAAATCTTGAGGACATGCCTCAACTATATTCTGACCACAACGACATGGTAAAGAATGCTATTACATTGTTGCGAAGGAGAATCTCGTCAGAACCTCTAAGTTTCAACCTCCTACCCGATCTCTTCACACTTACCCAACTACAGCATGTATATGAAGCAATTCTTGGAGAAAACATAGACAAAAGAAACTTCAGAAAACGTATAAAGTCCATTGAATATATCGAAAAAACAGATCTGATAGATAAATTAACGTCAAAACGCGGCGCAGCCCTTTACCGTTTCAACAAAGAAGCGTATATGGAAGACCCGATTTTTAAACTTTAATGCTATGTTAGAAGAACTTAAGGAAAAAGTGTTTAAAGCAAATTTGGATTTGGTTAAGCACAATTTAGTAATATTCACGTGGGGAAACGTATCCGGCATTGACCGTGAAAAAGGTCTGGTTGTGATAAAACCTTCAGGCGTAAGCTATGATACTATGAAAGCGTCCGACATGGTAGTGGTAGACCTGAAGACAGGAAAAAATATCGAAGGAGACTTAAATCCCTCATCTGATACGCCCACACATCTTGAACTATATCGTGCATTCCCTGAAATCGGAGGCATAGTACACACTCATTCCACTTATGCAACAGCATGGGCACAGGCAGGAAAAGACATACCCAACATAGGTACCACACATGCAGACTATTTCCATGACGCCATACCATGCACGGAAGACATGACAGCCGACCAAATGGATGAATACGAGAAAGAAACAGGTACAGTAATCATTAAGCGGTTTAAGAATATGGACTATGTTCATACTCCCGGAGTACTTGTAAAAAATCACGGTCCCTTCTCATGGGGTAAAGACCCGGACAATGCTGTATACAATGCTGTGGTAATGGAACAGGTCGCCAAGATGGCATTTATTTCATTCTGTGTCAATCCGGAAACAACAATGAACCAATTGCTTGTTGAAAAACATTTCAGCCGCAAACATGGCCCTAACGCCTACTACGGGCAAAAGAAAAAATAAAATGATATAACAATCAAACACTAACAAATAAAAATAAATAGCTATGGTTAAAGCATTCGAAAATTTTGAAGTTTGGTTCGTTACCGGAGCCCAACTTTTATATGGAGGAGAAGCAGTGGCACAAGTTGACGGTCACTCAAAAGAAATGGTTGCAGAGTTGAACAACTCTGGCAGACTGCCAATTAAAGTTGTTTATAGAGGGACAGCCAACAGCAGCAAGGAAGTAGTTGAATTGTTCGCTGCCGCTAACAATGACAAGAAATGTATCGGTGTAATAACTTGGATGCACACTTTCTCACCTGCTAAGATGTGGATTCATGGCTTGCAGATTCTTCATAAGCCATTGCTGCACCTGCATACACAATTCAACGCTGAAATTCCATGGGATTCCATAGACATGGATTTCATGAACTTGAACCAAAGTGCCCACGGCGACCGTGAATTCGGTCATATCATTGCACGCATGCGTATTCGCCGCAAACTCGTTGTTGGTTATTGGAAAGATGCAAAAACACAGGACCACATTGCCGTTTGGGAGCGCGTTTGCGCAGCATGGGCAGACTCACAGGATATGCTCATAATACGCTTCGGTGACCAGATGAACAACGTTGCCGTTACCGATGGCGACAAGGTTGCTGCTGAACAAGTACTCGGATACCATGTTGACTATTGCCCGGCCAGCGAGCTTATGGAATATCAAAGCCAATTGAAAGACGAAGACGTCAAGGCACTGGTTGATGAATACAGGCAATTGTACGACTGCGATTTTGAAAACGACGCTAATACAGAAAAATACAAGACTGTATGGAACGCAGCAAAGGCCGAGCTCGCATTGCGCGCGATATTAAAAGCAAAAGGTGCAAAAGGTTTCACTACAAACTTTGATGATTTAGGACAAACTGACGGTAGTCATTTCGACCAAATCCCAGGCCTTGCCTCACAACGTCTCATGGCCGAAGGTTATGGATTCGGAGCTGAAGGTGACTGGAAGTCTGCCGCACTATACCGTACAGTATGGTTCATGACTCAGGGAATGGAAAACGGATGTTCGTTCCTTGAGGATTACACACTCAACTTCAATGGCGAACAAAGCGCAATACTTCAGTCACACATGCTTGAGGTATGTCCCCTCATTGCAACTTCAAAGCCCCGCTTGGAAGTACATCACCTCGGAATTGGCGTAAGAAAAGCCCCAACTGCCCGCCTTGTATTCACGTCAAAAGTTGGCAAAGGCGTTACGGCGACTGTCGTTGATATGGGCAACCGTTTCCGCATGATTGTGAACGACGTTGATTGTATAGAACCGAAACCTCTGCCCAAACTGCCGGTTGCATCAGCATTATGGATTCCGCAGCCTAACTTTGAAGTTGGCGCAGGTTGTTGGATATATGCTGGCGGTACACACCACAGCTGTTTCTCTTATGACCTGACAGACGAATATTGGCAGGATTATGCTGAAATAGCAGGCATCGAGGCAGTATTTATCAACAATGACACAAAAGTTGATGAATTCCGCAAAGAACTTCGTTTCAACGAAGTTTACTATATGCTTAACAAAGCACTAAACTAATCCGATGTTAAGAGTTAAGGATTAAGGAAATCATTTGGCCAATATTCTGACCTTTCTTAATTCTTAACTCTTTAATTTTCAAATCAAAAGAATATAACCATGCAAAAATATGTAATAGGTCTTGACTATGGTAGCGATTCGGCACGCGCCCTTGTTGTCAATGCCGAAACAGGAGAAATACTCGCCACAAGCGTAAAATATTATCCCCGTTGGAAAAAAGGGCTGTACTGCAATCCTAAGATCAACCAATGGCGCCAACATCCCAAAGATTACCTTGAGGTACTCGAATCAACAGTAACTGATGCATTAGGACAATGCGCCAAGGAAGTTGCAGAGAATGTTGTCGGAATAGCTTTCGATACAACAGGTTCAACACCTGCTTTCACAGACGAAAGCGGTACGCCATTAGCAATGCTCCCGGAATTTGCAGAGAATCCCAATGCAATGTTTGTTCTATGGAAAGACCACACTGCCGTAAAAGAAGCCGAAGAGATCAATGAAGCGTGTGTTAAGTCTGACATTAATTATGCAAAATACGAAGGTGGAATATACTCAGCCGAATGGTTCTGGGCCAAGGCCTTACACATCCTGCGTGAAGACCAGGAAGTTGCGAAAAAAGCATACTCGATAGTCGAATATTGCGAATGGCTGCCAGCCGTACTAACAGGCGTAAAATCTTCAAAGGATATTGTGCGCAGTCGTTGTGCATGCGGTCATAAGGCAATGTGGCACAAGGAATGGGGCGGACTGCCATCTGAAGAATTCCTTACATCCGTTGACACTAAACTTGCAGGATTCCGTGACAGATTGTTTACTGAAACAGAAACAGCCGATAAACCCGTAGGACATCTGTGTAAGGAATGGGCACAAAAACTTGGATTAAGTGAAGACGTTGTTGTTGCCGGTGGTGCTTATGACTGTCACATGGGTGCAGTTGGTGCCGGTGTTACTCCACATACGTTAGTCCGCGTTATCGGAACATCCACTTGTGATGTGATGGTAGCATCATACAACGAGATCGGGAATAAATGCATTAAAGGCATTTGCGGACAAGTTGACGGCAGCGTAATACCAGGCATGATCGGCCTGGAAGCAGGACAATCAAGTTTCGGTGACGTTTACGCCATGTTCAAGCGTATTCTTGAATTCCCTGTAAGAAACATCCTTCCACAAGTCATCAACAGCAAACTCGACAAAGAAGAAGTTGATAAGATAGTTGAAGAAACCTGTGACAAAATCATAGTAAAACTTACTGAAGAAGCTGAAAAGATACCTGTAAGCGAAAGCACAATGATTGCCACCGACTGGATTAACGGTAGACGCACTCCTGACGCCAACCAGTTGCTTAAAGGTACAATAGCGGGCTTTACACTTGGTTCTACTGCCCCACAGGTATTCCGCGCCCTCGTTGAAGCTACAGCTTTCGGCACTAAAGCAATCGTGGACAGGTTTGAAGCTGAAGGCGTTGTCATTGATGACGTTATAGGAATAGGCGGCATAGCCCTCAAGTCTCCGTTTGTAATGCAAACAATGTGCGATGTCATCAACAAACCTATCAAAGTCTGCAACACAGATCAGGCTTGCGCCCTCGGAGCCGCAATGTTTGCTGCAACGGCAGCTGGAGTTTATGACAAAGTCGAGACTGCAATTGAAAAGATGAACAGCGGATTCTCCAAAGAGTATAAGCCGCAACCTGAAAATGTAAAGGCTTATGCTGAAATATATAAAGAGTATATAAAGCTTGGAGCATTCACTGAGAAAGAAATCTTTAATAAATAATCAGCAAATTCCATCAAATCCTATAAACAAACGGGTGTGCGACCTTAATAAAAGTCGCACACCCGTTTGTCTATAAATATACAAAATAATTATTGTAATTTTATCTGCTCGATAGCTTTGCAAAGCTGATCGGGACAACTTGTATTTTTGTTTCCGCAACGGATTCCTTTTAGCTTCTTCTCAACTTCATCTATGTCCATACCCTTTACAAGAGAACATATACCTTGAAGATTACCATTGCATCCGCCAAGAAAACTTATATTACTGATTTTGTTATCATCGTCAACTTCCAGATCAATCAATTTGCTGCAAGTGCCTGATGTTACGTAAGATATCTTCTTCATTTCAACAAAAGATTAAGGGACATGCAGAAGGTATCTACTCAACCTTTTATGCACATCCCTTGTTGTATGTCTTTTTTATTATTCAGGTTTCATGTTTGTATAAACATTCTGAACATCGTCGTCGTCCTCAAGCAGGTCAACCATCTTGTCGATTGTTGCACGCTCCTCTTCAGTGACGTCTTTCAGGTCATTAGGTATGCGTGTGAACTCTGCACCTGTAACCTCGAAACCGTTTTCCTCAAGATGCTTCTGGATTTCTCCAAAGCTCTTCGGGTCGCCATAAATAGTTATTTCGCCGGTCTCCTCGTCAAAGTCGTACTCATCCTCAACTCCGTAGTCAATAAGATCGAGGATAAGCTCTTCCATGTCTACATCGTCTTTCTTCTTGAATGTGAACACACACTTATGGTCAAACAGGAAAGACAAGCTGCCCATTGTTCCGAGGTTACCGTTGAACTTATTGAATATGGCACGAACATTACCTACCGTACGGGTTGTATTGTCAGTTGCCGCATCAACAAATATTGCAATTCCATGAGGTCCGTATCCCTCATAAGTCACTTCCTTATATTCGCTCTGGTCTTTACCCATTGCGTTCTTTATGGCACGCTTAACGTTTTCCAAAGGCATATTCTCACGTTTAGCGTTGAGAATAATCGAACGCAAATGCGGGTTGTTGTCAGGATCGGGGCCGCCGGCTTTTACAGCTATCGCTATCTGTTTACCGATTTTTGTAAATGTCCTGGCCATGTGGCCCCATCTCTTCAATTTTGTCGCTTTGCGATATTCAAATGCTCTTCCCATATTTTAAATTTTAATTGTATTTATCATTATAAATTATCTCAACTCTGCATTAAGCTCTTTCTTCAGATTTGCAATAAGCTTGTTCATCATTGCGTCAATCTGTTTGTCGTTGAGAGTCTTTTCCTCATCCTGCAAGATGAAGTTAACTGCGTAACTCTTCTTCCCCTCAGGAAGGTTCTTGCCCTCATAAACATCAAACAACTCAACTTTCTTAAGATATTTCTTTTCAGTCTGACGGGCAATTCGCTCAATATCGCTGAACTTGACGCTCTTATCTATAAGTAAAGCGAGGTCGCGGCTTACTGCCGGATACTTACTTATTTCATGGAAGCCTACAGTCTTCTTGCTTGCAGCCTTAGCCAAGGCATTCCAATGTATGTCGGCATAATAAACAGCGTTGTCGATACCGAACTTCTTAAGGAGCTTCTTGCTTACCACTCCCAATTCAGCCAATACCTTGCCGTTCCTGTCTTCAATCGACATGGCTGATGAGAATATGTCATTATCGTTTGCCTTGGTTACAATCAAGCCACCAACCAATCCGACACGGCGGAATATGTTGTCAACGTATGCTTTCAATTCATAGAAAGAAGAGTCTTCATCCGGATGAGCCCAACTGCCAGAGACGCGTTTGCCTGAAACCCATAGTCCGATATGCCTCTCCTCCTTATACGCTGCCATCGGGTTATCATGATTCTGTTTCTCCGGCGAGAATTTATATACATTGCCGACTTCGAAGAACCTTAAGTTCTGACTCTTACGGTTGACATTATATGCAATGCTCTCCAAACCGCCGAAAAGCAAAGTCGAGCGCATGACATTAAGGTCTGAACTTAACGGATTCATTATCCTTACAAGGTTTTCTTCCTTGTAATTTGACAATCCGTCATAATAAGCGCTCTTGGTCAACGAGTTGTTCAAAATCTCATTAAAGCCACAGCCAACAAGCTGCTCGCCAATGATATTTTCCAATTTATGCTTGTTGTCCTCGTCACCTTTTATTACAAGCGAGCTCTTCAGCTGCGTAGGTATTTCAACATTGTTATAGCCATATATTCGCAGAATGTCCTCAACAACGTCGCACGGACGCTGCACGTCCACACGATATGGCGGCACGCTCAGTTCAAGTCCATCTTCAGTCTCGCCCTCAATCTTCATTTCAAGGCTCTTCACGATATCCTTAACCAGCTCGACAGGTATCTCCTTACCTATCAGGCTGTTAACATAATCATACTTCAATGATACCTTGAAATCCTGCATCGGTTCAGGATAAACATCCTTTATTTCCATTGACACCTTGCCACCTGCAAGCTCCTTGCACATTATTGCCGCTTGCTTCAGGGCGTAAATAACACCATTGGGGTCGATACCACGCTCAAAACGGAACGAAGCATCAGTGCTCAAGCCATGGCGACGCGCACTCTTACGTATCCATGTAGGATGGAAATAAGCACTTTCAAGAACCACGTTAGTAGTCGTTTCATAAGTACCACTACCCTTACCGCCAAATACTCCGGCGATGCACATCGCGTCTTTCTCGTTGCATATAGCCAAATCATGACCGCCCAGCTTGTGCTCGACACCGTCTAGGGTTACGAACGGCGTACCCTCGGGCATTGTCTTTACAATTATATGATGTCCTTCAACCATGTCGGCATCGAAGCAATGCAAAGGTTGTCCATAGGCCATCATGATATAGTTAGTAATGTCCACAATGTTGTTAATAGGGCGCAAACCTATCGTGCGCAACCTTTCCTGCAACCATTCAGGACTTTCCTTGACATCACATCCGGTTATGCTGACACAAGCATAACGCTTGCAGGCATCCGTGTTCTCTATTGTCACATCGACGGGCAGCGCATTATCGTCAACAGTAAACGCCTCGCATCCGGGACGATGCAGTGACGTTTTGTAACCGTTGCGCACCAACCAGGCGTAAAGGTCGCGTGCTACTCCCCAATGTGACAGTGCATCGGCACGGTTGGCCGTAATGTCTATTTCTATCAACCAGTCGCTCTCCAGGTTGTAATACTCTGCGGCAGGCTGGCCTACCGGTGCATCCTCGGGCAATACTATTATGCCGTCGTGGCTCGTGCCGACACCTATTTCGTCCTCGGCGCATATCATGCCGAAACTCTCGACACCGCGGAGCTTGGATTTCTTTATTACAAATTCCTTGTCACCGTCGTATAGCACGCAGCCTAAATCAGCTACTATGACTTTCTGTCCTGCGGCAACATTCGGAGCGCCGCACACAATCTGTGAAGGCGTCTCATGGCCGAGGTCAACGGTGGTAACATGCAAATGGTCTGAATTTGGGTGAGGTTCGCATGTCAAAACCTTTCCGACATACAGTCCCTTAAGTCCTCCTTTTACTCCTTGTACTTCTTCAAGAGAATCAACTTCAAGGCCCACGGACGTAAGAGCGTCACAAACCTCCTGCGGCGTAAGGTCGAAATCTACATAATCCTTAAGCCATTTATAAGATATGTTCATTGCAACTCGTTGTTTTTTGTTGTTCCTTTTCCAATCGAGCGCAAAAGTACTAAATTTTACTCATCCACACAAACGTTTGAGCCAAAAACTAAAATAGTAGCAAGCCGAACTATTTGATACTCAAACAAATTACAGCAATACGCTTACGGCATACAGTAAAACAGGCCGGCAAAAACAGCATTGCACAAAAAACAATGAATGTCCGTAAACACCGGAATGGTATTTGCGGACATTCATTGTTTTTACATACGACACTATATCAAAGCGCAGCCTTCAACGCTTCCGCCATTTCGGCGTACTCGTCATCAGAAAGATAAACCTGCTGCGGATTCATACGGAACACTCCTCCGAAGTCAGGACCGCCCTCATACTTCGGCACAAGATGAAAATGCAAGTGCGACAAGGTATCAGAATAAGCGCCATAATTAATTTTAACCGGATTGAAAACCTTCTGCATGGCTCTTGTGGTCCTTGCGACATCAGCCATAAAGGCGTTGCGCTCTTCATCGCTTAGCTGGTTAAGGTCGTCAACATGGCCATTGTAAGCCACTAGGCAACGGCCGTGATAAGTTTGCTCCTTGAATATAAACAAGCGTGAAACACTCAGTTTGGCAACCTCAATCATAAGGTTGTGTTGCGTCTCATTGTTCTGGCAATAAAGACAATCTTTAGGGTCACTTTTCATTTTTTAGTTTGTTTTAGTTTGTTGAACGCAGAGTGTCAAGACCTAAAAACAGCCACATTCATACAAGCACCAAGCTGCTGCTTGCATGCAGACCAACGTCCGGCATGTCCTCCAGCCCCAACATCAACTCCACAATTTGCAAAAATACAAAAATTCCCTGACATCCAACAAAATACAAGCCTAAAAACGACACACGCAGTTTCATATATTTAGCAATCAAGTCTTAAAACAAGAGTGGCATGCGTAAGCCACGGCGACAGTCTGTCACCACATAGTCGATTATACTTACATTGTGATTTCCATTGACGCTTCAGGAAGGGCGTTGTTCGAAAATATTTTATCTTTCGACTGACAAAAGCCATTACAGCGTGTGCAAACGCAAGTGCCTGACAATATGAACATTAATCCATTATCGGCTGAAGTGTGCATGAGCATGAACTGAAAAACCAAAGAATTCGGGCACTTTTAGCACGTAAAACACCTGCTTTTACACTGAAAAAGCATGGATTCCGGTCGACAAATAACCGTATTCTAAGAAATAAAAGGTTACCTTTCAGCATGTATTCAGCATGAAACCGGGCATTAACCGGTGTAAAATCTGCAATAATAACGGTATCAGCACAGCATGACATTCCTATTTTGCAATAAATCCCGGTAATTTTCATTTTGACAAATAGAAGCCATTTCCGGCTGTTAGCCGACATTATGTCAAAATACCCAAAAGCACTGCCGGCCTGTGCGTGTAATGAAGGCCGCACGCTGCATGGAATTTAATTACGACTAAGACTCATTTTTATTATTCACAAAAAATGGCGCCAAAAGACATTTATTTAAGATAAAGTTTGTACTTTTGCATATAGTTTATTAATACGAAGATGGTTTTCAAAAAGAAAAGAAGATGGCACAGCGTTCCCGGACAGCCGCTTACGGAAATGGACAAGCAGATAATGTACTGGGAGAACAAGGGCAAGTTAGTGCCAACCCGCGAACTGATTAAAACGCCGGAACAAATTGAGGGCATACGCAAAAGCGGCGTGATAAACAGCGGCGTACTCGATGAAGTCGCAAAACATATACACGCCGGAATGAGTACGGAAGAAATAGACAAGATTTGTTACGACTATTGCGTAGGGCACGGTGGCGTGCCTGCATGCCTTAATTACGAAGGATTCCCCAAGAGTGTATGCACAAGCATCAATGAAGTTGTATGCCACGGCATACCTAAAGATACCGACATATTACAGGAAGGCGACATCGTGAACGTAGACTTCACCACCATTCTGGACGGATATTACGCCGATGCGTCACGCATGTTCATAATAGGCAAGACCACACCCGAAAAAGAACAGCTTGTACGTGTGACAAAAGAATGCCTTGAAATTGGAGCCGAAGCTGCCAAACCGTACGGATTCGTAGGCGACATAGGCCATGCAATACAAAAGCATGCAGAGAAATACCACTACGGAATAGTACGCGATCTGTGCGGCCACGGCGTAGGAATAGACTTCCACGAAGAACCTGAAGTCATGCACTTCGGCCATAAGGGAACAGGAATGTTGCTCGTTCCTGGCATGGTGTTCACAATAGAGCCGATGATAAACATGGGTACGTGGAAAGTGTTCATCGATGCTGAAGACCCATACGGGTGGGAAGTAATAACGGGCGACGAACTGCCAAGCGCGCAATGGGAACACACTTTCCTTATGACAGAGCATGGCGTTGAAATTCTTTCAGCTTAAAAACATTGCTTCATGAACGACATATATATATTAGGTATCGAAAGCAGCTGTGACGACACTTCAGCCGCCGTGCTGAAGAACGGCGTGCTTCTTAGCAACGTCACCGCCTCGCAAGACGTACACAAGGCTTACGGTGGCGTAGTGCCTGAACTTGCATCACGTGCCCACCAGCAAAACGTCGTGCCGGTTGTCGACCAGGCAATCAAGCGCGCAGGAATAACCAAGGAGCAGCTTTCAGCTGTTGCGTTCACGCGCGGACCGGGCCTCATGGGGTCGCTGTTAGTGGGAGTAAGTTTTGCAAAAGGCTTTGCCAGATCGCTTGACATTCCACTGATAGACGTAAACCACCTGCAAGGGCATGTAATGGCACATTTCATAAAGGAAAGCGACGACGACCAGTCTGCTCCCCCGCTGCCGTTCTTGTGCCTACTGGTAAGCGGCGGCAACTCGCAGATTGTCAAAGTTAATGCCTACAACGACATGCAGGTGTTAGGCCAGACCATCGACGACGCCGCCGGCGAAGCCATTGACAAATGCTCAAAGGTTATGGGACTAGGATATCCGGGCGGACCAATCATAGACCGCCTGGCACGCCAGGGCAATCCTCATGCCTACAAATTCTCGGAGCCGCACATACCCGGTCTCGACTATAGTTTCAGCGGGCTGAAAACGTCTTTCCTGTACAGTTTGCGCGAATGGATAAAGGACGACCCCGACTTCATTGAGCATCACAAGGAAGACCTCGCGGCAAGCCTTGAATTTACAATCGTCGACATTCTTATGAAAAAACTGCGGCTCGCCGTAAAACAAACCGGAATAAAGCATGTAGCAGTGGCTGGCGGAGTAAGTGCAAACAACGGACTGCGCAACGCCTTCAACGAGCACGCACAGAAGTATGGTTGGACAATATACATACCAAAGTTCAGCTACACAACCGACAATGCCGCAATGATCGGCATTACGGGTTACTATAAATACCTGGACAAGGTTTTCTGTTCAATAGACAAGCCTGCATTTTCAAAAGTAACATTTAAATAAACTTCAGATTATGGATTTTGAAAACAAAATACTTAGTAAAGAGATAAGCCAGTTCATTTGGGAGAAAGGCAAAACGTTAGGTACGGCAGAAAGTTGCACGGGTGGCAGGATAGCCGAAGCAATAATACTGATGCCTGGAGCTTCAAACTATTTCAAAGGAAGCATTGTTTCATACACTGACGAAATAAAGGAAAAACTGCTCGGTGTGAGCCACGACGTACTCGAGGAAAAAACTGCCGTGTGCGAAGAAGTTGCCATCGAGATGGTGAAAGGAGCAATCAAGGCACTTAACGTTGACTATGCAATATCTGCCACCGGCATAGCCGGTCCAGCCGGAGGCACACATGAAAATCCGGTCGGCACCATATGGCTTGCATGCGGCAACGAGGAGAATATTGTAACACTTAAGCTCGAAGGGGATAAAGGACGCGACATGAACCTGTCAAACGCTACAACGCAAGCCCTGCAACTGTTCTTCAACTACCTGAAAGAACACTTGGCGGAGGAAAGCGAAACAACAGAAGGCCAGGAACAATAACGCCACAATCCGGCAGAACAGCGATATCAACAGAAAAACATAAAAAAGCAAGCCCGGTTCTTCTCCATAAATTGCCTCGCACAAATTTAACCAACTAACGGTGAAAACACCCGCAGGCAAAATTACGACAGGAGCCGGGCTAGCAAATTCATGAGCCGGCTAAACCGAAATCAATACTAAAAAAAATTAAAAACAACATTATCTACACAATTATTTTGATTATTCGGGAAAAGTTAGTAATTTTGCACTCTGTTTGGAATAAGTATCAAAATTAGAACAAGAAAGGTAGATAGCAATGTCGAAAATTTGTCAAATAACAGGCAAAAAAGCCCAGATAGGAAACAACGTATCACACTCAAAACACCGTACAAAACGAAGCTTTGACGTGAACCTCTTTAGGAAGAAGTTTTACTACGTTGAGGAGCAGTGCTGGATTAGCTTGAAGATAAGCGCCGCCGGTCTGCGTCTGATTAACAAGGTAGGCCTGGATGCCGCTCTGAAGCAGGCTGTTTCAAAAGGCTACTGTGATTGGAAAGAAATTAAAGTTATAGGAGAATAACCACAATGGCAAAGAAGGCAAAAGGCAACAGGGTTCAGGTGGTATTGGAGTGTACGGAAATGAAGAACAGCGGTCTTCCCGGCACAAGCCGTTACGTAACGACTAAGAACCGCAAGAACACACCCGAAAGGATGGAATTAATGAAGTATAATCCTATCTTGAAGAAGATGACTCTTCATAAGGAAATAAAATAATAATTAAAAACGCTTAGACAATGGCAAAGAAAACCGTCGCCACCCTCCATGAAGGATCAAAGGATGGCCGTGCATATACAAAGGTTATCAAGATGGTAAAGAGCCCTAAGACTGGCGCTTACATTTTTGATGAGCAAATGGTGCCCAATGAGGCAGTTAAGGATTTCTTCAAGAACTAATTGAACAGGAAAATATCATTAAGAAAGGTCGCAATTAATTTTGCGGCCTTTTTTTTGTAAATGTGAGTTCATTTTACTAATTTTGTAGCAAAATATAATAAGATATGGGATTATTTGGATTATTCAACAAGAACAAGAAAGAAACACTAGACAAAGGACTGGAAAAAACCAAACAAAGTGTTTTTTCAAAAATTGCAAGAGCTGTAGCGGGGAAATCCAAAGTTGACGATGACGTTCTTGACAATCTTGAGGAGGTGCTTATAACCTCGGATGTAGGCGTGGACACAACGCTAAAAATCATTCAACGCATAGAAGAACGTGTGGCAAGAGACAAATATGTATCTGTATCGGAACTTAACGGAATACTACGTGACGAAATATCAGCACTCTTGACTGAGAATAATTCAACTGACAACGATAATTGGGAACTTCCGTCAGATCACTCTCCGTATGTAATACTTGTAGTAGGCGTAAACGGCGTAGGCAAAACCACAACCATAGGTAAACTTGCATATCAATTCAAAAAAGCCGGAAAGAAGGTCTACCTTGGAGCTGCCGACACTTTCAGGGCAGCAGCTGTAGAGCAGTTGTCAATATGGGGTGAACGCGTCGGTGTGCCAGTAATAAAGCAACAGATGGGTTCTGACCCGGCAAGTGTTGCATTTGACACATTAAATTCAGCAAAAGCCAATTCAGCCGATGTAGTCTTGATTGACACGGCAGGTAGGCTTCACAACAAGATAGGACTAATGAACGAGCTGAAGAAAATCAAGGATGTAATGAAAAAGGTGATACCGCAAGCTCCGGACGAAGTCCTGTTGGTACTCGACGGCTCCACCGGACAAAACGCCTTTGAGCAAGCAAAACAATTCTCTGCTGTCACACAAATAACAAGTCTCGCAATAACAAAACTTGACGGAACGGCTAAAGGCGGTGTCGTCATAGGCATTTCAGACCAGTTGAAGGTTCCTGTTAAATATATCGGACTTGGCGAGAAAATGGAAGATCTCCAGCTTTTCAACAAGACACAATTTGTTGACTCACTATTTAATGTAGAAAAGTGAAAAAGAATCAGATTGATTTCATAACACTCGGATGTTCAAAAAATCTTGTTGACAGCGAGACTTTAATGAAACAATTCGAGGCAAACGGTTATAAATGCACCCATGACATCAAAAGGCCACAGGGTGAAATAGCCGTCATAAACACATGCGGGTTTATTGGCGACGCTAAAGAAGAAAGTATAAACACGATACTTGAGTTTGCCGAAGCAAAGGAGAGAGGCCGCCTGAAAAAGCTGTTCGTAATGGGATGCCTTTCACAAAGATATAAAGCTGAACTCGAAAAAGAAATTCCACAAGTTGACAAGTATTACGGCAAGTTCGACTACAAACAACTGCTATCTGATTTAGGTAAGGCAGAAGTGCCTTCATGCAAAGGACAAAGAATATTAACCACACCGCACCATTATGCCTACATAAAAATCAGTGAAGGGTGCGACCGCCATTGTGCATATTGCGCTATTCCGCTGATAACAGGCAAACATGTGAGCCGCCCGAAAAACGAAATTCTTGACGAAATAAGGTATCTTGTCGGCGAAGGCGTAAAAGAGTTCCAGATTATAGCCCAGGAATTAACCTATTACGGTTTGGACATTGACGGGAAAAGGCATATCGCAGACCTCATATCAGACATTGCTGACATTCCGGGGGTGAAGTGGATTCGCCTGCATTACGCCTACCCTACTCAATTCCCTTACGAATTACTCGACATAATGCGTGAGAAAGACAATGTATGCAAATATCTCGACATTGCACTACAACATATCTCGGACAATATGCTTTCAGCCATGAAGCGGCACATCACCAAGGCTGAGACTTATGATCTGATAAAACGAATAAGGGAGGCTGTGCCTGGAATAAACATACGCACAACATTAATGGTCGGCTACCCTGGTGAAAGCGAAGACGACTTCAATGAACTTCTGGAATTCACAAAATGGGCAAAATTCGAACGCATGGGCGCATTTGCCTACTCTGAAGAAGAAGGTACATACAGTGCTAACAATTTTGAAGACAATATTAGTCAAGACGTCAAGAATAAACGCCTTGACCGCTTAATGGCCTTACAACAGGATATCAGCTCCGAAATAGCTGCAGCAAAAGTTGGCAAAATTTTTAAAGTCATAATAGACAGGAAAGAAGGTGACTACTATATCGGAAGAACGGAATTCAGCTCGCCTGAAGTTGACCCGGAAGTACTTATACGTGCAACGGAAAAACGTTTGCGTATAGGATGCTTTTACAATGTAAAAATAACAGACTCTGAAGAGTTTGACTTATACGGCTCGGTTATATAATACATGTGCAATAAAAAGTATCATCAAGAGTTTTCATACAATGAACAATAAGGCTTTCATTTCCGAATTATCCCAAAGATTAGGCTATACGCTTGACGACACGCAAAAAATGATTAACACTGTTATTGATTCAATGAACGATGCGTTTATTGGAGGAGATGTCGTATCAATCCCGAAATTCGGTACATTTGAAGTCAAAAAACGCTTGGAGCGCATAGTCGTAAATCCCGGCACCAAACAACGTATGCTGGTACCTCCGAAATTGGTATTAAGTTTCAAGCCTATTGCTGCAATCAAAGAAAAACTAAAGAACGGAGGACAAGTATAATGGCAAAAGTTTCAATTCAAGACATAGCAAAAGCCATCGTTAATAAGCATGGTTTATCTCAAAGTGAAGCCGAAAACTTTGTCACTGTACTTTTCGATGTTCTCAACGAGGGACTTCATAAAGAAAAAATTGTAAAAGTAAAAGGGCTTGGCACATTCAAAGTCATTGACGTACGTGAACGGGAAAGCGTTAATGTCAATACTGGTGAACGAGTTTTAATAGACAGTCACGGAAAAATAACATTTACGCCAGACCCTGTAATGCGAGATCTTGTAAACAAACCATTCGCACAATTTGAAACAGTAATTTTGAATGATGGTGTTGATTTAGAAGAAATGAGCAATACACAAGGATATGCAAACGATGGTTATACGGAAAGCGCAAATATAAATGACAAGTTTGATAAAACGGAAGAAACAGCAGACGAAAAGAATAATAGCGTACAAGAAACAAACGATACTTTTATAGAAAACACTATTGAAACAGACAAAATACAGGATAACTTCAATGAACCAAAAGCAAATACTGCAACTCCCATCATGCAACCGGAAGAAGTAACAGAGGAAAATGAGACGGAACAACATGATATAGATCTTATAAAAGAAGAAGAACAATATGATGAATCTTCTATTATTAAAAAGGAGGAAGAATTAAAAACAATATTTCATCAAGAAACGTTGCAGAACAATGAATCTAAAGATAATTATGACACAACCGAACCTCAGGATAAAATACATGTAATAGAAAATTCAAATAACGATATAGATTCACCAATCACCGATTATGCAGAGGAAAAAAGAAAAATAGCCCAAACACAATGGGGAATGTTCCTGATTTTCACTTTATTGTTTGGAGCTATTACCCTAATTATCGGATATTATTGGGGGGTTAGTTCAGTTGGTCCTATAATAAGATATAAAACCGTACATATACTCAATGAACCTATATCAACAACCGTTGAAAAAGATACATTGCACATAATTGACACTACGTCTACAAAGAAAGTCACCACATCTCCTCAAAAAGAAAAGATAAAAGTTAACAGTGAACAGCCCAAAGCAACAACAGACATTAATACACCTGCATTGGAAGCTGCAAGAACCATGGTCAGAACTGGTGCCTACAAGATAATAGGAACAGCTGAAACCATAACGGTAAAAAAAGGTGAAACGTTAAAGAAGATATCTAAATTTTATCTTGGTGAAGGCATGGAATGTTACATCCAGACTCACAATGGCATAACAGAAGTGAAAGAAGGAATGAGACTCAAAATACCCAAGCTGCAGATAAAAAAGAAATAATAGCCTACACAAGTGGATGGATTTAATCTAAAAACGATAAATGCACTATAAATGTGTTAACGGCATTTACATGGAAAAGTGGCACACAAACCTCAAAACAACTACGCATGAAAAGAATATTATTCCTTTTGCTGACTCTCAATTTAACGACATCATATGCACAAAAGAATGAAATTTACGACAATGGTATTGAGTCATTGCAAGTTGTTGCCGGCTCTAAATGGATGTCACTTCCCGTAATACAGTTAGGCAGCCACACCCCAAATGACATAATAAATATAAGCTTTGACGACCTTACACACACATACCACCGCTATGCATACAAAATAGAACATTGCGAAGCTGACTGGACTGTTTCCGACCAACTTTTCACAAGCGACTATATCAGTGGTTTCCAAGACGGCAATACAATAGAAGACTACGAAGAATCCATTAATACAAACACACTTTATACACATTACAAGTTGGAAATTCCCAACAGACAATGCTCACTGAAAATGAGTGGAAACTATAAAGTAACCGTGTATGACGAAAACAACAACGACCGCCCGATATTCACTGCTTGCTTCATGGTAGTAGAACCACTCATGGGTGTACAATTGAATGTAACACCAAATACAGACATTGACATTAACAAAGCACATCAACAAGTGGAGATGCAAGTCAACTATGGCTCGATCAATGTCACTGATTACTCAACACAAATTAAAACTGTAATTATGCAAAACCGGCGTTGGGACAATGCAAGAAGCAATACAAAACCACAATATATTATGTCAGATGGCCTTAAATGGGAACATAACCGAGACCTTATATTTCAAGCCGGCAATGAATACCATAAATATGAAATTTTAGATGTATCACATCCAACAATGGGAATCGACCGCATTATTTGGGACGGTACCAACTACCAGGTATACCCTTTCGCATGCGAGCCGCGCCCTAACTATGTATATGACGAAGACGCAAACGGTGCTTTCTATATTAGGAATAGTGACAATATAGAAAACGACATTTCTTCTGAATATGTTTTCGTAAACTACAAACTATTCGTACCAGAACAAGTTAAGGGCGAAATATATATTAACGGAACATGGACTAACGACCAATTTATCCCCAAATATAAAATGGAGTTTGACGCCTTAAACAAATGCTATACAGCCCAAATAATGCAGAAACAAGGATATTACTCATATCAGTTTGTAATGCTAGACAACAATGGAGTAAGCTGTGTCGTACCTTCTGAAGGCAGTTTTTATCAAACAGAAAATAAATATCAAGCATTAATATACTTCCGTGGTAACGGCGAACGCACTGACAGACTCGTCGGATACCAAGAAGTACAAATTAAATAAATAATTAACTACATTGCATCCACCTATCTTTGACTATAACAAGAAATATAAACAAAGAATACGAATCATATAAATACAATCACATGCAATACTAAAGTGGTAATATTAAATGCATTAACTTACACCCATGCATATTACCCGTTAAGATTGAAATAATCTTCAAGTTCCTTATCTGCACTATGATTTGAATTATGTAAATCTTTAATTATCACCCCCTTCTCAAGTAAGGCAATACGGCTTGAAATGTCGACCGTATGAGTCAAATTATGACTGCTTATAAGTATCGTAGCATTACTTTGGGTATTGTAATCTTCAAGAATATGCTTCAGTATATTCTGACTTGTTGGATCTAAAAAGTTGAAAGGCTCATCAAGAATAAGTAGTTGAGGATGATTGATAAAAGCAGATATTATTCCTATTTTCTGCTTGTTTCCAGCTGAAAAGTTGCGTATCAACTTTTTTTGACCAAGTATTTCACCATTCATAAAATGCTCAAAGGCCATAACCCTGTCGTCAGTTTCCTTTTCAGACAACCCATTCACTTTTCCTATAAACCGAAAATACTCTTCAGGGGTAAGAAAGTCGATTATAAAACCTTCGTCAATATAAGCGCCCGTAACAATCTTCCAATCTTCAGATTTAGCGACATCTACATCTTCATACCTTCCGTCTTTACACAACAAATGCATGCATACGTTGCCGTCATCTGCTTTAATCAAATCCAACATAAGTCTGAAAAAGGTTGTCTTACCTGCCCCATTATTGCCGACAAGCCCCAACATGTCCCCATCATTTATCATAAAATCGGGTATGTCTACAGCGATTCTTTCATTGAATTTTTTTTTCAAATCCGTTATTTTTATACGCATACAGCATAACTATTTTCTACATTAAATAATATATACAAAAAATAAGAGTTAAGAATTAGGAAAAACAACATAACTCGTTGCATTTAATATATTTCCTCAATCCTTAACTCTCATTGAAATACTATTTAGACTAAACCACGTCCATGACAATTCTTAAACTTCTTTCCACTTCCACAAGGACATGGATCATTGCGCCCTGGAAGCTTATCCTTACGAATCGGCTGACGTCTAGCTTCAGCGTTCTGACGCGTATCCTGACTTGCAGCAGCCTTTTGTCCCGGATCAGTAAGCTCGTCTTTTTGCTCCGTATATTGCTGGCTTCTCTGCTCCGGAGCCGCCTCACGCACCTCTTCACGCTGAATTTCAGGTATTTGGGCGCGCATCAATATGCTGACAATACGATTATTCATCTGATTAACCATATCATCAAATAGCTTAACACTTTCAAGTTTAAATATCACAAGCGGATCTTTCTGCTCATACGATGCATTCTGCACACTATGCTTCAACTCATCAAGTGCCCTAAGATTCTCCTTCCAGCAATCATCGATGATATGCAATAAAATTGTTTTTTCAAACTGCTTGACAACCGTCTTGCATTCAGTATCATAAGCATCCTTAAGGTTGCAAGGTATGTTATAGATACGCTTACCATCTGTAATAGGCACCATTATGCGTTCATAGCGGTCGCCCTGGTTCTCGAATACCTCCTTAATTACAGGCCAGCCTACAGCCTGAATACGGTCCGTCTTACGCTTAAAGTCAGCCATGGCCATCTGGAAAGCCTTCTCAGCCAACACGTCATGACTCTCATTTGTAAACTCCTCGTAAGTAAACGGACACTCCATAGCCAGAACCTTGAGGAAATCGTCCTTGCATCCCTCATAGTCGTTCTTATCTATTATCTCGACTACGCGGTCCCAGATAATATTAGTTATGTCCATTCCAATACGCTCACCCATAAGCGCGTGACGGCGTTTCTCGTAAACGACTGTACGCTGCTTGTTCATAACGTCGTCGTATTCAAGAAGACGCTTACGTATTCCGAAGTTATTCTCTTCTACTTTCTTTTGAGCACGTTCGATATTCTTAGTAACCATCGGACTCTCGATACGCTCGCCGTCCTTGAATCCAAGGCGATCCATGACACGTGCAATACGCTCACTGGCAAAAAGACGCATCAACTTATCTTCCAAGCTGACATAAAAGACAGAGCTTCCGGGGTCACCCTGACGGCCTGCACGTCCACGCAACTGTCGGTCTACACGACGGCTCTCATGACGCTCGGTACCAATAATCGCCAAGCCACCTGCAGCCTTAACCTCAGGCGACAGCTTAATATCCGTACCACGTCCTGCCATGTTTGTCGCAATAGTGACAGCTCCAAGCAATCTCTCTTCAACATGTGTTGTTCCGTCTGGATCTGTTATTGTAACCTTTCCAAGAGAGCTTTGTCCTGCCTCGGCTACGATATTTGCTTCTTTCTGATGCAGTTTTGCATTCAACACATTATGAGGAATATGTCTCATGTTAAGCATCTTGCTTAACAGCTCGGATATCTCGACAGAAGTTGTACCAACCAAACAAGGACGTCCGGAATTACGCATAACCTCGATTTCCTCAATCACTGCATTATATTTCTCACGCGCAGTCTTATATACACGGTCATCCATGTCGTTTCGGACGACGGGCTTGTTAGTCGGAATCTCAACAACATCAAGTTTGTAAATATCCCAGAACTCTCCCGCCTCAGTTATAGCCGTACCGGTCATACCTGACAACTTATGGTACATGCGGAAATAATTCTGCAATGTAATAGTGGCAAAAGTCTGTGTTGCCTCCTTGACTTTCACATGCTCTTTTGCTTCTATTGCCTGATGCAAACCGTCGCTCCACTGGCGGCCTTCCATAATACGGCCAGTCTGTTCATCGACAATCTTCACCTCACCGTCCATTACAACATATTCATCATCCTTGTTGAACATGGTGTATGCCTTAAGCAACTGTTGCAGCGTATGCACCCTCTCGCTTTGCACTGCATAATGATTAAGCAACTGGTCTTTCTTGTCAAGACGTTGCTGGTCGTCTAAATTGGTTTCGTTTTCGAGGGCTGAAAGTTGTGATGTAATATCAGGCAAAACGAACAATTCCTTGTCGTTCACCTGATTAGCAAGCCACTCCGTACCTTTGTCAGTCAAATCTACAGAGTTAAGCTTCTCGTCAACAACGAAATACAAAGGCTCTACCGCCTCAGGCATACGGCGGTTATTATTTTCCATGTAATACTCTTCAGTCTTGAGCATGCCCGCCTTAATTCCCTCTTCTGAAAGATATTTGATAAGAGGCTTGTTCTTTGGCAGGGCCTTATGCGAACGATAGAGACTCAAGAAACCTTCATCCTGCAGCTTTTGGTCGTTCTTCTCACGTCCTTCAACTATCTTTTGTTTTGCATCTGCAAGATATTGGGTAGCCAGTTTGCGCTGGACATCAACAAGACGCTCAACCAGAGGCTGATATTCCTCAAACATCTGATCATCACCATTGGGCACAGGTCCAGATATAATAAGAGGTGTACGGGCATCGTCAATCAACACGGAGTCAACCTCATCGACAATTGCATAATTATGCCTTCGTTGAACCAAATCATCGGGCGATATGGCCATGTTATCTCGCAGGTAATCAAATCCGAACTCGTTATTTGTTCCGAAAGTAATGTCTGCCTGATACGCTTTTCGTCTTTGTGGGGTGTTAGGACGATGCTTGTCAATACAATCTACAGAAAGTCCATTAAACTCATACAGCGGACCCATCCATTCCGAGTCACGCTTAGCCAAATAGTCGTTCACTGTTACGACATGTACACCGTTGCCGGTAAGAGCATTAAGGAATACAGGCAAAGTTGCCACAAGAGTCTTACCCTCACCTGTCGCCATTTCTGCAATTTTACCTTGATGTAGAACGACACCGCCGAAGAGCTGGACATCATAATGCACCATGTCCCACTTCATGTCGTTGCCACCAGCCATCCAATGGTTGCTATAAATGGCCTTGTCGCCTTCGATCCTGACAAAATCCTTTGTTATAGCCAGCTCGCGGTCAAAATCGTTAGCTGTAACAACGACCTCGTCATTCTCAGCAAAACGGCGAGCTGTGTCTTTCATTATGCTGAAAGCCACGGGCAGCACTTCTGTCAATGATTTCTCATATATGTCAAGTACTTCCTTATCAAGTTTATCTATCTGATTGAATATGGTCTCACGCTCGTCTATCGGAGTGTCTTCTATTGTTGCCTTTAACTCCTCAATTTGTTTCTTCTGCTCGGCTGCCGAATCCTGGACATATCTTTGTATCTCCTTAGTCTTTGCACGCAAAGCGTCATTGTCAAGCGCCTTTATTTCAGGATATGCAGCCTTTACTTTCTCAACTATTGGCTGTATCAACTTCATGTCCCTTGTTGATTTATCACCGAAAAGAGACTTCAAGAAACTATTTAAACCCATATTATATTTATATTCTTCTTAAATTTATTAATGTTATTCTTATGCAAAAGTAATTAATTTATCCGTTAAATAAGATTAGTTTCACCACTTTTGCTTTTTTATTTATGTTTTTGTACGTTAAAACGCCTAAGTTTAATACAACGGTGAGGCCGAACATGCGTTTGGCGCCCTTATTCTTATCGCCTTTGCAATTGTCGGGGCTATTCTGTCAATAGTGACAGGCGTAGATATTTCTTCTGCTGTAAAGTTTGCCCCATACAATATCAAAGGGAACGGCATCAGGCTCTCCTTAGACGTATAATGCTGGAACTTCTCCTCATTAAGCAACTTCCAGCCCGGCAATAATTCAATTACAATATCACCACAGTTGTTTGGATAATACCAATTACGGAGTTTTGAGCTGTTCTTATCCCCTGACAAAAGAAGGTTCTTACTGGTAAAAACATTGGCAACTCCGGATAATTGCATAAGGAATGTTTGAGCACGGCTCAGCAATTCGCTTGTATTAATACGTTTTTGCTCAATTTCCTTTATATTCAAGAAAAGTTGGTTATAGAAACAACTCTCAACATACTTGTCCTGTCCGTATACGGCACCAAGATACATGTTCAGCAAATTGGCGTTACGGTCCATACGGAACGTTCCATACGGTATGCGGAATTTCTTATAATCGACCTCCGCTTCCGTACAATATCCAGTACTTGTTATTATAAAGAGTACATTACTTTTGCCTATCCGGCTCTCGATCATGGACGTAAGCCTGTCGAGCTCCTTGTCTATCCTGACATATTTGTCCAACAGTTTTTCCTTGTCGAGCTTGTCATCCTTAATCGGCACTTTAGCGTCATAAGTAATTGACAACATGTCAGTAATATAATCAGATCCCATGCCGTTGACTTCAACACATTTCAAGGCAAGGTCGGTTATATTCTCATTAATGTTGCCTTCGGCAAGAGTGTTTATATTGGTCAGGTTATAAGACTCCAACCATTTGGGCGCACGCTTGAAATAATATTTTGACGAGCACCAGCATTTTGCACCGTCATTAAACCACATTGCGCCGTCGGCGGCATGCCCTCCGCCAATCACAGCCGCATCGCGGTCATAAGCAATACTGTATACAATAGCCGCACCGTCTGTGGCAATCTTCAACTCGTCGTTTATGGTTGTAGTTGCAATATTCTTCGGTGAAGTCCGTTCGTCTGTAAATATTCCTTCACTGTCATTGTCATCAACACAATCCACCTGTACTAATGAGCCTTTGTCAAGCCATCTGAATCCGGTTATTCCGTTATTGGAAGGTGAAGTTCCCGTCACTATCGACGCTATCGACGACGCACGGTCGATAGGGGCAAACGTGTATTGGGCGTTGCAGTACACGACGCCTTGTTGCAATAGTTTCTTGAAGCCGTCGCTCCCATAAGAGGGCATGAAAGCCTCTACATAATCGGAACGTAACTGGTCTATGGCGATATTGACGACAAGCCTAGGGACAGGCCTCGACACTTGTGCGTTTACAACACCACCCGCGACAACGGCCATAATCGTGGCTGTTATATATTTGTTTATCATTTCAGACAGATAGATATTTCTTTTGATAAATAATATTCCACACACTTCTTACTAGCAAAGATAATGCCAAAACGTACATTCCCTCTGCATATTGTTGAAAAAAGCCACCAATAAAAAATAATGCTATTGGCAGCATACTCCAATTCCCAAACTTGTCAGCCTTATGCCTGCATGCATTTTTAGCCACGCGGTAAACAAAAAACAACGGCAGCGGATTGAGCAGCAACACCTGAAGGTTTGTACTCGTAGCTGGATGTTCAGAAAAAAGCATCATGAAAACAACAATGCCCAAACAGCCGACAAATACCATCATAATTGTGTCAAACAGCCATAGCTTTTTTCTCTTTAAAGCCTCTATAAGTGTAATTATTGCTACCACGGAAAATATTATCCACGCACATTGCAACGGCCGCAACGGGAAGCCTCCGTCTGCGCCCACAGACGGGCAATCAACTATAACAGATGACTGTACGACCAACGGCTGCGTGGTCCCGTCAGAGTTCGTTATGACAGCACTGTCGAAATCTTCCTTCAAAAGGAACGGCAAAAACTGGTGCTCGCTAACCGAAGTACTTCTGTCTGCATTGAAACCTAACAGAATATCATTTCCAAAACGTGCCCATGGATAATCTTCGTTGAACGAATGGATCAATTCACGGTAAGACGGATATCGTTTCTCCTTGCCAGGGAATGAGACGATGCGCTGCATATTATTTATTAATATGTCGCGCGCGCGAGTAGTACAATTATCATAAAAATAATTGTACCGGTAAGTCCTGTTTTGTGGCTGGTAATTTAATTCTATGGCATCACGGATGGCTGCCTTTTCTTCGGCGGACAGATTCAGTTCCTGTTGGACAACAGACCTACCCTCCTCACCATATTCCAATTTGAAATACTCATAAGGCACAATCCCCATCTCGTAATCCGTTATTCCAAAAATGAACCTTAATATAAAAAAAGGCTTATTGAACGAGAATACGCCGTAGTTTACAACTGCATCTATACCTTTACCATAGTCTGTATATCTTATAGCCGTATGACCGTAAAGACTGTAAACTTCACTTCCTGGCGAGCATGTCAGCAAACTTATTCTTATTGAATCATGTTCCGAAGAAGCTGTGCCTGCATTATTAGCAGCACGTATCCCACTGATATTCAGCGAGATCAAGCACATCGTCAACAGCTTTATGATATATCCTTTGAGTTTCACGATGCAAAAATAGCTCATATTTCTCATTTGGCGCACTATTATTTCAAAAAAAACAATAATTTTGTGTGCTGAAAAGAAAATGTCAATAGAATGACATCACGGCACATACAGCGCACAAACAATCCACAGACTCCCCCCTGTCCTACTCAAGGCACACAAGTGTTTATTTATCAAGGACTTTAGATACTGTTTTCAAAATGCTGCATTTTACCTTGCAAAAGACCACCTTTTAAAAGACAAAAGGTTAGCTTTGGAGAGTCAAAAGGCTACATTTTATAACGTCGGTTAAGTACTAGAAATAATGGCTGCAAAAACGGCCGAGCAGGCCTATCGCCTGCCATCCTCAAATACGACTCATAGGGTTTCTATTATTCACAAAAGTTCCATTATCAGAATTCCGCCGACGCTGCCTAAAAATAAAAGAATGTGCAACTACAGTTATCTACACATACTGACCACGACGAAAATAGCTACTTTTTATTTATTTAACGACCATATATCGTGTACGGATTTGGATTTTTCAGAAAAAATGCCCACCTTTGCAAACGTTTTTTGTCCGATGGGACTTTAACTGCATAGAAAAAATAAAGATGATTTTACATAAAAAAATAATCGGCACGGTTCTATTGGCATCGCTCTACGTAGCGCCAGCCATAGCCCAGAGCGGCACAAATTCGCCTTACAGTCAGTACGGATTAGGACAATTAAGCGAGCAGACAAGCGGATTCAACCGTGGAATGAACGGTCTAGGATTAGGTTTCAGGGAACACAACCAAGTTAATTACATCAACCCTGCATCATATTCATCCATCGACTCATTGACTTTCATATTCGATGCCGGTCTTTCCGGACAAGTTACCAATTTCAGTGAGAACGGACAAAAAAAGAATGCAAACAACGCCGACTTCGAATATGCAGTAGCAGCATTCCGTGCAAGCAAACATTTAGGCGTAAGCTTCGGTATAATTCCATTTACAAACATAGGCTATAATTACTCAATAAGCGGCTACCTTAACGGCGACAAGAGCACCACTTTCACAAACACTTATAATGGTAGTGGCGGCATGCACCAAATTTACTTGGGTGCAGGTTGGGAATTCGTCAAAGGGCTTTCAATCGGTGCCAACGTATCTTATATTTGGGGAGACATAGACCGTTCTGTCGTAAACAGTTACAGCGACGGCTATATAAACACGCTCTCAAAATATTATACAGCAACAATAAGCAGTTACAGGATTGACTTTGGATTGCAATACACTTTGCCGCTGAACAAGAAGAATTCGTTGACCTTAGGTCTCACATACGGCCTTGGACACAAGTTGAATTCAGACCCGTCATGCATGGTGATTTCAACCAATACGACAACCGCCGTAGCAGATACGACATCGTTCACCGTCAACAACGGACTTGAGATACCGACATCATTTGGCGCCGGACTAACATGGAATAACAATAACAAATTGAAACTAGGAGCAGATTTCACATATCAAAAATGGGGTGACACAAAGTTCCCGGTTTACAAAGTAATAAATGATGTACCGTCATACAGCCTGTCTGACGAGTATTATTCAGACCGATACAAGCTTACCATAGGCGGTGAATTCTGCAATAACGAAACAAGCCGTAATTTTATAGACCGAATACGCTTCCGTGCCGGTGCATCATACGCATCATCATACTACAAAGTAAACGGACAGGACGGACCTGACGAAATAAGCGTAAGCGTAGGTTTCGGCATACCTATTGTAAATGCATACAACAACCGTTCAATACTGAACATATCAGGCCAATGGGTACGTTCGGAAGCCCCAGGCATGCTTAAAGAAAACACATTCAGAATAAACATCGGCATAACATTCAACGAACGTTGGTTCATGAAGTGGAAAGTCGAGTAATGCGACATAACTTTCCGGTATTTTGAAACTGATATTCAACATATTCATTATTGTACTTGTCCTTGCATCATGCCAGGAAGGACATGAGCATACGGCACCTGCTGTAAACCCTATGGATTCAGCCTCGATGATGGTATCTTACGGAGTCAACACCCTAGTATCTGACTCCGGTATGATGAAATACCGTATTGTCACTGAATGTTGGGAAGTAAACCAAGTCAGGAATCCATCAAGATGGATATTCGAGAAAGGACTTTTTCTCGAACAGTTCGACGAAAAATTCCATGTAGAAGCATACATACAGTGCGATACCGCATATTATTTTGACCAAAAGAAACTATGGGAATTAAGAGGCCGGGTGAAGATCAGAACTATCAACGGATTAAGATTCTCTAGTGAGGAATTGTATTGGGACCAAAATAAGCATGAGCTTTACAGCAACAAATATTCAAGACTTATAACTCCCGACAGGGAAATGGAAGGCACATATTTCCTAAGCGATGAGCGTATGACCCATTACACTATTACAAACTCCAAAGGTTCGTTCGTAAGAGGAGGTATGGGTAATACCGAAGGAGACAGTATCCTGGCAGCCCCCGATACTATCAAAGCGAAAAAGCGTCTTCCAACAACACCATCAGCAAAGAAAACCCAATGAGAACAATAATATAAAGTGCTTAAAGTCAACAACGAAGAAAGTTTTTAACAGAAAAATAATTGTTTTTATTTTCTTTTTTGTAATTTTGTGCGCTAAATAACATAAATATCCATATCAAGAAAATAATTAAAAAATAAATAATTGTAATAATGGCAGTTTTAGGAAAAATCAGAAGCAAAGGCGTAATCCTGATTGGTGTCATAGGATTCGCCCTTTTTGCATTTATCGCCGAAGAGTTCTTCCGTTCTTGCGATGCAGTAAGTAATGAAAGGAGAGCACAAGTAGGTGAAGTTTTAGGTAACAAAGTAAACGTACAAGACTTCCAGAAACTTGTTGACGAATACACTAACGTCATCAAAATGACACAAGGACGCGACAACCTTTCAGACGAAGAACTTAATCAGGTTAAAGACGTCGTATGGAACACTTACGTACAGAATGAAATCATCAACAATGAAGCCGAAAAGCTCGGACTGAAGGTTACCGACCAGGAGTTGCAGAATGTTCTCAATGCAGGAACCAATCCGATGCTGCTCCAGACTCCGTTTGTGAACCAGCAGACTGGACGTTTCGATGCTAACATGCTCAAACAGTTCCTTGCTGAATACAAACAAGCTCAGGGAACAAATCCTCAACTTGCAGATCAGTATGCAAGTCTCTATGAATTTTGGACATTCATTGAGAAGTCTTTACGCCAGCAACTTCTTGCACAGAAATACCAGACTCTGTTCGCAGGATGCCTGTTGTCTAACCCAGTATCAGCAAAAATGGCATATGATGGCGAGAACCAGGAAAGTAATATCCAGCTTGCATCATTTGCATATTCATCAATCAATGACAACAAGGTAAAAATAACAGACAGCGACCTTCAGGCTAAATATGACGAACTCAAACCGCGTTTCAAGCAATATGAAGAGACTCGCTCAATAAAATATGTTGATTACCAGGTCATTCCGTCTGCTGCTGACCGTAAAGCCCTTGACAAGACTGTTAATGAATACATGGCAGTACTTAAGGATACGGCAGATCCTTCAGGCATAGTAAGAAAGAGTGGTTCTACTATCTCTTACTTGGGAATACCGCAGACAAAATCAGCATTCCCATCAGACATAGCCGCTCGCCTAGACTCTATTGCAGTTGGAACGACGACATCGCCAGTTGAGAACAAGATCGACAATACCATCAACATAATACGCCTGATATCAAAATCAGAAATGCCTGATTCAATACAGTTCCGTGCAATTCAGGTCAGCGGTGCGACCGCAAACGAAGCTACGAAAAGAGCTGACAGTATTTACACAGCACTTCAAGGTGGAGCTGATTTCGAAGCAGTCGCAAAGAAATACGGACAGACAGGAGAGAAGACATGGATAACCTCTGCCCAATATCAGAACGCTCCGTCAATGGATAACGACACTAAGTCATACATCCAGGCACTTAACACAATGGGACTCAACGAGACAAAGAATCTCAAAATGACCCAAGGCAACATCATTCTTCAGATAACCGACAGAAAGGCTATGACAACCAAATATGTTGCTGCAGTGATAAAGAAACCCATTGAGTTCTCTAAAGAAACCTATTCAGAAGCATATAATAAGTTCAGCCGCTTCGTAAGTGAAAATCAGACACTTGAGGCCATGCAGAAGAATGCGTCAAAATACGGATTCACTGTAAGGGAACGTGATGACATGCGTAATTCTGAACACTATGTAGCAAATATCAAAGATACCCGTGAAGCCATGAAATGGCTGTTCGAAGCTAAGGAGAATGAAATATCGCCCTTGTACGAATGCGGAGAGAATGACCGCTTACTTGTTGTAGTATTGACAAAAATCAATAAGATCGGCTATCGTTCTCTTGACGACGAAAACGTAAAGAGCTATATCCGCAGTGAAGTTTTACGCGACAAGAAGGCTGAAATGCTCATGGCACAAGTCAACGGCGTAAAAGACATGGCTGGGGCAAAAGCTAAAGGTGGCAAGATTTCAACCGTAAACCAAGTTACATTTGCTGCTCCTGTATTCGTACAGACGACGGGCATGAGCGAACCGGCACTTAGTGGAGCTGTTTCTGCAACAGCCAAAGGCAAGTTCTGTTCACAAGCAGTAAAAGGCTTCGGTGGTGTATACCTGTTCCAGGTAACAGACAAAAAAACTCGTTCAGTAAAATATAACGAGAAGGAGTACGAGCAGCGCCAGCGTCAAAGAATAATGCAATACGCAGGCAACTTCATGCAGGAATTATACTTCAAGGCTGATGTAAAAGATAATCGATATATGTTCTTCTAATAGGACATAAAGATTATAAGTAAAATCAACGGGCATCTAGAATTCTAGATGCCCGTTGATTTTACTATGATTGATACCAGCAGAACTATTAATGACAATTTATGTTTCTGTGTAAAAATAATCACACCAAATCTAATAAATTGTCTTATCATAAACAACTTCCGGATCAGGAGTGCCTGAAATCATATCATTATACGCTTTAGACAAATCAGACTTATCAATATCTATTTCCCTATTAACAGGCCTGCCATCGTCAAGCAAAGAATGAGAGAAAAGCCATTCATACGTTTTTGTCATATACAAAACACGTGCTAAAGCTCCGTGGGAAGCCCCTTGCAACCAATCATAACGTAGACGCTGGTCTTCATCATTTTCCTGTAATTTTTCCACAATAATTTTTGACTGTTTTACCGGTACAGCCCTATCCGCCGTACCATGCATAATCCAAAGAGGAACCTTTCCCAGTCCATTCATATCTTTCAGAGTACAGCCACCACACAAAGCCATTGCAGCAGCAACCTTTTCCGGATAAGTCCCGGCAAAATCAAGAGTGCCATATCCACCGAGACTCATGCCAATGACATAAACACGAGTGGAATCCATTGCGTAATGTTTTTTCGTCCAATCCAACATTGAAGAAATTTTATCAGGATCCCATGCCCCACCTGGATTCTGTGGCACTAGCACCAAAGCTTCAATCTGTCTCCCTTTAACTATTGCATCAAGCGGTCCATACCGTTTCACTTTATTCAAGTTACGCCCGCACAGGCTTTGACCGTGCAAAAAGATTATTACCGGGGTGTTCTCCAATGAATAATAATAATCCGTAGGCGTATAAACCCAAAAGTTATATCCTCCTGGTATTGAATCTTTCACCGGACGTAGAAAATCATATTGCGCATGAACGCCTTGTGAAGCAAACAGTATTAGGAATAATGACAAGAACGAGCGTCTGCACGACCTAAGCATTTTATTCATATAATGAAAACAATAGATTCTCTTTGTCAATGCTGATTCGGTTATTGGTATGACATCATTCAAATGAACATTGTGAAACATTATAAAAACAAACAATAATTATATCAATATCAGATTCTGTCTAACACCAAACGTATCAAATCGTCTATATGTGTCTTATATCCAGTATCGCTTTTCTTAGTAAGCCGGTTCGCTATAACCATACAACATGTTGTAGCCTTATGTCCCATAAGGCGTGACAAGCCTGCAAGCGCAGAACTTTCCATCTCGAAATTAGTTATTTTCAAGCCATCATATTCAAAACTTTCAATTTTCTTATTCTGGTTAGGATCTGCCAAAGGGATACGGAGTTGACGTCCCTGAGGTCCAAAGAAACCACCACATGCGACAGTAACACCACGAACCATGTCATCTTGGGCAATCCGTTCAATAAGTTCATTATCTGCGTCAATAACATATGGTGCTGGTGCGCATATATTACCACTCCATCCCAAATGATTAATCAAAGCACGCTCCATGGCCAAATCGCACACAGCATTGCGACCGGCATAGAAATTAAGCAATCCATCAAAACCAATTGACTTAACCGAACAGATAAAAGAGCCCTCAGGCGTATATGTCTGTAAACCACCACATGTTCCAATTCTAACGAACTCTAGTTGCCTAAATTCATCTTTCTCCATACGTGTACAAAAATCGATGTTTGCCAAAGCATCCATTTCATTAAGTACAATATCAATATTGTCGCAACCTATTCCAGTAGAAGTTACTGTGATGCGTTTACCACTATAAAGACCTGTTATACTATGAAACTCACGACTCTCGACTTCACATTCGATTGAATCAAAATGTGATGCAACCAAAGTTACACGTCCAGGATCGCCTACGAGTATAACTTTATCAGCTAACTGACACGGTTTCAAATGCAGGTGAAATACACTTCCATCTTCATTTATAATTAATTCTGATTCAGCAAAATATCGTTTTTCCATATATTATAAATTTAAGTTGTATATATGTTAAATAGATTTGCGGCATAAAGTCATAATTACCGCTCAATCATATTCTCCGTATTTCTTATTTCCTTCTCTAATGTTTTTATATACCCACGAAGGTCCTCAAGCTGTTTCTCCGCTTTCAATATATCAGCCCCCAATTTTCTCCTTACTGCCTGTGAGCTTTTAGAATAACTTTGCCTGAAAGAGTCAAGCCTTTTAGACAAATCATCGGCAGACTCATTCAGCTCATTGAGTTTCATAAAACGTTTCCTGTTTGCAGGTGACTTAAAATCCTTCAAAGACTTATAAATCGTATGATCATTTACAATAAAGTATATTGAACTTCTCTTCACATTGTCACGCTTTTCCAATAGCTTACTAAGTCTCTCACGTCCGGCTTCAAGTTCCGTCTTATCCGTCCACGTATCTTTTATACTATACAGTTCAGCATAATTATATAATTCGTCATCGTCAACCTCCTCGGAATCGTATATTTTACGCTCTTTCTGAGGAACAAATACGTACACACATACATTACCTCCATCTTGCCTGCGGTCTGTCACCAACCATCCCAAACCATTAAATTCATCGATAATACAGTAAAAGTCATTATCCTTAGAATTATAAGGTAGACCCATATTCTCCGGCTTATAAAACTTTTCCGAACTTATGTCGTATCTAGTAACATAAATATCGTACCCTCCTAATCCACCTTTACTTTTTGCTGCGAAATAAAGCGTTGTTCCGTCTGCAAGCATAAACGGATAATTTATGTCCTCAAAATAATCACCAAAGTCATTGATCTGTTTTACGTTGGTCCATTCATTATCCAGCCTGTCCGCTGAAAACATCTTGTAATGCCCGTCTTTACCTTTCTTGGCAAAAAACATCCTATTACCGAACCCATTTACATAAGTATATGCAAACTGTTGGCCTGTAGTATGATTCAATCTATCGTAAGTACTTATCTGCCCAAAATCCTTCTCCAACGGAATCTTGTCTATAAAATCCGTCTTAGTGGCGATAAAACTGTCAATAACTAATATCTGGGCCGTTGTCGGCAACATACTTTCAAACAATTCGTCCGACTTACCAGGCAATTCGGCTTTTCCTTTGTTCGACTTGTTTACTACCACATTCTTCCTTACTTGCGACATCGACAAACCACTTGTCGACAGCAATATCAACAACAATGATACAATTCTTGTTTTAAGCATATTGATAAAATCTCTTTTGTCCTTAGTTCCAAACTATACCAGGCATATTGCGAAATTCAGTCAAGGTCGCTTTCCGGAACAATAATGCCTGCTGATTATACCTTATGCAAAGATAGGAATTTATATCGAATTTATGTATCTGCAACATTGTTTTTTCCTGGTTTTCCAGCTGTTTAACGAATTTTATGTGCTTTGGTTATTCCCCTACAGTCACAATCTGTAAAGCAATTCTTACTATGAATATTATGCTACCCAATTATTCAGCACGCATTTCTCTTAATTATTACAACGAGCAATCATCATTATTAAGTATTTTGAAGCAAGATGAAACACATATCCATATTTTTTTGTTATTTTTGCAACACTTAAAAAAGAAAGAAGATGAGACTATCCGAATTAAATACAGGCGAAAAAGGAGTAATTGTAAAAGTTTTAGGACATGGAGGCTTCCGCAAGCGCATCGTAGAGATGGGCTTTATAAGAGGAAAGATGGTAACAGTTTTATTAAACGCTCCACTTCAAGATCCTGTAAAATACAAAATAATGGGATACGAAATCTCACTTCGCCACTCCGAGGCTGAGATGATTGAAATCATTTCTACCGAAGAAGCCCGTCAATTGGAAGAAGAGGAAGCACAGAAACTTGGACTGGCAGAAATATCAGACAACACAAACGACGATGATGACCGTTTTACCGACGAGCGGTTACACAAGGCTGCACTAAAAAAGAGCCACATAATCAACATAGCCCTTGTTGGCAATCCAAACTGTGGCAAGACGTCACTATTTAACTTCGCTTCCGGCGCACACGAACGTGTAGGCAACTATTCCGGCGTAACCGTTGACGCCAAAGAGGGTCGTGCTGAATATGCCGGTTACCAATTCAATCTTGTCGACCTGCCCGGAACTTATTCACTTTCAGCCTACAGCCCAGAAGAGCTTTACGTACGCAAGCAGATTATAGACAAAACTCCAGACGTAATAATAAACGTCATTGATGCGAGCAACCTTGAACGCAACCTTTACCTTACCACACAACTGGTCGACATGAACCTCAAGATTGTCGGGGCGCTTAACATGTTCGACGAATTCGAATCGCGCGGCGACAAACTGGATTACGACAAACTTGGAGAACTATTCGGCATTCCGCTCGTCCCAACAGTATTCAGAAACGGAAGAGGTGTGGATGAACTTTTCAATACCGTAATCAGCGTATACGAAGGAGAAAGCCTGAAAGGTAAGAACCGCCAACGACACGTACACCTGAACCATGGCAAGTATATCGAGCAGGCCATAGACGAAATAAAGAAGGAGATACAGAAGGATGAACAAATAAGATATAAATATTCCACACGCTTCTTGTCGATTAAATTGTTGGAAAAAGACTCCAACATAGAAAATTTCGTAAAGTCATTGCCAAACGGGGAAGAAATAATTGCCACGCGTGACAAAGCCGCCGAATATATAATGACCGAGACCAAGGAAGACAGCGAGACAGCCATTATGAACGCGAAATATGGAATTATACATGGCGCTCTGCACGAAGCCGGATGCGAGGAAGGTACACGCACCGATACATACCAGCTTACCCACGTACTAGACTCCTTAATTACCAACAAGTACGTCGGTTTCCCGATATTCTTCCTGTTTCTTTATATCATGTTCGAGGTCACGTTCACGTTAGGACAATACCCCATGGACTGGATTGAAGCCGGAGTGAACGCATTGGGCGGTTTAGTAAAATCGACGATGCCTGACGGACCGTTGAAAGACATGATTGCAGATGGGGCCATAGCCGGAGTCGGTGCTGTGATAGTGTTCCTTCCACAGATACTCATCCTTTATTTCTTCATTTCGTTCATGGAAGATTCCGGCTACATGGCAAGAGCCGCGTTCATCATGGACAAACTGATGCACAAGATGGGCCTTCACGGCAAATCTTTCATACCACTCATCATGGGATTCGGTTGCAACGTTCCAGCTGTAATGGCCACACGCACGATAGAAAACCGCAGGAACAGGCTAATTACAATACTTGTACTGCCGTTGATGAGCTGCAGTGCAAGACTACCAATATACATAATGATAATTGGCACATTTTTCGCCGTCGAGTACCAGTCGGTCATCATGATTTCACTCTATGCAATCGGCATAATCCTTGCCGTACTGATGAGCCGTATTTTCAGCAAATGGATGATAAAAGGCGACGATACCCCATTCGTAATGGAGCTACCGCCCTACCGCTTCCCCACCGCTAAAGCCATAGCCAGGCACACATGGGAAAAAGGCAAGCAATACCTCAAGAAAATGGGTGGAATAATCCTTGTTGCCAGTGTAATTGTGTGGGCATTAGGATATTTCCCGCATGACGAAAGCTTGAGCAACCAGGCGCAAAAAGAGCAGAGCTACATCGGGCGCATAGGCAAAGCCATAGAACCGGTATTCCGTCCACAAGGCTTCGATTGGAAGCTTGACGTAAGCCTCGTTGCTGGCATCGGCGCAAAAGAAATTGTAGCCTCAACCATGGGCGTACTTTATGCCGACGACGAAACCGTTGCTGACGATACGGAAGACAACTCCGACAAATATGGAGTATTACGCCAAAAGATGGAGGCAGACGGAATGTCCCCCCTCATAGCATTCTCTTACCTGTTGTTCGTACTTATCTACTTCCCTTGCATAGCCACAATAGCAGCCATAAAAGGCGAAACAGGCAGTTGGAAATGGGCGGTCTTCGCAGCCGGATACACAACACTGCTGGCATGGATCGTATCAGCCTGCGTCTACCAAACAGGCATGCTGATATTATGACGACAGGAACGGACAGGACCTGTACTTGTCGGAAAAAAGTTCAACCACTAGTACGCGCCGACTAGCACGGAGATGTATAACGGCCTGACAGGAAGCCACTTAGCCTGCTGTGCAGGCTAAGTGGGAATTAGCAAAAAAACAAATGGAAACCCAAAGGCATCCTTTTACGCTGAGAAAGGATGCCTTTTATCATGTAAGATGTAACCTTTTACACGCCCAAAGGCTACCTTTTGGAAATATAATAAACAAGGCTTCTTAAACAGAGAAATACACTAATATAACCTTACCAGATAAGATACACATCCGACATACAGTTTCAAAGACTGTACAGAAGTTTTTTCCACCGCTGTTACGTCATTTGTCTGAATTGTCTTGGAAATTCCCGCTTATTGAATTAACTTTGCCGACGAAATCAAAGAAACATGATACAACAATATCCGTCACAACTATTCAGCAAGGCCGTCAGCGAACTTTCCGGACTGCCCGGTATTGGACAAAAAACAGCTTTGAGGCTTGCCCTATTCATACTAAAGCAAGACGAGGACAAGGTTGAGCGTTTTGTCAACACAATAAGCGCCATGCGCAAAGAAATAAGGCACTGTAAGATATGCCACAACATAAGTGACACTGAAATCTGCCCGATATGCTCAAACACGCACCGTGACAAAGAAACGGTATGCGTGGTTGAAAACGTACAGGACGTTATTGCTGTAGAAAACACCCAACAATTCAACGGCTTGTACCATGTATTGGGTGGTGTCATCTCTCCAATGGACGGCATAGGGCCAAACGACATCGAGATTGACTCGCTGGTAGAGCGTGTGAATGAAGGCGGCATAAAAGAAGTAATACTAGCACTCAGCTCGACAATGGAAGGAGACACCACTAATTTTTACATATACAGGAAATTGGCAAAATCGGGAGTTAAGCTAAGCGTCATTGCCAGGGGAATCTCTGTTGGCGACGAACTAGAATACACCGACGAAGTCACACTTGGAAGGTCTATAAAAAACAGGATACCGTTTGAAGAAAGGCAATAATCCTGCTCACGCCATGTTTCGGAACATGGTTAATACACTATAACAACTCAGGAAATATGAAAAGAACAAGAAACATATTAATGACCGAAATGCTCGCCAGCATAATAATATCGCTGGCAATAGTAACTCTTTACGAAACGGAAATATTATCACCTGGTACACTCGAATGCGACACAAATACCGAGTTCCTAACAGTCTCGATAATGGAAATCATGACAATCTGCATGATACCGCTGGCGCTCAGATTGTTTAAATTCAAGAAAATAAGCACAATCCTTCAGAATACTCAGGAATACGGGCTGCTAAGACTGGGCAGCCTGAGAATGGCCATGCTATGCATCCCACTCATTGCCAACACCCTGTTGTATTATATCTTCGGATTTAATGTGGCATTCGGCTACATGGGCATAATATGCCTTGTTTGCCTTATTTTCATCAATCCCAGCATGTCAAGATGCGAAACTGAAACGAACAAGAAATGAAGCTGTCGATAATAATAGTAAGCTACAACGTAAAGCACTACCTGCACCAATGTATTGACAGCCTGCTAAAAGCGGTCAAGGATATTGATGCCGAAATCTGCGTAATTGACAACCATTCAAAGGATGGAACAGTTGACTCTCTTAAAAGCTACGGCAAAAACATAAAAATAATAGCAAGCCCCCATAACAACGGGTTTGCAAAAGCAAACAACATTGCAATAAGACAGACTTCGGGAGACTACGTGCTGCTGTTGAACCCAGACACGTTCGTTGGCGAAAATGCAATTAAAGACTGCCTTGAATTCATGGACGCCCATGCTGACGCGGGCGGACTTGGCGTGCAGATGTTGAAAAGCGACGGCAGCAAAGCACTTGAAAGCCGCCGCGGTCTCCCTACTCCGATGACATCATTTTACAAGATGTGCGGCCTATGCGCCAAATATCCCACAAACAAGCGTTTCGGTAAATACTACATGTGCGACATGTCGTGGGACGAACCTGGCAGGATTGAGATCATAAGCGGAGCTTTCTTCATGGCAAGAAGGTCTGCATTAGACAAAATAGGACTCTTGGACGAAGACTTTTTCATGTACGGAGAAGATATCGACCTGTCATACCGACTGTTGAAAAAAGGGTATTCCAACTGGTACCTGCCTGTGAAAATACTGCACTATAAAGGTGAAAGCACACAGAAATCGTCGTTCAGGTACGTGCATGTGTTTTACGTGGCAATGCTAATATTCTTCCGAAAACATTACGGGCATCTCAGCTTCTGGCTGTGCATCCCCATTAAAATGGCCATCTATATCAAAGCCACATTCGCACTAATGAAAATGTTGACCGAGAAAGTAAACAAGACCTTGGGCTTTACAAATAAGCACGGGAACAAAAGTCCACGCTACATATTCATCGGTTCAGCAAAATCAATTAAGGCATGCCGGGAGATTGCAGCCAGAAACGGACTAGATGCGGAATTCTACGAATCAGACGAAACATCGAACAACGGTGGGCATGCAAGATTCATCGAGAATGCCGGCAACAATCTTGTCTATGCCGTCTACGACGTAAGCTCGTACAAATATGAAACGATTCTGAATATATTCTCTAAAAATGTTAAAAACAATATTCTTATTGGAACATACCATCCAAAATACAATATTATAATAACTGATAACGAAATTATAAGCTGATGTGCGAAAAACTACCGTTGGTCAAACTGCGGGCCATCGAGCCTGAAGACCTCGACATTCTTTATGGCATAGAAAACGACATGAGCCTATGGAATGACAGCATAACAAGCGTGCCCTACTCTCGCTATATGCTTTACGACTATATTGCCAATACAAGAAACGATATTTACACAGACCGCCAGGTACGCATGATGATTGAAAACAACAAGTGCGAGGTAGTTGGCATCGTTGACCTTATAAACTTCGACCCCAAACACCTGCGTGCCGAAATAGGAATAGTCATAAAGCGTGATTTCAGAAACCTTGGTTATGCGCAATCAGCAATAAACAAAATAAAGGAATATTCACTTAACATATTACACTTGCACCAACTTTACGCGTGTATTGACAAAGAGAACGTGCAATCATTGAATCTGTTTGAACGCTGCGGTTTTATCTGCACAAATGAGTTAAACGATTGGTTATTTGACGGAAAAAAATATCATAAAGCACTTTTAATGCAACTTTTATTATAAAAAGTTCGAATAAAATTTGGTCATATGAAAAAATATTCATACCTTTGCAACCGCAATTAAGACAGAGACCTATCAAGGTGCGTTAGTTCAGCCTGGTTAGAATGCCTGCCTGTCACGCAGGAGGTCACGGGTTCGAGTCCCGTACGCACCGCCAAGGTATCTGAAATTGCAAAACTGAGGTGCGTTAGTTCAGCCTGGTTAGAATGCCTGCCTGTCACGCAGGAGGTCACGGGTTCGAGTCCCGTACGCACCGCAAGGCTTCAGAGACATCTGAAAGCCAGCGAATGACAAAGCCCACAAAATCAATGATTTGTGGGCTTTGTTTTTTCTTTTTAGAGCCATTCTGAAGACAAACAAATTCCCCAAACAGACAAAGTTGAGTTACCAAATCGTTACAGAAAAAACGGGCTTTTGGAATTGTAACGATTTTCTTTGTAAGTCGCTGATTTGTCGTCTGTTGTCATTAAAATGTCCGCTTGTAAATCAATTATTAATCTTTCCTTTGCAGGCAATGTGTAACAGTTGTAACGAAGGAGCAAAATTAAAAGGTTTATGAGCAAAAGTACATTCCGAATCCTCTTTTATCTGAGGAAAAACTACCTGAACAAGTCAGGCAAGGCGGGTATCATGATCCGCCTGACGGTGAACGGTGACATGGTGCAGTTCAGTTCCAAACTGGACATAGAACCGTCATTGTGGGACACGAAAGCCGGGAAAGCGGCAGGAAACAGTGTCAAGGCAAGACAGATGAACTCTATGCTGGAGGACATCCGCACAGCCCTGAGCAATCATTACCGGTACGTGGAATCGCGTGATTCGTTTGTCACGGCGGAGAAGGTACGCAATGCGTTTCTGGGGTACGAGGTAAGGCAACAGACCCTGTTGGAGTTATTCAAGCAACATAATGAGGACGCTTCCAAACTGAACGGCATCAGCAAGGCTCCGGCTACGCTGGTGAAATATGACCGGACTTACCGCCGGCTGGAAGAATTTATGAAAGTGAAATATAAAGTGTCTGACATCGCCCTGCGGGAGATTGACCACAAGTTCGTGACGGACTTCGAGTTTTATCTCCGTACCGTCAGCCGGTGCAACGAGAATACTACGGGCAAGTTCATGCAGATATTCCGCAAGATAGTCCTCATCGCCAAAAACAACGGATGGATAACCATCGACCCGTTTGCAAACTATCATATTCACATGAAAGCGGTGGACAGGGGCTATCTGACGGAGCAGGAACTGGAGCGTATTCTCCAAAAGGACTTTAATTCGCGTCGATTGGAACAAGTTCGAGACGTATTCATCTTTTCTTGCTTCACGGGGTTGTCATACGTGGATGTAAAGAACCTTACCAAAGAAAATGTCTGTATTTCATTCGACGGGAAACAATGGTTGCGGCTGCACAGGCAAAAAACTTCCACTGCGGTCAATCTCCCCCTGCTGAAAACTCCTTTGGCAATATTGAAAAAGTACGAGGACAAACTATCAGACGGACGGTTGCTGCCTGTATTAAGCAATCAAAAACTTAACTCTTACCTGAAAGAAATTGCTGACATATGCGGGATTAAAAAGAATTTAACATTTCACCTCGCAAGACATACTTTCGCTACGACAACTACGTTGGCAAAGGGTGTTCCCATCGAAACGGTATCTAAGATGCTGGGACATACGAACATAAAAACCACACAGATTTATGCGCGTATCACCAACGATAAAATACGTGAGGACATGGAAATGCTTGCCGGGAAACTGGAGGGCATCGAAAACATTGCATTGCAAGCGGTAAATCATTGAACGGATTGTAACAGCGAAATGACAAATCGTCCCTGCTTATATGGAAAATTATATCACTTAAAAAATATATCGGTATGGCAAGAAAAGGATTTTTTGAGATAGAGCCTGCGCCGGGGAAACCGGAGGGGATTTCTGTAAGGATAGAACCGGGGGCGGACGGTGACGTGTGGATGACGGTAAACGATATTGTAAAGGCATACGGTGTGTTCTACCAGACGGTACGGGCAGGGCTGAAAGCCCTGAAAAAGTCCGGGGATTTTGACGAATACCGGGATGTAAAGATTGAGCGTTTCACCTACAAGGGAAAAACATGCAGCATAGAACTGTATAATTTGCGAATCGTTATCGCCCTCGGATTCAAAATGAACGGGCTGACATGTCAGCGGTTCAGGAAATGGGTGGCATCGCGACTTGCAGAATCCTACCAACGGAAACCATCAGCCTTGTTCCTATACATGGGAAAGGATACTTTCATAAGCTGAAAAAGATTCCCGGATTATGAATCTGAGTATATCCGGTCTGCTCCAAGTATAAACCAGTCCAGACTGGATGAACCATAAAGCCCTGTCCGTGCAGCAATGCCGGGCAGGGCATTTTTGTGCCCCGACCTTGCGTTCCGGGAAGAAAAATCAAGAAAATCATTATGTAGTATGTACATACTATATAATCCTCCTCTTGCAGATTGCACATCTTTGCAGCGTAATCAAAAACAAGAACGATATGGAAATAGTAACAATGGACCATGAAGTCGTAAAAGCGATGATGTCGAAAATCGACCGGATAGCGGCTTATGTATTCAAAAAAGAGAATGTGCCCAAAGAGGAGCCGGAAATTCTGCTGACCAGCGAGGAAACCGCCGACCTGTTGAAAATCAGCACAAGGACGCTCCAACGGATGCGCAAAGACCGCACTATCCCCTATGTGATGATGCGGAACAAATGCCGCTACCGCCTCGCGGATCTGGAGGAATGTGTACGGACAAAAATCGTGAAATGCAACCCGCAGACACTGGAAGAGTTCAGACGGAACTATCTGTTGAGCGGAAGGGATGGAGGACGGGAATATGATTGAGCGGGAATTGTTCGAGGCATGGATGCAACGCATCATGGAACGACTTGACCGTCAGGATAAAATCATCTCAGTGCTGATAAACAAGGATGCCGCCGGGGTGAAGTACATGGACGGTGAGCGCCTGTATGACAATCAGGACCTGTGCGAGATGCTGCGCACCAGCAAGCGGTCGCTGCAACGCTTCCGCAGCGAGTACGGACTGCGCTACCGGAAAATCAGCCGCAAGAGCTACTATACGGAGTCAGACGTGCTGGACTTCATCAACCGGAACATGGAGGAAGTCGTGCAAGGAGGGGTGAAAATTCTGAAAATGAAAGAGAATGCGGAAAAAAAGTCCCCGGTCAAGGCAAAAAGAAAAGGCAACGGGAAATGAAAACAGAAAAAACGGCGAAAGCCTGTGATTCTATAATTATTAAAAACATCGAAAATGGAACAGAAAAAGAAAAACGAGAAAGACGTGCTGGTCGTCCGCGACGAGAAGACGGGCGAAATCAGCGTAGTAGCCGGGCTGGACAGCAAGGGCTATCCGAAGACGGCTCCGGCAAAGGCGGAACACTCGCAGGACTTCCTGCGCTTCGACCGCCACGGGGACATGGTGGACAACTTCTTCAGGAACTTCTACCGCCAGTGCAAGGAGCCGACACGCTTCGGCTTCTACCGGGTGGCGGCGGACATGGCGGATGCGGTGCTGCCGGTCATCAAGGATTTGCTGAAAGACCCTGCGGCAAACGCGGAAATGCTCGCGGCGCACAAGGTGGACACTTCGGAATACCGGAAGCAGGCGGAAACGGAGAATGTAAAACAAGAAAGCGACAATGAACCCCTTAAAAAGACAGAAGAAATGGAACAGAAAAAAGAAGAACAGAAACAGGAAGTGCAACAGCCTCAAACGGCTGAAGCGCAAGATGAGCAGCAACCGCAGAAACAGGAGAAGCCGAACCTGATAGCGGATGACCAAGTGGACTGGGCGGAATTGCGCAAGTGCGGCATCGACAGGGAAAGCCTTTCGGAAAAAGACATGAAAGCCCTGATGAATTACGGCAAGACGGGGCTGGTGACGGTGAAGCCGAATTTCGGAGGGGACAGTTACGAACTGCAAGCCCGACTCTCGTTCAAGAAGGCGGAGGACGGCACGCTGAAGCTGACACCCCATTTCATCCGAAACGAACCGCGTCTTGACATCCCCCACAGGGGCTACACGTTCACCGACGAGGACAAGAAAGCGTTGAAACGCACGGGCAACCTCGGCAAGCTCATCAACTTCGCCAACGAGAAGACGGGGGAAATCAAGCCCCACTACATCAGCATCGACCGCCTGACGAATGAAGTCGTGGACGTGCTTGCCGACAAGGTGCGCATCCCCAGCAAAATCGGGCAGACTGCCCTGTCGAAAGCGGAACAGGACATCCTCCGCGCCGGACTTGCCTTGCCCAAGGAGGTGACGCTCAAGAACGGGCGCAAGTTCGAGGCCATGCTTCAGGTGAACGCCGACAAGCGCGATGTGGAGTTCGTGCCGGGACAGCCGAGGCAGCAGCAGGCGCAGCGTCAGGGAAAATCACAGGACAATCCCGACGCACAAGGACAGGAACAGGAGAACAACGGAGAGGGGCAACGCCGCAACCGCTCGTGGACGAACGAGGACGGCAGCATCCGCCCGATAAGCAAATGGAAGGACGACACGTTCACCGACCAACAGAAAGCCGACTACGTGGCGGGCAAGACGGTGGTGCTTGCCAACGCTAAGGACGACCAAGGGCAGCCCTGTACGAAATACCTGAAGTTCAGCTTCGAGAAAGGCCGTCCGCTGACCTACTCGCAGAACCCCGACCTTGCGCAGACCGTCGCCCCGTCCAACGAGAGCCGCACGCAGCTCGCCGTGAACAACGAGGGCAAGACCAACGAAGCCACGAAGCATGTGAAGGAGCCGCTGCAACAGGGACAGACCGCCCCGAAGAATGAAACGCAGCAGAAACAGCAGACCAGAAAATCCAAAGGCATGAAGGTATCCTGATTGCCGCCACTAAATCCATTCCAAAATGATTGACGGGTGAAACGGGGAGCATACACCGCCTTGCGCGCATATCCCACAAACAAGGCCGTGCCCCGTTTCCACCCCAACAAAAACAAAAGTATCAACAGATTAAACAGAGAAAGACATGATTACCATATTGGCAGAAAAACCAAGCGTCGCCCGTGAGATAGCACGGATTGTCGGCGCAATGAGAAGAGAAGAAGGGTATTTCACAGGAAACGGCTACCACGTGACATGGGCGCTTGGGCATTTGGTACAGCTCGCCCTGCCCGACGGGTACGGCATCCGTGGCTTCCGGCGCGACAGCCTGCCCGTCATCCCCGAAAGGTTTGAACTCATACCCCGTCAGGTGAAAACGGACAAAGGCTGTAAGGCGGACGCGGCTTCGGTGAAGCAAATCAAGGTGATAACAAAATTGTGGAACGAGAGCGAGGGCATCATCGTGGCGACCGATTGCGCCCGTGAAGGCGAGTTGATATTCAGGTACCTGTATGCTTATATAGGCTGCACCCTGCCGTTCCAAAGGCTGTGGATAAGCTCGCTGACCGACGCCGCCATCCGCAAGGGACTGAAAGAGCTGAAGGACGGGCACGAGTATGACAGCCTATACCTTGCCGCCAAAGCAAGAAGTGAAGCCGACTGGCTGGTGGGCATCAACGGCACGCAGGCATTGTCGGTAGCCGCCGGGCGGGGCACGTATTCCGTCGGACGGGTGCAGACACCCACGCTGGCGATGGTCTGCAAGCGATTCTGGGAAAACAGGCGTTTCACACCCGAACCGGTACACCAGCTTCATTTCACCACGCCGTCGGCGAGCGTGAACGAGGTTGTAAAATTCTCCTCGGTAGAGAAATGGAAAGACAAGGAAAAGGCAGCTACATTACATAATAAGGTAAAGGAACAGATGTGCGCCACCATCGTGAGAGTCGAAAAGAAGGAGAAGGTGGAGAACCCTCCGCTGCTGTACGACCTGACTACGCTCCAAAAGGAAGCGAACACGAAGCACGGCTTCACGGCGGAACAGACGCTCGACCTTGTGCAGACGCTCTACGAGGCAAAGCTCATCACCTATCCGAGAACATCGAGCCGCTACATTCCGGAGGACGTGTTTGCCGAAGTACCCTTGTTATTTGAAAGATTATCTGCCCATTCATTGTTTGCCGATAAAATCAAAAGCATGGACGCACTGAACCGTCGCAGCGTGGACGCCTCGAAAGTGACCGACCACCATGCGTTGCTGGTGACACCCAACCGTCCGCTGGCGCTCTACAAGAACGAGCAGCTTATCTACGACATGATTGTGGGGCGCATGATTGAGGCGTTCTCCCCGGAGTGCGTCAAGGACACGACCACCGTCCGGGCGGAATGCGAAGGCGTGGAGTTTGAAACGAAAGGCTGCATCGTACGCAAGGCGGGCTGGCGTTCGGTCTATGATGAGGACAAGGAAGACACCGTACTGCCAGACTGGAACGAGGGCGACACGCTGGCAATGAACGGCTGCTCGATGAGCTCGGGCATGACCCGTCCGAAACCGCTCCACACGGAAAGTACCCTTCTGGCGGCGATGGAGACCGCCGGACGCGAGGGTATGGAGGACGAGGAAGTGCGCCAGGCGTTGAAGGACTGCGGCATCGGCACGCCCGCCACCCGCGCCGCCATCATCGAGACCCTGCTTAAAAGGGAGTACATGGTGCGCGTGAAGAAGTCGCTTGTGCCGACGGAGAAAGGGCTTGCCCTGTATTCCATCGTGAAGGGCATGGACATCGCCGACGTGGAGATGACGGGACGCTGGGAGGCGGAACTGGCAAAAATAGAAAGAGGGCAAACACCGCACGAGGCTTTCATCCGCGACATCGAGGGCTACACCCGGAAAATCACCACGGAACTGCTCGCCTGTGATAAAATCTTCGGGCACAAGGCATCGGGCTGTACCTGCCCCAAGTGCGGCACGGGCACGATGCGGTTCTACGGTAAGGTGGTGCGCTGCGACAATCCGGACTGCGCCCTGCCGGTGTTCCGCCAGATAGCCGGCCGGACGCTCACCGATGCGGAAATGACCGACCTGTTGGCCAAGGGAAAAACGGGCGTCCTCAGCAGCTTCAAGAGCAAACAGGGCAAGCCGTTCAGCGCAGCAGTCGCTTTCGACGCGGATTTCAACACGAAATTCATCTTTCCTGAAAATAAATCGACAAGAAAATCCATAAACAAGAGAGGAGGAAGAAAATAAATGTATAAATTTTGATAAAGTAAGCTGCATATCGGAATAAAAAATAAGCTCGCTTATTTTGTTCTCCCCTCGATTTGCATTACTTTTGCCACTGATTCACTGTTCATAATCTGTTTCAATACGTTGAAGCATTGTTTTACGGTGGATTTAGTGGCGGCACTCGGAGGGATACCGGGTGCCTTTTTCTTCTCCTTTATCAAAATCCAAAATCCGTTTTTCACCACTAAATCCATCAGAAAATGAAACAGAACAAGAAAACCCTTCCGGCGGAGCTGTCCTACTACGGGCTGTACCTGCTGGACTACCTGAGAAAATACCATCCCGACAAAGTATCCGACACGGACCTTATCACAGAAAGGGAGGAAGCCGCCACCGTAACCTTTGAAAAGGAAAGGCTGGCGGGCGGCACGGTGGAACACGCTCACGAGGAAGCCATGCGCGTCCTGCTGCGCGGGCTGCACTTCTCGCCCTACGCCCTGCTGACAGAGGTCGTGGAGAGGGAGTTTGCCGACGAGGTGCCGGAATCCGGACGCGAGGCGTTCTGCCGCGACCTGTACCCCTATCTGAAAAACCTGTTCGCCGGTTACGATACGTCGGACGACACCTTTGCCCTGTCGCCTGCCCATGACCTGCTCTATACGGAACTGGTGGGAACCGTCGTGCTTTATCTGGAGGAAGGCCATGGCGTTCAATAGGAAACAGAAGCTGCGCGACAACATCGAGGCGGTACGCACGGCGTTCACGCTTGACCGTGAGCGCCGCACCCCGACGGAAAGGGAACGTGCGCTGCTGGAGCGTTACTGCGGCTTCGGGGGCCTGAAGTGCATCCTGAACCCGGCAAGGGAACTCTCCGACGCCGTGCATTGGGCGAAGTCCGACCTCGAACTGTTCGCGCCTACGGTGGAGCTGCACCGCATCATCCGGGAGAACAGCAGGGATGAAACGGAGTACAAGCGGTATGTGGATTCGCTGAAAGCCTCGGTGCTGACGGCGTTCTACACGCCGCAGGCCATCACGGATACCATCGCGGACGTGCTGCACGACAGGAAGGTACGCCCGAAGCTCGTGCTGGAGCCTTCGGCAGGCATGGGCGCGTTCATCGGCTCGGTGTTGTCGGACAACCCACAGGCAGAGGTGATGGCCTTCGAGAAAGACCTGCTGACAGGCAAGATGCTGGGACACCTGTACCCGGAGCAGAAGATACGCACGGAAGGCTTCGAGAAGATAGAAAAGCCGTTCCTGAACCGGTTTGACCTTGCCATATCCAACATCCCTTTCGGGGACATAGCCGTGTTCGACCCTGAGTTTGAGAACGGCTCGACCTTCCGGAGAATAGCGGCAAGGAAGGTGCATACCTATTTCTTCCTGAAAGGGCTGGACGCGGTGCGTGACGGCGGCATCGTGGCGTTCATTACCTCGCGGGGCGTGCTGGACACGGAGGGCAACGGCGGCACACGCTACATGATGACACGCAAAGCGGATCTGTTGTCCGCCATCCGCCTGCCGAACAACCTGTTCACGGAAAATGCCAACACGGAAGTAGGCTGTGACCTGATTATCCTGCAAAAGAACGAGGGCAAGGAGGAACTTTCCGAAGAGGACAAGAGGTTGGGCGATGTCGTAAAGAACAACCATACGGGAATTTCCACCAACGGGTATTTTTTTGACCACCCGGAATACATCATCCACACCGACGCAAAAAGGGATACCGACCCATACGGCAAGCCGGCTATGGTATATACGCACAGCGGCGGCGTGGAGGGCATCGCCACGGACTTGTACCGGATATTGTCGGCGGACCTGTCGGCACGGCTGGACTTGGAACGTTACAATGGTGTCAAGGCTGAAAAGCGTGAAACACAGACGATTTCCGTCCAGCCGCAAGTTCAGGAAGTACAACAGCCGAAGGTGGAAATAGAAGAAAAAACGGTACAGCCAAATGCAGAAGCGGTAAAATCCGCACCGCAAGTCGTGGAAACGAAGCAGTCCGAGGCTCCTGTAATGGACCTGTACGACCTGTTCGGCTACACGCAGGAGGAGCGCAGATTGGCGGAACGGGGACTGAAACCGGAGAGGAAGAAAGGAGCCAAGTCCAAACGCCGGAAGCCGGTGCAACCGTCATTGTTCCCGATGCCTGCTGACGGGCAGCGGATAACGGCGGAAAAAGAAAATGAAGCGGCAAGAGGCAGAAGCGCGGAAACGGCTCCTGCCATCAGCCCCGAAGAGGTACGGGAAATGGAGGAAATCATCCGTCAAGGGGCGAACGGAATGCCGGAAAGACGGCACGAAGAGCCAGTACCCATGCACGGAAAGACCGAAGGTGCTACCGCCCCACCCGAAGACGGTGACCCGGAGGATGCCGTTTACCGCAGTCTGGACTGGGAAACCAACCCGCCCATCAACGGCTTCTATGAAACGATGATGTCACTCACACCCGAAAGGCGTGCCGAACTGCGCCGGATGGGAAAGGAAAAGATGGATGCCAACGCCGCCAAGCAAGCGGATACAGCCCGACCGCAGTCCATACGTCCGTTCTATCCGGTAGAGAACGGCTTTGAGGCAGAGGGAAGAAGACGGATTGAGCGTGTGGAAAGGGAGATGCGCGAGGAGGAAGCAGCCCTGACACCGGAAGAGCGGCAGCGCAGGGAGGAGGAAGCGATGATGCCCCGTCCGTTCAAGGGCATCATGGAAGCGCACCTAAAAGAAGGCTCGCTGGTATGGGAACATACCGGCGGCGTCCGCTTCCAAATCGGGGTGCTGAAGGATGTCACCAAGTACGGGGCGACCTTCCAGCCGCTCGACATGGAGGGGATGCAGGCGCAGAAGGCGCAACTCTATATCGACTTGCGCAACACCTACGAGCGGCTCTACGCCCACGAAGCGGAAAATCACGAGGAAAATGCCCTGCTACGCCGCAACCTGAACACCTACTATGACGAGTTCGTCATGCGCTACGGCAACCTGAATGCCAAGCACAACGCGAAGCTCATCCTGATGGACGCTTCAGGGCGCAACATGCTCTCGCTGGAACGCGGCGAGAACGGGCAGTTCGTCAAGGCGGACATCTTCGACCGTCCCGTTTCCTTTTCGCAGGAAACGCTTGTCGAGGTGGAGTCGCCCGAAGAAGCCCTGTCCGCCTCGCTCAACCTGTACGGCGGCGTGAACCTGCCCTACATGGAATCTCTCTGCGACCTGCCGCAGGCGGAGATGCTCGAAGCCCTGAAAGGAAGGGTGTTCTACAACCCGTTGGCGGACGGCTACGAGATTGCAGACCGCTTCATCGCCGGGAACGTGGTACAAAAGGTGGCCGATGTGGAGGAATGGATAAAGGGACATGAGGGCCACGGGATGATGCCGCAGGCACAGGAGTCGCTTGAAGCCCTGAAAAATGCCGTGCCCGAACAAATTCCCTTCGAGGACCTGGACTTCAACTTCGGGGAGCGTTGGATACCCACGGGCGTGTATGCCGCCTACATGAGCCGCCTGTTCGATACGGAGGTGCGGATAACCTACTCGGAAAGCCTCGACGAGTATTCGGTGAAATGCGCCTACAAGACGATGAAAATCACGGACGAGTTCCTGGTGAAAGGCTATTACCGAAACTACGACGGCATGAACCTGCTGAAACACGCCCTGCACAATACCTGCCCCGACATGATGAAAAGCATCGGCAAGGACGAGAACGGCAACGACATCAAGGTGCGTGACAGCGAGGGCATACAGCTTGCCAACGCGAAGATTGACGAGATACGAAACGGCTTCACGGAATGGCTGGAGGAACAGTCACCAGAGTTCAAGAAGCGGCTGACGGACATGTATAACAATAAGTCCAACTGCTTCGTGCGTCCGAAGTACGACGGCTCGCACCAGAAATTCCCGGAACTGGACCTGAAAGGCTTGGGAATAAAGGATTTATATACGAGCCAGAAAGATTGCGTATGGATGCTGAAACAGAACGGAGGAGGCATCGTTGATAACGAGGTGGGCACCGGCAAGACACTGACCATGTGCGTTGCGGCACATGAAATGAAGCGTCTGGGACTGGTACACAAGCCGATGATTATCGGGCTGAAAGCCAACGTGCGCGAGATTGCCGAGACCTACCGCAAGGCTTATCCCAACGCCCGCATCCTCTACGCCTCGGAGAAGGATTTTGCAGCCGCCAACCGCGTGCGCTTTTTCAACGACATCCGCAACAACGACTGGGATTGCGTCATCATGTCGCACGACCAGTTCGGGAAGATACCTCAGTCGCCGGAGTTGCAGCAGCGCATCCTGCAGGAAGAACTGGACACGGTGGAGGAAAATCTCGAAGTGCTGCGCTCCCGGGGCAAGGACGTGTCACGCGCCATGCTGCGGGGATTGGAGAAACGCAAGTTCAACCTGCAAGCCAAACTCGAAAAGGTGGAATACGCCATAAAGACAAGGACGGACGACGTGGCGGACTTCAAGCAGATGGGCATCGACCACCTATTCATCGATGAGAGCCACCAGTTCAAGAACCTGACGTTCAACACCCGTCACGACCGTGTGGCGGGGCTGGGCAACTCCGAGGGAAGCCAGAAGGCGCTGAACCTGCTGTTCGCCATCCGCACCATACAGGAGCGGACGGGCAGGGATTTGGGGGCGACGTTCCTCTCTGGCACGACCATCAGCAACTCGCTGACGGAACTATATCTGCTGTTCAAGTACCTGCGCCCGAAGGCGCTGGAGAAACAGGACATCCGCTGCTTCGACGCATGGGCGGCCATCTTCGCCAAGAAGACGACCGATTTCGAGTTCAATGTGACGAACAACATCGTGCAGAAGGAACGCTTCCGCTACTTCATCAAGGTGCCGGAGCTGGCGGCGTTCTACAACGAGATAACCGATTACCGCACGGCGGAGGATATTGGCGTGGACCGTCCGAAGAAGAACGAGATACTGCACCACATACCGCCCACCCCGGACCAAGAGGTGTTTATCGAAAAGCTGATGCAGTTCGCCAAGTCGGGCGACGCGACGATATTGGGCAGACCGCCGCTCTCGGAAACGGAGGAAAAGGCGAAGATGCTCATCGCTACGGACTATGCACGGAAGATGGCATTGGACATGCGCATGATTGACCCGAATTACGAAGACCATCCCGACAACAAGGCGAGCCATTGCGCCAAGATGATAGCGGAATACTATCATAAGTACGACGCGCACAAAGGCACGCAGTTCGTCTTTTCGGATTTGGGCACGTACCAGCCCGGTGGCGGCTGGAGTGTCTATACCGAAATCAAGCGCAAATTGGTGGAGGACTACAGCATACCCGCCCACGAAATCCGCTTCATTCAGGAATGCAAGAACGAGAAGGCACGGAAGGCGGTCATTGAGGCAATGAACAGCGGTTATGTCCGTGTGCTGTTCGGCTCGACGAGTATGCTCGGCACGGGCGTGAACGCCCAGCGCAGGGCTGTCGCCGTCCACCACCTCGACACGCCGTGGCGACCGTCCGACCTCGCCCAAAGGGACGGACGGGCGGTGCGCAAGGGCAACGAGATTGCCAAACTCTATGCAGACAACAAGGTGGATGTCATTATCTACGCCGTCGAGAAGTCGCTGGACTCGTACAAGTTCAACCTGCTGCATTGCAAGCAGACGTTCATCAGTCAGCTGAAAAGCGGCGCGTTGGGCGCACGAACCATCGACGAGGGGGCGATGGACGAGAAGTCGGGCATGAATTTTTCGGAATACATGGCGATACTGTCGGGCAACACGGATTTGCTGGACAAGGCGAAGCTCGAAAAGAAGATAGCCTCGCTGGAGGGTAAACGCAAGTCGTTCAATAAGGGCAAGCGCGATTCGGAACTGAAGTTAGAGAGCAAGACTTCGGCGCTGAAGAACAACCGGGCGGTCATCGCCGGCATGACGGAGGATTGGGAGAAGTTCATCGCCGTAGCACAGACCGGCAAGGACGGTAACCGGCTCAACCCGATACGGATTGACGGGCTGGACACCGCCGATGAAAAGGCCATCGGCAAGCGGTTACAGGAGATAGCGAAGAACGCCACGACGGGAGGGCAGTACAAGCGCGTGGGCGAATTGTATGGCTTCCCCATCGAGGTGGTCAGCGAAAAGATACTCAAAGACGGACTGGAGTTCCGCGACAACCGCTTTGTGGTGGCAGGCAACTACAGTTACCGCTATAACAACGGCCATCTGGCGATGGCGGACACCCATGCCGCCGCCATGAACTTCCTGAACGCGCTGGAGAAGATACCCTCGGTCATCGACCAGTACAAGGCGAAAAACGAAGCACTGGAGCAAGAGATACCGCAGTTGCGGGAGATAGCGGGCAAGACATGGAAGAAAGAGGACGAGTTGAAACAACTGAAGTCTGAGCTTGCCGCCCTTGACCGCAAGATACAGCTGGAGTTGGCTCCTAAGCAAGAGGAACCGCCCGGTCAGGGGCAGGAACAGGGTGGCAGTCAGGCGATACCGAAAGTGGAGAACGTGCCGAAGCCGGACGATACAGCCCGTGACTATATCCGTGACCGCATTATAATAGGCACGCCGGGCATTTCCGAACACAAGGAACCCCGTGGAATGAAAATTTGAGAAGGAGCCGATGGCGGAGTCAAGTATCAGCCTTCGGCTCTTTTTATAATCATATCACCCTTTCTTGTGCTCTATATTCATTCGGCGTACACCCCACCACTTTCTTGAACATCCGGCTTAAATGGTGCGGATACTGGAAGCCTACTTGATAGGCTATCTCGCTCACGGTCTTGTTCGTGCTTGCCAGCAAGTCCTTGACGCGGTTGATGACGGTAAGGTGGATGTATTCAATGGCGGACTTGCCGGTTTCCTTCTTCACAAGGTCGCCGAAATAGTTGGCGGAGAAATGAAGTTGGTCGGCACACCACGCCACGGTGGGCAGACCGGTTTGCTCGGGCTTGTCTGAGTCGAAGTAGCCGGTCATCAGTTCTTCGAAGCGAGTGAGGACATCGCGGTTGATAGCCTCACGGGTGGCAAACTGGCGGTCGTAGAAACGGAGGCAATGGTTGAGCAGGACTTCGATGTTGGAGGTGATGATGCTGCGGCTATGCTTGTCGATGCGGTGGTGCAGTTCTTCCTCTATCTCGGTGAAGCAGTTGAAGATGGTCTGCCGCTCGCGCTCGGACATATGCAAGGCTTCGTTCACTTCGTAGGAGAAGAATGTGTATTCCTTCATTTTCTTTGCAAGGCTCGTGCCTCGCAGCAGGTCGGGATGGAACAGCAGACAATAGCCTTCGGGATTGGGCGTTTCACCGCCGTCGTCAATACCTGCCACTTGTCCGGGAGCCACGAATACCAACGTGCCTTCCTGATAGTCGTATTGGCTGCGCCCGTAAGTCAGCTTTCCGTGTATCTTCTCTTTCAGGTAGATGCCGTAGAAGCCGTAAAGTTTCTTTTTATGCTTCAAAACATTGACGTCCTTGAAGTCGATGAACGTGACCAACGGATTGAGCGTTTCAATCCCTAAAAACTCATTGTAATCGTGGATGCTGTTGATATTTATGATGTCGCCCATATCTTGTTTCCTCCATTTATTAAAGTATGATGCCACAAAATTAATCTTTTCTTTACTCATTCAGCAAGGAGGGAAGGCATTTCTGTAAAATGGGTGCAAGATTCTGTGATTTGTGTTATCCTGTTGATTGGACGCTACTTGCGGTGAATGCCATTCGTTGATATTGGTGCTTCAATCCGTAATCTGTGTATGGACGAAAGACATACGCTGCTGTAATTTTGCACCTGACAAAAACAAAGTTCAAAATGAAAATGATTATCAATATCTGTCTGCTTATGGCAATTTTATCTTTCAACAGTTGCGATGAGAATACGGCTTCATCATACATACCCTCACAGGAAGGGAATGATTCTATTCCTGCAACAACGGGACATCTGACCACCCGTAGCACTATCGCCGATGTCTTGGCTCATCCGGCTTTCGAGGGATTCAGCCAATACATCTTGCCTTTGGAATGGGGATATGACGAAGATATGCCGCTCTCCGAAGTGGAGCGTTTGCTTCCCTACCATAATTATATTGACGCGGAGCGGTGCGTGGGTTATATCAATCAGATGATAGATTCGGTGGCAGCCGGACGCAGGATTTATTACGACTTGGGGAGCAAAGATGCCGGGTTGTTCTTCTTCCGTGGCAGGTCGGGCGCACCGTTTGCGGTCGTCTGTCCCGGAGGCGGCTTCTCGTATGTCGGCTCCATCCACGAGGGCTTTCCCCACGCCTTGGCGTTGAGCCGGATGGGGTATAATGCGTTTGTCATTCAGTATCAGACGGGCAGCGCACAGACGGCTTGCGAGGACTTGGCGGCGGGCATCGAATACATCTTCCGCCACGCCACGGAGTTGCAGGTCGATACGGCAGGCTATTCCGTGTGGGGCAGTTCGGCGGGGGCGCGTATGGCTGCATACATCGGTTCATACGGCACGGCGACTTTCAGTGCGGCAGAGCTTCCCCGTCCGCGCACAGTGGTGATGGCCTACACGGGGCATAGCGAGTACACCCGGCAAGACCCGCCGACCTACGCCGTGGTAGGCTCGAATGACGGCATTGCCAATCCGAACACGATGCGCCGCCGCACCGAAGCCCTGCAAGCCATCGGCATCCCGGCAGAGTTCCACCTCTATCCGAACCTCCGGCACGGCTTCGGGCTGGGCATCGGTACGAGTGCCGAGGGCTGGATAGACGGGGCTGTCCGGTTTTGGGAAGCGAACAGATAAAAGATGACCTCGGAGGTGAGCCTACATCAACCCGGACTTGATGTACCATGAGGTCGGACTTTATCCTACATCAGTTCCGGACTCATCTTTATTAACATTTGCAGCCCAAAGCTCCGACAATGCCAATCCGTCAGGATAAGCACCGTCCGAGCCTCGGATAGCACCAATCCTGCAGGATAAGCATCATCCGAGGGGGCGGACAGCGGTTCTCGAAGAAAATAAGCACTGTCGGAGGCTCGGACAGCCCTTATTCTACAGTTTTAGCCCTGTGGAAGCCCTCGGACAGTGCTAAAAATCTTCCGCAAGCCTTGTCCGAGCTATTTTCGGCGTTTCGGTGAAATGGGTGCTTCTATCTGTAATCTGTGTATGGACGGAGAAGCCTTGCCGATGTAATTTTGCATCAGAAAACAATTAATAGACAAAAGAATATGGATACAGTAAAATTAAGTAACGGCGTGGAAATGCCGATTTTGGGTTATGGAGTTTATCAGGTATCGCCGTCGGAGTGCGAGCGGTGCGTGAGGGATGCCATCAGCGTGGGCTACCGGATGATTGACACGGCACAGGCTTACGGCAACGAGCAGAACGTAGGCAACGCTATCCGTAATTGCGGCGTACCCCGCGAAGAATTGTTCATCGTGACGAAGGTGTGGATTTCCAATGCCGGATACGAGCGGGCAAAGGCAAGCATTGACGAATCTTTGCGCAAATTGCAGACCAACTACATCGACCTGTTGCTCATTCACCAGCCTTTCAACGACTACTACGGCACGTGGCGGGCGATGGAGGAAGCGTATAAGGCGGGCAAGCTCCGTGCCATCGGCGTGTCGAACTTCTATCCTGACCGCTTCATCGACTTGGCGGAATTCAGCGAAATACCTCCGATGGTCAATCAGGTGGAAACCCACGTGTTCAACCAGCAGATAGAGGCGCAACAGATTATGGAGCAATACGGCACACACATTATGGCGTGGGGACCGTTTGCCGAGGGACGCAACAACTTCTTCGGTAACGAAACGCTGATAGCCGTCGGTGCCAAGTATAACAAAAGTGCGGCACAGACCGCCCTGCGCTATCTCATCCAGCGCGGCGTGATTGTCATCCCGAAGTCCGTCCGCAAGGAGCGTATGGAGCAGAACTTCGATGTGTTCGACTTCACGCTGACCGATGAGGATATGCAGCGCATCCGCCAATTGGACTTGGGTCATAGCCTATTCTTCTCGCACTACGACCCGCAGACGGTGAAATGGCTTTGCGATTATGGAAAGAGCAAATAAAGACAGACAACAGAAAGTGCTGTTGGTAAACGGAAGCCCGCACCGCAACGGGAATACGTTTACCGCACTTTCAGAAGTGGCGAAGACATTGGAAGAAGAAGGCATTTCGTCTGAAATCGTACATATCGGCAACCGCCCTGTACAGGGTTGCATCGGTTGTTACAAATGCAAGGAGAAAGGCATCTGCGTTTTCCAAGATGAAACCTATCTGAAGTTGCGCGGCAAGCTGGAAGCGGCGGACGGCATCATCATCGGTTCGCCTGTTTATTTTGGTGGACCTTCGGGAAGCCTTTGCGCCTTGCTCGACCGGCTGTTCTATTCCAGCGGCGGGCTGGCGCAATACAAACCGGCAGCTTCCGTGGTAGTCTGTCGGCGTGGAGGGGCTACTGCTACTTTTGACAGGCTGAACAAATACTTCACCATCCTCAATATGCCCATCGTGCCGTCGCAATACTGGAACAGTGTACACGGACGCAATCCGGGCGAAGCCTTGCAGGATGCGGAAGGACTCCAGACGATGCGCACGTTGGCGCACAATATGGCGTGGATGCTGCGTAACTTGCGGAACAGCGACACTCCGACAGAAACAGAAGAACGAATACATACCAATTTTATCCGATAACAGCGTATGAAAAAGATATTCCAGACACTTTGCCTGTTGCTTGCCGCGACAATGGCAGCGGCTTGCGACAATACGGAGAGTACTACCCCCTTGGGGCCGATTGGTGAAGCACCTGCTGAGGATGACCCGAATGCAGAACACATCTACCTGTGGCCGGAAGGCAATATGCCGACCGAAACAAACTACACCGTAAACAACGGCAACTATCAGGACGACCCGGATTTCCGTCCCAATATGGTTTGGTATCCCGTGCCGGACGGGACGGAAGTAAAGGGAGCCGTAATGGTATGCCCCGGCGGAGCGTTTATGTTCCGTAGTGGAAACGAAGGCGCACCTGTGGCGGAGCGTCTGGCGGAACTGGGCTGGCAAAGCTTTGTGGTGAACTACCGTGTCCGTCCCTATACGATGGAAGAAGGCAGTCTGGACTTGGCACGTGCCATCCGCTATGTCCGCAGCCACGCCGGGCAGTATGGCATCGACCCTGACCGTATCGCGTCGGTGGGATTTTCCGCAGGCGGCATCCTCTGTGGCGATGAAGCCTTGCACTTTGATGGACAGGTGAACGGCACGGCATTGGATGACAGCTATGTCCCCGATGCGCTCGATGATGTGTCGGCTGATGTATGCGCCATCGGTATGATTTACTCGTTCTATGGACGGTTGAGCGTATCAAATAACAACGTGGACGACCTGCGTGCCGGGAATATTCCCCCGACATTCTATACCTACGGTACGGAAGATCCTTTCTACCGCCAGTTCATCGCCAATGCTAACGCTGCCCGTGAAGCCGGTGTGCAAGTAGAAGAACACGTACTGGACGGTTGGCCGCACGGCTTCGGCGTACAGGGAGAATGGACTACATGGTTCGACAGTTTCCTAACCCAGATAATGTCGCATTGATTATGAAAACAGATAAAGACAACCCCAAAGGCATCTCCCGCCGCGACGCACTGAAACGGATGGGATTATTGGTAGCAGGTGCCGCCGCACTGGGAATGCCTACCGCACTAACCTCGTGCAGCAATGGAAAGAAGAAAAGAATCATTCTCTATTTTACAGCCACGGGCAACAGTCTCTATATTGCGCGCCAGCTGTCTGACGAAAACACCGAGTTGCTGAGCATTCCCCAAATGGTGAAGCAGGGTCGGCACGACTTCGAGGCGGAGGAAATAGGCATCGTCTATCCTATATACGGGCATATGCCGCCCAACATGGTGCGCAACTTCATCAAACAGGCACGCATCAAGGCAAATTATAAGTTCGCCATCCTTACCTATGGGATGCTCGACTTCAACGCCGCCGAACTGTGGGATGGCATATCCCGAAAGGCAGGCACGAAGTTCGATTACATCAACACCCTTGTGATGGTGGACAACTGGTTGCCTAACTTCGACATGAACGAGCAGATGAAGATGGACAAGCATATCCCCGAACAGGTGGAGAAGATAAAGGCAGATTTGGACAGGCAGCGGAAATGGATAAAGCCCGCCACCGACGACGACCGTCGCAATCATGACGGATTTATGTTCTTCTCACGTCTTGACCCAGATGTGGGTTTCTTGAAACGTAGTGAAAAATATTTCCGGGTGACGGATGCCTGCATCGGCTGTGGCGTCTGCACCGAAGTCTGTCCGAGAGGCAACTATGAACTGACTTCAACAGGAGTAAAAACCGAAGGCGACTGCGACTTCTGTTTTGCCTGCATCCAGAATTGTCCGCAGAAAGCGATACAGTTCCGGTCTTTGCCCGATGATCCGCTATTGGCGCGAGGAGAAGTGAACCCCAACGCCCGTTACCGCAACGAGCACGTGTCGCTGTGGAGCATCAAAGAAAGCAATAGACAATAGACCAACTAAAATCAAATAAGTATGAACACATTCAAGAAACTTCTGCTGTCCGCACTACTTGTTTGCGGCAGCGTATGTGCCCTCAGCGCACAAGAGAAAACCACTACGGCGGGAGTACCGCTGGTAACGTTGAACAACGGCGTGGAGATGCCCCGTTTCGGGCTGGGAACCTTCCTGCAAGGCTCCAACGAGATTTGCAGGCAATCGTGCCTCACCGCATTGAAAGCAGGCTACCGCCACATCGACACGGCACATGCCTACAACGATGAAGAAGGCGTGGGTCAGGCCGTCAAGGAAAGCGGCATCCCGCGTGAGGAAATCTGGATAACGAGCAAGCTCTGGCCCAACGAATATGGCGAAGGCAAGACGCTGAAAGCCATCGACGAAATGCTGAAACGTCTCCAATTAGACTACATCGACCTGCTCTACGTCCACCAGCCTTTCGGCGACTTTGTGGGAGCGTGGAAAGATATGGAAAAGGCTGTGAAGATGGGTAAAGTGCGCGCGCTCGGCATCAGTAACTTCGATGCGAACGACGAGGTGTGGAATACCATTATGGACAGTGCCACCATCAAGCCTGCCGTACTCCAGATGGAATGTCACCCCTACGCTCAACGTCTGGAGATGCGCAAGAAAGCTGCCGCTGCAGGCATACAGGTGGAATGCTGGTTCCCGTTGGGTGGCGCAATGAGCAACGGGGCACTGCTGAAAGACCCCGTCATCAAGAAGATTGCTGAGGCGCATGGCAAGTCGCCTGCGCAGATCATCCTGCGTTGGCACATCCAGGAAGGCTTCTCCGTCATCCCCGGCGCTACCAATCCCGACTACATCAAAGAGAACATCCAGATATTCGACTTCGCCCTCTCCGATGAAGAAATGCAACAGATGCGTTCGCTCAATAAGGAACAGCGCTTCTTCAATATGCCGGAAGAAGGGGTACGGCGGATGGTAAGAGAGAACCGGCTGTAAATGCGGCCATATAACAAGGTATAGGAAAAAGGGCTTCGGTTAAGGAAACCAGAGTCCTTTTCTGCAAGAAGGCTGAGTTCTTGTAGGAACCGATATAATGTTACCGTAGGAATAAATAATGTTGTTTCGTCAGTAACGGCTGGCAGGGTGTGTCTTTCGTTGATATGGGTGCTTTAATCCGTAATCTGTGTATAGAACAAAAGATTTGCGCGAAATAATTTTGCATCTGAAAAAGAACTAAACAAAGAAAGTATTTATGGAATATGTAACATTGAATAACGGCGTAAAGATGCCGCAATTGGGTTATGGTGTTTATCAAGTATCACCATCGGAATGCGAACAATGTGTATTAAATGCCATTAAGACCGGTTACCGGCTGATAGACACGGCTCAGGCATACTACAACGAACAGCAGGTGGGCAATGCCATCACAAAATGCGGGATACCCCGCGAAGAGCTGTTTATAGTGACGAAAATTTGGATTTCCAATGCCGGATATGAACGTGCAAAGACATCCATTGTGGAATCTCTGCGCAAACTGCAGACCGACTATGTGGATTTATTGCTCATCCACCAGCCCATGGGCGACTATATGGGTACCTACCGGGCCATGGAAGAGGCATACCATAGTGGCAAGGCACGTGCCATAGGCGTATCGAATTTCCATGACAGCCGTTTTATTCAATTGGCCAATTCCGTTGAAATCAAGCCGATGGTAAACCAGATTGAAACGCATGTGTTTTATCAGGAACGCAAGATGCAGGAAATCATGAAGCCTTTCGGCACGCAGCTCATGTCATGGGGACCGTTTGCCGAGGGACGCAACAATTATTTCTCCAATCCCGTACTGAAAGCTGTCGGCGGGAAATATGGCAAATCAGTCGCTCAAACAGCTCTCCGCTTCCTCATCCAGCGTGGCGTGATAGTCATACCCAAAAGCACGCATAAGAACCGCATGGAAGAGAACCTGAATGTATTTGACTTCCATCTTTCCGCCGAGGATATGGAAGCTATCGGGAAACTGGACAAGGGCAGAAGCCTTTTCTTTTAATTATCCGAAATTAAAGAATAAGACAAGTATGGAATACAGAGAATTTGGGAAAAGCGGTCTCCACGTTTCCGCCGTGGGACTGGGTTGCATGGGCATGAGCCACACGTATGGCGCGACAGCTGACAAGCGGGAAATGACAGAACTGCTGGCACAGGCGGTGGATTTAGGTTATACGCTGTTCGACACCGCCGAAAGTTACGGCACGCAGACGGACCCTCATGACAATGAGAACCTGGTGGGACCTGCCTTGAAACCCTATCGAGACAAGGTGGTGCTTGCCACAAAATTCGGCATCACGATGGACCGCAGCGTACCCTGGCCGTGGCCTGTCATTGCCGATTCTTCACCTGCAACGATACGTCGGTCGGTTGACGGTTCGCTGGCCCGTCTGCAGACAGACCACATCGACCTTTACATTCAGCACCGTATTGACCCGAATGTAGAGCCGGAAACCGTGGCAGAAACAATGGCGGAACTCATTAAGAAGGGTAAAATCCTGCATTGGGGAATTTCCGAGACTGACGAGTCGTACTTGCGCCGCGCCCATGCAGTCTGTCCGGTCACAGCCGTGCAGAACCGTTATTCGATGATGGCGCGCTGGCACGAGGCTCTGTTCCCCACGCTCGAAGAGCTTGGCGTAGGACTGATGGCATTCTCCCCGCTTGCCAACGGCCTGCTGACCGAGTGCTATAATGCCAAGACAAAATTTGACCCGAAGACGGATTTCCGCAGCACGATGCCACAGTTCTCGGCAGAAAGTTTCGAGAAGAACCGTTCTCTTTTTGACCTTATCAACCGTCTGGCCGATACGCATCATGCCACACCTGCGCAGGTTTCCCTTGCCTGGATGCTCTGCAAGAAACCGTGGATTGTCCCCATACCCGGCACACGGAAACTTGCCCGTCTGAAAGAAAACGCGGGAGCAGCGGACATCATGTTTACGCCGGAAGAAGTTCAGGCCATCGATGATGCCCTGAACGGAATGGAAATGAGCGGGGTGTTCGGGGGACTGAACGTAAAACAGGAGAAATGAATCTATGAAAGGGCAAATCATCCGTTTCTTCAAGATGTGGACGCTTCCGCTCGGCATGTTTGCCGGGGTGGGCGTCTATCTGATGTTCCACTACATCCCGTGGCTCAGTCCGCTGAAGGTGCTGGCGAAGGGAGCTAACGATTATATCCTGCCACTGATGGTATTCATCCAGCTGTTCACCACCTTCTGCAAGGTCAATCCGCGTGAAATGAAGATTTGCAAATGGCACGTCTGGATGATAACGGTACAATTGGTTTGCTGTCTGGCAGTGGCGTTGCCGCTGCATTTCTTTCCGGATTTCGCTTACCATATCGTACTGCAGGGGGCATTGGTCTGCCTGATTGTCCCCACAGGAACAGCTGCGGCGGTCATAGCCGGACGGCTGGGCGGCAATGAAACCACGCTGACTACCTATACCATTATCAGTAACCTGGTGGCGGCAGTGATGATTCCCGCCCTGTTCCCGTTGGTGGAAATGCAGTCGGCAGGCTCATTCGGGCAGCAGTTCCTGCTCATCCTGCGGCGTGTATTCCCGTTGCTCATCACCCCGTTTCTTGCGGCGTGGGCATTGCGGGAATTCCTGCCAAAAGTGCATGCCGCGGTCGTGCGGCTCTGCGGAAGCCTCGCGTTCTACCTGTGGGGAATTTCCCTGATAATAGCCATCGGACTGACACTGCGCTCGGTGGTAAACAGCCACTTCGACCCGCATGTCATGTGGCTGCTGGCCCTTTCGGCATTGGTGGCATGTGCCTGGCAGTTCGGCATCGGAAAACTGGTGGGCAGGCGTTGCAACGACTATATCAGTTGCGGCCAGGGCTTCGGCCAGAAGAACACGATACTTGCCATCTGGGTATCCTACACCTACCTCACTCCTGTCATTTCCGTGGCGCCAAGCTGTTACATCGTATGGCAGAACGTGGTGAATTCATGGCAATTGTGGTGGAAAGAAAAACGTGATACGAAACATTGAAAAACAGATAAATTATGAATTACAGAAACTTGGGAAACAGAGGACTCCGCGTATCAGCCATCGGCCTGGGCTGTATGGGAATGAGCCACGCCTACGGTGCGCCTGCCGACCATCGGGAAATGGCGGAGCTGTTGGCAAAGGCAATGGATATGGGCTACGACTTCTTCGATACCGCCGAAGTGTATGGCACGCCGGACAATCCGCACGACAACGAGGAACTGCTTGGCAGTGCCTTGAAGCCGTATCGAAACAGAGTTGTCATCGCCACCAAATTCGGCCTGCGATTCGACTTGGAAAGCGGACGGATACCCTATCCGTTGATACCCGATTCTCGTCCCGAAACCATACGGAAGTCGGTGGAAGGTTCGCTCCGCCGGTTACAGACGGACCATATCGACCTTTATTATCAGCATCGTCCTGACCCTGATGTACCGGTAGAAGAGGTTGCAGGCGTGGTACAAAACCTGATAAAGGAGGGGAAGGTGCTTTATTGGGGACTTTCGGAAGCCTCGGAGGAGGACATCTGCCGTGCCAACGCCGTCTGTCCGCTCACTGCCGTGCAAGACCGCTATTCGATGATGGCACGCTGGCACGAAGCCTTGTTCCCCGTGCTGGAGGAACTGGGTATCGGCCTGGTGGCATTCTCTCCGCTTGCCAACGGGCTGTTGTCCGACCGTTACAACGCCGCCTCTCATTTTGAGGCTGGCACGGACTACCGGGCAGGAATGCCGCAGTTCCAGCCGGACAGCTACGACAAGAACCACGATTTGCTGCAACTCATACGCCGCATTGCAGCAGAGAAGAATGCCACGCCTGCTCAGATTTCACTGGCATGGATGCTCTGTAAGAAACCTTGGATAGTGCCCATACCCGGCACACGGAAACTTGACCGGTTACAGGAAAATGCCGGAGCAACAGATGTCATGCTGACGAACGCGGAAGTCAAACAAATAGATAAGGCGTTGGATGCGATGCCTATGTCCGATGTATTTGGTGGAACAAAAATAAAAGCATAACAATATGAAGCGATTGAATTATTTTATCCTGTCTGCTATGATTGCCCTGTGTACAAGTTGTGGAGGACAATCATCACAGACACAAGTGGAGATGACGAATGACAGTATCCTGCCCATCCGTGAGCAAGGCAGTTTCTTAATTGGTGGAACGGTAAAGACTGCACAAGGAACTTACGACACGCATCAACCCATGAAACCGGACGGACAGACTCTGCACGGCGACCACGCCTATGTGTCTTACCAGATTCCGGCAAATGCCCGCAAGAATCCGCTTGTATTTCTGCACGGGGCCGGACAGTCGGCAAAGACTTGGGAAAGTACGCCCGACGGTCGTGAGGGCTTCTCTACAATTTTCCTGCGCCGGGGATTCAGTACCTACCTGATAGACCAACCTCGCCGTGGGCGTGCCGGACGCAGCACGGTGGACGAATCCATCAAGGCTACGACAGACGACCAGTTCTGGTTTGAGAATTTCCGTATGGGTGTGTGGCCGGAGTATTATGACGGCAGCCAGTTTCCACAGTCGGAGGAGGCTTTGGATCAATTCTTCCGTCAAATCACGCCCAACACGGGAGCTTACGATGAGCAGTTGATTGCTACCGATGTGGCCGCATTGATGGATAAGATTGGCGGTGGCATCCTCGTCACCCATTCGCAAGGTGGCGGGCCGGGCTGGCACGCGGCCATCAAGAGCGACAAGGTACGTGCCATTGTGTCCTACGAACCGGGGAGCGGCTTCGTCTTTCCTGAAGGTGAAACTCCCGAACCGTTACAGACCATCAGTCCGTTTGGGGCATTGGGTGCTACAGCCATACCTCTTGCCGATTTTGAGAAACTGACACGTTTCCCCATCATTATCTATTACGGAGATTACATTCCCGACAAGCCAAGTGATAATTGGGCTATGGACAGCTGGCGTGTACGCTTACAGATGGCACGCCTGTTTGCCGATTGCATCAATCGTCACGGTGGCGATGCCACGGTGGTACACCTGCCGGACGAGGGCATCAAAGGCAACTCGCACTTCTTGTTTGCAGAAAAGAACAACGTGCAGCTTGCCGACTTCTTGTCCGCTTGGTTGAAAGAGAAAAGTCTTGACTAACTACTCTTCTTAGTCTCATAACATATAAACGTAGGGCATCTTCGGAATGAGAATTTCGGGGATGCTTTTTCTTTTGAGCACATACGGCGTATGAGACCACCTCATACGCCGTTAGAGATACCCTTATACGCCGTATGAGGTATGCTCGAAATACATTCGTTGATATTGGTGCTTCCTTCTGTAATCTGTGTATGGACGGGCGATGGCTTACGGCGTAACTTTGCACACAGAATAATAATTAAAACAGAATGATTTATGAAGACAGCTATCTTATCCCTGACACTTCTTTTGCTTGCCCTCTGCCAGACGGCACAGGCACAGCAAACGGACACGCTGGACATCCGCCAGCAGAACATCGTACTCATCGCTTCGGCCACGGCGCGGGGAGACTTGAATAATCTGAAAACATCCCTTTCCCGTGGATTGGACAATGGGATGACAGTAAATGAAATCAAGGAAGTATTGGTACACGCCTACGCCTATTGCGGATTTCCCCGCAGCCTGCGTGCCCTGCAAACCTTTATGGAAGTATTGGACAGCCGCAAGGCACAAGGCATTACCGATACCGTAGGCCGCGAGGCATCAGCCATAACCGACAAACGGGAGAAGTACACCCGTGGAGCGGAATTGCTTGAAAAGTTGAGTGGCACACCAGCCGATGCGCCCAAGACTGGTTATGCCGCCTTTGCCCCCATCATTGAGCAATACCTGAAGGAACACTTGTTCTGCGACATCTTCGAGCGTGACTTGCTTACGTGGCAGGAGCGCGAACTGGCCACCGTGTCCATCCTTACCGCAATGGGCGAGGGAGTAGAACCGATGTTGAAGTCACATTCTGCCATCTGCCTGCGTCAAGGCATTACCGAGGGGCAGCTTAGGCAAATGACAACCTTAGTGAATGGGCTGGACGATGACGACCCGTTCGCACGCGGTACGCTGATGCCCGACAATCCGAATTTTACGGGCAAGGCCTGGCTGCAAGGCTATGTCACTCCGCAGGACGGTTTCGGCTGCACAGTGTCCAACGTGACCTTCGCACCCGGATGCCGCAACAGTTGGCATAGCCACAAGGGAGGACAGCTCTTGCTCTGCACTTCCGGCAAAGGCTATTATCAGGAGAAAGGCAAACCCATCCAACTGCTCCTGCCCGGCGATGTGGTGAAGATTGCCCCTGATGTCATCCATTGGCACGGAGCGGCTCCCGACAGCGAATTTACGCATATAGCCATCGGCACACAGCTGGACAAAGGCGGCGTGACGTGGCTGGAGCCGGTAACGGACGAGGAATACAATAGTTATAAGGAGAGTAATAACCGATAAATTATAAGAACGATGAAAAAGTATTTTGTTTACCTGATGATGGCGCTTGCCGCCTTCACTTTCAACGCCTGCGGGGACGATGACCCCGTGACGGAAGAACCGGGAACAGAACAGCCCGGCACACCAGATGACCCGAATGACAACTCTGATGATTCAGACGAACCTGAAGGTCCTAACGACCCGGACACACCTTCGGGAGACAGCAACATCCTTGTGGCCTATTTCAGTTGGGGAGGAACCACACAGCGGATGGCACAGCAGATTGTCGAACAAACCGGGGCTGACCTGTTTCGTATAGAGCCAGTCACGCCTTATCCCGAAGATTATACCGAATGCACCGAAGTGGCATTGGAAGAACGGGACAGCGATGCCCGTCCTGCCATAAGTTCTACCATCGATGAAGAAGCGTGGGCGGCATACGACACTATCTTTATCGGTTGTCCCGTATGGTGGCACACCACACCAATGATTATCTGCACTTTCGCCGAGAGTTATGATTTTGCAGGAAAGACTGTAGTTCCGTTCTGCACCTATGCATCAACCTACCGTGACGAGACACTGGCACGCATCGCAGAACTGACTTCAGGAGCCGAGGCGCATCTGGACGGATTGGGATTGACCAGCGGAAGCCTGAGCAACGAATCGAATGTGGAAAATTGGCTTCGTGAGATTGGAATCATTGAATAATAATACTAAACAATAAGAACGAATGAAAACAAAGATTATCGCACTCATCGCCCTGCTCGTTATGGGCGGAATGAGCCTGTACGCACAGGACAACAAAATCTTAGTGGCTTATTTCAGTTGGAGCGGCAACACACAGTATGTAGCAGAACAGATTGCCAAGCAGACTGGCGGCACGCTCTTCCGCATCGAACCCGTCAAGCCTTACCCCACGGAATACACCCCTTGCACCGAGGTGGCAAAGAAAGAAAAGGAGGACAATGCCCGTCCCGCCATCAAAAACAAGGTGGAGAATTGGGACAGCTACGACACCATCTTTATCGGATGCCCCGTATGGTGGTGGACTGCCCCGATGATTATCAATACCTTCACTGAGAGCTACGATTTCAAGGGCAAGACGGTCATCCCGTTCTGTACGTATGGAGCCACCTATCGCGACGAGACCCTCGCCAAGATTGTGGAACTGACACCCGATGCCAAACACTTGAAAGGATTTGGGGCGGTGAGCCGCAATACGAAAGGGATTACGGAGTGGCTGAAAGAGATTAAGGTCATCAAATAATGAGAGGAGGAACAGATGAAACGGTATTTTATCCCTTTCGCCTTGCTTTGTGCAACGCTGACATTCGCCTCTTGTGGCGACAATGAAGATAACGATATTGATGTCCCTACCGAAGAGGTAGTACCCGGAACTAATCACAATGTGCTTGTTGCCTACTTCTCCGAGCCTTTGCCGGACGGTGTGGATGCCAGCACTTCCGCCAGCCGTGTGATTGTAAACGGCGACTTGTACGGCAGCGTGGAATACATGGCAACGGTCATTAGCGAAACCACCGGTGCTGACATTGTACGGATACAAACAGCAACACCCTATCCGGGCAATTTTGATGATTTGGCATCACAAGCCGATAACGAGCGGCAGAACGATATTCACCCCGCTCTTGCCACGGATATTGAGAACTTCGATGATTACGATGTCATCTTCGTGGGCTATCCCATCTGGTGGTATCAGATGCCGATGGCAATGTATTCGTTCTTCGATGAATACGACTTTACGGGCAAGACGCTCATTCCTTTCTCGTCACACGGCGGAAGCGGATGGAGCGGAACGGTGGATGACATTGCCGGAATGGAGCCAAACGCCACGATGGTGGACGGTTACAGCATCTCGCGTAATAGCGTGGAAGGTTCAGCAGACGGCATACGTGAATGGCTCGGACGGATAGGAATGTCGGAACAATGAAAACATCTCGTTTATATATGGTATGGCCGTTTCTTTTCGTAGCTTTCCTTGTCGGGTGTGGTACGGATGAAACCTTGCCGGAAACGGGCAATCCGTCCGTCCCGGACAACTCAGGCGCATCTTCGTCCGAAGTGGAACTTGTCAGCGAAACAAATCCCATTCCCAACGGATACGAACAGGAAGCGGAACAACGTGGCAGCATTGTCCGTATGGATTATGACACACGCGACTATGCGGAAGGCAGTGGTGCATCCCGGACAAACACGGCATACGTCTATCTACCTTATGGCTATGACGAACAGAAAAGGTACAACATTATGTACCTCGTACACGGGCATTACGGCACGGCTTCCACCTATTTCGAGACAGAGGACGGTATGCTCCGAAATCTGCTCGACCAGATGATTGCCCACGGTGACATCGCCCCGATGATTGTAGTCACGCCGACTTACAACTACGGCCAGCCCACAGCCAACTATACAGATGCCGATCCGTATTGCAGGGCTTTGCCGCAGGAACTGGTCAACGACTTGATTCCTGTGGTGGAAAGCCGATACCATACATACGCCGAGGCCACGGATGCGGAGGGCATCGAGGCATCCCGTGCACACCGTGCCATCGGCGGCTTCTCGATGGGTGCAGTCACCACTTGGTATGCCTTTGACGAGACACTCGATGCATTCAAATGGTTTATGCCCGTCAGCGGCGACTGCTGGTCGTTAGGCCGGTTTGCCGGAATGAACCGTCCCGATGAAACGGCGGCTTATCTTGCTGACAAGGTGCGACAATCCGCATACGCCGGCACTGGGTTCTATATTTGGGCGGCAAGCGGAACAAGTGATTCGGCATACAGCGAAACCTTGCTGCAAATCGAAGGGATGGCACGCTTGCCGGAGGTGTTCAACACGGACAATATGACTTTCCACGAAAAAAAAGGGGCACGGCACGAATACCGTCCGACAATGGAATACATCTACAATGCGCTTCCGTTCTTTTTCCCGAAAAATGATGAATGATAAAAAATAGAAAAAAGATGAACAATTTTACATATCAATATCCCGTCCGCCAACATTTTGGCAAGGGGTGCGCCGAGGGCGCGATAAAAGAAGAAATGAGACTTGTGGGCAAGAATGTGCTGTTAGCATACGGTGGCGGCTCGCTGAAACGCACGGGATTGTATGACAAGGTTGTGGATTGGCTGCACGAGTGCGGAAAGGATGTGGTGGACTTCGGCGGAATTATGCCCAATCCTACCTATGCCAAGGTGCAGGAGGGTGCACGGCTGGTGCGTGAAAACAGTATAGACTTCATCCTTGCCGTGGGCGGAGGGTCGGTCATCGACTGCTGCAAGATAGTGTCTGCACAAGCAAAATTAGACGAGGACATCTGGGAGATGCAGTACGCAAAGCATCAATATCCTACGGAGTTCGTGCCGATGGGCGCTGTCGTCACGGCATCTGGAACCGGAGCCGAGCAGAACAACGGGGCGGTCATCACCCACACCGAAAAGAAGCTGAAACAGCCGCTGGTTGGGGCTTACCACAACTTCGCCGTCTTGGACAGCGACTTGACGAAAACCCTTCCGATGGGACAAGTCATCAGCGGCGCATTCGACACATTGAGCCACTGTATGGAAACCTATATGGGCAAGCCGCAGACGGACAACCTCTCTGATGAAATCAACGAGGCGGTGATGCGCAACGTCATCAAGAACCTCCGTACCCTGATAGCCGACCCGGACAACGACTTTGCCCGTGGCGAACTGATGTGGGACTCTGCCCTTGCCGAAAACAGCCTGCTGAAGTTGGGCAAGCAGACCGACTTCCAATGCCATATGCTGGAACATGCCGTGGGTGCTTACACCGACTGCAACCACGGTCGGGCATTGGCAGTCATCCATCCCTCGCTCTACCGTCACTTGCTGAATGAAGGCAAGGAGAAGCTGGCGCGTATGGCAGAACGGGTGTGGAATGTGAAAGGCGATATCGTAGAACAGACCGCCGCCCTTGGCATCGATGCGCTCGAAGCCTTCATTAAGGAAATAGGCCTACCTACCCGTTGGAGCGAGTTGGGCATTACAGACGAGAGCGTGCTTCGTGCTGCTGCCGACACCTGCCTGCTGATGCCGGGATGTTGCAAGCAGTTCACACGGGATGAATTGTTTGAGGTGTTGAAAGAGTGTAAATAATATAATGTGGAATTTATCAAATAAGAAGAAAATGAAAACAACCTGTTTATCAAAGCTTATGGCAGCATCCGCTTTGCTGCTTGGTATGCTTGTCCTGCCTTCGTGCGGAGATTCGGAAAGCAACATTGCGGAAGAACCGGGTACGGAAATCGACGGTGGAGAGAACGATACCATTGCCAGTAATTTCGACCATGAAGTGACCCAACCTGCACCGGGCGGCGACACTTCCGATGGAGGTCCGCAGGCGGTATCCCATATCACATCGGTTGCCGGAGTTCCGCTTGTCAGGCTGAACAATGGTATTATGATGCCCCGTTTCGGACTGGGAACCCAAGTGCAGAGTATGGAAGGTGCCAGCCAGCGGCAAGAGCTTAACGAGACGGTCCGTGGCATGGTCATCTCGGCACTCCAGTCGGGCTATCGTCATCTGGACGATGCTATGTTCTACTACAATGAACGCGGTGTGGGCTGGGGAATACGTGAAAGCGGTGTCCCACGGGAAGAAATCTGGCTGACAAGCAAAATATCGGGAAATCTTGCGGATGCGCAGAATGCGTTTGAGGGAATGCTCCAACGGTTGCAAGTGGATTACATCGACCTTGTGTATATTCATCACCCCGCCGGCACGTTGGAGGATATACTTTCCTGCTGGCGCGTAATGGAAAAGGAGTATAAGGCAGGCCGAATACGTGCGCTCGGCATCAGCAATTTCGACAACCGTATGGAAGCGTTCAACTATATTATGCAAAATGCGGAAATCAAGCCGCAAGTGGCGCAGATAGAATGCCACCCGCTTGCCCAACGAAAGGAGGCCAGACAGCTCTATGCGGACAACTATGATATTCAGGTGGAATGCTGGTATCCGCTAAATCACAACAGAGGTGACGTTGATAATGCCACACTCCGGCAGATAGCCGCCGCACACGGGAAATCGGTCTATCAGATTATCCTCCGCTGGCATATGCAGGAAGGTCTTTGTCCTGTTCCCGGTTCGACAAACCCCGACCACATCCTTGAAAACATCAGCATCTTCGACTTTGAACTGTCCGATGAGGAAATGGCGGCCATCCGTGCCATTGACCTTGGCGATGCAGGAAGGTCGTTCAACATTTCCTATGGCGACTGGAGTTTCGGAAACTTTCAGGATTACACATACGACCACACTTATACGCCTGCTGCATCGAATGAGTCCAATTAAAAGAATAAAAATGTGATGAATATGAATAGATTTTTAACTGCCGCGTTGTGTCTTTCCTTGTTTTTTTGTGGCACGACCAACGCAATGAACACGGTCGAGCAAAAGGTGGCAGAACCTTTTGCCGTAGTTGATTTCAAAACGATAAAAAGTCCCAACAGCAATCCTTTCGGACTTGTTTATCAAGGGGCTATTACGAAGAACGAGCCGGGCAAGGTGAACATTCATCGCATCACCTACGAATTGAACGGTTTGACGATGGTTGCCAATGTTTATACCCCTGCCGGTTATGATACGGCGAAAACCTATCCCGCTCTTGTCGTGGCGCATCCCAACGGAGGCTGTAAGGAGCAGGTGGCAGGTCTGTACAGCCAACGGATGGCAGAGCAGGGCTACATCTGCCTTGCCTTTGATGCAGCCTATCAGGGCGGAAGCGAGGGCGAGCCGCGTAACGTGGACAAGCCGGCCAACCGCATCGAGGACATACACCGTGCCGCCGACATCCTGACGCAATATCCCGGAGTGGATGCCAACCGCATCGGCATCCTCGGCATCTGCGGCGGTGGCGGCTATACGTTGAAAGCCGCGCAGACGGACAAACGCTTCAAGGCGGTCGCTACGCTCAGTATGTTCAACTCCGGACTGGTGCGGCGCAATGGTTTCCTTGATTCGCAGATGAATGATGTGCAGCAACGTCTCGCCGATGCCTGTGCCGCCCGTCAGAAGGAGGCAAACGGCGAAGCACCGGAATATGTGGGCGATATGAGCGGCATCTCGCCGGAGCAGGCGAAGCAGCTCCCTTTTGACCTCTACCGCGACGGCTATGAGTATTACCTCCAGACACACGCGCATCCCGGCTCCACCTTCCGCTATACCAAAAGCAGTCTGATGGACTTGATGGCGTTTGATGCCAGCGAAGGGATGTACCTCATCAACCAGCCGCTCCTGATGATGGCGGGCAGTCTTGCCGACACGTTCTATATGACCGAACAATGTTTCAGCAAAGCCACGGGGACGGACAACAAGGAACTGTATCTCATCCCCGGCGCAAGGCACATCCAGACATATTGGATGCCGAAGTATGTGGACAAGGCTGTGGGCAAGCTGACGGAGTTCTTTGGAAAACATCTGGAATGAACTTATCTCATCCCGGACATGAGGTAGGCTCAGGTCGGACATGAGATACCCTCAAGTCCGAGGTGAGGTAGCCAAAGGCCTGACCTTTAGTAAAGCTCTCTTGCCGCTTTCGTCGAAATTGGTGCTTCAATCCGTAATCTGTGTATGGACGCGCCACGGCGGAAGCGGTATTTTTGTATCAAGACATAAAACAAATAGTAATGAACGATATACGGACATTTACCATAGACGAGTTTAACAAACAGATGCAGCAACCGACGTTGCACCCGGAAGTGGCCGTCATCGACCCGGCACGCTTGGAGGACGACGGCACATTATGCTTTACGGGCAACTTCTACGCCATCCGCTTTGTCCAGACACGATGCGGCGAAGCGCGTTATGGCAGAAAGTGCGCCGATTTCCAATATGGCACGCTGGTATTTACGAAGCCGGGCGACATCGTGCGCGTCTGCCGGGAGGATGCCGTGGACGGGAGCATATCCGGTATTTTGTTCCACCCGGAGCTGTTCAGCACCAAAAGCCTTGTGTTCAAGAAAACCGACTATACGTTCTTCGATTACCGGGAGAACGAGTCTTTGCACCTTTCCTTGCAAGAGAAGCGCATCGTGCAAGACCGTCTGGAACATCTCCACGAGGAACTGCGGCGCGATATTGACCGCCACAGCCTACGCCTTGTATCTGCCGGGCTGGAACTGCTGTTGGACTACTGCGTTCGTTTCTATGAACGGCAATTTGCCTGCCGCACCGACATTGACGGGGAATATATGGAGAAGCTGGACAAAACGCTTTCCCAATATTTTTCATTATGCGGACAAAAGTCTGTGGAAGGCGGTATAAGTAAGGTAGAATCCGCTTTGTCCTCACTTTCACCTGCGTACTTGAACGACTTTGTACGGGCAGAAACCGGGAAAACGCTTGCCGAATATATACGCATCAGAATGATGGAGTACATCAAAAAGCGTGTCCACAAGGAAGGCTGTCCGTTGGAACAGGTTGCCGGAGAGTTCGGCTTCTATCAGCCACGCCTGTTGGCTCTTTTATATCGGCAGGTATTCGGATGCCAACCTGAGCACTATCTATTGACCCCGGATTATAAACTAAATTGATAACGATATGTACCCGCAAATTATTTGTCACGTAATGGGTTCCGTGGATGGTCGGCTGCTGACTGACCGCTGGACGGAACCATATAATGGGAAGAGCAAAGGCGAACTGATGGGCATCTATGCCGCCATCGGTCGCCAACTAAATACCGACGTTTGGATGTTCGGCAAGAACACGTTGTGTGAAGGCTATTTCCCAAAGAAATTTCATACGCAGGACACCACGCCGTTAGCTCATCCTGCACCGTTTATTGCCGAGCGCACTTCAACCCGTCTCTTTGTGGTAGCCGACCCGGATGCGGACATTCTCTATGAATCCGCTACCGTAAGGGGCGACAGCATCGTCTGCATCCTGCCTGAAACGGCTCCTGCGTTCTATTTGGAGTATCTTCAGAAGAAAGGAATCTCCTATCTGTTTGCCGGATCAAAAGGCGATGACCTCCGCACGGCGATGCATACATTGGCGGAGACCTTTGGCGTGGAATCACTCTCGCTGCAAGGCGGAGGCATCATAGACGGTGCGTTCCTGCAAGCCGGACTGATAGACGAGTTGAGCCTTGTCATATATCCGGGCATCGACGGTTCAGCAGGCTCCACATCCATCTTCCATTATATTGGCAAAGGAAATCCCTCGCAAGGGCAGTCGCTTGAACTGCTATCTGTGAAAGAGATGGAGGACGGGGTGGTTTGGTTACGATATAAATTCCATAAAAACAGTTGAGAAGTATGTTACGCAAAATCAGACTGACGCTTGCCGTCCTGTTCTTCACCGCCGTCACGCTGTTGTTCCTCGACTTCACGGGGACGCTGCACGCTTGGTTGGGCTGGACGGCCAAAATACAGTTCCTGCCTGCGCTCTTGGCGTTGAATGTGGGAGTTGTGGTGTTCCTCGTGCTGCTGACACTTGCCTTCGGACGGGTGTACTGCTCAATCATTTGTCCATTAGGCGTGATGCAGGACATCATCGCTTGGGTGGGCAAGAAACAGAAAAAGAACCGTTACGGCTATTCTCCCGCCAAATCGTGGTTGCGGTATAGTGTGCTGGCGGTCTTCATCATTGCGATGATAGCCGGGATTGGCTCATTAGTGGCATTGCTCGCGCCGTACAGTTCATACGGGCGGATAGCCGGCAACCTGTTCGCCCCGATATACGGCTGGGGGAACAACCTGCTCGCTTATTTTGCGGAGCGAGCCGACAGTTACGCTTTTTATGAAACGGAGGTGTGGCTGAAAAGCCTGCCGACCTTCTTTATCGCTTTGCTCTCCTTTATTATAATAGGAGTATTGGCGTGGCGGAACGGACGGATTTACTGCAATACTATCTGTCCGGTAGGTACGGTGCTGGGGTTCCTTGCCCGTTTCTCGTGGTTGAAGCCGGTGATTGACAAGGACAAATGCGTAAACTGCAAACTGTGTGCCCGGAATTGCAAGGCGGCTTGTATCGACATCGCCAACCATCGGATTGATTACAGCCGTTGCGTGGCTTGTATGGATTGCATCGGAAAATGCCATAAGGGAGCCATCAGCTACAAGCATCCGGCAAAGGAAGCCGCACAACCGAAAGCTGTTGAATCTAAAATTTCAGCAGAGCAAATCAACGATGCCCGCCGCTCGTTTCTGACCGCCACGGCTTTGGTTGCCACAACTGCCGCGTTAAAGGCACAGGAAAAGAAAGTGGACGGAGGCTTGGCGATTATCGAGAGCAAGAAAATCCCCGACCGCAAGACCCCGATAGTGCCACCGGGAGCATTGAGCGCACGCGACTTCGCCCGGCATTGCACCGCCTGCCAGCTCTGCGTGTCGGTATGCCCCAACGGGGTACTTCGCCCGTCCACCGACCTGACGAAGCTGATGCAGCCAGAAATGGGTTATGAGCGTGGCTACTGCCGACCGGAATGTACGAAGTGCAGCGAAGTCTGTCCTGCCGGAGCTATACGCCCGATAACCGCAGCGGAGAAATCCGCCACGCAGATAGGACACGCCGTATGGGTCAAGGAGAATTGTGTGCCGCTGACCGATGGCGTGGAGTGCGGCAACTGTGCCCGCCATTGTCCGACGGGAGCCATACTGATGATACCCTCGGATGCCGCCAATCCCGATTCGCCCAAGATTCCGGCCATCAACGTGGAGCGTTGCGTCGGTTGCGGGGCTTGCGAGAATCTTTGTCCGGCACGCCCGTTCAGTGCAATTTATGTGGAAGGGCACGAGGTGCACAGAGAACTCTAATGGAAATAATACGAACAAATATGGAAAATAAGAAGACAATCTCCCGCCGCGACTTCTTCAAGATAGCGGGAGCGGCTGGAATGGCGACCGCAGGACTGACGGCTTGTGGTGATAGACAAGGCTCATTAACATCTGCCAATGCAGGCGAACCCGGCGGAGAGATGACCTACCGGACGCTGACGGGTGACCGTGTGTCGCTGCTCGGCTACGGCTGTATGCGCTGGCCGATGATGCCCAATCCCGACGGCGAGGGGCAAGTGGTGGACCAAGAAGAAGTAAACCGGCTGGTGGACTATGCGCTGGCGCACGGCGTGAACTATTTCGACACCGCGCCGCCTTATTGTCAGGGGCTGTCGGAGGAAGCGACGGGCATTGCCCTCAGCCGACATCCGCGCGACTCGTATTACATTGCCACGAAGATGTCCAACCACCGCCTCTACGGGGCAGGGCTTCGTGGCAAGGAGTTGCACGATGCCAGTGTGAAGATGTATCAGGATTCGTTCAAACACCTGCGGACGGATTATTTCGATTACTACCTGTTCCACATCCTCGGCACGGGCGCGGGAATGGAGGAAATGCGCGGGCGGCTGTACGATTGCGGCATTGCCGACTTCATCCTCAAAGAGAAAGAGGCGGGGCGCATCCGCAAACTGGGCTTTTCGTTCCACGGCGATGTGCGGGTGTTCGACTATATGTTGCAGGAATCAGGCATACCGTGGGATTTTGTGCAAATACAGCTCAACTACCTTGACTGGCGGCACGCATCGGGCATCAACGTCAATGCCGAATACCTCTACGGCGAACTGGCGAAGCGGAACATCCCCGCCGTCGTTATGGAACCGCTGTTGGGCGGACGGCTCTCCAAAGTACACGACCACATCGTCACCAAGTTGAAACAGCGTGAATCCGGGCAGAGCGTGGCATCGTGGGCGTTCCGCTTCGCCGGAAGTTTTCCCGGTGTGCTGACTGTCCTCAGCGGTATGACCTATATGGAGCATCTGCAAGACAACCTGCGCACTTATTCGCCTCTGCATCCCCTGTCGGAAGATGAGTTCGCCTTCCTGCAAGAAACGGCAAACCTGATGGTGCAGTATCAGACCATCCCTTGCAACGACTGCAAGTATTGTATGCCTTGCCCTTACGGAATAGACATACCCGCCATCCTGCTGCATTACAACAAATGTATCAACGAGGGGAATATGCCCCGCAGCGGTCAGGACGAGGACTACCGCCGTGCCCGCCGCGCTTTCCTTGTCGGTTACGACCGCAGCGTGCCGAAGCTCCGCCAAGCCAACCACTGTATCGGGTGCAACCAGTGTTCGCCCGACTGTCCGCAAGGCATCGACATCCCCAAGGAGATGCAACGGATTGACCACTTTGTGGAACGGTTGAAGCAAGATAATCTGTAACACCTAAAATTATATAGAGATATGAAAACTAACAAGTACATTCTGTTCTGCCTTTTCCTGCTGTATTTGGCTCCGGCAAAGGCTATCAACATTCCGAAAGATGAAAACAAGTATGTAACCATCAGCGGTACGGTAAAAGACAAGTCGGACAAGCGGGTCTTGTCTTACGCCAATGTGTCCATCGCCGGAAGCACGGAGTCCACCGTGACCAATGCCGACGGCGAATTTACGTTCAAGGTGAAAGAACCGGAAGGCAATACCACGCTCGAAGTGTCGCATTTGGGTTACGCCAATGCCCGTATCCGTCTGAAAGAAGGAGATTCGGACTTATCCACCGTCTGGCTTACACCCTCCACGTTGATGCTGAATGAGGTTGTCGTCAGCGGACGCAATCCGCGCGAGTTGGTAGAGGAAGCTGTCCGGAAAATACCTGCCAATTACAGTACCGTGGCCGACCGACTGACTGGTTTCTATCGGGAAACCTCCCGCAAGCGCAGACGCTACATCAACATTGCCGAAGCCGTCATCGACTTACACAAGACACCCTACACGCAAGATGCCGGCCACGACCGGGTACGTATCCTCAAAGGCCGTCGCCTGCTTAGTCCGAAGGCAAGCGATACTTTAGCCGTAAAGCTATTGGGCGGGCCTAACGCATCCATTTATCTGGATGTGGTGAAGAATCCTGACTTGTTGCTCAGTCCCGAAGTTCTCCCGTGCTATGACTTCCATTTTGAGGAACCGACCGCCATCGACCAGCGTCCGCAATACGTGGTGAGCTTCACGCCCAGCCGCAAACTGCCTTACGCCCTCTATTACGGCAAGTTTTACATCGACAAGGAACGCCTCTCCTTCACCCGTGCCGAGTTCTTCCTCGACACGAGCGACCGTTACAAGGCTACGCAAGCCATCCTGCACAGTAAACCTTTCGGCTTGCGCTTCAAACCTGTGGAAGTAGCTTATCAGGTCAATTACACCGACCACGATGGCAAGACCTACCTGAGTTATGTCCGCAACGAACTCCGTTTCAAATGCGATTGGCGGCGCAGGCTGTTCTCCACCAGCTATGCTGTTGTATCAGAAATGGTAGTAACGGACATCAAGCCGTCCACCACCGATATTCCCATCCGTGAAGCCTTCGGGAAAGACCAAATTCTTTCCGATGATGCCTCGCTGTTCTTCGACAAGGGCTTTTGGGGAAATTACAACATCATCAAGCCGGAGGAATCGTTGGAGAAGGCGGTGGGTAAGTTGCGAAAGATACAAGAGAAATAAAGTTTCAATCAAATGAAATTAAATCAGAAAATATTATTGGGCTATGTGTTATTACTGCTTATTATTGGTAGTATGGTAGGTGTTATTGTATATGAACGTAAGCGTATGCGTAATATTGAAATGGAGGTAAGTGAGATACAACAGGTACGCCGCGACATCAACACCGCCCACCGCCATATCACCCAGCTTGCCCTGTTGGGCGAGGGTGTCATTGGGTGGAATGATACGGATTATCGTAATTATCATAACCAACGACTGCATACAGACAGTTTGTTGCGAGCTTTGAAGCTCCATTGCATGACGTATGTACATCCAGAACAGATAGACACTCTTTGTACCCTGCTATCAGATAAGGAACTTCACTTGTGCCATATCATGGAAGCGATAGAACAGCAAGGCGAAGCGGACAGCCTTTTGGTGAACCACCTGCCCGAAGTAGCAAAGCGAGCAACACGTATTCGTACCGTGAAACAGAAGAAAAGCGGACTGGCAGGAGTGTTCGGAGGTAAGAAAACCGTTCAGGTACTCCCTTCCGCCAAAGAATTGCACCAGTTCAGCGACAGCTTGATAGCCCTGCAACTGCGGCAAACGGCGGAAATGGATGCCTACGCCGACAGTCTGCGCAACCGCAACAGGACACTGAACATCCAACTGAACAGATTAATCGGTGACCTTGATATACAGGCGCAAAACGCTTTTGTTCAGCGTGAACGGGAAATAGCCGAGGCGCAGGCGTTGTCCGTGCGGCTGTTCACCGCCACCATATCCGCCGCCATCATCCTGCTGTTCCTGTCGTACCTCGCCATCCACCGGGAAATGAAACGCAACGACAACGAGCGGAAGCGGCGCGAGAAGCTCATCGGCGAGTTGCAGGAGAGCAACGAAGAGAATGAGAAGCTAATCAAGCTGCGGCGTAACCTCATCCAGAACGTCACCCACGAACTGCGCACCCCATTGACCGCCATCAGCGGCAACGCCGAACTGCTACAGAACGACACGGAAGCGGACAGCCGGATGCGCCACGCACAGACCATCCACGATGCCGCTAGACGCATGGCTTGGATGATTAACAGCCTGCTTGTGTATTTCCGACTGGACAGCGGCAAGGAAACGCCAAGTATCAAGCCGTTCAAGCTATGCTCCATCGCCGAGACCTTGAAAACGGAATTTGCGCCTTTGGCGAAAGGTAAACAACTCACATTCACGGTGAAAAACCAAGCGGACGAGATAGTAGGCGGCGACAAGAACCGCATCCTGAGCATCGGCGGCAACCTGCTATCCAATGCCATCAAGTTTACACAAAGCGGAACAGTCACATTAAGTACCGATTATAAGAACAATGTCTTCACGTTAGTAGTGGAAGACACTGGTACGGGCATAACAAAGGAACAGCAACAGCGGATATTCATCCCTTTTGAGCGGCTGGGCAATGCCGTGACGGAAGACGGCTTCGGGCTGGGGCTTGCCATCGTAGCCGATACGGTGAAACTGCTGAAAGGAAGCATCACAGTGGAAAGCGAACCGGGCAAGGGAAGCCGTTTCACCGTGAGCCTTCCTTTGCCTAAGGCGGAGGAAACAACGGCCATCGAAAAGACAAACGCTCAACGTTCCACGCTCTCCGGCTGCTCCGTGCTGGCGATAGACAACAACGGGATGTTGCTGGACATGATGAAGGAAATGTATAAGCAAAGCGGCGTGGAGTGCGACACCTGCCTGACGGTGGATAAACTGACAGACCTGATGCGCACAAAGGATTACGACCTGCTGATAACCGACCTGAAGATGCCGGAGGTAAACGGCTACGAGGTATTGGAACTGATGCGCACATCGGAAATCGGCAACTCGCAGACCATCCCCGTTGTTGCCGCCACCGCCGCAGGCTACGTGGAGGAAGAGGAACTGAAAAGGAAAGGTTTTGCTGCCGTGCTATACAAGCCCTATTCCATAGACGAACTGCTTGCCGTCACGGAAAACTGCATCGAGCGGAACAAAACAAGCCGCATAGACCTCTCGCCTCTGCTCGCTTTCGGTGACAAACGGCGCACATTGGAAAAGTTAGTGACCACTACGCAATCCAACATGGAAGAAGTGCGCAAGGCGGAGGAAGCAAAGGACATGAAGGCGTTGGATAACTGGGTACATCATTTGAGAAGCTCGTGGATGCTGATAAAGGCGGAACAGCCGCTGAAAGTGCTGTATGATGTTATCCATAAGGAGAGCGTATCGGATGAAGAATTGAGTACAGCCGTAGGTGCAGTATTGGCACAAGGTGAGTTGATAGTTGATTTGGCAAGAAAGGAGGCGGAACGATGGGCAGAATAATCGTCATTGAGGACAACATCATCTATTCCGACTTTGTGTGCCGCCTGTTGGAAAACAAGGGATACCAAAGTGTAGCCACTTCCACCTGCAACGGCGCACGGAAGCTGTTTGCAAAGATGCAGGAGGACGACATCGTGCTTGCCGACATGCGCCTGCCCGACGGTGACGGCATCGCCCTGCTGGAAGAACTGCGGAAGCAAGGCAGGAACAATCCCTACATCGTCATGACCGACTATGACGAAGTGCCCACCGCCGTCCGGTCTATGAAATTGGGTGCGGAGGACTACATCCCGAAGAAGCTGATTGAGGACAACCTATTTCCGCTCCTGAAAACCTTACGGAAAAGGATGGAGCGGCACGAAGCACCGATTTACGAGCGGCAGAGCGCGGCTTTCCGTGAGATAGACCACAAGATAAAGCTGGTTGCCACCACCAACATGAGCGTCCTGATACTGGGCGAGAGCGGCACGGGCAAGGAACACATAGCCGAGAAGATACACGCAAGGAGCAAACGGTCGGCGGGGCCATTCATACCCGTGGATTGCGGACTGCTGTCGAAAGAGCTTGCCGCATCCGCCCTGTTCGGACACGAGAAAGGGGCGTTCACGGGAGCCGAAAGCAAGAAGCAAGGCTTTTGGGAGGAAGCCGCCGGAGGCACGTTGTTCCTCGACGAGATAGGCAACCTGCCACCGGAAGTGCAACAGATGCTGCTCCGTGCGCTGGAAGCCAAACGGTACAGACCCACGGGCGGCAGCAAGGACAAGAAAGCCGATGTGCGTATCATCGCCGCTACCAACGAGGAATTGCAGACCGCCATCGCCGAAAAGCGTTTCCGGGCTGACCTCTACCAACGGTTGAAGGAATACACCCTGCATATACCGCCATTGCGTGAATGCAAGGAGGACATTATGCCATTAGCTGACTTCTTCCGGCAACTTGCCAACGAGGAATTTGAGAAGCAGGTGAAAGGCTTTGACGCGGAAGCGAAGAAACAACTGCTTGCATACACATGGGGCGGCAACGTGAGGGAACTGAAACGGGTCGTGCGCATGGCGGTGCTGCATACAGAAGGCAATACGGTCACGGCGGACACGTTTGATTTTGACGAAATGCCGCCGGCGGCTGATGATATTTTGTCATTAAGCGACATGGAAAAGACGCGGATACTCCGTGCCTTGGAACAGTCAAAGGGCAACCGCACGTTGGCAGCAAAATTACTCGGCATCGGGCGTACCACCCTGTACAACAAGATAGACGCATACGGAATAGAATAGAAAATAGTAAAAAAATGAAAGGAATTACAGGAAAAAGGCTACCTTTGTAGCAACATTTGAGAAAAATCGGGTGTGGAAAGTAAAGATTTCTGCCCGATGAAGATATAGTATAGAATAAGACCGCAAGGCGTTTCAAGCGAAAATCTGGTAAATTGGAACTACAGAGGCGATTGCGTGATGCTTATGCTATGCCTTGGCATAGCGTGCAGTCACGTACTCTCTGTAAAGGCTTTACCAGAGCCGTCGCTTGAAAGTAGTGTGCATTGCACGCTATTTTTGTCGGCTTCGGTCATAACCACTAAAAAAGACCGAATGGGAAAAGTCGTATTATTCGCCGTCCTCACGATGGACGGATGCCTTGCGGACAGTTCAGGGGAAGCGCAGAAATGGCTTTCCAAGACCGACACGCCGGACAAGTTCGGGATTGCCGAAATGAAGGAAACCGCCCGTCCGCTTTCCGAATACACCTCACTCACCATGCTGGTGCTTGACAAGACCTCTGCAACCTATTTCATAGAAGCCAATACCACCACCGCAAGCATCATCAACGGCATGGCTCGGATGCACCTGCTGGATGAAATCATCCTCTGCACAATACCCGTCATTGCAGGGAATGGCTGCCGCCTGTTCCTTGGGGATTTGCCCGAAAGCGAATGGGTACGGGACGGAATAAAGGCGTACAAGGACGGCTCGCTGAAAGCCGTGTACCGCAAGAGCGATGGCGCAAGTGTTCAGAAAACGGACGCTTCCCTGCTCAAAAGACTGTTCAGATTATGAACACGTGTTCATAATCTGAACACTTCCGGAAATCCTTTTTGGGGTATCCAAAATTATTTTCATCAAACATATCCCTGTCTATCAGCCTGTTGCAAAACAAACCGCAAAAAAACTCTCTCCGTTGGACTGCCGTTTGCCCGATAGTTTTATGTGCGCACACTTCAACCCAAGTGTAACAACATAAAACTGAAGAAAAATGGAACATCTCATATTGACGGAAACGGAGTTTTTCCGGTTGATAGACAACCCCGAAAGCCGCAACGGGCTAAGTGCGGCATACAACGAGTTCGTAGCAACGGTCATTTCGCTCTGCACGGGAGCGGCAAGCCCCTGCCATCCGTTGCCCGCGTTGAGCTATGCGGAAACGGAACTGCAATACCACAAAGCCCTGCAAGATACGGGCACCCACCACAGCGTGTACGTGCGCAAAGCCCTCGCCTTCGTGCGCAAGATGCTGAAGCACATTTCCATGCCACATAGCCAAGTGCCGCCACTATCCTTCATCCCCTCCCAAGACGAAAAGAAAAATGACATACCTGCCGATGCCCCTTCCATGCGGTGGACGGGCAGCACCGTGGACCTGATAGAACTGCTGTACGGACTTGACACATTGAAATATATCAATGGAGGAGAAACCGGCATGGGGGAACTGTTGGGGCACTTCTCCCGTATATTCGGGCTGGAAATCAAAGACAGCCAATGCTATAACACCTATGCCGCCATCAAGGGACGGAAAAACGGTAGCCGCACCTATTTCTTTGACCGGGCTTCGGAGAAACTGAACCAGCGTATGGTGCAAGACGAAGAACGGGAACGGATGCGGAAAAGATAAACCATGTTCTTTTGTATATTTCCTTTTGAGTTGGGGCAAGGGGGCGCGTGAAGCGTCTCCTTGCCTGTTTTTTATACGTCTCCATGAAGAAAAGGCTATTTCTTGTCTGTTTTCTCCATGAAAAAGGTTACTTTTGTATCCATCATCGCCCTTAGATGGAAAAAGCTAAGGCTCGCCACTTCAAGAAGTGGCTCAATTTTATAATGCACATACAGAATGGAAACATATAAGAAACCGCCTTTGAGCTACACGGAACAAGTCGCCCTTTTGCAGTCAAGGGGCATGTCTGTTCCGGACATACCGCGGGCGGAAAGACTGCTCGCCAACATCAGCTATTACCGGCTCAGTGCCTATATGCTGCCCTATAAGAAAAAGGAGAACGGCACAATCATTGACAGTTTCAAGGAAGGCACGACATGGGATATGGTGTATGACTTGTACGTGTTTGACCGAAAATTACGCCTGCTCGTATTCGATGCCATTGAACGGCTGGAAATAGCCATCCGGACACAAATCATTTATCAGTTGAGCCACAAATACGGTTCCCATTGGCAAGATAATCCTTCCATATTCAAAGCTCCGGAACGACGTGTGTTGCGTGACGGCTCCATCGTGACATTCGATGTGTATGCCGAAATCCAGAAACATATCAGCGACCAATTGCACAGTAACCGGGCTGAGGTGTTCATCCAGCACTACCGGAACAAATATGACAATCCGGTCAATCCCCCTTCGTGGATGAGTGTGGAAATCATGTATTTCAATCACCTGTCACGTATCTGTACGGGATTGAAGAGCAGGGCGGACATCAACGGCATAGCCGATTATTTCGGCTTGCCTCCAAAGACATTCTGCTCATGGCTGCATACCATGAACTACGTGCGCAACTTGTGCGCCCACCATGCAAGGCTTTGGAATAGGGAAATGAGCATCGTGCCTGAAAAACTGCATTTTTCCAAAAGGCTGGTATGGATAAGCAATCCTGATACGGTACAGCGTGGCAAGGTGTATTATTTCTTCTGTATGTTGGGATACCTCTTACAGACAGCCAATCCCACTTCTTCATTCAAGGATAGGCTGAAAGCGTTGGTCGATGAATATAAAGGCGTAGCGTCACTTTCCGCAATGGGCTTTGCCGAAGGTTGGGAAAACGAAAAAATCTGGAAATAGTCATTTTTCCGGCTTCATGCGCTTGCCATTCAAGAAAAAATGCCTACCTTTGCATCACAAGATTAACAAGACAGTTATAAACTAAAAGATAATAAGCCTCCCAGGCGAGCCGCAAGGCAGCATACTTGGGGGGCGTTCTTCATTATAAGGGAAAATCCGTAACCCGGTCTGAAAAGAACAGCCGAGTTACGGATTTTCCTTTTTTCGCCTGTGGCGTTTTTTACTTGCCCTGCAAGAGGTGTTGCAGTTCCGGGTCGGACTGGATGCGCTGCAACTCGTCGGCGACAATCTGCCGCACCTCGGCACGGATGCGGTTGTAGTTCTCCTGAATCATCTCCTTCATGCGGTCGTTGCCGTCGGCATCGGTAAAGTCCGTGATGACGGGGATAGGCTTGTATGCCTGTTCCTCGCGCTTCACCTTCCCGGCATCCACCACTATCTCGCAATGAAAAATCTTCTGCTCGATGCGCTCGTTGAAATTGTCCGCCACCGCCCCGACGAACATGCCCTGCGTGAGCGTGGAAATCTTGCTTGCCGGGATAAGGCTCTCCATCTGCGTGTTGATGGAGGTGGACTTGTCCTCGCGGTTGATGGTGATGCTCTGACGCTTCTGCAAGATTTTGCCGAAACGCTCCGAAAGGGTCTTGGCGGTCTCGCCCACCACCTGACCGGAGAAGATGTTGCCCACCGTGTTCATCACTACGGCGGCTTCCTTGTCGCCGTAGTCGCGCTTGAGCTGCGAGAAGTCCTGAAAACCGAGGCAGACCGCCACCTTGTTGCTTCGGGCGGTGGCGATAAGGTTGTCCAGCCCCTTGAAGTAAATGGTGGGCAGCTCGTCAATAATCACCGCCGACTTCAGCTTGCCCTTCTTGTTGATGAGCTTCACGATGCGCGAATTGTACAAGCCCAATGCCGCACCGTAGATGTTCTGGCGGTCGGGGTTGTTGCCGACACAGAGTATCTTCGGCTCGTCGGGATTGTTGATGTCGAGGGTAAACTCGCTGTCGGACATGACCCAATAGAGCTGCGGGGAAATCATGCGGGATAGCGGTATCTTCGCCGATGCGATCTGTCCGGCAAGCTGTTCCATCGCGCCGCCTTGCCATGCGTCCATGAACGGGGAAAGGTAGTTCTCCAGTTCGGGATAGCTGGTGAGAATAGGAAACACGTCCTCGTAACGGCGGTTCAAGAGTTCAATGGCATGGGGAAAGGTGCAATACTTGCCGTCCTTATAGATGCGGAGGAACCAAATCACAGCAGCAAACAGGATAATCGGTGACTCCACAAAGAAGTCGCCCTGTTTTTGCACCCAAGTTTTGTTCAAATTGAGCATTATCGTGTAGGCACTCTCGTAGGCATCGGTGATGTCCTCCATGAAATCGGGGTGTATGGGATTGCAGCGGTGCGAGCGGCGCGGGTCGTCGAAGTTTATCACGTAGAACTTCGGCTTGACCTTATATCCTTCCGGGTGGTTCATCAGGTGGTTGTAGGCAATGGTCGATAAGTCGCTGAATTTGAAATCATAGATATACATTGAATAACCTTTCTCAATCTGTTGCTTGATAAAACTGTTTACCACGGCATACGACTTGCCGCTGCCCGGCGTGCCCAGCACGATGGACGCACGGAACGGGTTTACCACGTTGATGTACCCGTCGTTCCACTTCTTCCTGTAATAGAAGCGCGTGGGCAGGTTCACCGAATACTCGTTCTCGATGAGCCGCGTTTCCTGCATGAAGCTCTCGTTCTCCACATTGAACACGTCTTCCATGAGGTTGGTGCGCAGAAGGCGGCTCATCCATGTGCCGGACATCAGCAGGCAGACATAGCCCGCCGCTACGGTGGCGGTGTACAATGCCGCGTCTGCCTCTACGGGCAACGGCAGGGACAATATCCACCAGTTCAGAAAAAACAGCACCAGCCCTGCTGCAAGCACCGTCCAAATCCTTGCCCACGTGATTTTTTCCTCCTTGACCCCCTTCGTGCCCAGACACGAGAGTGCCAAGAAAACCAACGCAAAGAGTTTCGTATAGACAATGGAATGGAACAGCCCTGCGGTGCGGTCGAAGTTCACCAGCACCCTGTCCACCACGCCGATGTCGATGCCCCACAGCCTTACGGCTTCGTAACAATACCAATAGAGGTGTATGACCACCAGTAAAATGCTTACGGCACGCAGAAAATCCATGATTTTCGCCAATGCCCTCAAATCGTCTTCCTGTTGTGACATAAATCTGTTTCTGTTTTTAAGTTGAACAATATCTCCGCAAGGCACGGTACGGAGGTGAGCATACATCACCCCGGACTTCATGGTACATGAGGCCGGACTTGATGTAGGATGAAGTCCGACCTCATCCCCTATGCCCTGCGAAGGGATAAATTACAGCCCCAAACCCTTGCGGCGTTTCTTCCGCCTGCGTTTGAGGTCACGCTCGAAGGCGGCTTCCTGAGCCTGTGCGCCCGATGCATCGCCACCGAGCAGTCCCAAGCCGGTGGAGTGCCCCTCGTCATGTTCCTCGTAGGAACGGATGTCTGTCTGTGGCGTGTCCTCCGTAATGGTGAACGGTATCGGCGGAGTGCCGGCATACGGCAGGGTGAAATGCTCCTGCAAGGCGTTGGCGGAAAACTCTTTGCCCAAGCGCGAGCCGTTCAGCACGCAGCCCGTGCGGTGGTCGATGAAGGTCGCCCCGTAGATGCGCCCCTCGTCCGTGTGGCGGAACACCACATCCACGCCCTTTGCATGAAGCAGGCCGATGAACTCCTCCTTGCGGTAGGTCCGGGCGAGCGCGGCGACGACGGTCTTGCGTGTCCTGTCTGCCAGACGCTTGTCGCGGATCTGCCCTTTGGAAAATTCAAACCTGCGCAGCACAGCTTCATAGCCGACGGACTTCCCGATACGGGACGCCTTGAAAGGATTGCCCACCTTGTTCCCGGCATAGTCGGTGGCGGCATAGACCAGCCCGTGATACTCGCGCCCGTCCACGATGCCACGGGCTTCCTCCACCGTGACGTTGTAGAGGGAGAGCAGGGCGCGGTATTCGCCCATCGTCTGGAACTTGTAGGTCGCCATGACCGCCTTGGCGGTGTTCGCCACCTGACGCTTCACGTCGCCCTGCGAAGCATCCACCTTACGCAAGGGATTGTCGTGGCGGTGCTGCCTGCGGTCGGCGGGGTGCAGGCCGTACTTGCGTTCCAGTTCGGTGGTGATACGCTTGCTGCGGCGGTGGATGAAGTCCTTGTTCAGCCGCCTGCCCCGCTCGTCCACATTGACGGAAACGATATGCAGGTGGTGGCGTCCGATGTCCTCGTGTTTGAAGATAAGAAAAGGCTGGTCGCCGTAGCCCAGCTTTTCCAGATACTCCCGTGCGAGCTGTTCCATCTCCATGTCCGTCAGACGGTCGTCGGGATGCGGATTGAGGGAGATATGGATGACCTTGTTCCTTGTGCGGACGTTCTCCGGCATGTACCGTTTGAAATCCTGCTCGGCACGGGCGATGTTCACCCGTCCGCTGCCGTCGTCGAAGACCTTGTTCACGGCGAGGAGCTTGCCCTCGCCCTCGTTCACCTTCAGCCCGTTGTAGGCGAGTGCGCCGTACAGCGACGTGCCTACATTGATTTTTGCGACCATCTCCCTTCAAACTCTTTGGACAGTTCCATGACTTGGCGCATCAATGCCGCCAGTTCCCTCGTGCATTGCTCCAGCCGGTAGAGCAATGCCATCGCCTTTTTCTCGGAGAAATGGCAGCGCAGCTCCTTGACCGTTTGGTTGTAGTTGTTGCCGATGGCACGGTACTGCGCATGGAAGGCGGAGAGCTTCGTGCAGTAGTCAAGCAACGTCTTGTCCGTCGTCAGCACCCGGAAAGGCTGCCCGAAGAAGTGCGCCTTCAGGAACACAGCTCTCGCGTACACGCCGGACTTCTCGTACATGGCGAGGAACCTGAGCCATTCCCCGTCGTCGAAACGCACCATCACGCAGTGCGACTTGCGGCTTTCTTTCGGGTGCCGCCCCCACTTGGGCGTTTCCGCCCCGTTCTTTTTCTTGTTCATATTACAATGGATTTAGTGGTGTCACGGCATAAGCGTAGCTTCCGGCAACCGCACCGCAGGTAGGAAAACAGGCTTCCCGACTTCGGAGAGGAAGCCCTCCCCGCAAGGGGCAAGGTCGTTTCGGGAGTAACCCGAAACCCTTTGAGTTACTCAAAGGACACCTTGCTGTGTCTTTGAGGACACAAAAATCCGTAGCAGACGGATTGAGTGTTACTCTTCCTCCTCCTTGCAAGACATAGTTCAAGCGAGCTTGACTCTGTTCTTGCTTCGTTCGTCGGTTGGGGATATGCCTGTTATAACAATCCCATAAAGGTATCGGTCGCCCGATACCCTCCGGCTGCCCAAAAGAAGGACGGAGCTGGGGCCTGCGGTACGCGCCGGGAGCATTGCCCTGCCGCTTGGGTGCAAAGGTAGGGGGTAAATCCGGGTCGGAAAGGGGCTGAGGAACGCCACAGGCTACCACATCGGCGCCAAATGCTGCCACGCAAGGGGCAAGTGATACAGGTAAGCTGAAATACCTTTTCCTTTGCACACAGAAACAACGGACCAACGATTTGCAGAAATGAAAATGAACGGAAACAACCATGCAATGCGGCAAGTCCGCATGAACGGACAGAAACGAATTTTTACTGCGGCGCTGATTCATTGTCGTGCTGTTGTACGACAATGCGGAAACAGACCAAGAGCGCCATAAGCAAACAGCACCGTAACGGTACAAGGACAGGAATACGGGACGAAGCAAGCCAATGGAGCAGCAGACCTGTAACCCTTCATGGGTACATATCCGTGTACAGGTACGGGAAAAAAGGAATGAACAGGCGGTGCAACAGACCGCTACGGATTGAGAATAACAATAATTTGTAACAACAACGATTAAAACAAGCAGGAAAATGAACAAAGAAACATTCGTTGCTTTCGCAACACAGAAAGGCGGTGTCGGCAAATCGACCGTCACCGCTCTCGTAGCCAACTATGTCCACAACGTAATGGGTTACAATGTCGCCGTGATTGACTGTGATGAACCGCAGCACAGCATCGCCGGACTGCGTGACAAGGAAACTGCCCTCATTGAGCAGAACGACCGGATGAGAGCCATCGCCTGCGAGCATTTCCGCAAGTCGGGCCGCAAGGCGTTCCCGGTCATCCGCAGCAATGCAGTACAGGCATTGGACGATGCGGAAAGCCTGCTCGCAGAGGGTGACTATAAACCGGACATCGTGTTTTTCGACCTGCCCGGCACGCTGAAAAGCGACGGGGTAATCAAGACGCTCTCGCAAATGGACTACATTTTTACGCCCATCAGTGCGGACCGTTTCGTGGTGGAGAGCGCGTTGCAGTTCGTCATGATGTTCAATGACAACCTCGTGACTACCGGCATTGCCCGGACAAAAGCCATATCCCTGTTCTGGACCAAGGTGGACGGACGGGAACGGACAGACCTGTATGACCTCTACGGAAAACTGTTTGCCGAAAACAACTTCCATGTACTCGGCACCAAGTTGCCGGACAGCAAGCGCTTCCGTCGGGATATGTCCGACGACCGCAAGACGGTGTTCCGCTCGACCATCCTGCCTGCGGACAACGCCATGCTGCGGGGAAGCCGCATCAAGGAACTTGCCGAAGAAATCTGCGATGTCATTAAATCCTGAAGGTCATGGCAAGCCGCAAATTGAATACGGAAGGCATTGACGAGAACCTGCTGCTGGCTTCTATCGGCAAGTCCCGCCAAATGGCAGGCGCATCTCCGCCACCAAAGCCAGACGGAACCGGCAGTGCCGGGGAGACACCCGCTAATGCAGGACAACCGTCAAAAATGAAGGGGCAGTACGAACAGGTGAAGGGGAAAAGCCGGGATTACGGACGGACTTTCCTCAAAGGGCATGAGTTGAAAACACGGAAATGTGTGTACATCAGTGCAGAAGCCCACGGCATCGTGTCCAAGATAGTGAACACCATCGCAGACAAGGAAATCACCGTAGGCGGCTATATCGACACGGTGCTCATGCGCCACTTTGAGGAGAATAAGGAGGAAATCAACAGCCTGTACAGACGTGACAGGGACGACCTCATCTGAGAACAGACAATTATTGTAAAACATTAGAAAAACGAAGACAATGAAACTGAGTATCAACATTTTCAGAAGAAAGCAGAAAGAAGAAGCCTACATAGGCAAGTACCTCACCCGCCGCAAGCCGGAAGGCTGCGCACAAAAAGCGGTATATATCAGCCGGGAGAACCATGAGGCGGTCAAGCGGATTGTGGGCATAGCCGGAGGGCACGGGATGACCATATCCGGGTACATTGACCGTATCCTTTCAGAACACCTTGAACAGCATGGGGAGGAACTGGAAAGCCTGAGCAGCCGGAAAAGACACGGAGTTGTCGAACAGATAACGATAAGCCAATGGTGACGCTACTTATTATCCTGATGATGGCGTGCAACCTGTGGATACTTTTTTACCTGACATGTGAGCGTAAGGAAGAGCGGACCAGAGATTTTTCCGGCAAGGCAGGAAAGGAGGAACAACAGCAGAAACCTCTGGCTGACATCATGGGCAAAAGCCTGTTTCGGATGCCGGAAAGGACGCCACAAGCTACCACAACGGCGCCAAATGCTGCCACGACAGTCCGAAGTGAAGCAGTGGACGAAAAGGACGTTACCTTTGCCGACGAGTTGAAGGACACCGGAAACCATGCCGCAGAAAAGGACGCATCACGCCAAGTGCCTGACGAGGATTTGGACAAGGTATTCGAGGACAACCGCACTTACGCCCCGGATGAGGACTTTGACGAGGAGCCACCGCAGGCAGGCGGAAGCACCTTTGACGAAATCGACCGTGCCGCAAGGACGGTGAAGGATGCCAAGGCGAAGGAGCCGGAAATCCTGCAAGCGGGCAAGGTGTTCCATGAACTGGAAGGCACGGAGTTTTACAACATGTTCCGGCGTAACAACGCCCGGTACGAGGCAAGGGTGTCGGGAATGGTGGATGCCTATCTCGCAAGCATCCGTCCCGTGCAGAAGAGACCAAGGATGAAAGCGGCTGCGCAGAAGGAATACGAGAACTTCAACATCCGCGACTATGTATAACAAGTAAAACGTAACAATGATGCGAAAAAAGAAAATCGACTACGGCTAAACCACGGCTTGCCACCGAACCACTAAATCCACAAGCCGGCTTCATCCAAAGCCGCAAGAAGTAAAAACAAGTATCAACCGCCAAAGGGACTATCCAACCCGGAGGCACAAAAAAGAAACGATTATGACAAAGACATTGAAGAAAAAACAAATCATTCTCGCAGCCCTTCTGCTGGCTGCAAACATCTCAGCGTCCGCACAAGGCAACGGCATGGCGGGCATCAATGAGGCTACCAACCTTGTGACCAGCTATTTTGACCCCGGCACGAAACTCATCTACGCCATCGGAGCTGTCGTCGGGCTTATCGGGGGCATCAAGGTGTATGGCAAGTTCTCATCGGGCGACCCCGACACCTCGAAGATCGCCGCGAGCTGGTTCGGGGCGTGCATCTTCCTGATTGTGAGCGCGACGATTCTCCGTTCGTTCTTCCTTTAATAAACGTACATTCCCATACATATATAATAAGGTGTAAGGACAATGGCTGAATACCCTATCAACAAGGGCATAGGCCGTCCGGTGGAGTTCAAGGGACTGAAGGCGCAATACCTGTTCATCTTCGCAGGCGGGCTGCTTGCCGCCTTCATCCTCTTTGTCATCCTGTACATGGCGGGCGCGGGCCAGTGGCTCTGCATCGGCTTCGGTGTGGTGTCGGCTTCCGCCACCGTCGGGCTCACGTTCCGCCTGAACGCCAAGTACGGCGAACACGGGCTGATGAAGCTGGGCGCGGCACGGATGCGCCCCCGCCATGTGCTCCACCGCAGACGGGTGTCCAATCTGTTAAGACGAAAGACAGTGCAAGCGAGCGGAAAGAGAACTTGTTCTCAATTTCCCGAGTGCAGACTGTCTTATGTAAAAAAGAAAGGAAGAAACGTATGAGAAATGTAATGAAAGCCACCACGCTGGAAAGCCGCTTTCCGCTGCTCTCGGTGGAGCACGGCTGCATCGTCTCGAAGGACGCGGACATTACCGCCGCCTTCGAGGTGGAACTGCCGGAGGTCTATACCGTCACGGCGGAGGAGTACGAGGCCATCCATGCCACGTGGTGCAAGGCGATAAAGGTGCTGCCCGACTACTCGGTGCTGCACAAGCAGGACTGGTACGTGAAGGAGCGGTACCGCCCCGACACAGGCAGGGAGGGCATGGGCTTCCTCGCCCGCAGCTACGAGATGCACTTCAACGAGCGCCCGTTCCTGCACCACAAGTGCTACCTGTTCCTGACGAAGACGACGAAGGAGCGCATGAGGCAGCAGAGCAACTGGAACACCCTGTGCCGGGGGCACATCGTGCCGAAGGAGATGCAGGACAAGGAAACGGCGGTGAAGTTCATTGAGGCGGTGGAGCAGTTCGCGCGTATCCTGAACGATTCGGGGCACATCCGGCTGCGCCGGCTCTCCGATGACGAGCTTACGGGCACGGAAAAGGAAACGGGCATTATAGGCAGGTACTTCGCGCTCTCGCCGGGCAATGTGGACTGTCTGGAGGACATGGAAATGACGGCAAGGGAGATGCGCATCGGCGACAACCGGCTGTGCCTGCACACCCTGTCGGACACGGAAGACCTGCCCGCTGCGGTGGCGACGGACTGCCGTTACGAACGGCTCTCCACCGACCGCTCGGACTGCCGCCTGTCGTTCGCCGCTCCCGTGGGCCTGCTGCTTCCCTGCAACCATATCTACAACCAGTACGTTTTCATCGGCAACAGCGACGAGGAGCTGCGCCGCTTCGAGAAAACGGCGAGGAACATGCAGTCGCTCTCGCGGTACAGCCGCCAGAACGCCATCAACCGTGAGTGGGTGGAGGAATACCTAAACGAAGCGCACTCGCAGGGGCTGAAGTCCGTCCGCGCCCACTTCAACGTGATGGCGTGGAGCGACGACGCGGAGGAACTGAAACGCATCAAGAACGATGTGGGCAGCCAGCTGGCTTCAATGGGCTGCGTGCCGCGCCACAACACGACGGACTGCCCGACGCTGTTCTGGGCGGGCATCCCCGGCAACGCCGCCGACTTCCCGGCGGAAGAAGCGTTCCACACGTTCATCGGGCAGGCGGTGTGCCTCTTCGCCGGCGAGACCAACTACAAGGACTCGCCCTCCGCCTTCGGCATCCGCATGGCGGACCGTATCAGCGGCAAGCCGCTGCACATCGACATCTCCGACCTGCCGATGAAGCGGGGCGTGACGACGAACCGAAACAAGTTCGTGCTGGGTCCTTCGGGCAGCGGCAAGTCGTTCTTCATGAACCACCTTGTCCGCCAATACTTTGAGCAAGGCTCCCATGTGGTATTGGTGGACACGGGCAATTCCTACCAAGGGCTGTGCGAGATGATACACCGCAAGACCAAAGGAAAGGACGGTATCTACTTCACCTACACGGAGGAAAAGCCCATCTCGTTCAACCCGTTCTACACGGACGACGGGGTGTTCGACGTGGAGAAGAAGGACAGCATCAAGACGCTGCTGCTTACCCTGTGGAAAAGCGAGAACGAACCCGCCACGAAAACGGAGTCGGCGGAACTGGGCAGCGCGGTGAACGCCTACATCCTGAAAATCCAGCAGGACAGGAGCATCGTGCCGTCGTTCAACTCGTTCTACGAGTACATGCGGGACGTGTACCGCAAGGAGATGGAGGAACGCTACATCAAGGTGGCGAAGACGGACTTCAACATCGACAACTTCCTGACCACGCTCCGGCAGTATTACCGGGGCGGACGGTACGACTTCCTGCTCAACTCCACGGAGAACATCGACCTGCTGCACAAGCGGTTCGTGGTCTTCGAAATTGATTCCGTGAAGGATAATGCCGAGCTTTTTCCGGTGGTCACGATTATCATCATGGAGGCCTTCTTGGGCAAGATGCGGCGGCTGAAAGGCGTAAGGAAACAGCTCATCGTGGAGGAGGCTTGGAAGGCCCTTTCTTCGGCGAACATGGCTGATTACCTGAGGTATATGTACAAGACAGTCAGAAAATACTTCGGCGAGGCGATTGTGGTGACGCAGGAGGTGGACGACATCATCTCGTCGCCCATCGTGAAGGAGAGCATCATCAACAACTCGGACTGCAAGATACTGCTTGACCAAAGAAAATTTATGAACCGCTTTGACCAGATACAGTCCCTCTTGGGGTTGACGGAAAAGGAGAAGTCACAGATACTCTCCATCAACCAGTCCAACGACCCGTCAAGGCGGTACAAGGAGGTGTGGATAGGCTTGGGCGGCACGCAGTCGGCGGTGTACGCCACGGAGGTGTCCATGCAGGAGTATTTAGCCTACACGACGGAGGAAACGGAGAAGATGGAAGTCCGCGAACTGGCGGAGAAGCTGGGCGGCGACATGGAAGCCGCCATACGGCAGATAGCGGAAAGGCGGAAAGAAGAAAAACAGTAAACAGATTATTCAACGACATTAAAAATTGAAACAGAAAATGAACATTGAACTGACAAAGACACAACGGCTGCTGCTTTGCGGCGGTCTGATTGGCTTGGCATCGCTGATGCTGCAAGCCTGCGAAACGGTAATGAAGGAAAACGAAGACGTCCGCGAGAAGATTTGCGGCAACTGGCAGAGTGCGGAGGCGGGACCCGACATACTGGTGTACAAGGAGGGTGAACACTACAAGGTGACGCTGTTCCGACGGTCGGGCGTGCGCCGCAGGCTGAAGCCGGAAACCTACCTGCTCCAGCGGGAGGAGAACGGCAACCTCTACATGAACACGGGCTTTCGCATCGACGTGGCGTACAACGAGGAAACGGACGTGCTGACCTTCTCGCCGAACGGCGACTACATCCGGGTAAATATGGAGGACGCTTCGGACGGTGAAAAGAAAGAAGAATAATGAAAAGACAACGAACCACTAAATCCAACGTGAATGAGAATGAGACAAAAACTGAAAATGCCGCTGATAGCGGTCTGCCTGTGCCTCACGGGTGCGGGCACGGCAAACGCCCAGTGGGTGGTGTCCGACCCCGGCAACCTCGCCCAGAGCATCATCAACTCCGCCAAGGAGATGGTGGAGACGGCGGGCACGAAGGCGAACACCCTGAACGGCTTTCTGGAAACGCAAAAGATTTTCCAGCAGGGAAAGAAGTATTACGACGCGCTGAAATCCGTGCATGACGTGGTGAAGGGCGGCGTGAAAGTATCGAAAAGCATAGGGCTGGTGATGGAAATCTCGGAGATATACGTGGACAACTACCAGCGTATGCTCTCGGACGAGAACTACACGCCGGAGGAGCTTGCCGCCATCTCGTCGGGCTACGCCATGCTGATAGACGAAAGCTCGGACGTGCTGCAAGACCTGAAGAACGTGGTGAACGTCACAGGGATGTCGCTCTCGGACGCGGAACGGCTGGCAATCATCGACAACGCCTACCGCAGCCTGATGAACTACCGCAACCTCGTGCGCTACTACACGGGCAAGACCATCTCGGTGAGCTACCTGCGGGCAAGAAAGAAGAACGACATGGACCGGGTGATGTCGCTGTACGGAACGGCTAACGAAAGGTACTGGTAGCCTATGGGAGAGTTCGACAACCTTCACCAGATACTCCTTTCGCTCTACGACGAGATGATGCCGCTTTGCGCGGACATGACGGGCGTGGCGAAAGGGCTTGCCGGGCTGGGCGCACTGTTCTACGTGGCGATGCGCGTATGGCAGTCGCTTGCACGAGCCGAAGCGATAGACGTGTACCCGCTGCTGAGACCTTTTGCATTAGGTCTGTGCATCCTGTTCTTCCCGACCATCGTATTGGGCACGATGAACAGCGTGCTGAGTCCCATCGTGCAGGGCGTACACGGGATTCTCGAAGAGCAGACCTTCGACATGAACGAGTACCGGGAGCAGAAGGACAAACTGGAGTACGAGGCGCTGATGCGCAACCCGGAAACCGCCTACCTCGCCTCGGATGAGGAGTTTGACCGGCAGCTGGACGAGCTGGGCTGGTCGCCCTCGGATCTCGTGACGATGACGGGGATGTACATGGACCGGGCGGCGTACAACATCAAGAAAAGCGTGCGTGACTGGTTCCGCGAACTGCTTGAACTGATGTTCGCCGCAGCCGCACTCATCATCGACACGCTACGGACGTTCTTCCTCGTAGTGCTCAGCATCTTGGGACCGATAGCCTTCGCCTTCTCCGTGTGGGACGGCTTCCACTCGACACTCTCGGCGTGGTTCAGCCGCTACATACAGATTTACCTCTGGCTTCCGGTGTCCGACCTGTTCAGCACCATACTGGCGAAAATCCAGATTCTGATGCTCCAGCAGGACATCGAGCGTATGCAGACCGACCCAAACTTTTCGCTGGATGCAAGCGACGGGGTGTACATCGTATTCCTTATCATCGGCATCGTGGGTTATTTCACCATACCGACGGTGGCGGGCTGGATTATCCAAGCCGGAGGCGGCATCGGCAGCTACAACAAGAACATCGGGACCGCCGGGGCTTTGGGCGGCAGCGTGGCAGGTGCAGCCGCAGGAAACGTGGCGGGGCGTGCCGGGAAGCTCATCAAGGGAACGGCTGGAAAGGTGTTCAAGAGGTAACAGCCGGAACGGTTGAAGTGGCACTTTGGGGTTGCCTATGTGCCACTTTGACCTCCCCCGAAGTGTCACTTCGGGAAAAGGATACCGAAATATGATTTTACAAACAGAAAAAGAAAGACGAAAAGAAAATGGAATTCAAATCACTAAAGAACATCGAGACGAGTTTCCGGCAGATACGTCTGTTCGGCATCGTCTATACGGCAGCCTGCGCCCTCGTGGTGGTCTGCTCGGTGGTGTGCGCCTTCCGCTTTGCCGAGGCACAGCGGCAGAAGATATATGTCCTCGACGGGGGCAAGAGCCTGATGCTCGCACTCTCGCAGGACCTGTCGCAGAACCGTCCGGCGGAAGCGAGGGAACACGTGCGCCGTTTCCATGAACTGTTCTTCACGCTCTCGCCGGAGAAAAGCGCGATAGAGCACAACGTGAAGCGTGCCCTGCTCCTGGCGGACAAGAGCGCGTACAACTACTACGCCGACTTCGCCGAAAAGGGCTTCTACAACCGCATCATCGCCGGCAACATCAACCAGGTGCTTCAGGTGGACAGCGTGGTGTGCAACTTTGACCGTTACCCCTACGAGGCGAGGACATACGCAAGACAGATGATTATCCGCGAGAGCAACGTGACGGAACGCACGCTCGTGACCGCCTGCCGCCTGCTCAACGCGAGCCGCTCGGACGACAACCCCAACGGCTTTACCATCGAGGGCTTCACGGTGCTGGAGAACAAGGACATCCGGACCATAGAAAGATGATGCGCGTATGGGAAAGATGAAAACTCTGATTGAAGGCTTGAAAGGCGGGGTACGCAGGAAACTGGAAGCCCTGCCGCCGAAGGCGCGTCTGGGGATAGTCCTCACGGCATTTGCCGCTTTCGCCTCGCTCTGCCTGTACATGACCGTCACCGCCATCGCCGGTTTCGGCAAGGGGAACGGGGCAATGGAGATACGGCACATCGAGAAATTGGACCTGCCGATGCAGGAGAATATGAACCTATATAATAATGTATATGGAAAAGGAACAGAAGAAGAATGAAACGAAAGAGAAGAAGCCGCTGACCGAACAGCAGCGGCAGCAACGCAAGAAGATGCTGGTCTATCCGCTGATGGGACTGCTGTTCCTGGGCTGCATGTGGCTCATCTTCGCACCGTCCTCCGAGGACAGGGAGAAGGCAAAGCAGGGTCAGGGATTCAACACAGACATGCCCCTGCCCGAAGACTCGAAAATCATCGGTGACAAGGCGAAAGCCTACGAGCAGTTACAGTTGGAGAACCGGCAGAAGGAACGCCGGGGCATGGTGGGCGACCTGTCCTCGTTCTGGCACGACGGCGCGGAAAAGCCGGACACGGCGGCTGCATCGGACGACTACCGCCTGACGCAGACGGAACCGTCCGAAAATGAGCGTGCCGATAAGCAACAGGCGGGCATACGCACCTCCGCTGCTGCCTACGAGCGGCTGAACACTTCGCTGGGCACGTTCTACGAGCCGCCGAAGGAGGACCGGGAAAAGGAGGAGCTTCGGGAACGCATCGACAAACTGGAAGCCATGCTGATGGCGCAGGAGGGCAAGCCGTCCTCGATGGAGGAACAGGTCGCGCTCTTGGAAAAGTCCTACGAACTGGCGGCGAAGTACCAGAACGGGAAGAGCAATGCCGGGCAGAGCGCACAGCCCGAAGGGACGGAAACATCCGCCAAGGCTGACGAAAGGAGCATGAAGGCGGAACCGGTAAGCGGGGTGCGTCCGGCAGTGGTGTCCGCCTTGCCGCAGCCCATGACAGACTCGGCTTTTATCGCTGACTACGCGGGTGAACGGAACTACGGTTTCCACACCGCCATCGGCACGGCAGAAGCCTCGGAAAAGAACACCATCGCCGCCTGCGTGCAGGGCGACCAGACCCTCACGGACGGGCAGACGGTGAAGCTCCGGCTGCTGGATCCGATGCGCGTGTCGGGGCGCGTCATTCCCCGGAACACGCTCCTTGTGGGCGCGGCACGGTTGCAGGGCGAAAGGCTCGGCATCGGCATCACCTCGCTGGAACACGGGGGAAGCATCATCCCGGTGAAACTGGAGGTGTACGACAGCGACGGGCAGGCGGGCATCTTCATACCCGGCTCGATGGAGATAGACGCGGCAAAGGAAATCGGGGCCAACATGGGCAGCTCGCTCGGCAGCAGCATCAACATATCGACCGACGCGGGGGCGCAGCTCGCCTCCGATCTGGGTCGCGGGGCGATACAGGGCATCTCGCAGTACATCTCGAAAAGGATGCGCACGGTCAAGGTGCATCTGAAGTCAGGGTACAGGGTATTGCTCTACCAAGAAAAGGAATGAACAGTCCAAAAACATAAAGGCGAAAAAAGAAAAAATAATCAACAAACCAATTTTTATTTACCACTAAATCCAACGTAAAATGAGTATCAAGAAAGTAATGACAATGTTTGCCCTGCTGATGGGCATCGCCTGTGCGACCTACGCGCAGGGAGTGACGAACGACAGCACCGCCACCGCCAAGGAGGACGGGCTGGAACTGGCGAAGGACGTCTATCCGCAGACGGAGGAGGACGGCGACCTGTACCACGGTCTGACGAAGAAGCTGATGTTCGACCGCATGATACCGCCGCACGGTCTGGAAGTCACGTATGACAAGACCGTCCACATCCTGTTTCCGGCGGCGGTGCGCTACGTGGACCTGGGTTCGCCCAACCTGATAGCGGGCAAGGCGGACGGCGCGGAGAACGTCATCCGCGTGAAGGCGACGGTCAGGGACTTCCGCAGCGAGACGAACATGAGCGTCATCACGGAGGATGGCAGCTTTTATACCTTTAATGTGAAATACGCCGACGAGCCGCTTATCCTGAACGTGGAGATGAAGGACTTTATCCACGACGGCAGCACAGTGAACCGACCGAACAACGCGCAGGAAATCTACCTGAAGGAATTAGGCAGCGAAAGCCCGATGCTGGTACACCTCATCATGAAGTCGCTGCACAAGGAGGACAAGCGCAAGGTGAAGCACATCGGCTGCAAGCGTTTCGGCATCCAGTACCTGCTGAAAGGGATTTATGTCCACAATGACCTGCTGTATTTCCACACGGAAATCAAGAACCAGAGCAACGTGCCGTTTGACGTGGACTACATCACGTTCAAGATTGTGGACAAGAAGGTGGCGAAACGTACCGCCATGCAGGAGCAGGTGCTGTTCCCGCTCCGCGCCTACAACTACGCCGTCCGTGTAGCCGGGAAGCAGTCCGAACGCACGGTGTTCTGCCTTCCGAAGTTCACCATCCCCGACGGCAAGCAGCTCGTGGTGGAGATGAACGAGAAGGACGGCGGACGCCACCAGACGTTTACCGTGGAGAACGAGGACTTGGTACAGGCTGAAACCATCAATGAGCTGCGTGTGCGATGAAAGCGAGAGTCCTTTTCCTTGTAACGCTTCTGTCCGTCCTTTTCATGGGACGGGCGGAAGCCCAGCGGTGCCTGCCGAAGATGCGGGGCATCGAACTGAAAGCCGGGCTGAACGGGGCGGACGGCTATGTGCTGGGAGCCACTTTGTCAAGCTACGCGAAAGGCGGGAACAAGTGGGTGTACGGGGTGGAATATCTGCAAACCAACCATGATTATAGGAGTACGACCATCCCTGCGGCGCAGTTCACGGCGGAGGGCGGTTTCTACTACAACTTCCTGTCGGACGCGAAAAAGGTGGTGTTCCTCTATGCGGGCGCGTCAGCCCTTGCCGGGTACGAAACGGTAAACTGGGGCGAAAAGACGCTGTACGACGGGGCAAGGCTGAACAACGGGGATGCCTTTGTCTATGGCTGCGCCGCCACGCTGGACATGGAGGTGTACCTCGCGGACTTCATCGCGCTGACGGCTTCGCTCAGGGAACGTTTCCTCTGGGGCGGCAGCATGGGCGTGTGCCATACGGAGTACGGGATAGGTGTCAAGTTCATCATCAACTGACGGATGCCTATGGACATAGAAGGAATGAAACGGTTTCCGATAGAGGACTTCCTCGCCCGGCTGGGGCATCACCCGGTTCAAAGGCGTGCCAATGCAATTTGGTACAGGTCGCCGTACCGGGAGGAGAAGACGCCTTCCTTCAAGGTGAACCCGGAGAAGAATCTCTGGTTTGACTTCGGCGAGGGCAAGGGCGGCAACATCTTCGCATTGGCAGGCGAGTTCATCAAGACGGGCGACTTCCTCACGCAAGCGAGGTATGTGGCGGAAGTGGCGGGTATGCCGGCACAGGACTATGGACCGCAAAAAGCCGTTGATACGCACCGTTCTGACGGGCACAGCTTCGAGGATGTGAAGGTGCTGCCTTTGCAGAATCGGGCGCTGCTCCATTACCTGCAAGAGAGGGGCATACCGTCCGCCGTCGCCATAGCGAACTGCAAGGAGATACGCTACTCCACGCACGGCAAGCGGTATTTCGCCGTGGCTTTCGGCAACGAAGGCGGCGGCTACGAGATACGCAACCCGTTTTTCAAGGGCTGCGTGCCGCCGAAGGACGTGACCCTGTTGTCGGTCGGCTCGGCGTCCTGCAACGTGTACGAGGGCTTCATGGACTACCTCTCCGCCCGTGCGCTGGGCATCGGCGGCAAGGAAGACCACCTCGTGCTCAACTCGGTGTCCAACGTGGCGAGGGCGTACCGCCATCTGGACGGTTACGGACAGATAAAGTGCTACCTTGACAATGACGAAGCCGGGCGGCGGACGCTGGGGGCTTTGCTTGCACGTTACGGCGGAAGGGTATCGAACTGCTCCGGCATTTATGACGGGTGCAAGGACTTGAACGAGCACCTGCAAAGGGTGCTTGCCGAAAGGCAGGCTCAAAGCGAGAACGAAAAGAAAAACAAATCCATCAGACTATAACAGATTATGAACATGAATAAATTGAACCAAAAAGCGAAAAGAAACATAGTAAGAACCTTTGCTGCCCTCTGTGTGGGTATGCTCTCCATAGGCTTCACTTCCTGCGATGATGACTTGGATGTGACGCAAGCCTACCCGTTCACGGTGGAGACCATGCCCGTGCCGAAAGAACTGGCGCAGGGCGAAACGGCGGAGATACGCTGCGAGCTGGTGCGTGAGGGCGAGTTTGACGGGGCGGTCTATACCATCCGCTACTTCCAGTTTGACGGCGAAGGCACGCTGAAGCTGGACAACGGCCTGGTATTCCTGCCCAATGACCGCTACCTGCTGGAGAACGAGAAATTCCGCCTGTATTACACCTCGGAGTGCGACGAGTCGCAGAGCCTGACCATCACGGTGGAGGACAACTTCGGCAATGCCTTCGAGTGGGAAGTCGAGTTCAACAATGACTCGGATGCGGATGTGGCGGTGTCGGACACCTTGAACGTCAGCCGATGATGCGCAAGACGTTGCTCCTGCTGCTGGCGGCTGTCCTCTGTGGCAGCCTGCCGGCACAGGATACGGAGGAAACGGCACGGCTGCTGGCGCTGTTCAACAGCCACCCGAAAGCGGACATAGCCGTTGAACTGGTGAAGAAATACGAGGGGCTGCATGACCGTTCCGACTACCCGTATTACGGCTACGGACACCGCAGGCTGCCGAACGAGAAGCTGTCCTACGGCATGACGGAGGCGGAAGCGGAAGCCCTGCTCCGCAAGGATTTGGCGGTGCGTTACAGGCTGTTCCGCAAGTATGGAAAAGACGCCCTGCTCCTGACCGTCCTGAGCTACAACGTGGGGCAAGGGGTGCTGCTCGGTCATGGAGGGCATCCGAAAAGCGGGCTTGTCCGCAAGCTGGAAGCCGGAAACAGGGACATTTTCCGTGAATACACAGCCTACTGCCGGTACAAGGGCAAGCCCGTCCGCTCGATAGAGCGGCGGCGCAAAATGGAGTTCCTGCTGCTGTATGAGCCGTGAGGCTATGGTTGGCTGTACAACAAACAAAATCCGATGGTGCCTTTTGTGGCTTCATCGGATTTTTCCATATTATCGAAGATGGAAAGTAACGGTTTCTTTGCTACTTTCTTATCCGCCTGTCCTGCTCATGAAAGAAAGTAGCGGGCGGCAATTCCTGCCACCCGCCAAAGGGTCATCCTGCCATTATACGCTTCTGTATGCGTTCAAGGGTACGCTCGGCAATGGGGCGTGTGTCCTTTGTCCAAAGGTCATAGTCATGCACGGATATTCCCACGCTCCGCAGGTCACGGATATAGCCGGACACATAATCTCCCGAAGGGAGGTAAACGAACTGCATCCATGCGTCCTTGCCGTCTGTCAGTATAAAATAGTATTTCATGATGCTTTCTCTTTTAATGGTAAGTGTGGGCCGGTGGTGTCCACCGCCACGCACTCAAAATTCTCTCATATCAGCGATAGTCGTACAATGTGTGAGCCATTCCTTTACGCAGGGCATGTTGTATTCGGAAGTGATGACTGCCATATGCTCGTTTATCTGCGTAAACCTCGTACTTTCATAGTCCTCCACCCATCCTTTGAGGGTATCCGTTCCCCATGCGTCCGCATCGGAAAACATATTGTCCAATACCTTGATTGGGTCGCTGAACGTAACTATCAGCGTATCATAGCCTGCTGTCATACCCTGTCCTCCTTCGCTTTAATCCATTCGTCACGCAACCGCCTGCACTCGTCCAGCGTGGGCTTCACGCAGGAGAACAAATCTCCGTCGGTATGGCGGTAGTCGTATTGGTACATAGTGCGGACTTTGCGCCCGATTTTCAGTTGGAATTTCTCGTACTTCTCGCCTGCCGTGCAGGTCGATACCCCGTTAATGGTCATTCTCGTTGTCATAGCCTTATCAATTAAAATTCAACAATCAGTAGTCTGTTCTCCAAACATTGGTCGGGGTCGGAAGCCTTCTTCTGCGTCACCCATAAATGGTGTGCGCCATACCCAAAGGCGAAAAGGACATTGAAAAGTTCCTTTCGGGCGAACACCTCCATTACACCCCTTACATCCTGCTCGTTCTTTGTCAGCACAAGCGTGTTCAACAGTTCGATGAACATTTCGGGCAGCTCCTCGTGCCATCCGAAAACCATATTTTCTATTTTCACTTCCATATCATTAACTATTAGTTTGTTATACGATTATGCCACCTGCTTCATCCGCTGCCGTATCTGCTCGGCATTGTCCTCCACCAACTTGATGATGCGGTCGTGGTATTCGGTGTTGGAGTTGCATACGCCACGGCTCTGCACCACTTTCAACGTCTGTAAGTCCACCTCCACCGTTTCGATGCGCTCTCCGTCAATCCGTGCGGATAGTATCAGCGAGTTTTCATCATTATAGTAAGCGTTGGTATAGACGCAATGGTGCATGGCTTTCCCTTCCTCGTAAAATTCGTCTATACTCTGTAACACCTTGATGATGATTAGCCCGTCTGTCAGTACAAGGTTGAAGAAGGCGGCTTTCTTTCGGATATACTCGTTTTTCTCTTTCGCCATATTCTCCAAACGCTTCCGCTCACGCTCCAACCGCTCGGCTTCCCATATCATGCGCCGCCGCTCCCGTTCACGCTCCAATTGGGCTTGCCGTTTCTCCATATATCGGTCGTGAGCCGCCTTGAGGTCGGTCGGGCAAATGAAATGGGGGTTGCGCACGTCTTTTCCCAATTTCTCCAACAGATATAAAAGGTCGCACCATAATGAGATGTCGGTTATGGCATATTTATTCCGCATTGCTATTTTGTACGAGTGCCAACATCTGTCAAGTGCTTGCGGCTTGGAGAGGAAATAGCGCAAATGCTCGATGTTGCCCGACTTCATCAGGGTTTCCGCACGGCTGTCTGAAAGCAATGCAGGGATGAGCTTGGTCGGCACAATGCCATGAAAGTCACCCTTGAAACCGTTTCTGCGTAACGTGTCCGTCACCTTAAATTTAGGGTATATCGGAGAATGGGCTATGTGGTCGTAGGCGATGTTGTCCTGCCGGATAGCCATAGGAGAGGCAAAAGAGAAAAGGTCAAGATACCTGCCCCAAATCCGCTGTTTGCCGACAACCGCTGTGCGTCCTTCCTTGTTCCACCAGTACTGACCAATTTCAAGTACATAGGGGTCAGCCTTGCAACCTTTCTCCATCTCCACGAAAAGGAGGTACATGCGCAGCACTTGGTATTCCCCACACGTGGTAAGAACGGTGAAGTATTGTTTCTGCTGCACTTTACGGACATAACTTGTTACCACTTCCAGCCTTGCCCCACATTCGGGGCAGGTGCAGTATTCCGTCTGTTTGTCCATAATCCAACAATGTCCGCAGTCCATGCAGGTGGTGCGTCCTTTGGGCAAACGGTGGGCGTAATGGTCAATGCACTCACGGAAAGCCCAATTCATCTGTGCTTTGGTTATGGGGCGGAGTTTCTTGCTCTGTGCAAATACCGTTTTCTCGAATTTGTTTCTCGGTTTCATAGGTTCAGAATAATGAGAGTTCAACTTGTTGTACATTTGTCTTTTGGCTTGCCTTAGCCTTGTTTCGGTTCTGCAACTTGCGCAGTTCCTCGGCTTGGTATTGGCGGATGGCTTGCTGCCGTGCTTCCGCCTTTTCCTCGTCAGTCAGTTCTACCGTATGGTTCACGACTACTTGGCATTGCAGTGGCTTGCCCACTTCAATGTCGTCCTCGTCATAGTAGTGGACGGCTTGGGAATAGATTTCACCGTCCGTAAAGCCGTTGCAGCCGCTTTTCTGTACCCAATTGAGGATATAGGTCACGCAATCCTCTATGTTCTTGTTAGGCTTGTTGTAATTTGCTGCAAACAGTTTGTCCTCCGCTGCACGGTTGTCCAGATAGGCTTGGATTGTACGCTTGAAATGGTCTGTTGTCTTGTTCATATCAGTATGTATTTTAGTCAATTGAAAAATTCTCCGTTGGATAAAAACTCATATCCGTTGGCTTCGCAATCATGTTCAAAAGCTTCCTCATCGGTGCAATACTCAACGTCCCTGCTGCAAAAGCGGAAGAAACTGCCGATGCACTCGTCCATAAGGTCATGCAGGTTCGTATGCTTGTCGGGTGCTTTCAGAAAGTCGTATATGGGCTTCAGGATGTCCATGTCAGCACAATAGCCTGTCAGCACGCAATCCTCGGTTACGGATATGCGGCTTCTGCGTTGTTTGTTGAAGTCCTTTCCGTGCCAATAGGTCTTGGGCTTGAAAAGGCTGTGCCAATAGTTGTTCACGATGAATTTCAATAACCGCACACCGCAAAGTCCTTCCTCTTCCTCGCTGTAATTGGAGGTGAAACGGTAGTAACACGTGCAGCCGTCATATCTCCAATCACATACACGTATGTTGAATATGCCTTCAAAGGCTTTCAGCGTTGCCATGTTCTCACTCTGCCACGGATATTCATACCCTGCCAACCATCGGTTGTAAGCATTTTCCTTTGCCGTGAATGAAAGTTCGTCCACCTTATAAACATCGTATGTCCTTGTTTCCGTTCTCATAATCTTCTGTCTTAAAGGGTTGTCAAATGGTTTCTTTCAAAATCTCTCTCCAATAGACTGGCTCTACCTCGCTTAAAAGAAAGTCTATGAAGTCCTTTCTCGCTTCCTTGTTCAGTTCATGGTACAATCTTCTGAATGAGGAAAAGTTACCGTTGATGTACGTTTCCACCATATACTCAAAGATGTTGTCCACCTCGTAAAACCTGCATTGCTGCGCTGCCGTCTTGCTGTTTCTTTTCGCCATATCCTTATGAATTAAAGGGTTAATAACCAAATGAATGTCCAAATAATTGTCACTATTGAAAGTAGTGCGGTGAGGATGCCGAACATGAAGTTCAACACGCCCAATAGGATTTCCCCTGCGATGCCTACCGCCAAACCTCCTGCGCAAAGGGTAATGCCCCATGCCGCTCTCGCTACTGCGGACAATACTTTCCGCAAAGCCTTTCCGATGTCGTTCAATGTCATTCTCATATCTTCCAATTTTTAAGTTGTTCTTACTTGTCTTACTCGGATGGGGAGGTCGAGTCCTTTTTCTTTTCGCCTCTCCGTATGTCCGATGTTTCCTTGTGACGTCTTCCGACCGCGCATCGGTCGTTTTCGTTTCGGGGGCCATGCAAAGGTTAGGGAGTAGGTTCAGCAAATTTTTTCGACAGAATACTACCTGAGCCTGCGAAGTGTGGAGATTGTGGCTAAAAAATTTGTGTTCCTAATCCCGTCTTTACCTTTGCCCCTGCAACGAAAATGACCCACTGATGCCGTCTGGAATGGCGGCATGGGAATATCGGCATACTTGCTGGAGAGGCGGGAAGGAAAAGGGGAAGCATAGAGGATGGCGCAATGCGCCACGGGGAAGTTCAAAGGGCGGCGCAACGGACAAGGGGAAAGCCCCGCTTTCCTGCCGCCGTGACAGAAGTCCTGCAACCGTCATTGTCATGCGTGCATGGCTTGCGGTTGCAAGTTTTCTGCCGACGGCACATGTCTTCAAACGGTCTTGTCTGCCATGCCCGGTTTGGCAAAAGCATGGCAAGACGGTTTGAGGACAGGGAAGACATGACAGCCGGAAATAGTCGCAGGTGCAGATTCACGCTTGCCGTGCCCTGCATCCGGCGGCATTTCGGCTGCCAAAAGAAGACGAGAAAAAGAAAATGGATAAAACGGACTTGTCCGTTCTGCACAAGCATATAAAAGAAGTGCCCACGACGATGGCGGTGTCACTTGTGACATTGTGGTCGTCGTGGGCTTTTCTTTGCTTGTGCCGTTTCTGAAATGGGCTTACGCACATCAAGCCGGAAGCCGTTTTCAGAACGGAGTTTAGGCATAAGTTGAGTTGAAGGTCTTTAACAAGTTTGATGTAACATTCAAGTTTTTAGGATATTGTAATGGGAATTTATCAATAGTAGAGTTCTGAACCTCTACATTTATTAAATTGAAAAAGAAAAAAGTATGCACGAATTTTGCTGTTACAGAAAAAAGCATTAATTTTGTCAACTGAAAACGATATGCAACGCGGACATTATGATGTCGAACAAAGACATAAAACTGCCATAAAACAGTTACAATATCGTTACAAGAAAAATTTTGGTCGATGCAACAATCTGACTATGAGATTGTGGGCAAATTCGGGTTCGAGTCCCGTACGCACCGCAATAAACATTGAAAATCAATGTTTTACAAATTAAGCACCCGATTTTACACCCAAGAATGTAAAGTCGGGTGTTTTTCATTAAGAAGCAAAAAGAAAGGGGCTTAACTTACTTGAGTTTGCCCCTTATCTTGATTTTGGCATTAACAGTTCCGCTCGGTATTGATGATTTGTCTAACCCTATCTTTATTCAACTTGCGACAAGTCATTTATTAATACTTGCTCTAATTGTGGTGCTAATGGGGTTACTATTGTGCTATCTATATTCCACTCAACTTGGGAGGCTAATTTTGACTTCAAAGTTTTTTTGTACAGTTTCATTTCGTCTTTTGTAATATACTCATGTTCCAAAACATACAGTTCATCAATGATTTCAATCATCTGTTCTTTAATGTCTTTTTTGTGACTAAAGAACAACTTTCTATAGTTCTTTCTGTTTATCAAATCCATATAAGACTGATATTCCGGGTTATAGATATAATTCTCTGTCTGGTAATAGTTTTCGAGACGAGTAGTGTAACCGAAAAGTGTTTTGGGAGTCTTTTTTTTAGTTGCAAGTACATCGTATTCCACTCGTAAAACTCTTTGTATTGTATCTATCCTTATTGCGCCTCCAACCACTTCATTTAATCGAAGTCGGCTATCTATGCTATCAGTAGTAAATTTCCAACCTTCTTTTTTCAACCTTTCCATTAGAGTGAGACCATCCAAACTGGGTGTGTAAATGTATTTATCTACAAGAGTATTTGCTCTTTCCTTGTCCATATCTATCAATGAATCGTTTTGGAAGTTACGAATCTTGATTGCAAATCTTTCCGCATCTTTATGTTTTGTGTCAATAAAGAAATCCAAATATCCATCCCTGAAATATTTCATACAGGAATCATTCAATTGATAACTTCTGAAGTAAGTCTTGAGATGAATATATTCTCTATTCTTCGCCGTAACTGTTACTGCGTTCAACTGATACTCAATGGGGTTTAGATAAATAGGGATATCCTCCTTAAATAGAGATGATTTAACACTTTTAGGCTTATAGGCAATATGCTGAATAGTAACAACTTCATCGTTCAAGTCTTGAGGTAATGTACCATCTATATCCGTCGTACCTATGACTGCCCCTTTGCTATTTAGAATCTGTGCGTATGATATACGTTGACCGGTCGTTTTGTCAAGCAAGACAGCTTGCCCCGAAACGTTAAGACTCACAAATAGTAATAATAGTAAAATTGCAAAGCCTCGACATTCATACTTAATAATTGTCCGTAAGAAATCATTGCACATGATTCTTACTTTTACTTTTTTAATGCCCATCGCTGTGTCATTTTGTTCTTTAATATTCAGTTTTTCTTCTTTTGACATACAAATCGTAGATTATATTCATTTGGGGAATGCCTGTCTGTGATTCTTTATTTAACGTGAGTTCGGTATAAGAAAACGATTGAAAAAGTTGTGGGAATGAAATAT